>Ga0079224_100001237_pt1 | contig 28768 bp, 21 predicted proteins | sample Stecom2015_FD_80414 | JGI IMG/M metagenome (GOLD analysis project Ga0079224, IMG submission 80414) | Agricultural soil microbial communities from Utah to study Nitrogen management - Steer compost 2015 | ecosystem: Environmental > Terrestrial > Soil > Agricultural land | place: USA: Utah... | reverse complement strand
CACGCGGCGCCGGCCGCGCCGTGGGCCGGGAAGGAACAAGGGCGTCAGGAGGGGAAGAGTAGCCAGTACGGAGGGGAGGTTGACAGCGGGGGTGACGGCTCCCAACGGTCGGGAAATGGCGCTCACCATCGGGCGGGAAGTGCTGACCGCGGTGAGCCCCATCGTCGTGTTCGTCATTATCCTTCACTTCACCCTGGCGCCCCTCGGCACCGAGGGCCTTGTCCGGTTTCTCTTCGGCAGCGTCATGGTGACGCTGGGGCTCGGCCTCTTTCTTTTGGGCGTCAACGTGGGCGTGGTGCCCCTGGGAGAGCGGGTGGGCGCGGAGCTGCCGGCGCGCCTTGGGGCCATCGGCGTGTTTGCCGTCTTCATGCTCTTTACGGTGCTGGGGACGATGGCTGACCCCAACGTGCAGGTGCTGGCGGGCCTGGTGGGGACCGCCTCCGACGGGGCCATCCCGTCTTTGCGACTGGTGGCCTTTGTCGCGGTGGGTGTCGGCATCTACACTGTCCTGAGTCTCTTGCGGGTATTTTTCCAGATCCCCTTAGGTTGGATCGTGCTCCCGTCCTACGTTCTGGCCTTTATCCTCGCGGGCTTCGTGGACGACCGGTTTCTGTCGGTGGCCTTTGATGCGGGCGGAGTGACCACGGGGCCCTTGATCGTGCCCTTCGCCATGGCCCTTAACGTGGGCATCGTGTCGGTGCTGGGCGTGCGGGACCGCATGTCCGCGGCCTTTGGCCTTGTGGCCATGATCTTCATTGGACCCATCCTTGCGGTCCTGCTCCTGGGCCTGCTTTACTCGTGACCAGCGGAAACCGGCTGCGGCGGCCGGGCGGGGCCCGCGGGCCGGCGGCCGGTGGAAGGTGGAAGGCTGTTCGTGGCGGAATTGTGGAGCACCTTTGTGGACGTCGTCAAGGAGGTGGCCCTCGCCGTGGCGCCCCTGGCGGCGGTCGCGCTGTTTTTTAACCTGAAATTCCTGCGGCTGCCCCGCACCCAGGCCAACGCCGTCTACACGGGCTTGCTGCTGACGGCCTTGGGGACGATTTTCTTTCTTTACGGTGTGCGCATCGGCTTCATGCCGGCGGGGCAGGCCATCGGGGAGCTGGTGGCCGGCTCCCGGGCGTGGCTGTTGGTGCCCATCGGGTTTGTGCTGGGCCTGGTGACCATCTTGGCCGAGCCCACGGTGCGGGTGCAGACGGCCGAAGTGGCCCGGGTGTCGGGCGGGACCATTCCCGAGCGGCTGCTGCTCATGGCCCTGGCTGTAGGCGTGGGCGTCGCGGTGGCCCTGGCCATGCTGAGGGTGTGGCTGAACATTCACCTCTTGGCTATCCTGATCCCGGGCTACGCGTTGGCCTTTATCCTGATGTTCTTGGTGGCGCCCGGCTTCACGTCCATTGCCTTTGACTCCGGCGGTGTGGCCACTGGGCCCATCACCGTCACCTTTATCCTGTCGGTCGCGCTGGGCGCGGCCATGGGCATGCCGGACGCCGATCCGGTCATCGCCGGCTTTGGGCTGGTGGCGCTGGTGGGCCTGGCGCCCGTCCTGGCGGTGCTGGCGCTGGGCGTGCTGTACCGGAGCGCACAGCCGGCGGAGGACGACGCGGAAAAGGAGAGGGAAGAGGGTTGGCCGACGGACAGTTCGACTTAATCGTCGTCATTGTGGCCGCGGGCCGGGCCGAGGAAGCCCTGGAGGCGGCGCGCCGGGCCGGGGCGGAGGGGGCCACCATCGTCCATGGCCGTGGCTCCGGGATCCATGAGCAGAAAAAGATCTTCAACATCCCCATCGAACCTGAGAAGGACATCCTCATGCTCCTGGTCCCGCGCAAGCTCACCGACGGCATCCTGGCGGCCATCGACCAGGCGGTGGACCTCAACAAGCCGGGCCACGGGATCGGCTTTGTCCTGGAGGCCAAACGGGTTGTGGGCTTGTCCCACCGCCCGCCTGGGATGACCGACGAGGACTGAACCTTGAGCCGCAGCCCGGGTGCCCAAGGACATGCCGCCTGCCCTTTTGGGACATTCTGACCAAGGGAAGCGCGCCCGCGTGGGCGAAAGAGTTGCCAGGCGAAGGAATTGCGCCAACAGGAGGTGCTGCGGCATGAAGATGGAACTGGTTCAGCAGCAGCTGAAGGAGTGGGGCGAGATCATGATCACCACCGCCTCGGGCGCCACCTTTGAGCTGCACTTGGGCGACACCACCTTTGATTTTGAAAACCGGGTGATCCTGCTCAAGGCCCCCGACTCCCAGTACGTCATCGACGGCGACGCGGTCGACTACATCACCAAGCACTACGGCCACAAGGACGGCTAAGGGCCGGCCAGCCGGCCACCGCGACGCAAGGGCAAAAGAACGCCCAGCAGGGCCGCTCCGGCTTTGCTGGGCGTTCTTGGTCCAATGCCTCGCTGCAGGTGCTTCCGGCTGGCGCCCCGGGGAGGCGGCGCCCCTCAAGTTTGGGCGACGCGATCCAGGAACTCCCGCAGGAAGGGCTCCATCTTGGGAAAATCGATGAGGAACCCGTCGTGCCCGTGGGGGCTGTCGATCTCCGCGTACTCCACCGGCTTGCCCAGCCGGGTGAGGGTGTCGACAATTTCCTTCTGCTGGTAGACGGGGTAGAGGATGTCGGAGGTGACCCCCACCACCAGCATCGGCGCCTGCACCCGGGCCAGGGCCGCCTCCAAGGACCCGTAGGGCCGGGCCACATCAAACAAGTCCAGGGCCCGGGTCAGGTACAGGTACGTGTTGGCGTCAAACCGGTCCACCAGCTTCTTGCCTTGGTAGTGCAGATAGCTTTCCACCTGGAAGGTGGTGAAGAGGGAGTAAGGATCCTGCAGCCGGGCGTCTACCAGCTGCCGCCCGAACTTGCGGGTCATGGACGGGTCGCTCTGGTAGGTGATCATGCCCAGCATGCGGGCCACGGCCAGCCCCTTCTCGGGCCCGGGCGTGCCGTAGTAGTCGCCGCCCCGCCACGCGGGGTCGTTCATGATGGCCTGGCGGCCCACCTCGTTGTAGGCGATGGCCTGGGGATAGGAGCGGGCCGGCGCCGCGATGGGGATCGCGCTGCGCACCCGATCCGGCATCTGGACGGCCCACTCCAAAGCCTGCATGCCGCCCATGGAGCCGCCGGCTACCGTCACCACCTGCTGGATGCCCAAGTGATCCAGCAGGCGGGCCTGGCAGCGGACCATGTCGCCGATGGTCACCACGGGAAACCGGGCGCCGTAGGGGCGGCCGGTGCGCGGATCGATGGAGGCCGGGCCCGTGCTGCCCTGGCAGCCGCCCAGTACGTTGGAGCAGATGACGAAGTACCGGTCGGTGTCAAAGACCCGCCCCGGGCCCACCAGCGGCTCCCACCAGCCCTCTTCGGGATCGTCAGGGCCGTGGCTCGCGCAGTGGGCGTCGCCCGTCAGGGCGTGGGTGATGAGGATCGCGTTGTCCCGCGCCGGCGAGAGGCGCCCGTAGGTTTCGTAGGCGATGGTGATGGGGCCCAGGACGGCGCCGCTTTCCAGGACGAAGGGGTCGTCGTCGGCAAAGGTAAAGTAGCGGGTCCAGGGCCGGTGCTTGAGCTTGTCAAAGGCGCTGGGCGGCGCCGTGACGGCCGGTGCAGCCACACTCCTCACCCCCTTGTCCCGTGGGATGCCCTCACGCCGCTTCCTGGACCGCGGCCCGCAGCGCCTGGTCCAGGTCCGCCTTGAGGTCCTCCACGTTCTCGATGCCGATGGAAAGCCGGATCAGGTCCGGCGTCACGCCCGCGGCCAGCTGCTCCTCGGGCGTCAGCTGCTGGTGCGTGGTGCTGGCCGGGTGGATGACCAGGGATTTCGCGTCGCCCACGTTGGCCAGGAAGGAGAACAGCTTGACGCTGTTGATGAAGCGCCGGCCGGCTTCGAGGCCGCCCTTGATGCCGAAGGTAAAGATGCTGCCCGGGCCCTTGGGCAGGTACTTCTTGGCCTTTTCGTAGGACGGGTGGCCGGGCAGGCCGGGGTAGTTGACCCAGGACACCAGGGGGTGCTCCTGAAGCCAGCGGGCGATCTCCAGCGCGTTCTCCACGTGCCGCTCCATGCGCAAATGCAACGTTTCCAAGCCCTGCAGGAACAGGAAGGAGTTGAAGGGCGAGATGCAGCCGCCCAGGTCCCGCAGCAGCTGCACCCGGCACTTGATGATGTAGGCCGCGGGGCCAAAGGCTTCCACGTAGCGGATGCCGTGGTAGCTCGGGTCGGGCTCCGTCAGGCCGGGGAACTTGCCGTTGGTCCAGTCAAACTTGCCGCTGTCCACGATGACGCCGCCGATGGAGGTGCCGTGGCCGCCGATGAACTTGGTGGCCGAGTGCACCACGATGTCCGCGCCCCACTCGATGGGCCGGCACAGGTACGGCGAGGCGAAGGTGTTGTCCACGATGAGGGGGATGCCCGCCTCGTGGGCGATCTTGGCCACCGCTTCGATGTCCAGCACGTCGCCCTTGGGATTGCCAATGGTCTCCGCGTAAAGGGCCTTGGTTTTGGGCGTGATGGCCCGGCGGAAGTTCTCGGGGTCCTCGGGGTCGACAAAATGCACCTTGATGCCAAACTTGGGCAGGGTGTGCTGGAACAGGTTCCACGTGCCGCCGTAGAGGCTGGTGGCGGACACGATCTCATCGCCGGCTTCGGCGATGTTGAGGATGGCGAAGGTTTCCGCGGTCTGGCCCGCGGCCAGCGCCAGCGCCCCCACGCCGCCCTCCAGGGCCGCCACCCGCTGTTCGAACACGTCGGTGGTGGGGTTCATGATGCGGGTGTAGATGTTGCCGAACTCCTTGAGGGCAAACAGGTTGGCGGCGTGGTCCGTGTCCCGGAACACGTAGGACGTGGTCTGGTAGATGGGCACCGCCCGAGAACCCGTGGTGGGGTCGGGCTGCTGGCCCGCATGGACAGCCAGGGTTTCAAACCGGTAACCTTGCTCGTTGGCCATGATGCAACCTCCTTGGCAAAAGCCGTGGCCGGCACCGGGCCGGCGGCGTGTCTTGGGCGGCCGATGCCGCCCGTGGGGCGTCTCCTCCGGTGGGGGCCGCTGCGTCAGCGCCCGGCCCGGGCCGGAGCGCGCGGGGCATCAAAAAAGCCTCTCCGGAGGGAGAGGCAGAACGCACACAATGACACGGTCGTCCGCACCCCCCTCTCATCTCTCAGGACCCTGCGGGGTCCTGCAGGAATTGGCACCTCTGCAGCAAATGAGCTGCCGGTTGCCGGGCTTCATCGGGCCAGTCCCTCCGCCGCTCTTGATAAGAGTTGAGGCAATGCGCTGTATTCGGTTGTCGCTGGCCTGCCGGCGAATGGGGCCGGCGGTGTTGAGGACAGTATAAGGCCGCCGCGGGCTCGTGTCAATGGGGGACAGGCAAAATTTTGCGCCCGGGGGCAGGGCGCCCAAAAGGCGGGCGGCCGGGGAATTGACCCCGGCCGCCGGGTGGGGGTGGTGCCGCTCAGGTCCGGCTGATGCCCGCTGCAGGGGGAAGCCTGGGACGGGGGAGCGAGGTTCAGCCGGCCTGGGGCTGGGTTTTGTCTTGGTCAATCCCTAGCCAGCGGGCCACAGTGCGGCCGGGCTGCCAGGGGGTCCCCACTTCGTGCAGCAGCCAGCGGTCCAGGCCGTACCAGCCGGCCACCTTCCAGGCCAGGATGAGCAGGCCGGCCACCATGAACATCACCGGGTTGGTGCTGGCCGTGCCCGCCAGCATGAAGGCCAGGTTCATGAAGGCCCCGAAGAAGGCGGCGATGGCGGTGAAGGCCCCGAGAATCAGCCCGATGCCGACCAGCACTTCGCCCCAGACCACCAGCTTGGCGAACCAGGTGTAGTGCCCGCCCTCCAGCAGGAAGGTCAGGAACGCCCGGTACCAGTCGTACACGATGGGCGCCGAGCCCGTCTCGGGGATGGCCGTCGCCCGGGCCAAGTAGCCCTGCAGCGCGGCGCCCGTCTCCATCCACGCAGGGTTGAAAAGCTTGCCCCAGCCTGCCGTCAGCCACTGCCACCCCAGCCAGATGCGCACAACCGCCCACAGCCAGGCGTAGGACGTGGTGTGGAACAGCTTGTGCGCCAGTGCGGAACCGCGAATCTCTGTCATGGTGCTTCCCTCCTCGCAACCGCTCAAGGTCGGTTTGCACCTTCATTATGCCGCGGCCAGGGGAGCGTTCGGCAGGTGGAGGTGTCCCGACTGCCCGGGGTGGATCATCGCCCGCAGCCGGGACATTTGCCCCTGATAACTGCCGCAAAGCCAAGCGGGGCCGGCTGTTTGCCGGCCCCGCTGCGGGTCCGCGTTGGGCTCCTGCAAGGCCAGCGCCGGGCCGCCGGCGCCGGGATGCTCCCGCCGCCGGAGGGTGCCCGCCGCCGCGGTCAGGTCCGCGGCCGGGCGCCCGAAAAGCGATGCGGCCCGGCAGGCCGGCCGCGCGGCCTCAAATGTCCGGCGGCCGCTCGCCCACCTCCACCCGCACCACGATCTCGCGGCCGTCCCGCACCACCGTAAAGAGCAGGACGTCGCCCACCTTCATGCCCGCGATGGCGTTGGTGAAGTCTTCAACGGTGGTGATGGGCTGCCGGCCCACCTCGGTGATGACGTCGTACACCCGCAGGCCTGCCCGCTCCGCGGCCGTGCCCGGGAGCACCTCCACGACGATGATGCCGTGGTTCACCGGCAGGCGCAGCTGCTGGACGATGGCCTCATCCAGCGGCGTGTAACGGATGCCGATGAAGGGCCGCACCACCATGCCGCGGTGGATCAGGTCGTCCAGCACTTCCTTCGCGGCGTTGATGGGGATGGCGAACCCGATGCCCTGGCCCTGGGTGGAGACGGCCGTGTTGATGCCGATGGCCTCGCCCTTGAGGTTGATGAGGGGCCCGCCGCTGTTGCCCGGGTTGATGGCCGCGTCGGTCTGCATCAGGTTGCGGTAGGTGCGGGGGCTGCCCGAGCCGGTGTCCCGCACGGTGATCTGGCGGCCCTTGGCGCTGAGCACGCCCACGGTCACCGTATGCTCCAGGCGGTAAGGGTTGCCGATGGCGATGAGCCACTCGCCCACCCGGGTCGTGTCGGAGTCGCCCAAGGGCACCGTGGGGAACGGCCCCTCGCCGTCGATCTGCAGCACCGCCAGGTCCAGCTCGTAGTCGGCGCCAATGAGCCGCGCCTCGTAGGTCTTGTCATCGCCGGGCAGGTGCACCTTGATGGAGCGGATCTGCTGGGGCCGGCTGAACAGGTGCTGGTTGGTCAGCACCAGGCCCGACTCGTCGATGATGAAGCCGGATCCGCTGCCGCCTTGGGGGCTGGGCTGCGGGAACGGCCAGAACCATTCCGACGGGAAGGGGAAGCCGGGGAAGCTGGGGAAACCCCCGCTGGAGCGCATCGGCTGGTATTCGACTTCAATGAAGACGACGGCCGGCCCCACCGCGTCCACCACGTCGGCGATGGCGTAGGGCCCGTCCGAGATGAGGGGGTGGACCGTCTCCTGGGTCTGGGCTGAGGTGGAGGCGGCAAAGGGCGCACCGCCGTAGAACGCGGCGGCCGCCACGGCCGCGGCCAGGACCGCCGCGAGCCACAGGCGGCGGCTGCCGCCAAGGGACCGGATCTTCATCGGTTGACCTCCTCCAACGGCAAAATAGGGAGAATGCCGATTTTCATTTTACACCTTACCCCGGGCCCGCGGGCGGCGTGAAGGACCAATTGCCGGATCCAAATCTCCCCTACCCTTCCGGACGATGCGGGGCCGCGAAAGGTTCACGGGCGCGGAATACCGCCGCGCCGGGGCAGCGCCCCATCCCGGAACCCCGGCCTTGCGGGCCGCGTAGACTGGGGGCGGGGGGAAAGGCGGCCGATGGCACAAGCCGGAGAAGGGGCCCTCAATTGGCAGGAGTTAGTGCCTTCGTGGCCGGCCCGCGCGGAGTGGTGGAACCCCGAGCGCCTGCGGATGCTGGACGAGTACATGCGCCGGGCCGAGGCCAGCCGCCGCCGGGGCCACTGGGAAGCCGCCGTGGGCCATTGGGAGGAAGCCCTGCGCCGGCTGCCCGACATGCCCGAACCGCGCCGCCGCCAGCTGGTGCAGCACATCCAGGACGCCCTGCAGGCAGCGGCCCGGGCGGCGATGGACCGGGCCGAGCCTGATTGGCGGGCGGCCCGCCGCCACCTGGAGCGCGCGGCGCGGGTCGCCGGCGATGCCGGCGGATGCTGGCTCTTGGGGCTCGTGGCCCATCTGGCCGGCGAGCCGGCGGCGGCCTTGAGGTGGTATGAGCGGGCGGCCGCGGCCCGGGGCGCCGGGGCCGAAGTTCCGGGACCCTTGGCCTATGGCCGCCGCCTGGCCCGGCTGCAGCTGGCGGGGCCCATGGGGAAGGCTGCAGGTGCAGCTGCCGGCCGACCCGCCCGGAAAGGGGGGGCAACGGCGCCGCCGGCTGGAGTGCCGCTCCCGGCCCTCGGCCCGGACCCGGCGTCCCTGCTGGAGCCGGGAAGGGAGGGGCCCGCAGGCCGCGGCCATCCCCTGGCGGCCGCGGCCTGGCGGCGCTTGGCCGCGCTCAGCGCCTTGGCCCACGGCGACGGGGCGGAAGCCTTGGCACGGTTTCCCCGCCCCGGGGATCCCGGGCTGCCCGGGGCATGGGCGCTGGAAGGCGCCCTGCTGGCGGCCATGGCCGGCGACTGGTCCCGCTGCCTGGCCTACTACCGCTGCGCCCAGGCGCAGGGGGCCGCCCTCACCGGGGAGCCTCACCCGTACGTGTTTGCCGCGGCCTGGCTGCGGACCGACGACGGCCGGGGGGACAGGGTGCCTTTTCCCCTGGCGGTGCTCCGGGAGCGGGCGCCCCGGCACCTCTTCGTGGACGAGGCCCAATACCGGGCTTTGCGCCGCCAGTTTCTCCGCTGGCAGTGCCGCTGGTGGCTGGCCCGGGCCCGGGCGGCGCTGGAGCGGCGGGATGACCAAGCCCTGCGCAGCAGCTTGACGGCCGCGGCGCGGCTGTTGCCCCGGGCCCGCAGCGCCCGGCTGCTGGAGGCGTGGCTGGCTTGCGCCTACGGGGCGGCCAAGCCGCCCAAGCTTGTGGGCCACGGCCTGCCGGTCCCGGAAACCCCGGCCGCCCGGCGCCTGGCCGTCTGGGTCGCGGAGCGCTTTGGCTCGCCGGCCGACGCCATTGGCCAGCTCAACCGCCTCTTGGAGGAGGAGCCCCAAGACCCGTGGGGGCTGGACCGCTGGAAGCGCTGGATGCTGCGCCTTGGCCAGGAAGCCTTGGCCCGGGGCCGCTGGCGGCAGGCGCTGCTGCAGTTTGTCAGCCTCCTCTTGCGCCTGCCCGACGACCCCGACGGGTGGCGCTGGTGCGGGCGCGTCCTCGAGGAGCTAGGGGAGGCCGCCCGGGCCGGGGACTGCCTGGCCCAGGCCCAGCGCCTGGCGGGGCCGGCCCGCCGCGGCCGCGCCCCGGGACCCGCGGCCGCCGGCGGCGAGGCCAGCGGCGAGGCGGAAATCGAGTACGGGCTGCTGGCGGCGTTGCTGGATGAGGCGGGTCGGGAACATGCCAGGGAAGCGGCGCCCGGCGCGTTTTCCGCCCGGGCCCTGATCCGGGCCGTGTGGGCGTCGGTGCGGGCCGGCGACGCTTATCTTGAGTTTCTCGTAAAGGAATGGGTGCGCAGGCCCGGCAGCGCGGCCAGCCCGGGGTGAAGCAGGCTCCAGTCGATGGGGGCTTCGTCCAGCCACTCGCGATCGTCGCCAGGATCGGCTGAGGGCCTGCCGCCGGCGGAGGGCTCGTCCAGCCATTTTTCGATGATGGTCAGGCAGTGGGGCACCCCGGCCAGCGCCCGGGTGCCGCTGGCCTCAAAGCCCAAGGCCTGGTAAAAGCGGAGCAGCGGGACCAGGGCGGAGCGCACTTCGCCCCGCAGGTGCAGGACCCCCAGGCGGTGGGCTTCCTGCTCGGCCCACGCCATCAGCGCGCGGCCGATGCCCTGGCCCCGGTAGGCCGGCGCCACCGCCAGGCGGGAGATGTGGATGTGGCCGTCCCGCACCCGGTAGCGCAGGTGGCCGGCGGGCCAGCCCTCCCACAACGCCAGGCCGTAGACAAACCGGTGCCTTTGCATCTCCTGGCGCACCTGTTCCGGGGTGGCGGCGGCCGCGCGAAAGGGCGGGTGGACGCGGCCGGCGAATTCCGCATAGGCCTCGCGGGAAATGCGGGCGATGACGCCCGCATCGTCCAGGCCGGCCAGGCGGATCTGCAGCCGCTGGGTGGCCGTCACCGCGCGTCACCTCCTGGCCCCCGCCAGCGATCACTCCGCGAGGGGCGGCACGTAGATCGGGGACAGCGGCGTGCGCCAAAACAGGCGGATGTCGGCGGCGGTGGGGGCCACGGGCGCCGCGGTGCCCGGGACCGGCGCTTCCATGGCCGGCGGCGGCTCCCAAGCCACCGGCGCGGGCAGGCGGGCCAGGATAGCCGCCGGCGGCTCCACGGGGGGGCCGGCCGGGTCCCGGACCGCCTGGCTGGAGGCTTGGAGCCATTCGCCCAAGAGCGTCTTGACCCGCTCCCGGAACTCCTCCTGGTCGATGTAGCCGATGGTGCGCAAAAGGATGAGGGCCCGGCGGAAGTAGTCGACGTGCGCCAGGAGGTTCGCCGCCTCGCGCGATCGCGCCATCTCCTCGGCCTGGCGCAGCGCCTCGTCGGCCGCCACCCACTCCTCCTGGCGCAGGTGCTGCACCGCCAGCAGCACCCGGACCTGGATGCTGTCGGGCACGTGCTTGTAGGCTTCTTCCAAGAAGGGCCGGACCCGGTCCTCGTAGCCGGTGCGCACCAGCCCCAGGATGGCCCGCACCAGGAGGGGCTCCACGCCCCGGCCGCCCGCGAGGGAAGCGCGGAAGTGGCGCTCGGCCAGATCGGGCACACCGATTTCGGCGCACAGTTCGCCAATGGTCACGTGGGTGTGGGGCCCGGGCTCGGCCTGCACCGCCTGTTCGAAGTGGGCCTCGGCCCGCTCCCGGTCGCCGGCGGCCAGAAACCGCGCCCCCAGGTCCACGTAGGTCAGGGAGCGCTGGGGATCGAGGCGGATGGCCTCCGCGAAGCAGTCTTCGGCGCCGGTGTGGTTGCCCTTGCGGGCGTGGACGGCGCCCGCCCAGAGCCACGCATCGATGTCGCCGGGATCGGCCAGGAGCAGGGACGCGAAGACTTCCATGGCCTGGTCGTCGGCGCCGCTCTCCCACAGGCGCCGCCCCAGGGCCAGGGCCTGCGCCCGCCAGTGCTGGAAGGCCCAGCCGTCCCGGGGCAGGCGCCGGACGGCCTCCCGCAGCCCCGTGATGAGGGGGGCGGCATCGACGTCGGGCAGGGACGCCGCGTGCAGCAGGCCCTGCACGGCCGCCTCATCGCCGGGCTTGAGCTCCAGCACCCGGGTGAGGGCGGCCACGGCCCGCTGGCCGCTGCCCAGGGTGACGTACAGGAGGCCGGCATAGGTGAGGAGGTCGGGGCTGTCCGCGACGGCCCGGGCTGCCCGGCCCAGCAGCGTGTGGGCGTCGTCCCGGCGCCCGGCGCGGGCTGCGTTGGCGGCCATGGCCAGCAGCACGGCGCCTCGGGGCGTGGCTGCGTCGCCCTCGGGCTGCAGGCGCAAGTAGTCTTCCCAGCACTGATTGGCCTCCAGCCACCGCTCCAGGCGCTCGTATCCCAAGGCCAGGCCGCGGAGCAGGTTGGGGTCCTGGCCGCCCCGCTGGCGGGCCTCGGCCCAGGCGGCCACCGCGTCGTCAACGCGGCCGGCCCGCCAAAGACCGGCGCCCTGCCGGACCAAGGCCGCGACCAGATGCAGCCGGCGGTCATCCTGGGGGTCGGCCTCGCATGCCCGGCGCCACCAGGTCAAGGCCGCGTCCAGCTCGCCCCGGGCTTCGGCGGCCAGCGCCTGCAGGTGGCTGGTGAGGCTGTGCCAGCGCTGCCGGGGGTCCCCGCCGCCGCGGGCGCCGGGGGTGTCCCCGCCGCCGGCGCCGCCCGGCTCCGGCCCGCCGTGGCCGGTCTGGTCGGCCGCGAAGAGCATCTCCACCGCGTCCTGGGCAGCCTCCAGCCGGCGCAGGACGGCGGCGGGGTCGCGGCGGCTGGCGGCTTCGGCCAGGTGCAGGAACTCGTGGGCCCATTGGGAAGCAGGGACGCCCTCGCCGGGCGCGGCCGGGTACGCGGCCAGGGCTTCTGCGGCCTGCTCCTCGGCCAGCAGCGCCGCGGCCTTGAGGCGGCGCCAGTGCCAGTCCGCGGGACCATCGCCCGTGCTCGCGTCGGGGCCGCTCCCCGGCGGACCGGCCAGCAGCGCCCGCACCTGGTCCAGCTCTCCCAGGCGCAGCAAGGTCCAGCCCAGCTCCAGGCGGCTGGGCAGGTGGGCCGGGTCAATTTCCAGCGCGCGCCGGAAAAAGTCCGCGGCCTTTTCCCACAAGCCAAACCAGCGGTAAATGACGCCGCACCAGTAAAGGGGTGCGGGCTGGCGGTCATCCAGCGCCGCCGCCTTCTCCAGCAGCCCCACGGCCTGCAGGGCGTTGCGGCGGCTGCCCTCCAGGGGCTTGCGCTGCAGGGCCAGGTGCACGTAGGCGGCGGCCAGTCGGCGCTGGACCCGGGCCGCGTCACCCGGGGGAAGGCGGCGCTTCTGGCTGAGCAGCCGCTCCCACAGCCGCGCCGCGTCCTGCCAGCGCTCTTCCGCCGCCATCGCCTCGGCGGCTTCCCACTGGAGTCGAAAGAAGTCGGGATCGCTGTCCGCCCGCTCGGGGCGGCCCGGCGGGCGCCCTGCCGGCGGGTCCGCACCGGCTTCCGGCGCGTGATCATGCTCATTCAAGGCTGGCCAGGTACGCTGCTCCACGGTTTGCGCCGCGCGAACGGCGGCTGCCCCCCTCCGACCCTGATTGGTCCCTACAGGGTATGCGGTGGCGGATCGGAAGGTGAGGATCGGCGGCCCGTGGGACGCCTGCCCCGGCGGGCCGGGACATCTGTCCCTGCCTGCCCGCGACAACCATCCATTGCTTGCCCGGAAATCTGTGTCTACAATTCTGATCAGAGGCCCAGTGCGGCCGCCACAGCGCGGGCTGCCCGCGCCTCGAGGGGGGTTGGCCATGGCTGCAGAAGTGACGCTGCCCGTCACCAACGAAGAAGGCTTTTTTGAGATCCGGCTCGAGTCCATCGGGGGCTTGGGCGCGAACGTGGCCGGCAAGATCCTGGCCGAAGCCGGCGTGCTCCACGGGGGGCTCAACGGCTCCAACTTCGCTTCCTACGGGTCGGAAAAGAAGGGCACGCCGGTGAAGAGCTTCATCCGCTTCGCGGCCGGCGACAAGGAGATCCGCAACGCGACGCCGGTGGAGCGGCCCCACGTGCTGGGCATCTTTCACGAGGCCCTGGTGCAGTCGGACCGGGGCGTCCTGTCGGGCATTTATCCCCACTCGGTGGTGGTCATCAACTCCCGCAAGGATCCGGAAACGCTCCGCGATCAGCTGGGCATCAAAGCCCGCCGGGTGGGCACGGTCCGGGCCCTGGACATCGCCACGGAAACCGGCAGCCGCATCAACATGGCCATGCTGGGCGCGATCACCAGAGCGTGCCCGTTCCTGGCGCCCGAAGGCGTGGTGGAGGCCATCCGGGACACGCTGGGCGGCCGCTATCCGCAGTTGCTGCAGGCGAACCTGGAGGCCTTCTGGAGGGGGTACCACGAGGTGCAGTGGGCGGAGCTGCCCGAGGCCGAGCTGGCCGAGGCGGAGGAGCTGCCCTACGTCCGCCCGCAGCCGCTTTTTGGCTACGAGACGGCCGCCCTGGGCGGCACCCTCATCGCCCCCGGCACCACCTGGAACAAGGACATGTCGGCATCCCGGCAGGGCCAGCTGCCCGAATTCGTCCGGGAGAAGTGCATTGACTGCGCCCAGTGCGACCTGGTCTGCCCCGACTACTGCTTTGTCTGGGAGCTGGGCCAGGACAAGCGGGGCCGGCCGGCCATGGTGCTGGTGGGCATTGACTACCAGTACTGCAAGGGCTGCCTCAAGTGCGTGGCGGCGTGCCCGGTGGACGCGCTGGTGGCCATCCCCGAAGCCGACGGCTGGGCTGCGGAGCACCGGGTGGCACAGCGGTTTTCCATTACGACGACTGCGGGGTGAGGCTCATGGCAGTGCGGCAGGAAGAACTCAAGGTGGTGGCCCGGCCCGACCAGCGCACCGGCTTCTTGAGCGGCAACGAGATGGCGGCGCTGGCGGCGAGCCAGATCAATTTCCACGTCATGGGCTACTACCCCATCACGCCCTCGACGGAAATTGCCGAGCTTTTGAGCGAGATGGGCGCCAACGGCGAGCACGACATCGTGCTCATCCCCGGCGACGGCGAGCACGGCGCGGCGGGGATCTGCTACGGCGCGTCCACGGGCGGCGGGCGGGTGTTTAACGCTACCAGCGCCAACGGCCTGCTCTACTCGCTGGAGCAGCTGCCGGTGCAGTCGGGCACCCGGTTTCCCATGGTGCTGGACCTGGTGACCCGCTCGGTCAGCGGGCCCCTGGACATCCGGGGCGACCACTCGGACCTGTACTTCGCCATCCATACGGGCTGGATCGTGCTCCTCGCGCGGGATCCCCAGGCGGTCTACGACATGAACATCATGGCCGTGCGCATCGGCGAGGACCCGCGGGTGCAGCTGCCGGTCATCGTGGCCTACGACGGGTTCTTTACCAGCCATCAGAAGCGGCGGGTCAAGTACTTCGCGCACCAGGAAACCGTGCAGCAGTTCATCGGCCCGGTGCCTGAGCGCATCACGGCCCTGGACCCCCGCAGGCCCGTCACCATCGGCCCGTACATGAACGATCCGGACTTGATCAACAACAAGTACCAGCTGCACAAGGCCATGGAGGCGGCCCGGGAGGTCATCCAAGAGGTTTTCGCGGAATACGCGGAGCTGTCGGGACGGCACTATCCCGTGGTGGACCTGTACCGCATGGAGGACGCCGAGGTGGCCGTGCTGCTCCTCAACTCCGCCGCGGAAACCGCCAAGGACGTGGCGGATCGGCTCCGGCAGGAGGGGCTCAAGGTGGGCGTCATCAGCCCCAACATCCTGCGGCCTTTCCCGGCGGAGGAGATCCGCAAGGCCTGCCGCAACCTCAAGGCCCTGCTCATCGGCGAGCGGGGCGACTCCTACGGCTCGGGCGGCGGCCCGTTGACCCACGAGGTCAAGGCGGCCCTCAAGGACGATCCCGGCAACAAGACGCTGGTCATGACCCGCATCTACGGCCTGGGCGGCAAGGACTTTTACCCGGACGACGCGGAGGCCTTCTTCCGCCTGGCGCAAGAGGCGGCCGACACGGGTCAAGTCAAGGTGCGCTTTGACTACCATGGCGTGACGCCGGGCGACCCCAACCGGGTGCCGCCGCCGGGGACGCCCATCATCAGCCGGGAAGAGGTCACGGGGCTGGTGCAGGCGACCCTGGATCCCGAGACGGGCAAGGTCAAGGTCAAGCTGCCGCCGCCGCGTCAGATGATGGAGCGGCCCAAGCGCATTGCGCCGGGCCACGGGGCGTGCCCGGGCTGCGGCATCTTCCCGGCCATCAACCAGTTCCTGGCGGCCCTCGAGGGCGACGTGGTGGTCCTGTACCAGACGGGCTGCGCCATGGTGGTGACCACGGGCTATCCCTTCACGTCCCACCGGATCACCTACGTCCACAACCTGTTCCAGAACGGCGCGCCTACCTTGTCCGGGCTCGTGGAGATGTTCTACGAGCGCAAGCGCCGGGGCGAAATCGACGTGGGCGAGGACATCACCTTCGTGATGATCACCGGCGACGGCGGCATGGACATCGGCATGGGGCCGGCCATCGGCACGGCGCTGCGCAACCACAAGATGATCATCCTGGAGTACGACAACGAAGGCTACATGAACACCGGCAGCCAGCTGTCGTACTCGACGCCCCTGGGCCACCGCACCTCCACGTCGGAAGTGGGGCCCCAAGGGTGGGGCAAGACCTTCCACCACAAGGACACGCCCCAGATCATGGCGGCCACCAACATCCCCTACGTGTTCACGGGCGTGGAGGCCTTCCCCCAGGACCTGATGCGCAAGGCGGCCAAGGCCCAGTGGTACGCCAAGAACGAGGGGCTGGCCTACGGCAAGGTGCTCATCGCCTGCCCGCTGAACTGGCGCAGCGAGGAGCGGCTGGGCACCGAGATCGTGGAGGCCGCGGTCAACAGCTGCTTCTTCCCGCTGTACGAGGTGGAGCGGGGCAAGACCACCATCACCTACAACCCCGAGGACCGGGGCAAGCGGATTCCGGTGGAAGAGTGGCTCAAGATGATGGGCAAGACCCGCCACCTGCTCCGGCCGGAAAACAAGGCAGTGCTGGAGGAGTTCGCCGCCGAGGTGGAGCGGCGCTGGCAGCGGCTCAAGGCCAAGCACGAGCACCCGCTGCTGTAAGCAGAAAACCGGCAAGCAGAAAGCCAGGGGATGGGCCATCCTCCCGCGGCCGCGGGCAACGAAAGCTGGCCGGGGCTCGGAAGCCGTTGCTTCCAAGCCCCGGCCAGCGCGTTTTTCCAAAATCCCGACCGGCGCGTTAGGCAAGCTGCACGTTGCAGGCAACGCCTTTCAAGAGGCTTGGCCGCCGTGGGGCGGCCCGGCCTGGCTGTCGGCCGCGGCGCGGGTCATCACCAAATCAAAGATGAACTTGGCGGCCAGGTTGGCCGTCATGCCGTGGACGTCAAAGAGGGGGTTTACCTCGGCGATGTCAAAGGCCGCGACCCGGGGCGCAAACAGGCGCAGCATGGTGGACACGTCCTGCACCGACAGGCCGCCGAACTCCAGGTGGCCGGCGCCTGGGGCCACCGCCGGATCCAGAGCGTCGATGTCCAGGGTGATGTAGATGGCCGCGCCGCCCTCCCCGGCCCGGGCCAAGGCTTCCTGGGCCACCCGTGCCGCGCCCAGGCGGGCCACGTCAGCCGGCGTGAACTGGGTGATCCCCTGTTGCCGGACGTAGTCGGCGTATTCGGGGTAGTTGAAGCCCCGCACCCCGATCTGGACGAGGCGGGTGGGCGACACCCGCTCCAGTTCCAGGGCCCGGCGGATCTGGCTGCTTTGGGAGTAGCGGCCCTGGGTGGGCGACTCGTCCACCAGGTCCAGGTGGGCGTCCAGCTGGATGATGCCCACGGGGCCGGAGGTGGCCTGGACCAGCGCTTCGATGCCCGGCAGGGAAATGGAGTGGTCCCCGCCCAGGATGATGGGGATGCGGCCTGCCTGCAAGGCCTGCCCGATGAGCTCCCGCGCGTTGGCGAAGGTTTGCCGCTGGTCGTGGGCGGCGATAGTGACGTCGCCGCTGTCGGTGAGCTCCAGGCCTCTGACGTCCACGACGCGGCCGCCTTCGATGTCCCAGACGCGCCCGTCCCGGATGCGGTTCAGGTTCCAGCGGCACGCCTGGCGGATGGCATCGGGGCCGTAGCGGGCCCCCGGCCGCCCCAGCGAGGCGCCGAAGTCCCACGGAAACCCGATGACGGCAAACCGGGTGCGGATGTCCCCAGTTCCTGCGTAGCGAATGGCCGACATGGTCGTCCAACCTCCCCTGTTCCGGCGGCGCGCCGGCCGGCTACAGCTCCAGGTACCGGTGCAGGCCCAGCTTGCGCTCGGCCGCGATGACCAGCACCGCGGACACGACCACCATGACGCTGGCCAAGGCCGACACCGTGGGATCCACGTGAAGGGTGATGTACTGGAAGATGCGGATCGGGAGCGTCACCAGGCCCGGACCGGTCAAAAACACCGTCACCGTGTACTCGTCCAGCGACACCAAGAACGCGAACAGCCCCCCGGCCACCAGCCCCGGCCGGATCTGCGGGAACACCGCGGTCTTGAAGGCGTACCAGGGGCTCGCGCCGTGCACCCAGGCGGCCTCCTCCAGGGTGGGATCGAGGCCGGCCAAACTGGCCAGCACGGTGCGCACCGCATAGGGCGCCGTAAGGACGATGTGGGCCAGGATGATGGCCCTCGTGGAGCCGATCCACCCCAGCGAGCTGAAGAACATCAGCATGGCCAGGCCGGTCAAGATGAGGGGCAGCACCAGCGGCCCCAGAAACAGGTTGAGCCACAAGGCCCGGCCCGGGATCCGGCCCCGCTCTATGCCCAGTCCGATGGCCGCGCCCAGCACCACCGCGCCCGCGGCCGCGGCCAGGCCGATGCCCAGGCTGACCAGGAGGGAGCCGCCCAACTGCGGGTCGCGCAATAGGCGCACGTACCACGCCGTGGTCAGCCCCCGGGGCGGAAACACGAACGCGGCGCCATCGGCAAAGGACGCGGGGATGATGATGACGATGGGGGCCAGGATGAAGGCGTAGGCCAGGACGGCGAACGCCCATGTCAGCAGCCGGCCGGCCTTCACTGCGCCGCCTCCCAGCGGCGGGCCAGGCCGTTGGCCAGGCCCAGCACCAGCACCACCATGGCCAGCATCAGCACGGCGATGACGGCCGCAAAGCCCCAGTCGCCCAGCCGCTCCACGGCCAGGTGGACGTAGTTGGACAGCATTCGCTCCCGGGGCCCGCCGATCATCAAGGGCACCACGAAGGTGCTCGCGGACAGGGCAAAGGTGATGGAGGTGCCCGCGATGACGCCCGGCATGGACAGGGGCAGCACGATGGTGCGAAACGCGTACCAGCCGTTGGCGCCCAGCGTCCAGGCGGCCTCCTGGACCGCGGGTTCGATGCGCCGCAAGGCGCTGTAGACGGTCAGCACCATAAACGGCAGGCAATAGTGGACGATGCCCACCACCACCGCCAAGCGGGAGAAGAGCAGCGGCAAGGGCTGCTCGATGATCCCCAGCGCCGCCAGCAGCCGGTTGACGGGACCCCTCTCGCTCAACAGAATCATCCATCCGTACAGCCGCAAGACCAGGCTCACCAGCATGGGCGCCACGGCCATCATGAGCCAGACCGACCGCCCCCGGACCCGGGTGGCCACAAAAAGGGCGATGCCGTAGCCCACCACCACGGTAACGGCCGTGCTCAAGGCGGCGATGGCCAAGGTGCGCTGGGTGGCCTGCAGGTAAAAGGGATCGGTCAGAAACCGGGCGTAGCCGCCCAAGCCAAAGCCGCCCGCCGGCGAGGGGCGGAAGCTGTTGATCAGCACCGCGCCCACGGGCCAGGCAAAGAACGCGATGAAAAAGGCCAGGGAGGCCAGCCCGGCCGCGGCGTACACCCGCCGCTGCCGACGCCGCCACCGCGCTTCGCCGCGGTTGGAAGCCCGCGCGGGCGCGGCCATGGACTTGTCGCCAGCCAGCGCGCCCATGGGCCTATACCTCCGGTCCAAACAAGGTGCAGGCCGCGGCCGGAACCGTGACGGTCACGGCGTCGCCGGGCAGGCCCGCGCCTGCATCCGCCGGCACCCGCGCGGTGAGGCGCTCGCCCGAGGCCAGCCGCAGCCGGTATTCCAGCTGGTCGCCCAGGTACAGCCGCTCTTCGACGACGGCGGCCAGCACCACGCCGTCGCGGCGGGCGCCCGCCCCCATGGCCGATCCAGCCGGCGGCAGCGGGCCCTCCCCCGCGGCGGGAGCATGTCCGTCCTGGGCGGGGAGGACTTTGATCCTCTGCGGGCGCACCGACAGCCGGCCCGCACCCCCGTCCTCCAAGGGCCCCACGGCCCGGCCGGCGGCAAAGACGCTGCCGCCCGGCGTCTTGAACCGCCACCCGCTGCCGTCGCGAAACGCGGTGCCCTCCAAGAGATTGGTGCCGCCGAAAAATCCGGCGATGAAGGGCGACGCCGGCGCGTCGTAGAGCTCCTCCGGCGTGCCCGCCTGCTCTAGCCGCCCGTCCCGCAGCACCGCCAGCCGGTCGGAAAGCATGAGGGCTTCCTGCTGATCGTGAGTCACGTAAAACGCGGTAAAGCCCAGCTCCCGCTGGAGCTGGCGGATTTCCACCTGCATCTGCTCCCGCAGCTGGGCGTCCAGATTGGACAGCGGCTCGTCAAAGAGCAGCACCACGGGCTCCACGGCGAGGGAGCGGGCCAGGGCCACCCGCTGCTGCTGGCCGCCCGAAAGCTCCCGGGGACGCCGGCGCGCCATGGCGCTCAGCCCCACCAGCTCCAGGTACTTGCCCACCCGGGCCTTGATCTCGGCTTCGGGCATCCGGCGGGCCCTGAGGCCGTAGGCCACGTTGTCCCACACGGTCATGTGGGGGAAAAGGGCGTAGTTCTGAAACACCAGGCCCAAGTTGCGGCGGTAGGGAGGCAGGTCCGTGACGTCCCGGCCCCCCAGGTACACCCGGCCCGCATCGGGTTCCAGCAGACCGGCGATGACGCGCAGCGTAGTGGTCTTGCCGCAGCCGCTGGGGCCCAGCAGGGAAAAGAACTCCCCCTGCTCCACCTCCAGCGTCAAGCCCCGCAGGGCCCCCACCGACCCGTAGTGCTTGGTGACGTGTTCCAGCCGAATCGCGGGTGCGCGCCCCGCCGTGGAGCGCGCACCGCCCTCCGTCATAGCCGCCAACGCCCTTCCGACCTACCAGATGGTCGCCCGGGTCCAGCGGTCGGTCCAGGCGGCCCGTTGCTGGAGGATGTAAGGCCAGTCGGGCACCAGCAGCTGCTGCAGGTCCTCTTCGCCGTAGACGACCTTTGCGGCCAGCTCCGGCTCCAAGGTTACCGTGCGGTTGGTGGGGCCGTAGAAAAACTCCCGGGAGAAGGCCTGCTGGGCCGGCACCGACATGGCGAAGTCGATGAGCTTTTCCGCCAGCTCCTGATGGCGGCTGCCCTTGACCACGCCCAAGCCGCCGCGGATGAGGATGCCGCCTTCTTCGGGGATGGCGAAATCCACCGGCACGCCCCGGGCCTGGAGGGCGTAGGTGCGCCCGTCAAACCAGGAGGCCAGCCACACCTCCTCGGATTCCAGCAGCGGCTGGGGCGCGGAGAAAGTCGCGTAAAACTGCTTGACCCAGGGCGCGATGTCGGCGATGGCCTGCCACGCGGGCTCCATGTTGCGCTCGTCGCCGCCAAAGGCCCGGGCCGCCATCAGCATGTCGGGGATCCAGTTGTCCATGAACGCCACCCGGTTGCGGTAGGCGCTGTCCCAGAACACCCGCCACGTGGCGGGGCGCGAGACCCGCTCGGTGTTGTAGGCGATGCCCCATGCGCCGAACACGTTGGTCAAGCCGTAAACCTGGCCGTCGCTGCCCTTGAGAAACGCCTGCTCGTACAGGTCGTCCCAGTGGGTGAAGTTGCCGGGACGCAGCACTTCCAGCAGGCCCTGATCCGCGGCGTCGATAATGTCGAAGTCGTCCAGCTGGACCACGTCCAGCACCGGGTTGTTGCGCTGGGCCAGCAGATTGGTGACCGTCGCGTAGGGCGCCAGCACTACCCGGACGCCCGGGTTGGCCCGCTCAAAGGGTTCGATGATGTACTGCTTAAAGACTTCGTCGTAGGCCCCGCCGTAGGAAGAGACTACCAGCTCCACGGTCTGGGCCTGCGCCGCGCCTGCCGCGCCGGCGAGCACGAGGCCCACCAGGCACGCAAACACCATCATCCGGGCGCGCGCCGGCCCCCGGCGGAGGCCCGTCCACCACGCCATGCCAAATGCCTCCTCGGATAGGTATAAGTGCTAGCGGTCTATATTCGAGGACGGCGCGGGGAAACTCCTGCTGGATGCCGGCCGGCGCCCGCGCCTCCCGCAAACCGGCGCGTCCCGAAGCGCGGCGTCCCGAGGCGGTGCCAACGGCCTCCCCGGGCCCCGGGGCGCTGGTCTTGCCGGGTGTGGGGCCCTACTCTACCCGGATCCGGGCGTCCAGCACCAGGGCGCCGGCGCCGGTTTCCAACAGGCGCACGGGATTGAGGTCCACGGCGACGATTTCGGGAATGTCTTCCACCATGCGCGACAAGCGCAGCAGCACGTCGGCCGCCGCGTCCACGTCCGCGGGCGGCTGGCCCCGGAAGCCTGCCAGTAGCGGAAAGCCGCGGATGGATCGGACCATCTCGTGGGCGTCCCGGTCGGTGAGGGGTGTGATGCGAAAGACCACGTCGCCCAGGACCTCCACCGCGGTGCCGCCCAGGCCAAAGGCGATGACGGGGCCAAAGGTGGGTTCCTGGGTCACGCCGGCGAAGGTGTCGACGCCCTCGGGGGCCATCTTTTGCACCAGCACGCCGGCCATGTGCCCCAGCATGTCCTGCTGCTCCAGCGCGGCCCGCATGGCCCGCACCGCCCGGCGCACGCCGGCTTCGTCGGCCACGTGGAGGTGAACCCCCTGCCACTCGGTCTTGTGCACCAGGGTGGCCGACGCCAGCTTGACGGCCACCGGATAGCCCAGGGCCGCGGCGGCCGCCGCGGCTTCGTCCTCGTCAAAGGCCACCCGGGCCGCCGGCCGGGGAAGGCCGAACGCGGCCAGCACCTGGTCCACCTCTTCCGGCAGCAGCCAGCCGCTGCCCCGCCGCCGCGCCTGCCGGCACACCGCCCGGCCCGCGGCCGCGTCCACGTCGGACAGCGCGGGGATGGTGCCCAGGGGCGTTTCGCGCCAGGCGGCGTAGCGGACGACCCGGGCCAGGGCCATGGCCGCGGGCTCGGGAAAGCGGTAGACGGGCTGCAGGCCGAGGGACTGGAAGCCCGCGGGCTTTGGCAGCGGCTGCGCGGTCATCAGGCACGTGAGCACGGGCTTGTCGGGGGCCGCGGCCCGGGCGGCGGCGATGCCTGCCGCCACTTCCTCCACCGCCGCGGTCCGGGTGGGGATGCAGATGGCGATGACGGCGTCGCACGCGTCGCTGCGCAGCAGGACCTCCAGGCAGCGCCGGTAATCCTCGCCCGTAGCGCCCGCGATCATGTCCACGGGGTTGGCCACGCTGGCCTCGGGGGGCAGCAGGGCCCGGAGCTCGGCCTGGACCGCCGCGGGCAGCGGGGGCACCACCAGGCCCTCGGCTTCGCACGTGTCCGCGCCCAGGATGGCGGGCCCGCCCGCGTTGGTCAGGATGGCGACCCGGTTGCCCCGGGGCAGGGGCTGGTGGGCCAGCAGGGCCGCCACGTCAAACATCTCCGACAGGGTGCGGGTGCGGATGACCCCTGACTGCTGAAAGAGGGCATCCACCACCGCATCGTCGGAGGCCAGGGCGGCGGTGTGGGAGCCGGCGGCCCGCCGCCCGGCCGCCGTGCGGCCGCTTTTCACGGCCACGATGGGCTTGCGGCGGCTCACCCGCCGGGCCAGGCGGGCGAAGCGCCGCGGGTTGCCAAAGGATTCTAGGTAGAGCAGGATCGCGCTGGTCTGGTCGTCCTCTTCCCACCATTGCAGCAGGTCGTTGCTGGACACGTCGGCCTTGTTGCCGATGCTGACAAAGGCCGAGAGTCCGATGCCCAGCTCATGGGCGTACTCCAGCACCGCCTGGCCCAGGGCACCGCTTTGGGAGGACATGGCCAGACTGCCGGGCCGGGCCGGGGCCGAGGCAAAGGAGGCGTTCATCTGCACTTCGGGATGGCAGTGGATGAGGCCCAGGCAATTGGGGCCGATCATGCGCATGCCGGAGCCCCGCACCAGGTCCACCAGCTGCCGCTGCAGCTCTGCCCCCGCAGGGCCGGTCTCGGCGAAGCCGGCCGTGAGCACGATCATGGCCCGCACGCCCTTTTGCGCGCACTGCTCTGCCACCGTCAAGACGGCCCGCTGGGGCACCGCCACCACCGCGAGGTCCACCGGGCCGGGGATGTCCAGCACCGTCGGGTAGGCGGGCACCGACATGACATAGGGCGCGTTGGGGTTCACCGGGTAGACGGGACCTTGATAGTGGGACAGGATGAGGTTGGCCAGCACCTGGTAGCCGATGCTGGCCGGATCCCGGGACGCGCCGATGACGGCCACGGAGCGGGGGTGGAAGAACGGATACAGCGATGCCCGGGTGGCGATGCGGTCCCGGGCTTCCATGCGCTGCACGCTGGCTTCCGTGGGCGCCAGGGGCAGCTGGATGTACCAGCCGTCGGGGCTGGGGCCCCGCTCAAAGGTGAAGCCGCTGGCTTCAAAGACCGACAGCATGTCGGTGTTTTCGCCCATGACAAAGGCTTCGAGGGCGGTCAGGCCCTGCTCCAGGGCGGCCATGGCCAGCCGCTCCAACAGCAGGGTGCCGATGCCCCGCCCTTGGTAGGCATCTTCCACCAGAAACGCGACTTCGGCCACGTCGGGCCGGTGGGTGTGGCTGTAGCTGCCCACCGCCACCAGCTGCTCCGCGTGCCGGGGACCTACAGTGACCACTAGGCTCAGGCCACCGTGTTCGTTGCCAGGAGCGATGAGCCGGCGGGCCGCGTCTGGGTCCCCGGGCGCCACGCCGTGGAAAAAGCGGAAAAAGCGGGCCGTGTCGGAGCTGCGGGCCAACAGCTCCTGCACGGCGGGCAAGTCCTCCGGGGTCGCCCGGCGCAGGTAGGCCGGGCGACCGTCCCGCAGCAGAACCGGCCCGTCCAAATACGGCGCCTGGGGGATGGGCAGCGGCCAGCGGGCGCCGGTCACCGGACCGCTCACCGGGCCTTGACCGGCCCCCAGGGCGTGCCCAGCCGCGGCAGGAGCCAACGGTCCAGGCCGTACCACCCGGCCACTTTCCACGCCAGCATGAGCAGGATGGCGATGGTGTACAGCAGCGGGTTGGTGCTGGCGGTGCCGGCCATCATGAAGTTGAAGTTCATGAACCCGCCGAAGAAAGCGGCGATGCCCGTGAAGGCCCCCAGGATCAGGGCAACGCCCACCAGGACCTCGCCCCACACCACCAGCGGCGCGAACCAGGTGTAATGCCCGCCGTCGAGGAGCGCTTCGATGAAGCGCCGGTACCAGTCAAAGGCGATGGGCGACGAGTCCACCGCGACCGCCCGGGTCCAGTATCCTTGCAAAGCGGCTCCGGTCTCCATCCACGCGGGGTTGCCCACTTTGCCCCAGCCGGCCTGGAACCACGCCCAACCCAGGTAAAGCCGCAACAGCAGCCACAGCCAGGCGAAACGCGTCGTGCCAAACAGTTCCTGGGCCAGGCGGTTCTCGGGCACTTCCACGGTTCTCGCCATTCTCCATACCTCCTGGGCCCGGGCCGGTGGTGCAGGCAGGCCGCGGGCGTTGTGCAGCAGGCGCCGGTGCGCGCCGCCTTTACTTTTGTTATCGCCGCAGGTGCCGGACGGTTAAAGAGGCCTTTATTCCCTCCTTTGCCGGTCATTCGTCCCTAGATGGGCGGCGCTTACAACACCCGCTGGTTTCCTGGCCTGCGCGCGGCCAGCTTTCGCTCCAGGCGGCGCAGGCGGTGCAGGAGTTCCGCCAGCTCCCGGTCGGCGGGCGCCGGGGGACGTCGGTGCGCTCCCAGCCCCAGGCTTCGCAGCGCGCGCCGCCGCTGCACCAGCTCGATGGCCCGCAGCGTCCAGGAGCGGGCGGCCTCCAGGTCCCGCACCCGGTGCTCGTAGTGCTTGGCCAGCTCTACGTAGGGGCGCGTGGAGAGGCCGTCCTCCCGCGCCCAAGCCTCCAGCACGGCCACCGCGGGGTCGGGCGCCGCCCGGTCCGGCGCTGCCTGGTCCTGCCGGGGCGGAGCCGCCGCTGCTTGACCCGCCGCGGGAGGGGCGTAGGCACGGGCCTGCCGCCACCGCCGCCGGTGGGCCACGGCCAGCAGGCGGTACGCTTCCCGCCGCAGGCCGGGGGGCAGGCCCCGGTCAAGGGCTTCCTCCAAACAGGCCACCGCGTCTTGGACCTCGTCCCGCTCCAACAGCAGGCGCCCCAGGGTGAACAGTTCCGCTGCGGCCAGCGGCGCGCCGGCCGGCGCGGCTGACAAGGGCTGCGCCGCCGCCTGGCCCAGGTAGCCGGCCATGCATGCCATGGATACGATGTCCAATCGGTTGTGCTCAAACACGCCGGCCAAGGGCGCCGCTTCGCCGCTGCGCAGGTAGTTGAAATACAGCTGCGGGATGACGGCGCCCGGCACGTCGTCGCGGCGTACCAGGCCCAGCACTGCGGCCTCCAGGTCGCCCAAGCGGCAACTGTCCGCGATGGGCCGCCACACCCGCCGGGCGGGGTGGAGAAGGTCCAGGTGGGGCAGGGCCGGCAGCCGCGTCCGGTGCAGCGTCGCCCGGGTTTCCAAAAGGGGCCAGTCAAAGGCGCGCCCGTTGAAGGTGATGAGGCCGCGGGCTTCCTCCAGCTCCGCCTGCACTGCCGCCAGCACCGCGGGCTCCTCGGGGTAGTCTCGCATGAAATACTGCCGGACCCGAAAGCCGCCTTCGACGAAGCGCCCGATGCCCACGAGAAAAGCGTAGGTGCCGGTGCCGCGGCCAAGTCCCGTCGTCTCCAGGTCCAGAAACGCCGCTCCGGCCGCGTCAAAGCCGGGCGGCAGGGCCCGGGAGAGCAGCCGCTGCCAGCCGTGCCGCGGCACTTGCAGGCAGACCGCAAGGGGGACGCGGCCCTGCCGGTGGTCCAGCGGGTAGATGCGCTCCAGGCACAGCGCCTGGCCCAGGGGCGTCGCGACAAACCGGGACTTCACCCCGTCAGGGAGCGGGGGCAAGGGCCTCCCCACGGCGCTGCCCGCGGCCGCCCGATTGCCTGTCGCCGGGTCCGCCGGCCCCTGCGGCCCGGCGACTGTCCCTGGTCCCGCGGCCTGCGGCGCGGGGCGGTGCGGGGCCCCGGGCCGCAGCAGCCGCAGCCGTTCACGCAGATTCACGACGGCCCGACCCCTCCGCCGGCGGAGGACTGCCCGTTGGCTGGGGGAAGCCCGTCGGCGCGAGACTGCCCGCCGGCGCGGGACTTTCCGCCCCGGCGGCCGGCGCCTGAGCCAAGGCCAGCTTCAGCAGCCGCACCGTCGGCGCGCGCCCGCCTGCGTCGGGCCCGACACAGGCCGGACAGCCGTCCCCGCAGGCGCATTGGACCGCCTGCTGCAGGCAGGCCGCCAGCAGCGCCTCGCACAGGTCGTAGGCCTTTTCCGCGAGGCCAATGCCGCCCGGGTACGCGTCGTACAGGTAAATGGTGGGCCGCTGCGTCTGGGGCGCCCGCATTTCGACGGTGGCCCGCAAGTCCTTAGGATCGCACATGAGGAACACCGGCGCCAGGGACTCCAGGAGGTGGGCCGTGCCCACCAGGGCGGACTGCAGCTCGTCGGGCTTGAACCGGGCCGCCACCCCCGGGGGGATCTCCAGCCAGCATGCGGCGGTGTGCATCTGGTCCTCCGGAAGATGGATCTCGCCCCAGCCCACGTTTTCGTGGGTGTACAGCTTGATCTTCTTAAAGATGGTGGCCCGCCACGCGGTCATGACCTCGCCGAAGCGCTTGTCCAGCGGCCCCTGCGGCTCCTGCCTAAAGGTGTCCAGCACCCGGATGGTGACGGCCAGGTTCGCGTCGGTGTAGTAGTCCACGTCCACCCGGTGCACGTAGGCCCGGTTTTCGTCCCAGTCCAGCCGGTCCACCAGGTACTGCTGCCCTTCGTGGATGTAAATGGCGTGGGTGTGCAGCATGGTCATGGCCGCGAGGCGGTCGGTTTCCCCGATGACCCGGTGGTGGGGATCGGTGGTGTCGACGATGACGAAGTTCTCGCTGCTCGCGCTGCGCAGGGAGATCTCGTTGGCCGGAAAGCTCTCGCTCATCCAATGCCACTGGCCGCCCGCGTGATGCACCACCTGCTCATCCTGCAGGTAGCTCAAGATCTCTGCCGTCCCCGCCGGGTCGATGCCAAAGGCTTCGCCGTCCCGGAAGGGCAGCTCGAAGGCCGCGCACTTGATGTGGCTCACCAGGATCATCAGGTTATCGGGGTTGATCAGGGCGTGCTCGGGCGATCCGCCAAAGACGAACTCGGGGTGCTGGGCGATGTACTGGTCCAGGGGGGCGCTGGAGGCCACCAGCACCGCCGCGGAAACCCCCTGCCGCCGGCCGGCCCGGCCCGCCTGCTGCCACGTGCTGGCGATGGTGCCCGGGTAGCCGGCCATGACGCACACTTCCAGCTGCCCCACGTCGATGCCCAGCTCCAGCGCGTTGGTGCTGACCACGCCCAGCACCTGACCCTGGCGCAGGCCCTGCTCGATCTCCCGCCGCTGCTTGGGGAGGTAGCCGCCGCGGTAGCCGCGGATGGCCTCGGCCCGCTTGGTGGTCACGCCCCGGGCGCCTTTGGCCATGTCTTCCTTCAAGTACGTCAGCAGCACTTCCGTCGCGAGCCGCGTGCGGGCAAAGACGATGGTCTGGATGTCGTGGCGGAGAAACCGGCCCGCCACCTGGCGCGCCGCCTGCAGCACCGGCTGCCTGAGCCCGTCCCGGGTGACCACCGGCGGGTTGTAAAAGATCAGGTGCCGCTCGCCCTGGGGCGCGCCGTTGTTGTCGATGAGCTCCACGGGCATGCCCGTCAGCCGCTCTGCCAGCTCCTTGGGGTTGGCGATGGTGGCGCTGGAGCACAAAAACTGCGGGCTGCTGCCATAAAACCGGCAAATGCGCAAAAGCCGCCGCAGCACGTTGGCCACGTGGGAGCCAAAGACGCCCCGGTAGGTGTGCAGCTCGTCGATGACCACGTACTTGAGGTTCTCAAAAAGCCGCACCCACTTGGTGTGGTGGGGCAGGATCCCCGTGTGGAGCATGTCGGGGTTGGTGATGACCACGTGCCCCGCCTGGCGGATGAGGGGCCTGAGGGAGGCCGGCGTGTCGCCGTCGTACACGTAGGCTTGAATCTCGACGTCCAGCGGCTGGCACAGCTCCTTGAGGGCCGCCACCTGGTCCTGGGCCAGGGCCTTGGTGGGAAACAGGTACAGGGCCCGGGAAGCCGGCTCCTGCAAGATCGCGTGCAGCACCGGCAGGTTGTAGCACAAGGTCTTGCCCGACGCGGTAGGGGTCACCACCACAGTGGACTTGCCCGCGAGGGCCGCCGCCACCGCCTCGGTTTGGTGGGTGTACAGGTCCTGCACACCCCGGGCCTTT
>Ga0079224_100001236_pt1 | contig 28773 bp, 24 predicted proteins | sample Stecom2015_FD_80414 | JGI IMG/M metagenome (GOLD analysis project Ga0079224, IMG submission 80414) | Agricultural soil microbial communities from Utah to study Nitrogen management - Steer compost 2015 | ecosystem: Environmental > Terrestrial > Soil > Agricultural land | place: USA: Utah... | reverse complement strand
GGACCGAATCGAAGAGATCTCCCGCCGGCTGAAGCGCTCGGGCGACCACCGGGCCATCGACCAGATCCGGGCCGACGTCTACTGCGACTTGCTCGAAGGGCGAAACCACCTAGCCGCTGGACGCGCCGGCGGGGTGAAGATCAGCGTCGACCTGGAGACTCTCCTCGGCTTGGCCGACGAGCCCGGAGAGTTGGACGGCTGGGGCCCGGTGATCGCCGATCTCGCCCGCTACGTCGCCCGCCAGAACTCCGACGGCACCTGGGAGTTCGAGATCACCGACCCGGTCACCGGCCTCCCCGTCGTGACCGGCGTCACCCGGCGGCGGCCCACCACCGGTCAACGTCGGCACGTCGAGGCCCGGAACCGCACCTGCGCGTTCCCGACCTGTCCCGTGCCGGCTCATCGCTGCCACCTCGACCACACCGTCGACCACCATCTCGGCGGGCCCACCGCGGTCGACAACCTGGGGCCGCTGTGCCCCCGCCACCACCTGCGGACCAAGCACGGGGCCGGATGGGACCTCGAGCAACCCTCCCCGGGGACGTTCGTGTGGACGAGCCCGAGAGGGCACCGCTACGTGCTCCGGGCGCCTCCCGGCTGAGCCCGTCCCCCGGCTCAGTCCGCGGCGGTGCCCGCCACCAGCCGATCGACGTCCGCCCGGTCGACATCCCGGTGCGTGACCAGCCGCCACCACCCCGCCGCCGGCGCTCCCGTGAGGATCCCGTCTTCTGCCAGCCGGTGCCTGATGGCTCCGATGTCGCCGGGTAGCGCGGCGACGTCCACCCGCACCATGTTCGTCTCGACGGCGTCGGGGGCGACTGCCCCGGGCCAGCGCTCGGCCAGCCGCTCCGCCAGGTAACGGGCGAGATGGTGGTCTTCGACGAGCCGCTCCCGGTCGCGCAGGGCGATCCGTGCCGCCGCGGCGATGACGCCCGCCTGGCGCATGCCCCCGCCGAGACGCTTCCGGAGGTACCTGACCTCTTCCATCAGCTCGGTGGAGCCGCACACGATCGACCCGACCGGTGCGCCGAGGCCCTTCGAGAAGCAGAACTGGATCGTGTCGGCGGCCGCCGCGAACTCGGCCGCCTTGCTGCCGGTCGCCACCTCAGCGTTGAAGATGCGGGCGCCGTCGATATGGACCCGGAGCCCGTGGTCTCGGGCCCGGGCCGAAGTCTCGGCCACCACATCGAGGGGGATCACCCGCCCACCCGACAGGTTGTGGGTGTTCTCCCAGGCGAGGAGTGACACCCGGGGAAACAGGGAACCGGCCAATTCCATCACTGCGTCGACCTGGGAGGGAAGGATTCCGCCGCCGTCGGTGGCCACTGTCCGCCAGCCGATGCCGGCGTGCGCGGGACCCCAGCTGCGCTCGACGTTGCGGATGTGAGCGAGCTCGTCAACCAGGACCTCCTCGCCGGGACGGGTTTGGGCCATCACAGCCAGCTGGTTTCCCATCGTCCCGGTCGGGACGAACACCGCCGCCTGTTTCCCCACCGCCGCCGCCGACTCTTCCTCCAGGGCGTTTACGGTCGGGTCGTCTGAGTAGACGTCGTCGCCGACAGCGGCCTCGGCCATCGCTCGGCGCATCTCCTCTGTCGGGCGCGTCACCGTGTCGGAACGGAAGTCGGCGGTGCCGTCAGGGAACGCCATGACCGGCGGTCACAGCCCCTGGAGGGCGCGACGGAGGCTGCGGGTGGCTTGGCCGATCCGATGCTCGTTTTCGACGAGGGCGAACCGCACGAAGCCTTCTCCTGCCTCCCCGAAGCCGATGCCCGGCGACACCGCCACCTTGGCATGCTCGAGGAGATGGAACGAGAACTCCAGTGAACCCATGTGAGCGTAGGGATCCGGGATCGGTGCCCACACGAACATGGTTCCCTTGGGCGGTTCCACCTTCCAGCCCATCCGGTCGAGGCCCTCCATCAAGGTGTCCCGTCGTCGCTTGTAGATCTCGTTGACCTCGGTGACGTAATCGTCTCCCTCGTTGAGGGCGATGATCGAGGCGATCTGGATCGGCTGGAACGTGCCGTAGTCGAGATACGACTTGAGCTTGCCCAGCGCCGCCACCGCCTCGGGGTTGCCGACGACGAACCCGACCCTCCAGCCGGCCATCGAGTGACCCTTGGTGAGCGTGTAGAGCTCGACCGCCACTTCCTTCGCTCCTTCCGCCTCGAGGATCGACGGCGGCACGTAGTCGTCGAACGCAACGTCGGCGTAGGCGAAGTCGTGGACCACGAACACCTCGTTCTCCCGGGCAAACGCCACCAGCCGCTCGAAGAACGAGAGGTCGACGCACACCGTGGTCGGGTTGTGAGGGAACGAGACGATGATCACCCGTGGTCTCGGCCACGAGCTCCGGAACATGTCGTCGAGGACCTCGAAGTAGTCCTCCTCCGGGGTCACCGGCGCCTTGCGGATCTCGGCTCCTGCCAGCACCGGCGCGTAGATGTGGATCGGGTACGAGGGGTCGGGAACCACCGCGACATCGCCCGGCTGCACCAACGTCCACAACAGGTGGGCCAATCCTTCCTTGGCTCCGATGGTGTTGATCACCTCGGTCTCCGGGTCGAGCTCGACACCGAATCGACGCATGTAACGATCGGCCACCGCCTTCCGCAGATTGGGGAGGCCACGCGAGGCCGAGTACCGGTGGTTGCGAGAGTTGCGGGCCGCCTCGACCAGCTTCTCGACCACCGCGGGCGGGCTGGGTATGTCGGGGTTGCCGAAGCCGAGGTCGACGATGTCGGCGCCGGACCGACGGGCCGCGAGCTTTCGGTCGTTCACCAGCCCGAAGACGTAGGGCGGAAGGTGCTCGATCCGGCGAAATTCCATCTCCGAAAGAGTAGAACGATCAGCCGGAAAGCCGATCGATCCATCGGCGCAGCGGGGGCGGCACCAACTGGCCGGTGGCGTCCAGCACCGTCCGCACCATCTCGAGCAGGTCGGCAGGCCCGTCCCAGTGGCTCAGCACCACGTCCTCCCCCGCATTGTCGAGGAGATGGTCGATGGCGAACGCGAGGAGCAGAACGTCGTCGACTTTCCCGAGGCCGGGGATGAAGTCGGGAACGAAGTCCACGGGGGACACGAGGTAGGCCAGCATCGCTCCCACCAAGAGCTTCGAGCGGCGAGGGACACGAGGGTCCCGCACCAGCCGGCTGAGGAGCTTCACCATGTTGGGTACGAGCAGCACGATGTCGGCGAGGAGGGTCTTGAGCTGCAGGCCGCCCCCGCCTTCGGGCGGGATCACCTCGTCGGGGCGGATCGAATCGTTCATCGGGTCTCCTCCATGGCGGCGATCGCCGCTCCGATGGCGCCCGCTTCCGGGCCCAAGACGCTCGGGACGATCTTCGCCAGCGGACGATGTCCCGCTCCTTCCGTCACCGAGAGCCGCCGACGGACGGGGTCGAGCAGGAGGTCTCCCGCTCCGGCCGCCGCCCCGCCGATGACGATCACGTCCGGGTCGAACACCAGGACCAAGGTCTCGAGACCCACCGCCAGCCACTCCCCCGCCTCGGTGATCCGCTCGATCGCCTTCGAGTCGCCGCCGAGAGCCGCCTCGACGAGGTCTTCGGCTCGGGTGTCGGCCCCGAGGAGCTCCCGGGCGTCGGCGCCGAAGCGGCTCCCCGAGACCTTGGTCTCCCAGCAGCCCTTTCGCCCGCAGGCACAGTGGTCGCCGTTGGTGTCGATCGTGATGTGGCCGACCTCGCCGGCGTGCCCCCTTCCCCGGTACACCCGACCTCCCAGGATCGCGCCCATCCCGATCCCGGTGCCGAGAGTGATCATCAGCATGTGGTCGGCACCCTGCCCGGCACCCAGCCGGTGCTCGGCGAGGGCCGCCATGTTGGCGTCGTTGTCGACCGTGACCGGCACCCCCAGCCGCGCGCGGAGCGGGTCGCGGAAGTCCACGGCGGTGCCCGGCAGATGCGGCGCCCAGACCAGCTGGCCTGCTTCGTGGTCCACGAGGCCGGCCAGGCCCAGGCCGAGGGGAAGCCCGGGACCGAGCTGGGTCGCCACCGACGCCACAACGTCGAGGATCGCCGACGGAACGTCGGGCGTGGGCTCGAGGGCACGGGCCACGACGTCGCGGTTCGGGTCGAGGCGCACGGCCTTGACGAACGTCCCTCCGACGTCGACGCCGACCACGCTCATTCGATCTCGATCCGTTCCCGTCGGGAGCCGTTGTCGGCCGGCTCGGTGGAGTCGACACGCAGCTGCGACAGCTCTTCGATGACCGCTTCCAGCGCCCTGACGCTCTCGATGCCCGCCTTCAGCAGGTGGATCATCGCCCGCTGAGCGGCGCGCTTGAGGGCCTCGACAGTCTCGGTGTCGGTCATGTCACCTCCCCGAACCGGATCGACAGCACACCATCGGCCAGCCTCGCACCCTCGACTCGCCGCCGATGGAGGCTGTCGGGAAGCAAGAACGACCGTCGATAGGGGCCGACCTGGATGTAGAGCTCGTTGCCTTGGCGGTAGACGTCGAGCTCGCCCTTCTCGACGAAAGGGACCGCCATCGTCAGGACCACCTCGCCGTCGCGGTCTTCCACGCGGAACGGGCTCTGTGCCTGGAAGCCCTGGACCGGATCGGTGTCCCCGTACAGCTCCTCGGCCATCGATCGGAGCCGTTGGACTCCCACCATCTCCTCGTCGAAGAGGCGGAGGCGCAGGCGCGGCACGTCGGCGAACGCGGCGTCGACCGTGTCGAGGTGCGCCTTCTGGATGGTGCGCCACCGCGAGAAGTAGGGATCGGATACCTGTTCGGGCAGCACACGGTTGACGATCACCCCGTCGACTCCGTAGCCGAACAGCGACAGGTACGTGTAGGTCCGGCGCGCCTCGTCGATGACCATCTTCTCGGGATTGACCACCAAACGGGCGGAGGTTACCTCGGGATTGCCGAGCAGTTCCTTGACCTGCTCGATTCCGGCAAACACGGTGGTGGCGGCGTCGAAGACGCCTTCCTCGGGCACGGGCAGGTCGGTCACTCGAGTGAGGAGGGGCCGGGCGGCACGGAGGATGCGCCGCTCCGTGGGGAGGATGCGCTCGAAGTACCAGGAGAGGACCTCGGGCAGGGACAGGAGGCGGAGAGTCTCTGCAGTCGGAGCGCAGTCGACGATGACGGCGTCGTAATCGCCCGACCGGGCGTGGCGGTTGACCTCCAGGAGGGCGAACAACTCGTCCATCCCCGGGAACACGAGGAACTCCTCGGCTTCGAGACCCGACACGCCGCCCCAGTCCAGGACGTTCATCAGTTGGTCGCGGATCGCCCCCCAGTACTTGTCGAGCTGGTGCTGGGTGTCGATCTGCTGTCCGAGGAGGTTCGGCGCCACCTCCACCGGCTCGTCGGCGAGCCCGACATAGAAGGCATCGGCGAGCGAATGGGCGGGGTCGGTGGACGAGACGAGGGTGCGATGGCCCGCATCGGCGGAGGCGAGGGCCGTGGCGGCGGCGACGGTCGTCTTACCGACTCCGCCTTTGCCCGTCACCAGGACGATGCGGACGCCCATCGTCAGCCGGCGCGCTCGTGAACGCGTCTGCGCAGTCCTCGCAGTGCGGTGGTGACGATCTGCTTCTCAGCCTGACGACGTACGAACCCGGGCAGAGTGAACGACGGGATGACCGACAGCGCGTAGACGACCTCTGTTGCCCCGTCCTCGGTCTCGGTGAAGGTGTACGAACCCTCGAGCATGGCGATGTCGGGGCTGGGATCCGCCTTCCACGACATCCGATACGGCGGGTCGTAGTCGTAGGTCAACTCGTAGGAGATCTCCTTGACGAACCCTTCGAGCACGAACGCCGCCCTCTGGGGCCGACCCTCGGCGTCGGTCTCGAGGACCTCGACCCGCTTCACGCCCGACGCCCACTCGGGATAGGACTCCACGTCGACCGCCACCTCGAAACAGGCGGCGGCGGGGGCGTCGATCTCGATCGAATGGACTGTGCTCTCTGCCATCGCCGGTTTCATCCCTCCACATCGTACTCGTTGCTCGCGATTTGCTAACAGGCGTGTGCGCCCCGCAAACGGGACGGTCAGCTCGCGATGGCAGCTGCCGGATCGAAGCGAAACGCCCGTCGCGTGGCCCGAAAGTAGCCGACGTTCAGGCAGACGGTCGAGCCCACCCGCCACCTCGTGGCCTGGGGCTGGTGGATGTCGCCGAAGAGATGGAAGCGGGGACGATGGGTGACGATGTAGTCCAGGATCGGCTGGGACGACCGTTCGAGCCGTCCCGTGATCACGTCGTAGTGGAGGGGCCTGACCGCCGGCGACAGGTGGGTGCAGAGCACGTCGACGGGACCGATCCTCTCGAGTTTCTCCGTCATGGCCTCGTCGGTCACCTCTCCCCGACCGCGGCTCGGGGTGGCGATGCCTCCTCCGGCGAACCCGAACGTCACCCCGTCGATCTCGACGACGTCTCCGTCGACGAACTGCATGCCTACGGGCAACGACTCGGCGAGGAGGTCAGGGCTGTCGACGTTGCCATATGTCACGTACCCGGTCGCCCCGGCCACGGCTTCCCGGAAGGCGGCGTACTGCTTCTTCACGAGATCCGAGAAGGAGGCCCGCAGCTCGTCGGCGCGACCGGCCATCCCCTCGGCCCACAACTCCCGCATCGCCTCGTAGTCCGAGTCGCCCCGATGCTGGGAGACGCGGCGCCCGAACTCCTCGCCCATGACGTCGGAGATGATCCCTTCTCCGGTGCGATAGTCGATGAGGTTGACGATGTCGCCGAGGATCAGAAGGGTCTCGCCGGTTGCGGCCACTCGGGCGAGCGCATCGAACTCGGCGTGCACGTCGGAGACGACCAGCACGTCTAGCCGGTCTCCGATTCGGCTGGGGTCGGTTCGTCCTTGCCCGCCCACCCGGCATACCAGACGGCCGCGCCGGCCCCGAGAAGCGCCAGCACGAACGCCAAGGGCCAGGGGATCCCGAGCGGGGAGAACTCGGCCGACATGCCGGCCATCCCGAAGCCGACCATTCCGGCGACGACTCGGCGGCCCGCGACGCCGAAGCGTTCCTCGGGGTCGATCGAGGGCCGCTCGATGTTCACCGCGAAGGCCCGGGCGATCAGCCAGGCGAACAGGGCGACCACACCGACGATCAGGACAACCGCATAGACCTTGACCACCCTCTGAGATTAGGACCGGTGACCGCCGGAGCCCGACTCAACCGGTGACGGCGCCGTGCTCCGCAGAGCCGACCAGACGGGCGTACTTGGCCAGCGCCCCGGTGGTGTAGCGCGGTTCGTGCGGCTTCCAGTTGGCCCGCCGCTCCGCCAGCGTCTCCTCGTCGACCATCAGATCGAGGGTTCGGGTGGAGAGACGCACCCGGATCGTGTCCCCGTCCTGGACGAGCCCGATCGGCCCTCCCACCTCCGACTCGGGGGCGACATGGCCGATGCACAGACCGGTCGTGCCGCCCGAGAAACGGCCATCGGTGACCAACAAGACGTCCTTTCCGAGCCCGGCGCCCTTGATGGCCGCGGTGATCTGGAGCATCTCGCGCATGCCCGGGCCGCCCTTGGGGCCCTCGGTGCGGATCACCACGACGTCGCCGGGGCGGATCCGGTGGTTGAAGAGGGCGTCGAGAGCCGCCTGCTCGCCGTCGAATACCCGGGCCGGGCCCTCGAACTCGTCGAGCTCGATGCCCGCCACCTTCACGACCGCACCTTGGGGAGCGAGGGTGTTTCGGAGCACGGCGATGCCGCCCTCGCGTGCGATCGGGTTCTGCGGCGGGTAGATGACGTCCTGGTTCTCGGGGAACACGGCGTCGGCGACGTTCTCGGCCAGCGTCTTGCCGGTGACGGTGAGCACGTCGCCGTGGAGCAATCCCTCGTCGAGCAGCGCCTTCAGCACGACCGGCACACCGCCGATCCGGTCGAGGTCGACCATGTGGTAGCGGCCGAACGGCTTCAGATCCCCGATGTGGGGGGTGCGGCGACTGATGCGGTCGAAGTCCTCGAGTTCCAGCTCCACGCCCGCTTCGTGGGCGATGGCCATCAGATGCAGGACGGCGTTGGTCGAGCCCCCGAGCGCCATGACGGTGGTGATGGCGTTCTCGAACGCCGGGCGGGTCAGGATCTGGCGAGGACGGATCCCCTCCTCCAGCAGCCGCATGGCCGCCTCGCCCGACTGGCGGGCGAAGTCACGGAGCCGGTGATCGACGGCCGGAACCGACGCCGCCCCGGGAAGCGACATGCCGATCGCCTCCCCCACCGACGCCATCGTGTTGGCGGTGAACATGCCGGCACACGACCCGGCGCCGGGGCAGGCGCTCCGTTCGAGCTCGACCAGGTCGGACTCCTCGATCCGGCCCTCGGAGAGAGCGCCGATCCCCTCGAAGACGTCCACGATGGATATGTCGCGACCCCGGTACCGGCCCGGCAGGCTGGAGCCCCCGTAGAGGAACACGGACGGCAGGTTGAGGCGGGCTGCCGCCATCAGCATCCCGGGCAGCGACTTGTCGCACCCGGCGATGGTGACCATGGCGTCGAAGCGCTCGGCATGCATCACCAGCTCGACCGAGTCGGCGATCACCTCCCGGGAAACGAGGGAGGCACGCATGCCTTCGTGACCCATCGAGATGCCGTCGGAGACGGCGATCGTGGCGAACGTCAGGCCCACTCCCCCGGCCTCGATGACCCCTTCTTTGGCCGCCGCCGCCAGCTCCGGGCCGCTGAGGTTGCAGGGCGTCACCTCGTTGCCGGCCGATACCACTCCCACCTGCGGTTTGGAGAAGTCCTCGTCGCTGAGGCCCACCGCCCGGAGCATCGCTCTGGCCGCTGCCTTGGCGGGGCCTTCGGTAACGTCCTGGGAGTGGATCTTGGGGGTCATGAGGGTGATGATATGGCGTCCGCACCCGTGACCGATCCGCGCGGCCCTATCCTCGGAGTCCCGACCATCGAGCAGTTCCCTTGCTGTCCAACGTCCCTGTCCTGAACCACGTCGAGTATCCCGTGCCCCGATCCTTCGAGCGGGTGGTCGATCTCGCCCACAACCTCTGGTGGACGTGGCACGACATCGGCCGGGCCATGTGGGCGGTGGTCGACCCCGATCAGTGGGAGGAGACCCACAACCCGATCGACATCCTCCACCGCACGGAACGCCACCGGTGGACGGAACTGGAGAGCCGGGAGACGGTCCAGGAGCGCTACCGGGAGGCGGTGCGGCGGTTCGACGAGTACCTCCAAGCGAAGGACACCTGGTACCAGCGGCGTGGCGGCGGGCTCGAGGGCCCGATCGCCTACCTGTGCACCGAGTTCGGTGTCCACAACACGATCCCTCTCTACTCGGGCGGGCTCGGCATCCTGGCCGGCGACCACCTCAAGTCCGCGTCCGACCTCGGCATCCCCCTGATCGGGGTGGGGTTGTTCTATCGTCGCGGGTACTTCCGCCAGGAGATCGATGCCGACGGGGACCAACAGCACATCTCCCCCGTGCTGGATGCCCACCGCCTGCCGATTCTCCCCGTGGCGGCACCCGGCGGGGGCCAGCTCCAGGTCGAGATCGAGCTGCCCGGGAGGTCGCTCACGGTGGCGGCATGGTGCCTGGCCGTGGGACGGGTGCCCCTGATCCTCCTGGACACCGACATCCCCGAGAACGACCCCGCCGACCGGCCGATCACCCACACGTTGTACGTCCGCGGGCGGGAGATGCGCTTCCTGCAGGAACTGGTGCTCGGCGTCGGCGCCGTCCGCGTGCTCGAAGCCCTCGGCGTGGAGCCGGCGGTGTGGCACGCCAACGAGGGTCACGCCGCCCTGTCGGTGATCGAACGCGCTGCCGAGCTCGTCGAGAGCAGCCTCAGCCTGGACGAGGCCCGAAAGACCATCCGGAGCCGGTCGGTCTTCACTCTGCACACGCCGGTGCCGGCCGGCAACGAGACTTTCCAGCGGGCCATCCCCGACAAGTACCTGCCGGCGTGGGCGGCTCGTCTCGGAGTGGACATGGCGGGCCTGGGTGAGCTCGCCCGATCCCACGACCCGAACCTCTTCGACATGGGAGCACTCGCCATCCGCTTCTCGTCGTTCGTCAACGGCGTCTCGCAACGCCACGGCGAGGTGGTCACCCGCGACTGGTCGTGGCTCATCGGCCACGAGGCCGCGGCCATCACCAACGGCGTCCACCCGCCGACGTGGATGGGACGGGGCGCCTCCCGCCTGCTCCGGAGTCGATTCGGGATCAACTGGGCGGAGCATCTCCTCGAGAACCCCGACGAGCTCAAACTCCTCGACTCCTTGTCGAGCGAGGAGTTGTGGAATCTCCACCAGGTACGCAAGGAGGTGCTGATCACCTTCGCCCGAGGAAGGCTCCAGCGGCAGATCGCCCGTCACGGGGGCAGTCCCGACGACCTGCGGGCCGTCGACCGCCTGCTCTCACCCGACGTGCTGACTCTCGGCTTCGCTCGCCGCTTCGCCACCTACAAACGGGCGACCCTGATGTTCCGCGACGTCGATCGTCTAGCTTCGATCGTCGGAAACGAAGCCCGGCCGCTGCAGTTGGTGTTCGCCGGCAAGGCCCATCCCGCCGACGAGCACGGCCAGGACCTCATCCGCCATCTGGTGGAGCTGTCCCGGACCCCGGGGCTCGCCGGCCGCTTGTTCGTGATCGAGGACTACGACGCCCGGATGGCCCGTTTCCTGGTGCAGGGCTGCGACATCTGGGTCAACAATCCGCGCCCGCCGATGGAGGCCTCCGGGACGTCGGGGATGAAGGCGGCTATGAACGGCGTGCTCAACCTCTCGGTCCTCGACGGCTGGTGGGCGGAAGGGTTCGACGGCGAGAACGGCTGGGCGTTCGGCCACGCCGAGCCCAACGACGACTACGAAGCCGCCGACCGCCACGACGCCGACGACTTCTACCGGGTGCTCGCCGACGAGGTGGCGCCCCTCTACTACGACCGCGACGACCAAGGCATCCCCCAGGGATGGGTCGAGAAGATGCGCCATTCGATCGTCTCGTCGCTCGTCCGGTTCTCGTCCCACCGAATGGTCGCCGAGTACCTGGACCGGGCCTACCTACCGGTCGCCGACGACGCCTGAAGCCCGCGGGGCGGAATCTGTCCCAGCCGTTTCGTAAGTTGGCGGCATGCTCATCGACTGTGAGACGTGCTGCATGCGCGACACCGACGCCTGCGACGACTGCGTCGTGTCGGTGATCCTCGGAGTGTCGCCCGTGGAGGTCGACGACGCCGAGCTCGCGGCTCTCGACAACCTGGCTGCCCAGGGGCTGTGCCCACCGCTGCGACTCGTGCCCAAGGCCGGTTGATCCGTTCGGATCGGCTTTGGCGTCGGCATACGCTTGGGGGATGGATCTCCGGGCACGTGCGGTCCAAGCGGGTGTCGCCGCCGGACTCGATCGGATCGGCGTCGCCGCCGTCGATCCGTTCGACGACGTCCGCCGGGAGATGGAGGAGCGACTCGCCGACGGACGGTCCGGGAAGCTGCGATTCACTTTCAAGGATCCCGCCGCCGCCACCGATGTGCGTCGCAGCTTCCCGTGGGCACGGAGCCTGGTGGTGGGCATCCGCTCGTACCTGCCCGGGGCGGGGACGCCGCCGAGGCGCCCCGGGCACGGCCGAATAGCCCGCTTCGCCGTCGACGACCCCTATCCGCCGCTGCGCCACGGCCTGGAGGCGATCGCGTCCGTGTTGCGGGAGACGGGCGCCCGGGCGGAGGTCCTGGTCGATGACGACCGGCTGGTCGACCGCGGCGCCGCGGTGCGGGCCGGAGTTGCGTGGTGGGGAAAGTCGACGATGGCGATCACTCCCGGCCTGGGCCCGTGGTTCGTGATCGGGTCGGTGGTGACCGACGCCCACTTCGAGGCCGACAAGCCGATGAAGCGGAGCTGCGGCACGTGCGATGCCTGCCTCCCGGCCTGTCCCACCGGGGCGCTCGTGGCGCCCGGAGTCCTCGACGCCCGCCGCTGCTTGGCCGCCATCGCCCAGTCGCCCGGTGTCGTTCCACGGGAGTTCCGCGAAGCCATGGGCGACCGGCTGTATGGATGCGACGAGTGCCTGGACGCCTGTCCTCCCGGCTCCCGCCTGGTGATCCGATCGCGAGCATCCGAACGGGGCAGCGTCGACCTGCGCTGGGTGCTGGAGGCCGCCGACGAGACGCTCCTCGCCCGATTCGGCCACTTCTACCTGCCCCGGCGCTCACCGCGGTTTCTGCGCAGGAACGCCCTGGTGGCGATGGGGAACGACGGTGACCCCTCGCTCCTCGACATCGTCGCCTTCCACGCCGGCCATCCCGACTGGCTGCTCCGGGCCCACGCCGTGTGGGCGATGGCGCGGATCGGAGGGGAGGCGGTGCGTCCCGTCTTGGAAGGGCTCCTGTCGAGGGAGCAGCATCCCGGCGTACGGGCCGAGCTGGAAGCCGAGATGTCGGCGGCCTAGCGGACGTCCGGTCCCAGGTCCGACGACGGCAGCCAGGCGACGTCGGGAGGAAACACCAGGTCCACCGCCCAGTCGAGAGCCACGCGGGCCTTGCGCATCAGCGACGGCAGCCGCAACAGGTAGTAGCTGCGGTAGAGGAACCAGCCGAAGAATCCCGACACCGGCAGCCCGAGCACCTGGCCGACGGCATTGCGGTGGCCGAGTGAGACGAGTTCGCCCCAGTTGCGGTAGCGGAACTCGGGTACGCGATCGCCTTGGAGCAAGGCCGGGAGACGCTTCCCCAAGTACGTGCCTTGCCGGAGGGCGAACTGGGCGGTCGGCGGAGAGATGCCGCCGCGGCCATCCGGAACCAAGGCGGCGTCGCCCAGCCCGAAGATGCCGGGTGCCGCCTGGAGATGCCCGTCGACCACCAGCCGGCCCCGCTCGGTCGGCAGGCCCAAGTCCTCCACCAGCGGGTTGGGCCGCACGCCGGCTGCCCACACGACGGTCTCGGCCTCGATCTGCCGGCCGGACTCGAGGGTGACACCGTGGCGGCTGACCGCCTTCACCTTCTCGCCCAGCACCAGCTCCACGCCGCGGCGGGTCAGCGCCTCCTCCGCCTTGGCGGAGAGCCGGCGGGACAGGGTGGGAGCGACCCGGTCGACGGCGTCGATGAGAGTCACCGCTGGATGCGGCGCCGACGTGAAGAACTTGCGTGACGCCTCGCCGAGCAGGTCGGCCAACGCCGCCACCAGTTCGGCACCCGAATAGCCGGCGCCGACGATCGCCACGTGGGTGAGGCGCCGGTCGGTCTCCTCCGTGGCGGTCTCGAGCAGAGCGAGGATCCGGTTGCGGATGCGGAGGGCGTCGGAGATCGTCTTGAAGGGCAGAGCCCACTCGGCCACCCCCTCCACGCCGTAGGTGGCGGGGACGGATCCGAGCGCAACGACGATGCCGTCGGCGCTGATCTCCATCGGTTGCAACCCGAAGGGCCGCGCCACCTTCACGGTCCGGTTGGTGACGTCGATCGCCTCGACGGCACCCGCCACCACCCGGGCGTTGGGTACGAGCTGGCGGATCGGGGTGATGATGTGCCGGGGATCGAGGTCGCCGGCAGCGACCTCGGCCAGCATCGGCGTGAAGAGGAGGGAGTTCTGGTCCGAGACGATCGTGACCCTCGCCCGGTCTCCGAGGGCGGCTGCTGCGGTCAACCCACCGAAGCCGCCACCGAGGATCACGACAGATGGCGTCATGTCGATGATGGTAAACGGCCCCGGCCACCGATTCTTCAGGCGAGGGTGTAGCCGGCGTCGATCCAGCCGGCCAGCGCTTCCGACCAGACGCCCTGGGCGCCTCTCTCCTCCGCCGCTTCCCGCACCCTCCGGTCGGAGGTGACGACGACATCGCCCGGGCGCGCGGAGTCGATGATCCACTCGTCAGCTGAACTTTCGAACAGCACCCGAACACGCCGGCTCGAGGGAATCTCCGTCCGGTCCACCGACGAGTCGAAGACCACGACCGCCATCGTCCCCGGCGGTGACAGGGTGACGACGCGGCTGGCACTCTCCACCACCCTCCGGCGGGCGTCCGGCCCGGCTCCAGGAGAGAGCAGATGGGCGAGGTTGTAGCCGTCGATCAGCCAGCGGGCTCGCTGGTGGAGGAGCCAATGGATCGCCTCCACCCGGTCGGGCCGCAAGTCACCCGGCAGTCGGAGCTCATCGGCGGATGCCGGAGGTTCCTCTCCCAGCCCCGGCGGGCGACGCAGTGCGGCGGCGATGCGGTCCAACTCCACCGCCAGCGCCTCCGGCTCGGTCGGGAACCACCCCCGCGTCTCCACGACCGGTGGTCCTCCTCCGCTCCGCCTCTCCTTCTCGAGGAGCTGACGGAGCCCTTCGATTCGGGTCTGCAGGTCGGAAGCCTCGTCGCGCGCCCGGTCGAGATCGTCGGCGAGCCGCGTCGCTCGACGTTCTGCCTCCCGAGCCCGCTGCTCGGCCTCTCGTCGGGATCGTTCCGCCGCCGCCAGCCGCGCGGTGAACCGTTTCTCGGCCTTCTGCTCGATCTCGGCCAACTGGCGGGCTTCCTCCCTGGTGGCGGCCTCGAGCTCTCTGATCCGCTCGCGCGCCGCGGCGCGCTCCCGCTCCAGCGTGCCACGGTCGCGTTCCTCGGCGCGGGCGGCGGCTTCGGCCGCCATGCCTTCCAGCCGCTCCTCCCATCCCTCGGGCCGGCGAATGAACAGGTCCGCCGGGGTGTCGGGGTCGAGATCGACCTCGGCGAGCACCTCCTGGCGGAGCCATTCGGACGAGTCGAGCTCTTGGAGGGCACGTTTGAGGATCGGTGGTGGGAGCCGCCGTGCCGAGCTCTCCGCCAGCCTCCGCAACGGCGCCGGAACCTCGTCCTCGTCCATCCGCCGCAGCGCTCGCCGCAGTTCCTCCGCGGCGGGCCGCAGGAGATCCATCGTCCGGCGGTCGAGATCCATGACCCGACGCTACCGGCTGGCGACCCTTTTGACTCGGAACAGGCGAACCGACCTCGAACGGGCATATCCGCGGCCCGTATAGCGTTGCGCGTCTCTATGGCATCGGTGTGGCGTACGCGCCCTTTCCCCACGATCTGGATGGTAGGTCTCTTCCAAGAGATCGCCTTTTCTTTGATGGTCAACTTGCCCGGGCGCCTCTACGAGCTCGGCATCACCGAGTCGGGGATCGGGCTGGCTTACTCGATGTCGGCTCTCGCCGCTCTCCTCTTGCGACCCTGGTTCGGGAGGATCCTGGACGTCGTCCACCGCCGCACGGTGCTTCGAATCGCCGGAGTCGGAAACATCGTTGCCATCGCCGTCCTCGCCGTGGTGGACGGTTCCGGGGCAATGCTGTGGGCAGCGTTCCTGCTGCAGAGGATCGTGCAGGTCTTCCTGTACACCACCGCCCTCACCTACGCCGCCGATGCGGTGCCTGTCGGGCTCCGTACCCAGGGGTTGGCGCTTTTCGGGCTCTCCGGGCTGATCCCGATCGCTTTCGCCAACCTCATCGGCGACGCCCTCCTCCGTGTCGGCGGCTACCCCGGGGTGATCGCCGCCGCCGGCGTGTCGAGCTCGATCGCCTGGGGGCTCGTCTGGAGGTTGCCGGCCTTGCCGGTCCTCGGGGAACGGCCACGTCGGAGCTTCTGGGCGGTGGCGATCCAAAAGAACATGCTTCCCCTGTGGTGGATCACCCTCACGTTCTCCATGGGCATGGAGACGGTGTTCACGTTCATCCGCACCTACATAGACACCGTGGGCCTCTCCACGATGGGGACGTTCTTCGCCGTGTACGGAGGGATGGCCACCCTCACGCGGGCGTTCGGCGGCAGCCGCTACGACGCCGTACCCCACCGCCCATTGGTCGTGGTCGGCGTGGCCACGCAGGGGATCGGGCTCTCCCTCGTCGCCTTCGCCGATGGCGTGGCGATGGTGCTGATCGGTGCCTTCCTCATGGGAACCGCCCACGGCGCAGTGTTCCCGGTCCTGTCGAGCGAGGTGGTGTCCCGGGCGCGGACCGCCGAACGCGGATCAGCGGTGGCGATGTTCACTTCCCTGTTCGACGCCGCCCTCCTGATCGTCGCGCCCCTCGGGGGGTTCCTGATCGACTCGGCCGGCTACACCCGCGGATTCTCGACCGTGGCGGCCATCCTGGTGGCCGGAGCGGTCGTCTACGTAGTGTGGGATCGGCGTCTCCAGGCCACCACCCGAGCGGCAGAGCCCACCGCCGCCCACGAAGTGGTTTGACCGCTTCGTCGGGTGTGGCATACTTTTCCGACACATGTCCTCGACACTGGTACTCCTTATCGGCTGACGCACACGCCCCCAGATCGGCGTGTGCGTCACCTTGCCCTCCCCAGCGGGAGGGCTTTTTGTATCCCGAGGACGACCGATAGAGAAACGGAACCGACCACGAGGCAAGCCATGACCCAGACAACCGGCGCCCAGATCCTCCTGCAATCGCTCGCCTACGAAGGCGTGGAGGTGGCGTTCGGTGTACCCGGCGGCGCCATCCTGCCCTTCTACGATTCCCTCTACGGCGGGCCGATCAGGCACATCCTCGCCCGCCACGAGCAAGGTGCCGGGCACATGGCCGAGGGGTATGCGTGGGCCACAGGAAGGGTCGGCGTGTGCATCGCCACCTCCGGCCCGGGAGCGACCAACCTCGTCACGCCGCTGGCCGACGCCCTCGTCGACTCGGTTCCGATGGTGGCGATCACCGGGCAGGTCTCGACGTCCGCGGTGGGCAACGACGCCTTCCAGGAGGCGTACACGACCGGCATCACGATGCCGGCCACCAAGCACAACTACTTCGTCACCGACCCCGACGAGATCCCCCTGGTCGTCCACGAGGCGTTCCACATCGCCTCCACCGGCCGCCCCGGCCCGGTGCTGATCGACCTCCCCAAGGACATCCTCAACGCCCCCACCGGCTGGACCGAGCCCAACGGCATCAGCCTGCCCGGCTACAAGCCGACCGTGGAAGGCCACGTTCCCCGCATCCGCGAAGCGGCGGAGATGATCGCCGCCGCCCGGCGACCGGTGCTGTACGTCGGCGGCGGGATCATCAAGGCCAATGCCGCTGCACCGCTGCGGACACTGGCTGAGCGGACGGCGACGCCCGTGACCACGACGCTGATGGGACGGGGGGCATTTCCCGACGAGCATCCGCTGGCGCTGGGCATGCCGGGAATGCACGGCACCTATGCCGCGATCTCCGCCCTCCAGAAAGCCGACCTGATCGTCGCCATCGGTGTCCGGTTCGACGACAGGGTCACCGGCGATCCGGCCTCGTTCGCACCCGAGGCGAAGGTGGTCCACATCGACGTCGACCCGGCGGAGATCGGCAAGGTCCGGCACGCCGACGTCCCGATCGTCGGCGACGCCCGCCGGGTCATCGAGCAGCTGATCGAGGCGTGGGGTGACCGCGAGGTCCCCAACCGCGAGCCGTGGATGGAGATGCTGCGCCGCTGGCAGCGCGAGTACCCGCTGCGCTACGCCCAGGATCCCGACGGCCCGGTGAAGCCCCAGTACGTCATCGAGGAGCTGCACCGCCTCACCGGCGGCGACGCCATCCTCGTGGCCGGCGTCGGCCAGCACCAGATGTGGGCCAGCCAGTACTGGAAGTTCGACAACCCCCGCCGCTGGATCAACTCGGGTGGCCTGGGGACGATGGGATTCGGGGTCCCCGCCGCGATCGGCGCCAAGGCGGGCAAGCCCGACGATCTGGTCCTGGCTGTCGACGGCGACGGCTGCTTCCAGATGACCTCCCAGGAGCTGATCACGGCCGCCGCCGAGGGCCTGCCGGTGAAGGTCGTGGTCTTCAACAACGGTGTCCACGGCATGGTGACTCAGTGGCAGCGGCTCTTCTACGAGAACCGCTTCTCCGCCTCGCAGCTCGGCAACGCCGTCGACTACGTCAAGCTGGCCGAGGCGATGGGCTGCCACGGCTTCCGGGCCACCACCCCCGACGAAGTGTCGCCCACGTTGGAGAAGGCGCTGTCGGCGAACGACCGCCCCGTCGTCGTGGAGGTCGCCATCGACCCCGAGGAGATGGTGTTCCCGATGGTCCCTGCCGGCGGCTCCTGCGACGAGGTGTTCATCGGCCGTGACGAGAAAGTGAAGCTCGAGCGATGAAACACACTCTCTCCGTCCTCGTCGAGAACAAGCCGGGCGTCCTGGCCCGGGTCAGCTCGCTCCTCGCCCGCCGCGGGTTCAACATCCACTCCCTCACCGTGGGCCCGAGCCACGAGCCGGGGCTGTCGCGGATGACGATCGTGGTCGACGCCCCCGAGTTGGAGCAGGTGAAGAAGCAGCTGCACAAGCTGGTGAACGTCGTGAAGATCTCCGAGCTCGAGAAGGGCCAGTCCATCGAGCGGGAGATCCTCCTCGTGAGGGTCAATGCCCAGCCCGCCCGCCGTCAGGAACTACTGTCCCTGGCCTCCATCTTCGACGCCACCGCCGTCGATGTGGGGCCCAACTCCATCGCCTTCCAGGTCGTAGGAAAGCCAGAGAAGATCAACGACTTCCTCGACCTGGTCAGGCCGTACGGAGTCGTCGATCTGGCGAAGTCCGGCTGGGTGGCCATCGCCCGGGAGACGAAGGGACGGGGCGCGGTGACGCTCCGGGCCGTGAACTGAACGAACAGGGAAAGAGGAACCAGTGGCAACGATCTACTACGAGAAGGACGCCGACCCGGATCTGATCAAGGAGCGGCGTGTGGCGATCATCGGCTACGGAAGCCAAGGCCACGCCCACGCCCTCAACCTGAAGGACTCGGGTGCCGACGTCGTGGTGGGCCTGCGCGAGGGGTCGTCGTCGTGGGATCAGGCGGCCAACGACGGGCTGACGGTGAACTCCGTCGCCGACGCCACCAAGTGGGCGAATGTCGTCATGCTGCTGGTGCCCGACGAGGTGATGTCCCAGCTCTACGAAGAGCAGGTCGCCCCGAACCTGGACAAGGGCGATGCCCTGATGTTCGCTCACGGCTTCAACATCCACTTCGGCGCCATCACCCCTCCCGAGGACGTCGACGTGCTGATGGTCGCCCCCAAGGGGCCCGGCCATCTCGTGCGTCGCACGTTCACCGAAGGTTCCGGGGTGCCGTGCCTGATCGCCGTCCACCAGGACGCCAGCGGATCGGCCAAGCAGCTCGGGCTGTCCTACGCCCACGGCATCGGCGGGACCCGCGGCGGCGTACTCGAGACGACCTTCAAGGAGGAGACCGAGACCGACCTGTTCGGCGAGCAGGTGATCCTCTGTGGCGGGCTGTCCGAGTTGATCAAGGCGAGCTTCGAGACGCTGGTCGAGGCCGGCTACCAGCCGGAGTCCGCCTATTTCGAGACGCTGCACGAGTTGAAGCTGATCGTCGACCTGCTCTACGAGGGCGGCCTGACGTACATGCGGTACTCGGTGTCCAACACCGCCGAGTACGGCGACTACACCCGGGGGCGGCGGATCATCACCGAAGAGACCCGCAACGAGATGAAGAAGGTCCTCGAGGAGATCCAGTCCGGGGCGTTCGCCAACGAGTGGATGGCCCAGGCCCGCGAAGGCGCCCCTCATCTGCTCGAGCAGCGCCAGGCCAACCGGTCGCATCAGATCGAACAGGTCGGCGCCCGGCTGCGCGGCCTGATGCCGTTCATCGAACCCAAACAGGCTCCCTGAGACCCCGGCCGAGGCGCGCATGACAGTCACCAGGTGGAAGGTTCCGAGTCGAAGGTCCGGTATCTCGTGCGGGGGGCTCCTCGCGCTTCTGTGGCCGGGCGTCTGACGAGGACGACCCGGCCTCCCGAGTTCGACCCACCACACACCGACCACCTGGAACTGGAGCAGCACTGATGAGCACTGACCGTCTGATCATCTTCGACACGACCCTGCGCGATGGGGAGCAGGCCCCGGGGATCGCCCTGACCCCGGACGAGAAAGTAGCCATCGCCCATCAACTGGCGAAGCTGCGAGTAGACGTACTGGAAGCGGGTTTCGCCGCCTCCTCCCCCGGCGACTTCGAGGCGGTGTCCCGCATCGCCTCCGACGTCCGGGGCCCCGTGATCGCCAGCCTGGCCCGGGCCCACCCCGACGACATCGACCAGGCCTACGAGGCGCTGAAGGCAGCCGAGCGCTTCCGGATCCACGTCTTCATGTCGACCTCCCCCATCCACATGGAGAAGATGCTGCGGATGACGCCCGACGAGGTGCTGAAGGCCTCCGTCGAAGGCGTCCGCCGGGCCCGTCAGTACACCGACGACGTCGAGTTCTCCCCCCAGGACGCCACCCGCTCCGACCCCGACTTCATGGTCGAGGTGTGCCGTCAGGCGGTGGAGGCGGGGGCGACCACCATCAACATCCCCGACACGGTCGGCTACGCCACCCCGGCGGAGTTCACCGAGCTGCTGCGACGGGTGTACAAGGAGGTGAAGGGCGACCGCGACGACGTGATCGTATCGGTCCACTGCCACGACGATCTCGGCCTGGCCGTGGCGAACTCGCTGTCGGCGATCTCGGCCGGTGCCCGCCAGATCGAAGGGGCGATCAACGGAATCGGCGAACGGGCCGGTAACACCTCCATCGAGGAGATCATCATGGCGATCAAGACCCGCCAGGACGTCTTCGAGGTGGAGATCGGCGCCGACACCACCCAGATCTTCGAGACGTCGCGGCTGGTGTCCCAGCTCACGGGATACCCGGTCCAGTACAACAAGGCGATCGTGGGCCGCAACGCCTTCGCCCACGAGTCGGGCATCCACCAGCACGGCGTGCTCCGCGCCCGTGAGACATACGAGATCATGGACGCCGCCTCCGTGGGCCAGCAGGGAGGTCAGATCGTCCTCGGGAAGCACTCCGGCCGGGCCGGGTTCGCCGACGCCCTGGCCCGCATGGGCATCGAGCTCGAGGAGGCGGACTTCACGCGGGCCTTCGAGCGCTTCAAGACGATCGCGGACCGCAAGGTGGAGATCGGCGAGGCGGAGCTGCGGGCCATCGTCGAAGACGAGACTCAGTCCCGGGCCGACGACCACGTCGAGCTGGTCAGCCTGCACGTGAGCGGCGGGAACGACGTCACGCCCACCGCCACCGTCACCGTGCGCCAGAACGGCGGCGAGCGCACCTTCGAGGGCCAGGGTGACGGCATGGTCCACGCCTCGTTCGCGGCGGTGAAGCAGGCGTTCGACATCGACGAGGCGCGCCTCGTCGACTACCGGGTGGTTCCGGTCACGTCCGGCGCCGACGCCATGGCCGAGGTGAACGTCGTGATCAGGGTGGGTGACCAGACCTATGCCGGGCGGGCCGTCAACACCGACGTCGTGGAGGGTTCGGCCTACGCCTTCGTGGAAGCTCTCAACAAGGCGACGCGGGTGGGTTCCGCCCCGACTCGGTAACCTGCGCAGCTCAGGAGACGGAGGTAGCTGAATAGACCCCTGGCTAGGCCTGCTCGTAGTCGTAGTCCTGGTCGCCATAAACGGCCTCTACGTCGCTCAGGAATTCGCCTACGTCGCAGTCAACCGGGGCCGGGTCGAATCCCTGGCTTCGTCGGGCGACCCGAAGGCGGCGAGGCTCCAGGAGCGCCTCCGGGACCTCTCGTTCGAGCTGTCCGGCGCCCAGCTCGGGATCACCGCCACTTCGCTGATCCTGGGCGCCATCGCCGAGCCGACCGTGGCGCGGATCATCTCGCCGGCGTTGGCCGCGGTCGGTCTGGACTCGCCCGGCGTGGCGATCGGCACCGCACTGGCCCTGGCGACGGTGTTCCAGATGATCCTCGGGGAGCTGTTCCCGAAGAACTTCGCCATCGCCCGGGCGTATCCGGTGGCGGTGACGATCGGACTGCCGATGTCGTGGCTGAACCGGCTGCTCCGCCCGGTCATCCAGTTCTTCAACCGGTCGGCGAACTGGGCGGTGAGGCGGCTGGGGATCGACCCCCGCGACGAGCTCGCCGGCCTCCGCTCCCTCCAGGAACTGGAGATGATCGTGCGGGCGTCGTCCGCGGAGGGCGAGCTCGACCCGACGGAGACGACCCTCCTCACTCGCGCCATCGCCTTCGTGGACCGCCACGCCGCCGACGTCATGGTCCCCCGTGTCGCCGTCCACGGGGTGGCGCGTGCCGCCACCATCGCCGAGCTGCGGGATCTCGCCCGTCGGACCGGCCACAGCCGGTTCCCGGTCTACGAAGGCGACCTGGACCAGGTGACCGGCATCGCCCACGTCAAGGACACGTTCAGGGTGCCCCGGGAAGACCACGAGACGGTGACGGTGTCGACGATCACCACTCCCGTCGAGTTCGTGCCGGAGTCGATGCGGCTCGCCAGCCTCCTCCTCGCCTTGCAGCGGTCGCGCCGCAGCATCGCCATCGTCGTCGACGAGTATGGGGGCACCGCCGGGATCGTCACGGTCGAGGACATCGTCGAGGAGATCCTGGGCGAGATAGAAGACGAGCACGACTACAGGGTCACCGCTGGCGCCGGACCCGGAGTCGTGGCCGGCTCCCTCCATCGCCACGAGGTGGAGGACCTGACAGGATTCCGCTGGCCGGAAGGCGCCTACGAGACGTTGAGCGGATTCGTCACCGCCCGGCTCGACCGGTTCCCGCGCGTCGGAGACGTCCTCGAAGTGGGTCGCTACCGGATCGAAGTGCTCGGTGTCCGCGGACGGGTGGCGACACGGCTGCGAATAGTCGAGACGGGGGCGGCCGAGGAATGACCTGGGGCGCGGGCATCGCCAGCGTGCTGCTGCTGTTGGCGAACGGCTTCTTCGTGGCCGCCGAGTTCGCCTTCACGGCCGCCAGCCGGCCCCGCCTGGCGGCCCTCTCTTCCCGCTCGGCGCGGGCGGCGGTGAAGGCGATCGACGAGCTGTCGTTCACCCTGGCCGGCGCCCAGCTGGGCATCACCATGGCTTCGTTGGTCCTGGCGGCGGTGGCGGAACCGGCGGTGGCGTCTTTGATCGAAGCCGCCCTGGGCGTGTTCGGCGAGATCCCGCCGCAGGTGTTGCACACGATCTCGTTCGTGGTCGCCCTGTCGCTGGTCGTCTACCTCCACATGGTCGTCGGGGAGATGGCGCCCAAGAACATCGCCATCTCTGACCCCGAGCGGTCGGCTCTGGTCATGGCGATCCCGTTCCGCGTCTACGCCAACCTGGTGCGGCCCATCATCTGGGTGCTCAACGAGCTCGCCAATCTCCTCTTGCGGCTCTTCCGAGTCGATCCGAACGAGATCGGCGACGTCCACACCGCCGAGGACCTCTCGTCGATGATCGACGCCGGGCGGCGGGAAGGCGTGGTGGAGGACTTCGCCCACCGACTGCTCACCGGCGCCTTGGACCTCATGACCCTCGAAGCGACCCACGTCATGGTCCCCCGTCCCGACGTCGTGGCGCTCCCGGTCACCGTGACGCTGGAGGAGTTGCAGAAGGTGTTCATCGAGGAGGGCCACTCCCGTATCCCCCTCTACCGGAAGGACCTCGACGACCTGGTCGGCTTCGTCCACGTCAAGGACTTGCTCGAGTTGGAGGACCTCTCGCTGTCGGCGCCCATCCCCGCCTCGACGATCCGCCCGCTGCTCGTCGTCCCGGAGAGCGCCCGAGTGGGGAGGCTGTTGGAGGAGATGCGCCGGGAACGCAACCACCTGGCCGCAGTGGTCGACGAGCACGGCGGGACGGCGGGCATCGTGACGATGGAGGACATCGTCGAGGAGATCGTCGGCGAGATCCGCGACGAACACGACCTGGAGCCGGTGGGCGTGCACCGTCTGGCGGACGACCGATGGCTCCTGGACGGGTCGCTGCGGCCGGCTGAAGTGCGCCGGACGTGCTCGGTGGACGTGCCTGATGGCGAGTACGACACGATCAGTGGCCTGATCATGGAACACTTGGGCCGCATTCCCGCCCCCGGTGACGTCGTCGACGCGGACGGATGGACCCTGCGGGTCAGGTCCATGGAGGGGCGGCGAGTGCACCAGGTCGAACTGATATCGAAACCTGAAAGGACTGGAGATGAGTGAGTACCGGCTGGCGGTCATACCCGGCGACGGAGTGGGCAAAGAGGTCGTGGCGGCGGCGTTGATGGCCCTGGAAGCCGCCGCCGAGGCGCACGGGTTCGCCGTCACCACCGAGCACTACGACCTCGGCGGCGAGCGTTATCTGCGCACTGGCGAGGTGCTGCCGGAATCCGTCCAGGAAGAGCTCGCAGGCTTCGATGCCATCCTCCTGGGCGCGGTCGGCATGCCCGGGGTACCGCCCGGTGTGCTCGAACGGGGCCTCTTGTTGAAGCTCCGCTTCGACTTCGACCAGTACGTGAACCTGCGGCCCGTGAAGCTCTACGACGGGGTGCCGACGCCGGTCGAAGGGTTGAAGCCCGACCGTTGTGACCTGGTCGTGGTGCGCGAGAACACCGAAGGGCTCTATGCGGGCGCCGGAGGGTTCCTCCGGAAAGGAACCCTCCACGAGGTGGCGACCCAGGAGTCGCTCAACACGCGGATGGGGGTGGAGCGGGTCGTCCGCTACGCCTTCGAGAAGGCGGAGTCCCGACGCGGCCATCTGACGCTGTGCCACAAGACCAACGTCCTGACCTTCGCCGGGGACCTCTGGCAGCGCACGGTGGATGAGGTCGCAGCCGACTACCCCGATGTGGAGGTCGATTACGTGCACGTGGACGCCGCCTGCCTGTACCTCGTCACCGACCCCGGGCGCTTCGACGTGGTCGTGACCGACAACCTGTTCGGCGACATCATCACCGACCTGGGAGCTGCGGTGCAGGGCGGCATGGGCCTGGCGGCGTCGGGCAACATCGACCCGGAGCGCCGCTACCCCTCGATGTTCGAGCCGGTCCACGGCTCCGCCCCCGACATCGCCGGGAACGGCTGGGCCAACCCGGTGGCGGCGGTGCTGTCGGTGGCGATGTGCCTCGACCACCTGGGCGAGCCCGAGGCGGCGGCGGCGCTGGAGCGCGCCGCGGTGTCGGTGCTGCCCGAGCTGGAGGAGATGGGTGGGCCCGACATGGGGATGTCGACGGCCCAAATAGGCGAGACGATCGCCGCCCGGGTCACCGCCGGGCAGACGTGATCTCGATCCACGCCACCCGGACCCCAACCACCGCCCGGATCGGCGAGACCGTCGCTGCCAGCGTCACCGCCGGGCGGACGTGATCTCGATCCACGCCACCCGGACCCCACCCACCGCCCTAAGAACCGAACTCCTCCCGGTAGTCCTCCATCGAGGCTTCGATGACCGCCCAGGCGTGCTCGCGGTCGTAGCGGCGCGGGATCGTCACGTTGGCGTCGGATCCGGGGAACAGCTTGTAGGTCTTGAAATAGTGGTCGAGACGGTCGATCAGCGCCGGCGGCAAGTCGGCGATGTCCTCCACTCTCCCCCACACCGGGTCGTTCGCCAGCACCGCCACGATCTTGTCGTCGGCTTCCCCGCTGTCGATCATCTGCAAGCCACCGACGACCCGCGCCGTCAAGAGGATGTCGGCCCGCTCGATCGGGCGCTCTGAGATCACGCACACGTCCATGGGGTCGCCGTCGCCCGAGTGGGCGCCGGGGCACAGGTCCTTCACCCGCTCACCGGCGTAGGTGCGGGGGATGAAGCCGTAGAGAGTCGGTGGCGACGACGAGGTCTGCTGCGGCCGGTCGACCTTGAGATAGCCGGTCGGCTTGTCGACCTCGTACTTGACCACGTCGAAGGGCGTGAGCTCGATGTACGCCGTGACCAGGGCCGGCGGCTCGGGGCCCGTCTCCAGCCCATGCCAGGGATGCGGCCGCCACTTCGTGAACTGCATCGGATGATTGTGCCACTCAGGGAGTCTGCAGCCGAGGTGGCGCCAGCGACACCCTCGACTCCAGGTCCGGTATCTGCGGCTCGTGGCGAGCCATCAGCTCGAGGAGCTCGTCGATGGCTCGCTGCAGCTGGGGATCGCGGCCGGCGGCGTAGTCCTGGGGCGCGATGTGCACCTCGATGTCGGGGTCGGTGCCGTAGTTCTCGACGGAGAAGCCGACGTCCTGGAACCAATGGGCGAACTCCGGCTGGGTGGTGACGGTTCCGTCTACCAGGGACTGCTGCGGCCAGATGCCGACCACGCCACCCCAGGTCCGGGTGCCGATGAGCGGCCCCAGCCCTGCCAGCTTGAAGGTGTGGCTGAAGATGTCGCCGTCGGACCCCGCCAGCTCGTTGGTGATGCACACCATCGGCCCCGCCGGGGCGTCGTAGGGGAACGGGACCGGAACCCGCCACCGGGTCACCTCCCATCCGAGACGGCGGCGCATCAGCCGCTGGAGGAGCAGCTGGCTGACGTTGCCGCCCCGGTTGTAACGGACGTCGACGACCAGGCCGTCCTTGTCGACCTCGGAGAGCAGATAGCGGTGGAACTCGGCGAACCCGGCGGGGCCCATGTCGGGGATGTGGATGTAGCCGGCCCGCCCATCCGTCGCCTCCGCCACCGCAGCCCGGTTGGCCTCCACCCACTCCCGATAGCGGAGCGCGGTTTCGTCGGTGAGCGGGGTGACGGTCACGGTGTGGGGGCGGCGCCGCCCCCGCTTCAGTGTCAACTGGACGGGACGACCGCCGCGGTCGACGAGGAGCGAGCGCGGATCGCTGTCGGTGTCGACCTCGACACCGTCCACCGCCACCAGCCGATCGCCCTCGCGGGCGTCGACTCCCGTTGCCGCCAACGGGGACGTGGCTTTCGGGTCCCAGGGGTCGCCCCGAGGGATGCGCCCGATCCGCCACCCGCTGCGAGTCTGCTCCAGGTCGGCACCCAGCAGGCCCTGCGGGTAGGTGGGGACGGGGCGGTAGTCGCCGCCCAACTCGTAGGCGTGGGAGGTGCCGAGCTCACCCTGCATCTCCCACAAGAGATCGCTGAACTCGGAGCGAGACCCCACTCGGTCGACGAGCGGGAGATAGCGGTCGTGGATCTCGCGCCAGTCGACACCCGACATGTCCTCGTACCAGAAGTGGTCCCTCTGCAGACGCCACGCCTCCGAGTACATCTGACGCCATTCCCGGGCAGGATCCACCTCGGCGCGGATGCGGCCGATGTCGACCCATCCGGTGGTGCGGTTTGCTTCGGAGTTGCCGGACTTGTCGTCCTTCCAGCTCGACGGCACCACCCTGACCTTGCGGCCCGCCCGGACGACGAGGACGGACCCGTCGGCGTTGACCCCGATCGACGACACGCCGTCGGTGATCTGCTCGATCTTCTCGGTGTTGAAGTCCCACGCCTCGAGGCGCCCGGTCGGGCCGTCGCTCTCGGAGAGTGCCCCGCGGACCGGGAACGACAGGACGAACGCCCGGCTCTTCGCCCCCAGGACAGGACCGTACCGGCCGGACGGCATCGGGAACGCCACCACCCGGTCCTCGATGCCCTCGAGATCGATCTCGACCGGCTCCGGCGATGGACTGCTGTCGTCGGCCTCTTCCTCGTCGTTCTTCTTCGGTCCGTTGTCTCTGGGCGGCACCGGAGGCGGTGAACCGGGCGCACGCAGCGGCCGCTGGGCCGGGTCGAAAGGCGACGGGATGTCGCCCCGCAGCGTCACGAGGTGGGGTCGAGTCCCGGTGGGGAACCCGTAGTCGTGGAAGTGGGTGTCGTAGACCGGGTCGAAGACTCGCGCCGACGTGAAATACAGGTACCGACCCCCCGGGTCGAAGCTCGGCCACCGGTCGTCGAAGCCCGGTGTCGTGACCCGCGTCGGCTGGCTCCGGGGCTTGGAGGTGTCGTGGAGGTGGATGCTGTGGCTGGTGCGGGACGTCGCCGCCGAGAAGGCCAGCCAACGGCCGTCGGGCGACCACGCCGTGCCGGCGATCCACGAGTGCGGGTTGCGGTGGACCTCTCTGATGCGGCCCGTGTCCAGGGCGACGATCAGGAGTTGGTGGCGGTGGTTGGTGACCGCCACTCGGGCGTCTCCCGCGGGGGCTACGTCGATGCTTCGGATCCGGCCCAGGTCGCCTTCGATCAGCCTCCGCTTCGAGCCGTCGACCGCTTCGACGACGATGGCGTCTTCCCCGGTCTCGTCGGTGACGGCCACGATCGATTCACCGTCGGCGGTCCACGTGGTCAGCCGGCGGCGAACGTCCGAGACCGTGCCGTGACGACGGACCGGTCCCTCCCACAGCCCCATCGTGAAGGACCCTCCTCTCACCGTGGCCGCCAGGGAGTGCCCGGCGGGATGGATCGACACCGTCTCGAGGAACCTCCCGGGGCTGATGAATCGCCGGTTGCGGTGGGGCCGAGCCGACGGCAGCTCGATATCGACACGCCGTGGCCCGTCGTCTGATCCGGGGTCGAGGAGCCAGATGTCGGCTCCGCAGTGGTAGACGATGTGCCGGCCGTCGGTGGAGGCGTGGCGGGCGTAGAAGTCCTCGTGGTGCGTGTGGCGACGCAAGCTGCGGCCCGTCGGGGTGACCGAGTACACGTTGCCGTGGCCTTCGTGGTCGGAGATGAAGTAGATCCGCGACCCGATCCACATGGGGGAGGTGAGGTTGCCGTCGAGACGTACGAGCGGCTGGAACTCGCCATCGCCGTCCCGGTCGATCCACAGGGTCCCGACGCGCCCTCCCCGGTAGCGCTTCCAGCGTGCGGGGTCGGCGGTGTGCCGCCCCAGGACCTTGCCGGGCCCTCCCGGCTGGAAGGCGATCGATCGCGCCGGTCCCCAGGGAAGGAGGTGGGGGGCGCCGCCGTCGGACGACACCGCCCACAGGCGGGAATCGTTGCCGAAGGGCCATTCGGCGTTGGAGGCGTAGATCACGTCCTCGCCGTCCCATCCCACCACCTGGCTCAAGGCGCCGTGGAAGGTGAGCCGACGAGGGTGCCCTCCGTCGGCGTCCATCACGTGGACTTCGTTGACCCCCTCGTCCCTCCCGGTGTAGGCGATGCGTCGCCCGTCGGGCGAGTAGGCGGGGAAAGAGGACGG
>Ga0079224_100001234_pt1 | contig 28775 bp, 25 predicted proteins | sample Stecom2015_FD_80414 | JGI IMG/M metagenome (GOLD analysis project Ga0079224, IMG submission 80414) | Agricultural soil microbial communities from Utah to study Nitrogen management - Steer compost 2015 | ecosystem: Environmental > Terrestrial > Soil > Agricultural land | place: USA: Utah... | reverse complement strand
TTCGTCGATGCGGGCGCTGCGTGGTGCGAGCCGGGGACCGGGCTCCGGGGCTGCCCGGACCGGGCCGCGCCCGCCCTGGTGGGCGCCGGCGCGGAGCTCGGCCTCGACGTGACCGTCCTGCACTCTGCGACGGCGCGGCTCCGGATCGGGTTCGGGCACCCGATCCGCGGCGGGCGACCCGGCGCCGGGCCCCGGGGCTACGTGATCATCGGGCCGTCGTTCTGAGCGCCGACGAGCTCGTCTTCACGCCGTCCAGCTCCTCGATCGTCGCGAGCGACGGCCCGCGCTCGCGCTGGATCCGCCGGGCCGTCGCCTCGGCCTCACGGAACACGCGGAGCAGGTTCTCGCCCGCGAGCTTCCTCAGGTCATCGTCGCTCCACCCCCGGCGGACCAGCTCGGCGAAGAGCGCGGGGTAGGTCGAGACGTCCTCGAGCCCGTCCGGCGTGCTCGAGATCCCGTCGAAGTCGCCGCCGATCCCGACGTGATCGATCCCCGCGACGTTCCGAATGTGCTCGATGTGGGCGACGACGTCGGCGATCGTCGCGCGCGGCGCGGGGCCATCGCCCGTGTGCGTCCGGACCGCCTCCGAGACGAAGGCCGGGACGAACGTCACCATGACGATCCCGCCGTTCTCCGGCATCCTCCGGAGCACGTCGTCCGGCACGTTCCGCACGTGGTCGGTCACCGCGCGCGCCGACGAGTGCGAGAAGATGACGGGCGCCTCGGAGACGTCCAGCGCGGCGTGCATCGTGGCCGGCGCGACGTGCGAGAGGTCGACGAGCATCCCGAGCCGGTTCATCTCCCGGACGACCTCCTTGCCGAACGGCGTGAGCCCGCCGTGGCGCGGGGTGTCGGTCGCCGCGTCGGCCCAGTCGGTCGTCAGGCTGTGCGTCAGCGTCATGTACCGGACGCCGAGGTCGTAGAAGGCACGCAGTGCGCCGAGCGAGTTCTCGATCGCGTGACCGCCCTCGATCCCGATCAGCGACGCGATCTTGCCGGACCCGAAGATGCGCTCGATGTCGGAAGCGCTGAGCGCGAGCTCCAGATGGTCCGGGTAGCGGGCAATGACCTGCCGCGCGATGTCGATCTGCTCGAGCTGCATCCGGGCCGCGCCTTCGTGCACCGATTCCGACGGGATGTAGACCGACCAGAACTGGGCGCCGACCCGCCCCGCACGGAGCCGCTCCAGGTCCGTGTGCCCGGGCGTGCGGGTGCGCAGGTCGTACGCCCGCACGTCGTGCGGTGCGGCCCGGTACTCGCGGATCGCCCACGGAAGATCGTTGTGGCCGTCGATCAACGGCGTCTCCTCCAGGATCCGGAGCGCACGCTCGAGCGCCGGGTCCGGACGAGGCTGCTGCGCGAAGCCCGTGGAAACGGTCAGCACCACCCCGGCCACCACGGCCGGGACGATCATCCTCAACCTTGTCATCTCAGCTCCTCTTCTCGCTCGCGGGTCATCGGCGGGATCCACCTGGATGCGCCCCGGATGCGGCCGGCGCCTGCACCGCGGCCGCATCGGCGCGTCCCTGATGGTCCACCGAGACGCGCGCGCTGTCAAGGTGAGGGCGCAGCGGACGACGCCGCACGACCGCCCGTCGGGCGAAACGCTGGTACGGAACCTGATCGTCTATCGAGGCGATCGAGCGGAACGCCCCGCGGGCGGCCGCCGAACGCGCACGCGAGAGGGGGCCCGGCCCGCGCCCCTGAGGCGGGGCGCCGCCGGCGTCCGACCGGACCCGAAGGGAGGCAGCGATGGGCGGCAAGCGACCCGACCAGTACCGGATCGTCTACGACGAGGGCGGCGCGACCGACTACAAGACCTACCCGAACGAGCCCGGCGAGACGCGCCGGGACTACGAACGCTACGGTCGGACGATGAAAGGGCGGGGCCGGCGGGCACAGCCGATCCCGCCGGACGTGCCGGAGCCCGAGACCGAACGCGTGCGCGCCCAGGAGATGGAACGCCAGCGCGAGATCCATGAGGCCGAATCCGCGGAGAGCGAGGAGGGTGAGGCCTGAGCTGAAGCGGGCCCCCTCAACGGTGATCGGTCACGCCGACCTGGCGGCAGTACACGAGGATGGGGCACGTCAAACACCGCGGCCGGACACGCGTGCAGATGTGCTTGCCGAAAGGGACCAGGAGACGGTTGAGGTCGATCCGGTACCGTTCAGGCACGCGCTCTTCCAGTTGACGGAGCGTCGCCTCCGGCGTGCGCGCACGGACGTAGCCCCAGCGGTTCGTCACACGCTGCACGTGCACGTCGACCGCGATGCACGGCTCGCCGCACGCGATCCCGAGGACGAGATTCGCACACTTGGGACCGACGCCCGGGAAGGACCGGAGCACCGACGAATCGCACGGGAGCCGGCCGCCGTGCTCCTCGGCCGCACGCGCAGCGAGCGCCTGGATCTGTCCCGCCTTCCGCTCGTGGAATGAAACCGGTCGGATGAGGGAGTCCACCTCCCGGCGCGACAGCGCTGCCACCTCGCCCGGCGTCCTCGCCGCCGAGAACAGGCGCAACGCCACGGCAAGGGTGACTTCATCCCGGGTACGGATCGACAGGATGCACGCGACGAGCTGCTCGAAGACCGAGGCGTGGCCTCGCGATGCGAGCTCGAAGAGCGCCGCCTTCGGGTAGCCGCGCACCTCGCGTTCGATGCGGCGCAACATCTCCCCGATCGCATGCGCGCGCTTCTCCACCCGATCGCTCCTCACCTGGACCCGGCCGACACCATCGCGAGGACCGGGTTCAACCGCACGTCCGGTGCCGCTCATCCGCGGAGCCGCGCGCCTTCTCCGGGGTACCCCATCTACGGGAATGGCACGGCCCTTGACCGCAAGATATCGGGGTGTTATCATGGCCGCCCCACTACATGTTGGGTGTGTGGCAGAGGTGGTGGGACCCTCGCAAGGGGGCAGGTCGGCCCCGTCCAAATCGAAACAACAGCGGTCTTTAAGCCGTTTTTTGCTCAATTTCCGTTCGCGACCGAGGAGAGCCATGGTGCGCAATTCCACATCGCAGTCGACGTCCGCTGCATCCGCCGGAACCGGTGTGGCTCCGATCCCGGATGATCTGCCGTCAGCGACGCTGTCGCCGAACGCGCGGACCATCCTTGCTCGTCGTTACCTGAAGAAGGACGAGAGCGGCCAGCCGCTCGAGGCACCGGAGGAGATGTTCTGGCGGGTCGCGTACGTGATCGCGCAGCAGGATGCGCGGTACGGGGCGAGCGACGGCGCCGTGGAAGCGCTGGCCCGCGAGTTCTACCGGATGATGACGCAGGGCTTCTTCGAGCCGAACTCGCCGACGCTGATGAACGCGGGGCGTCCGCTCGGCCAGCTTTCGGCGTGTTTCGTGCTCCCGGTCGAGGACACGCTTTCGAACGGGAAGAACGGGATCTACGACACGTTGCGTTCGATGGCGCTCGTGCACCAGTCGGGCGGTGGCACGGGCTTCGCCTTCAGCCGTGTCCGCCCGGCGGGCGACTTCGTGCGTTCGACGTCAGGCGTCGCGAGCGGCCCGGTCTCGTTCATGCGGCTCTACGACTCCTCGACGGAGGTCGTGAAGCAGGGCGGCACGCGCCGGGGCGCGAACATGGGGATCCTGCGCGTCGACCATCCCGATATCCGTGAGTTCATCACGTGCAAGAGCGACGTCACGCAGATCACGAACTTCAACATCTCGGTCGCGGTCACGGACGCCTTCATGGAGGCGGTCAAGGCGGGCGAGAGGTACCCGCTCGTGAACCCCCGCACGGGCGAGGTCGTGGGTCACGAGGACGCCCGTGAGATCTTCGACCTGATCGTCGCGGGCGCGTGGGCGACGGGCGAGCCGGGTGTCTTCTTCATCGACCGTGCGAACCACTACAACCCGGTCCCTGCGCTGGGGAGCTACGAGGCGACGAACCCCTGCGGCGAGCAGCCGCTGCTCCCGTACGACGTCTGCAACCTCGGCTCGATCAACGTCGGCGCCTTCGTTCGCACGGACGCGCCCGCGGGCGCTGCGCCGGAGGACCGGATTGACTGGGACGAGCTCCGTCAGGCGGTGCACCTCGCGACGCACTTCCTGGACAATGTGATCGACGCGAACCAGTACCCGCTCCCGGAGATCCACGACCTGGCGCACCGGATCCGGAGGATCGGGCTCGGGATCATGGGGTGGGCGGATCTTCTCGTCCGGGTCGGCGTCCCGTACGACAGCAAGGAGGGCGTCGAACTCGGGCGCAGGCTGATGGCGTTCGTCGACGAGGAGTCGAAGCGTGCGTCGGAGCGCCTCGCCGAGCAGCGCGGCGTCTTCCCGGAGTGGGAGCGCTCGATCTGGGGTCCGGACGAGACGTGCGCCCGGGGACCGGACGGCGAGCGGATCCGCCCGATGCGCCGCCTGAGGAACTGCAACACGACGACGGTGGCGCCGACCGGGACGATCTCCATCATCGCGGACTGCTCGGGCGGGATCGAGCCGCTCTTCGCCGTCGCCTTCATGCGGAACCAGGCGGGCGTGCTGATGCCGGACGTGAACAAGGACTTCGTGCGGCTGGCGCAGGAGGGCGGCTGGTACTCCGAGGAGCTGATGCGCCGGATCGCTGAGGAGGGGCACATCCACTTCGACGAGGTGCCCGAGGAGGTCCAGCGTGTCTTCGTGACCGCGCACGACGTGACGCCCGAGTGGCACATCAGGATGCAGGCCGCCTTCCAGGAGCACGTCGACTCGGCGATCTCGAAGACGTGCAACTTCCCGCAGCACGCGACGCAGGAGGACGTGCGCGCGATCTACCTCCAGGCCTACGAGCTGGGGTGCAAGGGCGTCACCGTCTACCGTGACGGCTCGCGTCCGATGCAGGTCCTCTCCACGGGGAAGACGGCGAAGGAGGTCAGCGGCGCCGGTGCCGGCGCCGGCGCATCGTCCGACCTCGAGGCGGAACTCGCCGACGCGAGGGAGAAGATCCACCGGCTCGAGCACGAGAACGAGGAGCTGCGCCGGCGCCTCGTCGAGGCCGAGGAGCGCGTGCAGAAGCGTCGGCACAAGCGGACCCGGCCCCGTACACTGAGCGGGAAGACCTTCAGGATGCAGAGCCCGCTCGGCGACCTGTACGTCACCATCAACCAGGACGACAACGGGCGCCCGTTCGAGGTCTTCGCGACGCTCGGCAAGGCGGGGGGCGCGGCGATGGCGGACGTCGAGGCGATCGGCCGGCTCATTTCGCTCGCGCTCCGGAGCGGGATCCCGATCTCGGACATCTACCAGCAGCTCCGCGGGATCTCCTGCGACCGCGCGGTCGGCTTCGGACCGAACAAGGTCCTCTCGGTCCCCGACGCGATCGCACAGGCGATCGGGCTCTACGAGGCCGAGCGCGCCGGGATCCAGCAGGAGCTGCCGATCACGCCCCAACGCACCACCGCCGCGGTGGCGCCGGCCGCCTCGCCGCAGACACAGCTCGAGCTCGCCGCCTACGACCCGAGCGAGTCGTTCATCGGTGCCTGCCCCGAGTGCTCCGCCGAGCTCAGCTTCATGGAAGGGTGCGTGAAGTGCTTCTCGTGCGGGTACAGCGAGTGCGGTTGACGAGACCGATCGGCGCGGGCCGCGGTCGAGGGCAGGGCTCCGTCGGAGCCTGCGGGATCTGATCCTACGGGATCTGGTCCCGCAGGAGCCGGCGCGTGGGACCGGATCACGTGGGGTCGCATCCTGTGGGCGCGGGTCCTGCGGCATGGGATCCTGCGGAGCGGGATCCTGTGGAACGGAATACAGCGAAGCTGGATCCTGTGGAACGGGATCTTGTGGAACGGGATCCCACGGCACAGGAGTCTGCGGCAGCGCATCCTGCGGAACCGGGCTCTGTGCGACCGATTCCTGCGGGGTTTGGCCCCGCGAGATCGCGGACAATCTCCCTCAGGTCCGTCGGCTGGACGACTTCCGGGAGATTCGCCTCACATGGTGTGGTGATTCTCCCGGATATCGCCGCCGTCTCCGTTCTCCGGGATATCGACCTTGCATGTTCCGGTCGATCTCCCGGAGATCGTTTTCGGGGCCGACCTCTGGGGAATCATCGGCGATCGTCGCCAGAGCGACCGCCGCCTCCACCGTCCCGGCACTCGGGTCGAGCGCAGCCGTGGCGCCCCGATTGCCTGAATCGTCTCGCGCTCTGACCGGCGGGATGTCTGACGCTCAGATCGCACCCTGATCGGATCGTATCGCGCCGCTCCGAGAGTGCACCCCCGGCGCGGCCTCTCAGGGCCGTGCCGGGGGTGCTGCTCCTTTACGGGGCCACCATCTGCCGCGGTCCCGGTGCTATCGTGCCTCGCCCCCGGGTCGAGTGCGACGGCGCCCGTAGCCGCTCATCGGTATCGGCCTGGCCTGGATGTTCAGTAGACCTCGAGGAATTCCTGGTAGACTCCGGGCTGCCCCGGCCGGGCGACGAGGAGCCGGTCGAAGGGCTGTTCGTCCCAGGCGAGGGCATGGAACATCATCCCTTCGGCGGTCGCGACCGGCCGGACCAGGTCGGCCGGGAGGGAGTAGGTGGTCGCGGTCACGATCCAGCGGGCGCCCGCGACCTGGACCGGTGCCTCGGGGAACGCGGGCGGCGGCTGCGGGGTGAGCCGCACGACGCCATCGGTCGTGATGGCTTTGGGGAGTCGATACCGTGCCTCCTCGAGCGGAAGGAGTGGGCCCTTGAAGTTCCCGCACGCGGCCAGGGCAAGGGCCGCGAGGGCGGCTGCGCCGGCGCGCTGAAGCTTTCGCATCTGTACGCCTCCTCAGTTGATGATGGGTCGGGCGGGGCCATTGTCGCCCCGCGTCCTTCCCGGTTGCTGATCTGTGGGGCAGGCGTTCTTGCCCACTGCCCCCTCGGCCGACCTGTCGGGCGGGGGCGTTCGGACGCCCCCGCCTCCGTCGGCAACGTTACACAGAGTGGGGAACCACCTCACGCCCGTGCCCTCATCAGCCGACGCTCCACAGAGCGGGGGCAGGCCCGCCCCCGTGGCCTCGCCGGTTGACGATCCGGCTGGCGGGTTTCATCCTACCCGCGGCATTCCCCTTGCCGCGCCGGTCGCGCGGCGCCACCCTTTCGGGAGGAAAACGTATGCGAATCGCGCTGGATCCGGTCCCCGTCGTCCTCGGCATCTACGCCTACGTCGGCACGCTCCTGGCACGCGCCTCGGAACGTCACGAAGGACGCGAGGCCGAGGAGCTCGGGCGGCGCTTCGGCCGCCAGCGTGCGGAGGCGGCCGACCGCGAGGTTCAGCGACTCGTCCACTCCCTTCACGCCGACATCAAGATCGCCGACAAGCTGCTCAAGAAGACGGGCGACGTGTGGAAGATATCGCAGGAGACGGATCTCGTCGACCTCGTCGTCCAGGCGAAGGGCGATGAGCCGGAGCCGCGGAGCTACGTGCTCCTGAAGCCGGATCAGATCCGCTCGCTCCTCGAGGCGATCCGGGATGCCGCGAAGGGGACGGGCGAGGACGAGGAGACGGTCGAGCAGCTCGACCGTGCATGGGATGCGTTGGAGGCGGGTCCGGCGAAGTATCTGGCCTTTGGATTCAGCCCGTGGGGCGAGTGAGCCCGACCCATGTCCCGCCTCTCGGTCCCGGCGCTGCTCTGCCTCCTCCTGGCTGGTCCGGTCGCAGCCCAGACGCCTTCGTCCTCTCGCCTCGATCCTGCGCTCCGTCTCCTTCAGCTCGGCCTGGTCCCGGGCGCGGTGGCGGAGGCGCCCGTCCCGACGGACTCCACGCCGCGTCGCTCGCTCCTCGCGCCGGCTCCGTACCCGCTCTTCACGCCGCGCGCTGCGGTCCGAGGTGGTGACGCAGCGATCCGGGTCGTCGCCCGGCTCGGCCCGGGCGGCGAGGCCGCCCTCCTGCGCCAGGGGGGCCGGATCGCCGCACGGGCCGGCGACATCGTGACGGCCCGCATCCCGGCGCACGCGCTCGCTGCGCTGGTGAGCGATCCGGGGATCGAATACCTGGAAGCCGCGTCCTGGCTCGAGCTCGGTGCCTGGACGGCTTCGGGTCTCTGGTCCCGCTCGTTGGACGGGGGCGCTCACTCGCTATACGGGGGGGTTCAGGAGTCCGACCCCGGGGAGCGCGCACCCTTGCCGCCACGACCCGAGCGTGTGTCCGAGGATGCTCATGGCTTCGCCGACGGCGCTGGCCGCGGAAGTCGAGGCGCCGGGACCGTACCGGCTCCGGCCAACGACACCGGCAGCGCCGAGGCGGGGGTCGCGGCGCTGAGGAGCCGTTCGGGGGACCGGTTCCACGGGCTGACGGGGCAGGGCGTCATCATCGGCCTCATCGACACGGGGCTGGACCTGTCGCACGCCGACTTTCGGGACGCGGAGGGCCGGACGCGGGTCCTCTGGGCGTGGGACCAGACGGTCGAGTCGGGCCGACCGCCGGGCACGGTCGGGGAACACGTGCTGGAGTACGGCCACGAGTGTACGCGCGCCGAGATCGACGCCGGCGACTGCCCGCTCCGCGATCTGATCGGACACGGCACGCACGTCGCCGGGATCGCGGCGGGCGACGGATCGGCGACGGGGCACGGGCTCCCGGCGTACCGGTACACGGGCGTCGCGCCGATGGCGGACCTGATCGTGGTCCGGGCCGGTGACACCGGGTTCACGAGCGATCGGCTCATCGAGGGCGTCGCCTACATCTTCCGCCGCGCCGCCGAGCTGGGCCGTCCCGTCGTCGTGAACCTGTCGGTCACGACGCAGTCCGGTCCGCACGACGGGACGACGAACCTCGAGCGTGCGCTGAGTGCGCTGGCGGGGCCGGGCCGGATCCTGGTCGCGGGCGTCGGGAACGACGGCATGAACGCGAACGAGAGCCCGGCCTTCGCGCGCGCGGCGAAGCATGCGTCGGGCACGCTCGGGCGGGGCGCGGAGTCGAGCCACGCGCTCGTCGTCCCGCCGTACACGCCGCGGCCGGGCGCGTCGAACGACGGCGCGCTCCTCGAGTTGTGGTACGCCGGCGCCGATTCGATCGAGGTGGCGCTGACCTCGCCGAACGGATACACGCTCCGGGTCGCGACGGGCGACAGCGCGATCGTCTCGACGCCGGACGGCTCGCTCGGGATCCTGAACGGGGCCGGCGGCACGCAGGCCGTGAACGGCGACCACGTCGCGATGCTCGCGATCGCGGACCTGGAGGCGGACTCGCCGCCGGCCGCGGGCCGGTGGACGATCACGCTGCGCCGGACCGGCGGCCGGGGCGACGGACGCTACCACCTCTGGCTCGTCGGCGGCGCGTTCGATCACCCGACCGAGCTCGCGAGCCTGGAAGGCGGAACCTCGAACTCGCACCTGGTCGGCTCGCCGGCGACGGCGGACCGGGTCCTGGCCGTCGCGGGGTACACGACGAAGCACGAGTGGCGGACGGTCGGCGGCGAGCCGCAGGAGTTCCTCTCCAAGGAGCCGCTCGGCGACATCGCCTTCTTCAGCAGCCCCGGCCCCCGCCGGGACGGCGTGCTTAAGCCCGACATCGCCGCGCCCGCCAAGGTCGTCATCTCGGCCCGCGCCTCCGAGGGCCGGACGTGGGAGGAGGTCCCGTGGCTCGTCGAGGAGGACGGCGTGCACGCCGCGCTCTTCGGGACGAGCATGTCGGCGCCGTACGTGGCCGGCGTCGTCGCGCTCCTCCTCCAGCTCGACCCGCGCCTCGGGCCGGAGCAGGTCCGGGAGCTGCTGGCCGCGACGGCGAGGCGGGACGACTTCACGCGTAACACGTACACGGGCGAAGCGCCGGGCACGCCGAACGCGCAGTGGGGCCACGGCAAGCTGGACGCGGCGAGGGCGGTGAGGTCGCTCTCGACCGGGGGGCGCGTCCTGGAGGGGCGGCGCATCAACCTCTCCCAGAACCCGGTCCGGAGCGAACGCCTCGTCATCAACTACGGTGAACGACCCCGTTCGATCGTCGTGTACGCGCTGACGGGCGAGCGCGTGCGGCGGCTGGACGGGCCGCTGCTCGAACCGTTCGCCGCCGTCTGGGACCTCCGGACCGATCGCGGCCGCCCGGTCGCGAACGGAGCGTACGTCGTGGCCGTCGAGTTCGACGGCGACCGCATCCTCGAGAAGATCTTCGTGCTCCGGCCATGAGCGTTCACGCTGCCTTGGGCCGCGCGGCCACGCTCGTGTCGGCCGTGCTCCTCCTCGCCGCGCCGCCGGTGCGGGCGCAGAGCGGCGCCGGGACGACGTCGGCGACGGTCCTCCGACTCGCGCCTTCGCCCCGCGCCCTCGCGCTCGGCGAGGCGTACGCGGCGCTTGCGGACGGATTGAGCCTCTTCTACAACCCCGCCCGCCTCGCGGCGGTCGACCCGATGGCGGGGCTCTCGTTCCAAGCGCTCCCGGTCGGCGCGGGCGCGGGCGCGTTCCTGGGCGCGCTCCCGTTCGGTCCGGGGGTGCTCGGGACCGGGCTGCAGTACCTGAATTACGGCGAGATCGAGGTCATCGAGCCGGACCCCGGCTCGGGCGACGAGTGGGGCGTGCCGACGGGGGAGCGGGTCGACGGCGGCGAGGTCGCGCTGAGCGTCGCGTACGGGCTCACGCTCCCGGGTCGGATCGAGGTCGGCGCGGCCGCGCGGTTGCTCCGCCTGCAGCTCGCCGAAGCGGTCGCGAGCGGCGCGAGCTTCGACATCGGCGCCGCGCTGGACCTGCTCGACGGCCGGCTCTCGTTGGGCGGCGCGGTCCAGCACCTCGGCCGTGAGCTCGGTCCCGGCCGAGCCTCGCCGCTCCCGCGCACCTTCCGTCTCGGCGCCGCGCTCCGTGCCGGCGGCGTGGCCGGCGCCCGGGCCACCCTCGTGGCGGAGGGCGTCCGTCGAGCGGGAGGGTTCAGGCCGGCCGGTGGGGTCGAGGCCGTCGTCCCTTCGCCCGGCGGCGTCGGCCTCCTCGCACGTGTCGGGTACGACGGCGGGCGGGGCGACGGCAGGACGCCGCTCGCGCTGGGCGCCGGCGCCGTCGCTGGGCGGATCGCCGTCGACTACGCGTACCGGGATCTGGGCGCGCTCGGCCCGAGCCACCTCTTCGGCGTCACGCTCCGGCTCGGGCGGTGAGCCGCTCCGCGACGCTTAGTCGCCGAGCGCCTGGAGGATCCGGTCGCCGACCGCCTCGACCTGCCAGCGGCGGATGCCGGGCAGCGCCGCGAGCTCTTCGGGTGTGTGCGGCCGAGCGCGTGCGATCTCTTCCAGCTGCGCGCGCGGCATGAGGAACCCGCGGTCGAGGCCGAGGGCTTCGGCGGCCGCGTCGCGGGCGGCCCGGAGCCGTTCGACGGCGGCATCGAACTCCGGGTCGGGTGGCGGCCGGCGCGGCCCTTTGCGGCGTACGGGGAGCTCGTCCTCGGGGAGCGCCTTCGCTCGCCGGACCGCGGCCAGGATCCCGGCCCCGTGCCGCTGCGCCAGGGCCCGGGGCGCGCCGGGCACGGCGAGTTGGTCCGGCCGAGTCGGGAGCCGCCGGGCGATCTCGACGAGCGCTTCGTTCGTGATCACGCGGAACGGCGCCACGTCCCGGGACCGGGCGACGCTCTCGCGCCACGCGTAGAGTTCGCGGAGCGCCGCGAGCTGGCGGGGCAGGAGGTCGCGCGTACCCTTGAGCCGGAGGTACGTGTCCGGGTCCTCGGCGGCGGGCGTCCACCGGACCTGCTCGTGCAGGGCGAACTCCTCCTCGGCCCAGGCGAGACGGCCGAGCGCGGCGAGCGCGTCGCGCAGCCGGTCCCGCAGCGGCAGCAGGTGGCGGGTGTCTTCGGCCGCGTACTCGAGCATCTCACGCGGGAGCGGACGCCTGGCCCAGTCCGCCCTCTGGTACGCCTTTTCGAGCCGAACGCCGAGGTACTTCTCGGTCAGGCTCGCCAGTCCGACCGACGGCTCGCCCAGGAACTGGGCCGCGATCTTCGTGTCGAAGAGCCCGCGCACGCGCACGTCGAAGTCCCGGGCGAGGAGGCGCAGGTCGTAGTCCGCGTCGTGGAAGACGACCTCGGTCTCGGGCCGCTCGAGGATCGATTTCAGCCCGTCCAGGTCGCCGATGGCGAGGGTGTCCACCACGTAGGTCGCCGACGGCGTCGAGAGCTGAACGAGGCAGACCCGGTCGAAGTAGCGGTGGTAGCCCGCGGCCTCCGTGTCGACGGCGACGGACCGCGCGTCGGAGATCCGGTCGACCATGGCGCCGAGCTGCGACGCCGTTTGTATATATTCCATGATACTCCCGATGCCGTTGCATGCCCTGCCCCCGTTTGCGCGGGCCGGAGCCGTCTGATAGGATATCGACGATCTCGCGTCGCACAAGGAGGGGCCGTCGCGGCGCCCTTCGTCACCGGTCTGCAACCCCGTGTGGACGGCGCGGTTCCGGGGGAACAATGCTCGCAGCACGGGGTGCCTCTCGGTAGCGGCTCACGCCGCCGGCGGCAGCGACGGCCGCGTCGGGACGGCGACGGCGAGACCGACGTTCCGACCGGAGCAGGGGAGCTGGAATTGACGGGATAAGGGGATAGAAAGGAGTCCGCACCATCGTGTCATTCGAACGGGAGATGCTGGTTCTGGCGGACCGGGTCCACACGCTCTCGGCCGGGGTCGAGGGCGACGCGTTCCTGGTCCGGGAGGGCATCGTCCGGGCCGTCGGCGATGCGGATTCGCTGCGGCGCTCGGCTCCCGACGCCGAGGTCCTGGACCTGAGGGGCGCCACGATCACGCCCGGGCTGAGCGACTCCCACCTGCACCTCGTCGACTGGTCGCTGGCCCGTCGCGAGGTGCAGCTCTACGGGAGCGCGAGCGCCGAGGAGGCGGCGGCCGCGGTCGGTAGGCACGTCGAGAAGACGGGCGGGACGGGGTGGGTCCGCGGTCGGGGGTGGGCCGCGAACGTCTGGCACGACTTCCCGCACCGGAAGCTGCTCGACCGGTACGTGCCGGACCGGCCGGTCTTCCTCTACAGCCAGGACATGCACGGGCTGTGGGCGAACACCCGCGCGCTCGAGCTGGCCGGGATCACGGGGGAGACGCCGGACCCGGACGGCGGCCGGATCCTGCGGGACGAGAGCGGCGAACCGACGGGCGTGCTCCTAGAGCACGCGATGCACCTCCTCGAGCGGCATGTCCCGCCGGTCGACGAGGCCGAACTCGAAGCCGCGGTCCTGGACGCGCAGAACGAGCTGCACCGGCTCGGGATCACGGCGATCCACTCGGTGCCGAGTCTCTTCCCGGGCCGGCTCGACCCGCTCGTCGTGACCGGATCGCTCCGGTCGAAGGACCGGCTCCGGCTCCGTGTGCTCCAGCACATCCCGCTCGAGCTCCTGGACGAGGCGTTGCAGCTCGGGCTCCGGAGCGGGCTCGGCGACGACTGGATCCGGATCGGCGGGATCAAGATGTTCGTCGACGGCGCGCTCGGCTCGAGGACCGCGTGGATGCGCGAGCCGTACGTCGGAACGGACGACGTCGGCGTCCAGGTCCTCCCGGACGCGGACTTCCGCGACGCCGTCCGCCGGGCCGCGGCGGGCGGGCTCGCCTCGACCGTGCACGCGATCGGCGATGCCGCGGTCTCGCTCGCGCTGGACGTGCTCGGCGCGCCTGAGACGAGGGTCGCCGCGCTCCCGCACCGGATCGAACACATCCAGCTCTGCCCGCCGGAGCGACTCGGCGATGCGGGCCGGACCGGGATCGTGCTCTCCGTGCAGCCCGCCCACCTGATCACGGACTGGAAGGCCGCGAACCGCTACTGGGGCGTCGAACGGTCCCGGACCGCGTACGCGTTCGGCTCGCTCCTCGCCGGTGGCGCGACCCTCGCCTTCGGCTCCGACGCGCCGGTCGAACCGGTCGACCCCCGCCTCGGGTTCCACGCAGCGGTCCTGCGGCAGGACCTCGAAGGCGAGCCGGCGGGCGGATGGTACCCCGAGGAACGGCTGGACGCGCTGGCTACGCTGCGCGGCTACACCGCCGGGCCGGCGCACGCGGCCGGGATGGCCGGCCGGCTGGGCACCCTCGCGCCCGGCGCACTGGCCGACTTCGTGGCCTGGGACCGCGACCCGCTCGCCGTGGGCGCGGACGAGCTGCGCGGACTCCGGTGCACCGCGACGGTCGTGGGCGGTGAGGTCGTATGGCGGGAGGCGGCGGGCGCGACGGGCGCGTTGGCCGCGGACTGATACGGAAACGGGCTCGGGGACGGGAGATCCAGTGCGCACCAAAGTCGTTGCAACCGTCGGGCCGGCGACGGCCAAGCCGGAAATGATCATGAACCTCGCGCGTGTGGGCGTCGACGTGTTCCGCCTGAACCTCGCCCACGGCACGCACGAGGAGCACGGAAGAGTCGTGAACTGGGTCCGGGAGGCCGGCGACGCGCTCGGCAAGCCGATCGCGATCCTGGCCGACCTGGCCGGGCCCAAGATCCGGATTGGCCAACTGCGCGACGATCCCGTCCGCCTCGTCGAGGGCGCCGGCGTCGTCCTCGCGCCCGAGGAGGTCGCCCGGGGCGACGAGTTGCCGACGACGTACCCGGCGCTGGCCCGCGACATCGTCGCGGGCGACCGGATCCTGCTCGACGATGGCCTCCTCGAACTCCGGGTCGAAGGCGTCGAGGCGGACCGCGTGTTCTGCCGCGTCCACCGCGGCGGGCTGCTCCGATCCGGGAAGGGGATGAACCTGCCGGGCGTCGACGTGAGCGCGCCCGCGTTGACGGAGAAGGACCTCCACGACCTGGCCTTCGTCCTCGACGCCGAGATCGACTACATCGGTCTCTCCTTCGTGCAGCGGGCCGAGGACATCGTCGACCTGCGCAAGCGGATCCCGTCCGGCCCGCTGATCGTCGCGAAGATCGAGAAGGACACGGCGCTGCGCGACATCGAGCCGATCCTCGAGGCGAGCGACGCGGTCATGGTCGCACGGGGCGACCTGGGCGTCGAGCTCCCGTTCGAGCAGGTCCCGATCGCACAGAAGCGGATCATCCAGCTCGCGAACCTCTATGGCCGGCCGGTCATCACGGCGACGCAGATGCTGGAGTCGATGGTCGATGCGCCGCGTCCGACGCGCGCCGAGGCGAGCGACGTCGCGAACGCGGTTTTCGACGGGACGGACGCGGTCATGCTCTCCGGCGAGACGGCGGTCGGGCGCTACCCCGAACTCGCGGTCGAGGCGATGGTCCGGATCGCGAGCGAGATCGAGTCGAGCCACGCCTTCGAGGACGGGCCGAAGTACGACATCCCGATCTTCAACCATCTCCTGGCCGGCGCGACGCCGACGGAGCACGCGATCGCGGCCGCGACGGTCGAGGCCGCGCGGCTGCTCGGCGCGCCGGCCGTCGTCACGATCACGCGGAGCGGGTTCACGGGCCGGCTCGTCTCGAGCTACCGGCCGCCGGTCCCGGTCGTCGCGATCAGCGATCAGCCCCGGACCTACCGCCAGCTCGCCCTCGTCTGGGGCGTCGTCCCGGTCCTCTGCCGCGCCGAGGTGAGCTACACGAACATGCTCGCCTGCGCGCGGCAGTTCCTCGTCGACTCCGGGATGGCACGGCCGGGCGAGAAGATCGTGGTCACGCTCGGCTACCCGTTCCACGTCAGTGGGACCACGAACATGCTGCGGGTGGAGGAGGTTTGAGGCTCCGCTTCCTCGGGACCGGGACCTCGTTCGGGATCCCCGTCATCGGGTGCACGTGCGCGACGTGCACCTCCACGGATCCGCGCGACCGCCGGACCCGGCACGCGGCGATCGTGGAGAGCGACGACGGCGCGCGCCGCCTCCTCATCGACTCGCCGCCCGAGCTCCGGCTCCAGCTCCTGCGCGACGGGATCTCCACGATCGACGCGGTCTGGTACACCCACGGGCACGCGGACCACACCCACGGGATCGACGACCTGCGCGCCTTCACCGTGCGGAATCATCAGCCGATCACCGCCTGGGCGGACGAGACGTGCGCCGCGCTGCTCCGGCACCGCTTCGGCTACATCTTCGATCCGGATCACGTCGCGCCGCCGGGGACGTCGATCCCGGAGATCCGGCTCCGGACCTACCGGACCGGCGAGAGCGTGGACGTCGCGGGGTTCCGGCTCCTCCCGCTCGCGGCGAAGCACGGCAGCGAGATCGTGCACGGATTCCGGGTCGGCGATCTCGGCTACATCACCGACGCGAGCGCGCTCCCCGACGAGACGAAGGAAGCGCTCGCCGGCGTCCGGACCCTCGTCCTGAACGCACTCTGGCCCGGCCGGCCGCACCCGATGCACTTCTCCGTCGAGCAGGCCGTCGCGGTCGCCGATGCGATCGGGCCGGAGCGGACCTACCTGACCCACCTCTCGCACCGGGTCCGGCACGCCGAACTGCTCGAGACGTTGCCGACCGGGATCGAGCCCGCGTACGATGGACTGGTCATCGAGTTCTGACCTCTACCCACCTGCCCATCATGTCCGAACCGATCCAGCTCGACTACGCGTCCATGCTCGCGCCGCGGCTCGGCGGCCGCGGGATCGAGCCCGAACGGCTGGCGGCGCTCGCGCCGAGGTTCGCCGAGGTCCACGACGAGGTCGAGGCCGAACGCGCGGCCGGCAGACTCGGCTTCTACCGGCTCCCGTACGACGAGCGCCTCGTCGATGAAGTCGAGGACTTCGTCCGCCGGCTCGACCCCGCGCCCGAAGCGGTCGTCGTCCTCGGGATCGGCGGCTCCGCGCTCGGGACGGTCGCGCTGCGCGAGGCGCTCTGCGCACCCGGGTGGAACGAACTGAGCGCCGAGGCGCGGGGCGGCCGGCCGCGGCTCTACGTCCTCGACACCATCGACCCGACCACGATCGGCCCGCTCCTCGAGCGCCTCGATCTCGGCCGCACCCTCTTCAACGTCGTCAGCAAGTCGGGGACGACGGCGGAGACGATGGCGCAGTTCCTCATCGTCCGCGAGCGCCTGCGCGCCGCGCTCGGCGATGCGTACCGCCGGCACCTCGTCTTCACGACCGACCCGGAGACCGGCACGCTCCGGCGCCTCGCCCGGGAGGAGCGGATCCCGGCGTTCCCGATCCCTGCCGCCGTCGGTGGACGGTTCAGCGTGCTCTCCGCAGTAGGCCTGCTCCCGGCCGCACTGGTCGGGATCGACATCCGCGCCCTCCACGACGGCGCCCGGGCGATCGACGAACGCTGCCGAACGCCCGAGCTGGACGCGAACCCGGCCGGCCTCTTCGCCGCGCTCCAGTACCTCGCCCATACGGACGCCGGCGCCGGAATCCACGTGATGATGGCGTACAGCGACCGGCTCCTGCCCGTCGCGGACTGGTTCAGGCAGCTCTGGGCCGAGAGCCTCGGCAAGCGCCTCGACCGGGACGGGCGCGAGGTCTTCCGGGGGCCCACGCCGGTCAAGGCGCTCGGCGCGACCGACCAGCACTCCCAGGTCCAGCTCTACATGGAAGGCCCGTTCGACAAGACGGTGACCTTCCTCGCCGTCGAACGCCCCGCGGAGGACCTCCAGATCCCGAAGTCGTACCCGGAGCACGACGCGCTCGCCTACCTCGGCGGGCACACGCTCGGCGAGCTCCTGGATGCGGAGCGGCGCGCGACCGCACACGCGCTCACGCGTGAGGGGCGCATGAACATGACGTTCCGGCTGGCTCGCCTCGATGCGCACTCGCTCGGCCAGCTCCTGATGGCGCTCCAGATCGCGACGGTCTACGCCGGCGGATTCTACGAAGTCGACCCGCTCGACCAGCCCGGCGTCGAGCTCGGGAAACGGCTCACGTACGCGCTCATGGGGCGCCCCGGGTACGAGGCCGACGAGGACGTGCCCGCGTAGCCCGCACGGATCGGGGAACAAATCCTGCGGGGCAGGCTTCGTGCCGGACCCCGCAAGTGAGCCCCAGTGATCGTGTCTCTGCCATGAGGACGAGTACTCTCGCTGTCACACCGATCCAGATCCGGGCGAACGCGTTCGACCTGCTCAGCCGCATCGCCGACGAGCTGGCGCACGAGATCAAGAATCCGATCCACTCGGCCGTGATCAACGCGGAGCTCGTGCGGCGCCGGGTCCAGACCGGGGATGCGGCGCTGGCGCTCGAGCGGCTCGGCATCCTGGAGCAGGAGATCGACCGCGCCCACGCACTCATGGACGGCCTCCTCCGGCTGCTCCGCCCGGCCCGGACGGAGGCGGGCACCTTCGAGCCGGACGAGGTCCTCAGCGAGCTCGTCCCACTCCTCACCCGGGTCGCCGCCCATGCGCGGGTCGAGTTCCGCTGCGAACTCGGCGCCGGCGGCATCGAAACGCACGGCTACGCGCCGGTCATCCGGCACGCCGTCCTCAACGTGTTCGTCAACGCACTGGACGCGATCGGCACGGGTACCGGCACGATCGTGCTGGAGAGCTTCGCGACCCCCGGAGAGGTTGCGATCCGCATCCGGGACACGGGGCCGGGCGTGCCGGCCGACGCGGCGTGCCGGATCGGCGAGCCCGGCTTCACGACCCGGCCCGGCCACGCGGGGCTGGGGCTCGCGGTCGCCGGCGCGTTCCTGGAGGCGGCGGGCGGACGGGTCGTGCTGGAAGGGCCCGGCGGAGACGACGGCGGAGCCGCGTTCGTGCTCGCGCTGCCGCGCAGCACCGCCGCTTGACCCGCCGTCGCGTCGCGGGATACCTTGACATTCACTGTCCTACCGGGGTTCTGCGATGGACCGGATCAATACGCAGTCGAAGCTCCTCATTGCCGATGACGAGCGGCACGTCGCCGAAGGGCTCAAGATCCTCCTCTCGGACGACGGGTACGCGGCCGAGATGGCGACCGACGGCGAAGAGGCTTGGTCGAAGGTCCAGTCCGGCGACTTCGGACTCGTCCTCGCGGACCTCAAGATGCCCGGGATGGACGGGCTCGAGCTCTTCGCACGGATGCGAGAGCACGGGATCGACAGCGAGCTGATCATCATCACGGGCGAAGGCACCGTCGCCACGGCCGTCGAGGCGATGCGCTCCGGCGCGTACGACTACCTGACCAAGCCGCTCGACCTGGATCGGCTGCGCGCGCTGATCCCGAAGGCGCTCGACAAGTACCACGTCAAGAGCGCGAACCGAAGGCTCCAGATGCGGCTCGAGCGGCTGACGCGCTACGGCGAGATGGTCGGCGAGTCGGAGGAGATGCGCTCGATCTACTCGCTGATCGAGATCGTCGCGCCCTCGAACGTGACCGTCCTGATCATGGGCGAGAGCGGGACGGGGAAGGAGCTCGTCGCGCGTGCGATCCACGAGAAGTCCGCGCGCAGGAAGGGGCCGTTCATCGCGATCAACTGCGGCGCGTTCCCTCGCGAGATCCTCGAGAACGAGCTGTTCGGCCACGAGAAGGGCGCCTTCACCGGCGCGATCAACGAGAAGCCGGGCTGCTTCGAACTCGCGCACGGCGGGACCCTCTTCCTCGACGAGGTCGCGGAGATGGAGCCCGACATCCAGGTCAAATTCCTGCGCGCCCTCGAGCAGCGCGCCTTCCGGCGCCTCGGCGGCAAGAAGGAGATCGAGGTCGACATCCGCGTCGTCGCGGCGACGAACCAGAACGTCGAGGAGGCGCTCAAGGAGGGGAAGCTCCGGGAGGACGTCTACCACCGGCTCGCCGTCATGCCGATCAACCTGCCGCCGCTCCGCGACCGCGGCGGCGACATCCGGCTCCTCGCCGAGGAGTTCCTGCATCGCTTCGCCTCGGAGTACGGGCGCGCGATCACCGGGTTCGAGGAAGGCGCGCTCGAGTACATCGAGACGTACTCGTGGCCGGGGAACGTGCGGGAGCTCAAGAACGCCATCGAGCGCGCGGTCATCCTGTGCCGGGGCGAGTCGATCGCGGTGCAGGACCTCCAGCCGCGGCACGTGGCGCTCGACGAGCGCGAGGTCCGGGTCCCGATCGGCACCTCCCTCGCGGAAACCGAGCGACTGGTTACATTGAAGACATTCGCCTTCGCAGGCGGCGATCACGGGAAGGCGGCGAAGATCCTCGGCATCGAGGAGCGGGACCTGCGCGAACGGCTCCGGAGCTACCTGGACGAGCCGGTCGCGGCCGACTGACGGCAGGGGCCCGACGGTCCGCCGTACAAGGAGCGATCCATGGCCGATTACGACGAGTTGCCCTACATCGTGGTGGAGCGCCGGTCCGGCAGCTTCGGCGCATTCCTTCTGGGCGCGCTGGTGGGCGCCGGCATCGCGCTGCTCTACGCGCCCCGCTCCGGGAGCGAGATCCGTCGTGAACTCCGGAACGGCGTGCAACGCATGAGGGAGACGGCCGAGGGGGCGGTCCGCCAGGTCCAGGAGACGGTCGCCTCCGCGGTCGACGACCTTCGCGAGCAGGTCACGGACCAGGTCGAGTCCGCGCGGCGAGCCGTCGAGGCGGGCCGGGAGGCGGCGCGCCGGGCGAGGACCGACCTCGAGCGCCGGATCCACGAGGCCCAGACCGAGTGGGCGGCGGCCGAGACGCGCCGCGGCGGGCAGGCGGAGAGGGCCGGCGAGGAGTCGCCGAGCTGAGACCGCGCGCCTCGTACGAGTCCGCGGAGCGCCTGCCCCGGTCCGGGCGGGCGCGGCCCGGAACCGCGGCGCGCCCTCCACGGCCGAGGTGGGAGGGCGCGCTCGACTTCATCCGCGGCGTCTACGAGAAGGCCGACGCCGACAACATCTTCTTCATGGCAGGCGCGATCGCGTTCAACGCGCTGATCGCGATCATCCCGCTCCTCCTCGCGGCGCTCGGGATCGCAGGCACGATCCTCCGGCTCCAGCACGCGGACGCGACCGAGCCGCTCATGCGCTACCTCCTGGGGAGCCTGCCTCCCGTGAGCCCGGAGTTCCAGGCGTGGGTGAACGGGATCCTGCAGGAGCTGATCGAACAGAGCACCGGCCTGATCGGCGTCGGCACGATCGCGCTGGTCTGGTTCGCGACCCGGATGGTCGGAACGCTGCGGACCGCGCTCCGCGAGGTCTTCGACATCCAGCGCGGGCGCGGGATCATCGCCGGGAAGCTCTTCGACATCCAGATGGTCTTCGCCGCCGGCACGTTCCTCGCACTGAACGTCGGCATCACCGTGACGCTCGAGGTCGTCGCCCGCATCGGCATCGACGCGCTCGGCCTCGGGCCCGGAGAGCTGCGAGGCGGACAGGTCGTCTACGGATGGTTGGTCGCGTTCGCATCGATCTGGGTCATGTTCCTCCTGATCTACCGCTACCTCCCGCTCCGGCGGATCCAGTGGAGGACCGCACTCGTCGCGGCAACGTTCGCGGCCGTGCTCTTCGAGCTCATGAAGCTGGCGTTCGGCTGGTACGTGACCAATGTCGCGAATTACCGGTCGACCTACGGAAGCCTCGTCTTCCTCTTCATCTTGTTCCTCTGGATCTACTACATCGCCGTGATCTTCATCCTGGGCGGCGAGGTGGGGCAGGTCTACGCGATGCGGCGGATCCGCCGGCGCCAGAGGGAGCGGCTCCGGTGAGGCGGGGCCCGTACCCGGGCGCGGCGAGGGCGGTCCTCCTCGGCGCCCTCCTCGTCGCGCTCACGGCGGTCCCCTCGTACCTCGCGGCCCAGGACGCGCCCAGGCCGTTCGGCCTCGACCTCGGCGCCGAAGGCGAGCACGACCTCTTCGGCACCGAGCCGCTGCTCCACGGCGACGGGCGCTACATCGTCATCCACCTGCGGGAGAATCGCCTCTACCTCTTCGAGGGGCCGCGCGTCATCTGGACGGCGCCCGTCGCGACCGGGACCGGGTTCCGGCTCGAGGGCGGCGGCCGCGAGTGGCAGTTCGACACGCCCCGCGGCGTCTTCCGGATACAGCACATGGAGAAGGACCCCGTGTGGATCAAGCCGGACTGGGCGTTCGTCGAGGCGGGCCAGCCGATCCCGCCGCTGAACTCGCCGCTCCGGCGGGACCCGGGAATGCTCGGAACCACCGCGCTCTACATCGGATACGAACTCGCGCTGCACGGCACGAGCCGGCCCGACCTGGTGCTCCACCCGGACCCCGAGGAACGTCGCGTATCCCACGGATGTATCCGATTGACGAATCAGGATGCGCGAACGCTTTACCACCTCGTCGAGATCGGGACGCCCGTCCTGATTTACTAGGCCACTTCCAAAGCTCCCACTCCGTCGCTAGATTTACGGGCTATGGCTGGACCGGATTCGGGTGGCAAGAAGATCGTCGCGCGCAACAAGAAGGCGCTCCACGAGTACGAGATCCTCGACACGTGGGAGGCGGGGCTCGTGCTGGTCGGGCCGGAGGTCAAGTCGGTGCGCGCGGGGAAGGTCAGCCTCAGCGGCGCGTTCGGGCGAGTCGAGGACGGCGAGGTCTGGCTCTACGACATGCACATCAGCCCGTACGATCCCGCGAGCCGCTGGAACGTGGACCCGCTCCGCCGGCGGAAGCTGCTCCTGAAGGACCGCGAGATCCGACGCCTGATCGGCGCGGTGCGGGAGAAGGGGCTGACGCTGGTCCCGCTGGACCTCTACTTCCGGCGGGGCTACGCGAAGGTGACGCTCGCGCTGGCGCGAGGCAAGAGGCTGCACGACAAGCGTGAGACGCTCAAGCGGCGGGCGGCCGAGCGCGAGGTCGAGCGGGCCGTGAAGGGCGTGCGATGAGGGTCCCTGCGCTCCTGCTCGGCCTCCTGGCCCTCGTCTCCTCGCTGGATGCCCAGGTCGCCGCGCTGCGCGTCGAGGCCGGCGGCGAGGGGCGCAGTGTCGACGTCGCTCTGCACCGGGGCTACCCCGCGCACCCTGCGTCGGCGCTCCGGCTGCTGGGCGCCGAGTACGCGGCCGACACGCGGGGCGCGCGGGCGGTCCTCTTCGGCGACACGCTGGTCTTCGAGTCCTATTCGCCCTTCTTCTTCGCGTCCGGCCGGGCGCAGCAGCTCGTCGGCGCGGTCTACCGGGAGGGCGGGGTCCTGTACCTCCCGCACCAGCTCTTCGCCGAATGGCTCCCGGCGCGCTACCCGGACCGCCTCGAGTATCGCGACGGCACGCTCCGGGTGCGGGAGCCGGCCACCGCGACACGGGCCCAGGCACCCGCGGCCGATACTCAGGTGTCCGCAGCAGCCGACACTCAGGCGTCCGCTGCCCGTACTCAGGCGCCCGTGGCCCGTGCGGCGTCCGACGTCCGGGTCGTCATCATCGACCCCGGCCACGGGGGACGGGACCCTGGGAAGGTCGGGCCGAACGGGCTGCGCGAGAAGGACGTGACGCTCGCCGTCGCGCTCCGCCTCGCCGATGAGCTGCGCCACCGCGGCGGCTACGAGGTGCACCTGACCCGGAGCACGGACACGCTGATCGCGCTCGCGGACCGGCCCCGGCTCGCGAACGAGTGGAAAGCCGGGCGTCCCGCCGCGCTCTTCCTCTCGCTGCACGCGAACTCGGCGCCATCGAGCAGTGCGAGGGGCTTCGAGACCTTCTTCCTCTCGGAGGCGAGGACGGAGGACGAGCGCCGGGTTGCGGAGATGGAGAACGCGGCGGTCAAGTACGAGGACTCTCCGGACCCGATGGGCGGCGAGGGGCTGGACCTGATCCTGAACCATCTGCGGAACGACTTCTACCAGCGCGCATCGAACGACTTCGCGGAGGTCGTGCAGCGCCGGATCGCGTCGTTCCACCCCGGCCCGGACCGGGGGGTCAAGCAGGCCGGATTCCGCGTCCTGGTGGGCGCCTTCATGCCGGCGATCCTGGTCGAGATGGCGTTCATCTCGAACCGCGGGGAAGCGACGCTCCTCGGCCAGGACCGGTTCCGGGAACGGATGAGCAAGGCGCTCGCCGATGCGGTCGACGAGTTCTTCGCGCAGCACGAGCACCTCTGGACCGCGAGGTAGGACGGGTGAAGCGGGGGGCGGGTTGAAGCTCGATCAGGTGGTCTTCGGCACGGTCTTCCAGAACCCGGTCCTCCTGGCCGGTGGGACGTGCGGGTACGGGGAAGAGCTGGACGGGATCCTCGACCTCGACACGCTCGGCGGGCTCGTGACCAAGGCGGTCACACCGGAGTACCGGGCGGGGAACCCGGCGCCGAGGGTGGCCGAATTCTCGGCCGGCATGCTCAACTCCGTCGGGCTCGCGAACGTCGGGCTCGAGCGCTTCCGCCGCGAGAAGCTCCCGTGGCTCACACAGCGGTTGGAGCGCGCGAGGGTGTTGGTCAACGTCGCGGGCACGTGCGAGGACGACTACGTGCGCGTCCTCGAGGCGCTCGAGGATGAGCCGGGCTTCCTCGGCTTCGAGCTGAACGTCTCCTGCCCGAACGTGAAGGAAGGCGGCGCGGTCTTCTCGTCCCGGCCCGACCTCCTCGAGTCGGTCGTGAGCCGGGCCCGGGCCGCGACCCGCAGGCCGCTGATCGTCAAGCTCTCGCCGAACGTGCCCGACATCGGACGGATGGCCGAGGTCGCGGTCGGCGCGGGCGCGGACGGGCTCACGTTGATCAACACGTTCCCCGGCCTGCTCTTTGACCTGGAGACCCGGCGCCCGGTCCTGGGCGCGGGTCCGGGCGGCGTCAGCGGCCCGGCGATCCTGCCGATGGGCGTGCACGCCGTCTGGCAGGCGCGCCGCCGGGTCGATGTGCCGATCATCGGCGTTGGCGGGATACGGACAGCGTACGACGCCATCCAGTATTTCCTCGCCGGCGCATCCCTCGTCCAGGTCGGGACCGCGAGCTTCGCGGACCCCCGGGCGGCCGGACGTGTACTTTCAGTCCTCCGTCGCTACGGCGACCGGCACGGCATCACGCACGTGAGCGAGCTGGTCGGCGCCGGTGCGGCGGCCTGACCAGGTCACCGTTTATGGCCAAGACGATCGTTGCACTCGATCTCCCCTCCGTGGGGGAAGCTCTGTCCCTCGTCGACCGCATCGGCGAGGCGGCGGAGTGGTACAAGGTGGGCTCGCCGCTCTACACCCGTGCGGGCCCGTCCATCATCGAGGCGCTCCAGGAGCGGGGGAAGAAGATTTTCCTCGATCTCAAGTACCACGACATCCCGAACACCGTGGCCCAGTCCGTCGCCGCCGCGGCGGAGCTGGGCGTCGCGCTCCTCACGCTGCACGCGGCCGGCGGGCTGGACATGATGCGGGCCGCGCGCGAGGCCGTCGGCTCCGACGGCCCGCGCCTGCTCGGTGTCACGCTCCTCACGTCGTTCAGCGCCGAGGACGTCGAGCAGGTCTGGGACAAGGAGCTGCGCTCGCTGCGCGAGGAGGTCGCACGCCTCGCCGCACTCGCCGTCGAGGCGGGGCTCGACGGCGTCGTCGCCTCCGCACTCGAGGCCGAGGCGCTGAAGCGCCGGTACGGGTCGGAGTTCGTCGTCGTCACGCCCGGGATCCGGCCGGCCGGGAGCCTCGCGGGCGACCAGGCCAGGACCGCGACGCCGGGCGAGGCCGTCCGCGCCGGCTCCGACTTCCTCGTCGTCGGCCGGCCGGTCCTGCAGGCGGACGATCCGGTCGCCGTCCTGAAGCAGATCGAGGCCGAAATCGCGAAGGGGGCGGAGGACGCGCCATGAGGGCCAGGGCCTCGGCTCTCTCCCTCGCCTTCCTCCTCCTCGCCCTGCCCGGCGAGGCGCTCGCCCAGGACGGCGGGCGCCTCGGCGCCGTCCTGAACCGCGTCGGCAAGGCCTGGAGCCGGGGCGACGCGGTCACGCTCATCTCCTACGCGGCCCGCGCCGGGCTCGCCTTCGACCTCGACGGCGAGGAGATCGGGCCGCTCGCGCACCGGCAGGCGGCCGCCGTGCTCCGCCGCGTCTTCGAGGGCCGGGAGACGGTCCGGCTGGAACAGGGGCTCGCGCGCGTCGTCGGCGGCTCGCCGCCACGCGCGTTCGGCGAGCTGAACTGGACGAGCCGGACCCACGGGACCACGATCCCCGAGCGGTCGACGGTCTTCATCGCCCTCGTCTACGAGGGCGACGAGTGGCGCATCACCCACATCCGCCTGATGCGATGATCCTCCAGCTCCGCCGCGTGCTCCCCATCAGCCATCAGGACACCGGCAGCACCGCCGGAGGTCCGGACCCGGACCTGGAGAGCTGGTTGACGCTGGACGGCGCCATCCTCAACCTGATCCGGATCGGCGTCATCCTCGCCCTCGCGGTGATCGGCTACCGGTTCGTCAAGCTCCTGACGAGCCGGCTGGAACGCGACATCGCCGAGGAAGACCCCCTCGTCAAGCGGATGCGCGAGCAGCGGGCCCGGACGCTGGCCGGGCTCATCAACAACGTCGCACTCGTCGCGATCATAACGATCACGGCGCTGATGATCCTCGACGTCTTCCTCGACAACATCGGGCCGCTCCTCGCCGGGGTCGGCGTCTTCGGGCTCGCGATCTCGTTCGGCGCACAGTCGCTCGTCAAGGATGTGATCAGCGGGGCCTTTATCCTCCTCGAGGGGCAGTACGGGATCGGCGATGTGGTCCGGATCTCCGACACGGCCGGGATGGTCGAGAAGATCACGCTCCGGACGACCACGCTCCGGGACCTCGAGGGCGCCGTACACGTGATCCCGAACGGCGAGATCACACGCGTCAGCAACCTGACGAAGGCGTGGTCCCGCGCCGTGCTGGACCTCCGGATCTCGTACCGCGACGACGTCGACCGCGTCCTCGACGTGCTCCGCGAACTCGGCCGCAGCTTCGCCGAGGACCCGGAGTGGAACCCGCTCCTCATGGACGAGCCGGAGGTCCTCGGCGTCCAGGACTTCACCGAGTCCGCCATCATCGTCCGGCTCATCATTAAGACGCTCCCGCTCAAGCAGTGGGACGTGGCCCGCGAGTTCCGACGCCGCATCAAGAAGCGCTTCGACGAGGAGGGGATCACCATCCCGTTCCCCCACGTCACCCTCGACTGGGGAGACCGCACGCCCGAGTCCGGGCCCCGGAACGCCCGCGAAGCCGCGGCCCGGGGAGGGCGCTCGGGGGACGTCGCACGATAGCTGGAGGACGGCCATGGCGATTCGTTTCTACAATACACTGACCCGCTCCCTCGACGAGTTCGTGCCGATCGAGCCCGGACACGTACGCATGTACGCCTGCGGGCCGACGGTCTATCAGCCGCCCCACATCGGGAACTACCGGACCTTCCTCTTCAACGACCTCGTGCACCGCTACCTCGAGTGGAGAGGATACCGGGTCCGGTTCGTCATGAACCTGACCGATGTCGACGACAAGACGATCGCCGGCGCCCGCGAGCAGGGGATCTCGCTCGAGGAGTTCACCGCGCCCGTCATCCGCAGCTTCTTCCGGGACCTCGAGACCCTCGGCGTGAAGCCCGCCGACGCCTACCCTCGGGCGACGCGGCACGTGGGCCAGATGATCGAGCTCATCAGCCGGCTCCTCGAACGCGGACACGCCTACACGACCGACGACGGGTCCGTCTACTTCGACATCACCTCCTTCCCGGAGTACGGCAAACTCTCGCGCGTCGACCTCTCCGCAACGCGGAAAGGCGAACGCGTCGCCGCGGACGAGTACGAAAAGGGCGACATCCGCGACTTCGCGCTGTGGAAGGCCGCGCGCGACGCGGACCGCGAGGTCGGAGCCGTGTGGCCGACGCCGTGGGGCGAGGGACGGCCGGGATGGCACATCGAATGCTCCGCCATGAGCATCGCCGAACTCGGGGAGACGTTCGACCTCCACACCGGAGGCGAGGACCTCATCTTCCCGCACCACGAGGACGAGATCGCACAGTCCGAGGGCGCGACCGGAAAGCCGTTCGTCAACTACTGGCTCCACGTCAAGCACCTCCTCGTCGACGGCGCCAAGATGTCCAAGTCGAAGGGGAACGTGTACACGCTCCGCGACCTCACGGAGAAGGGGTACACGGCGGCGGCGATCCGGTACCTGCTCCTCTCCGCGCACTACCGGCACGAGCTCAACTTCACCTTCGACGGGCTGCAGAACGCGCAGAGCGCCATCCGCCGCGCACTCGACTTCCAGGATCGCGTCGAGAACACCCCGACCGCGGAGCACGCCCCCGAGACACGGTTGCCCGAACTCGCGCAAAACGCGCTCCACGACTTCCAGGCCGCGCTCGACGAGGACCTCAACATGCCCGAGGCGCTCGCCGCCTTCTTCACCTACATCCGCGAGGCGAACGCACTCCTCGACCAGCACACCGCGATCCGTCCGGCCGAGCAACGCGCCGCGCTCGACGCCGTCGAACGGATCGACCGGGTCCTCGGCGTCCTCAAACTCGCACGCGCCGAGGCACGCCCCGACGAGGAACTCGTCCGGTGGGTCGAGAGCCGTCTCGCCGAACGACAGCGCGCACGTGCACGGCGCGACTTCGAGACCGCCGACGCGATCCGCGACGAACTCGCCGCGAGGGGCATCACCGTCGAGGACACGCCCCACGGCCCCCGATGGAAGACAACGACTTGACATGGGCGCGCCGTATGTCTATACTACCGATCTGTCTTGTACGGTGCTGACGTAGCTCAACCGGTAGAGCACCCGCCTTGTAAGCGGGGGGTTAAGGGTTCGAGTCCCTTCGTCAGCTCCTGGATGGGCGGGAGTAGCTCAGTTGGCTAGAGCATCAGCCTTCCAAGCTGAGGGTCGCGGGTTCGAGTCCCGTCTCCCGCTCTGAAGGGCAGGGTTCAGGCGTCAGGATTCGGTTCGGGGGCGGGTGTTCGCCCCTGATTGTTGCATCCTGTGTGCCGGATCCCGCCTTCATGCTCGCGTAGCTCAGGGGTAGAGCGCTTCCTTGGTAAGGAAGAGGTCACGGGTTCGATCCCCGTCGCGAGCTCCTGGTGAGGGACCGTTGGGGCGATCTCCGGGGAGAGAGTCATGGCGAAGGCGAAGTTTGAGCGTACGAAGCCGCACGTGAACGTGGGCACGATTGGTCACGTGGACCACGGCAAGACGACGCTGACGGCTGCGATCACTGCGATTCAGGCT
>Ga0079224_100001233_pt1 | contig 28782 bp, 28 predicted proteins | sample Stecom2015_FD_80414 | JGI IMG/M metagenome (GOLD analysis project Ga0079224, IMG submission 80414) | Agricultural soil microbial communities from Utah to study Nitrogen management - Steer compost 2015 | ecosystem: Environmental > Terrestrial > Soil > Agricultural land | place: USA: Utah... | reverse complement strand
GTGGGTTCGATTCCCTCCTTCGCTACTATGGAACTATAACATAGATGGTCTATGAAATATACAATAGAGCAAGTAAAGAAAGCAGCAATAAGCAGTATTAATTTTTCTGAATTATGTAGAAAAATAGGATGTCCTGATAGTGGCAATAGTTATCAAATTCTTAAAAAAAGATGTATTCTTTGGAATGTAGATACTAGTCATTTTACAGGAAAGAGTCATAAAGGTAGTAGAAACCCGTCATTTATTCGCAGAAAAGGGGCAGATGATATATTAAAGGACGATTATATCTTTAGAGCTAATCATTCCTTATTAAAAAGAGCAATGATAGAAAAAGGGATTCCTTATCAATGTAATAAATGTGATCTGACTCATTGGCAGGGAAAAGAAATAACTTTAGATATAGATCATATAAATGGAAACCGAACAGATAATACAATAAAAAATTTAAGATTTTTATGTCCAAATTGTCATAGACAAACAGATACATTTGGTAGTAAAAATAAAAGGGGCAAGAGCAAGTCTGGTGATTCTGCGTCTGTCTGAAGAACAGAAGAACTTAGTTCGATTCTAAGTTGTCCCACAATGCCCAATTAGTATAACGGAAGTGCTTTTGTTTTACATACAAAGAGAGGTGGTTCGATTCCATCATTGGGTACTCGCAGTATACGCATAAATGGTGGTGCGCCATCCTTCCAAGTTGGAAAAGAGTCAGTTCGATCCTGACATACTGCACTATAAGGTGGATTCGCCAAGTGGGAAGGTAGTAGTCTGCAAAACTATTATGAGTGTGTTCGATTCACACATCCACCTCTCCTTTCTAAAAATAATCTCTCTGGTTCTCAGAGAGTTACAAAATTTCTAACAAATTTTATTGATTTTACTTGGATTTCTCCTTAACTTGCAGGGTGGTTGGGTGGGATTAGATCTATAGGTCACTACCTCATATACTCCGGGTAAGGAAAATAGGTGTACTGGTAAAAGGATTACCTAGACAGTTTAATTATAATAAAGGGGATAGTGTGTCTAATTTAAAATAACTATATATGAATAAGAAACCAACAAAGAGATCATTACAAGCTAAATTGAGACATTGTAAGAAGAAATTAGAAGAATTAGAGTATGAGACTTTTTCAATGAATTGTTCTGAATGTGAAGAAATGGAGTATTTAATCTATGAATTTCAGTCTAAAATTGATGATTTAGAAAAGGAGATAGAAAAATTTTCTACATAATATGGCATTAATTTTTAATTATTTTTGTTATTTAAAGAATTTATCGTATATTTGCAGTATGGAAAACCAAATTATATTCCAGAAACTAAAGAAAAAAGAAGAAAATCCATTAGGATTAGCATACAGATATTACTCTGTACTATCAGCAGTTAATGGGATTAAACTCACCGAAAGGGAGATTCAACTAGTTGCCTTCACAGCTATAAAAGGGAATATTTCCTATTCTACTAATAAGGAGGAATTTTGTAAGCTCTACAATTCCTCCTCTCCCACTATAAACAATATGGTGAGTAAATTAAAGAAAATAGGAGTTTTAGTAAAAGACGGAACTAAAGTTAAAGTTAATCCTAAAATACTTTTAGATTTTTCTAATAATATTGTGTTACAAGTAAATCTAACCGTAAATGGATAAACCTGTATCAATGTCTGTAAAGGACTATTTAGTTAAAGTAATGTCTTTAAAAACTAATATTCCTTCAAAAATTATAGATGCTGTAGTAGTTCACCAAATGGAGGGGATATACGAGGCTACTAAAAAACATGATACTGTTGAAATTTCAGGATTTGGGAAGCTACTTTTTAATAAGAGTAAAGCATTAAGAAAGTGGGAAAAGAACTTATCAAAGGAGAAAACATTTAGGAAAATATTAGAAGATCCTAACTTGACTGAAAACAGGAGAAAAAGTATAGAAACAAAGCTAAATAATACCCTAGCTTTTTTAGAAGGAATAAAACCAAGAATAGAAAAATGTCAGCAATTGGAGAATACCTTAAGTTAATACCAGCAGGATTACCTAACTCTGCTAAAATTGTAGAGAGTATTGTATCTAATGTAAAACTTAAATTAGATACATTACCTGAAGATGAGAAAGAAGAAATTATAAGAAGAAGGGTGATTTGTGCTACTTGTCCATTTATGAGCAAGAATGCAGTTACTTCTAATGAATTTAAAGAATTAACAGGACGAAACTATAAAACTCACAGAACAGATGATCATTGTTCCTTTTGTGGCTGTGGGATAAATATTAGGACATCAGGTATGTCAAATAAGTGTGGTATTGAAACATGGAATAAAGACAACCCTAATAATCAATTACCTTTAAAGTGGAAAGAACATGGAAAATGAATTTAGAATCAGAAAAATCCAACTGGAATCATTTATCGAAATACTTAACCAGTTGTATGATAAAGGAATAGACTTCATTGATCTATCCGGGTATAATAAAAACGGAGAAGATACAATTGGTATATTTTTTACTTCTGATTATATAAATGAAGAATATAAGGATAATTTTGACGAAGAAGATATTGAAAAAGAACAAAAGACTCTAACAGATCAAGATATTAGAGATACAATGATATGAAAAATGTAAAACCAAACTACTACGTACAGGCTATAGGAATTTTAATGGAACTCAAAAAGAGGTACCCATCCTATAACCTAGGGAGACACATTTCAACAGCACTCGATGAATATGGGGATATATGGGGAATGACAGATAAAGAACTCTTATATGCACTAACTAAATATGAGGCTACTCTAGAAATGGATGTTTTCCATGAAACTGATGAACAAGAGCTACAGAAGATTATAGAAGATGGTATGAACCTAACTCTTGATAACGAAGATTATGGCTAAAAAACAAACTTTTGTTGATATAGAATTAGACTGGGCTGAGGTTCAACTTCAAAGTTGGAAAGCTTACATAGATGCTAATCCTATACATGAACTAAAAGATCGTATTGAATGGAAACCTACTGCTAAGGGAGGTATGTTACCTATGGTAATTGCGTCTATTGAACAGCAAGGTAAATTCTTACAAGAAACGATGAAGAATTATCTCTCTCTATTAAAAGAAGTAGATTCAATGAGAAAGATAGAAGAAGCTAAAAAAGAAGCTAGGGGTTCAGCTACTGTTCCTCATAGAATGCAGTAATGGAAATTAAAACTACAGAGTTTTTCAAAAATATCAAATCTTTACCTCCAGTAGGGACTAAGGAGTTTGACGACTTAGTTAAATGGGAAGAGCAGAAGATAAAGGGAGGAGTTAATATAAACGGCATCCATATATCAGGATGGTTATATTGGCATTTAAATCATTGGTGGATACGTATTGATGATACTGACGAATGGGGTAATGAAATAAGAAAAGAATCTTTACCGTTACTTAGAGATAACGAATGGATAAGAGCTGAGTATCTCGAAAGATGTAGACTTGAGAAAAAAGGATACATGGAGATAGGAGGAAGGCAGGGAGGTAAATCTGAAATGGAAGCTTCTTATTTTGGAATGAACTCTATAATGTTCAAACTCACTCAAAATGTAATTGTTTGCGGTAACGATAATGACCTATCCCTTTTAAAAGATAAAGTTGATTTTGGATTAAAAAACGTTTGGGAAGGTTTAAATATACCTAGATTAGATAAGACATGGCGATCAAATCAAATTAGACTTGGATATAAAAAACCAAGCGGTGATGATGAAATTTGGTCGTATATAGTTATTCGAAATGCTAAAGACGGACATAATACTGAAGTATCTGCTGGTACAACAGCAAAAACTTTTATAATGGACGAAGTGGGTAAATACCCTTTTTCACAAGCATATGAAGCAGGGGTTCCTGCAATGAAAGGTAAAAATGGATTTAGAGCAGTACCGATTCTTGTAGGTACTGGAGGGTCATTTGATAATGGGAAAGATGCGGAAAACTTCTTTTTAAACCCTGATGCAAATAACTTCCTATCTGTCTATGATGAACAAACAGGTAAAAAGACCTGTATCTTCCTATCCGGTTTATATAGACAAGATTGTAAGAAAGAATCAAACCTTGCTGATTATTTAATTTCACAAGGTAAAGAAATCAAAGATAGGTCAGAGCTTGAAAAGATACCAATTTTAGTTTCAGATAAAGAATTAGCGAAACAAACAATAGATAAGGAAAGAGAGGCTGCTAAAAAGAATCCAGATAAGACAATATACATGAAAAAGGTCATGTATTATCCTCTTACTATTGAAGAGTGCTTCTTGTCTAATTCTGATAATATATTTGATGTTGAAGCAGCAAAGCGACAAAAGAATAGACTTATTACCCAAGGTAAAGTAGGAACTCCTGTAATTCTATATAATGATGACAATGGTATAAAACATGAGTTTACAGATAAAGAACCTATTTCAAACTTCCCACTAAAAGCAGGGGAATCAAAAGATGCTCCTGTGATTATATATGAGTTCCCTATAGAAAATCCTCCATATGGACTATATGTGGCAGGAGTTGACCCATATAGACAGGGTAAATCAGAATATAGTAATTCACTAGGTTCTGTATTTATATATAAAAGGATGCACTCAATTACAGGTGAGAAGTATCAAGATATGTTTGTTGCCTCTTATTGTGCTAGACCTGATAAAAAGGAGAAATGGGAAGAACAGGCAAGATTATTAGTAAAGTACTATAACGCTAGAACCCTATGTGAAAATGATGAAATCTCTTTTATAGATTATATGATATCTAAAGGCGATGCTCATTATTTAGAAAAACAGCCTCAATGGTTAAAAGAAATAGTACCTAATACTACTGTAAATAGAGAATATGGTATTCATAGATCCGCTGAAAAGATAAGGAATTTTCTACACACTTGTTTAAAGAAGTATATGGAAGAAGAAATATCTATTCAGAAAGATGAGGAGGGTAATATTACTTCTCAAGTATTAGGTATAAATAGAATTCTCGATCCTCTTTTACTTGAAGAAATTATACAATATAATGATGAAGAGGGTAATTATGATAGAGTAATTGCAGCAGAGTTAGCAATCGCTTTAGCGATGAAATTAGACCCCATACTTGGAAAAGTGGGAGGAGAACCTGACGAAAGAGTTTCATCAATATATAAAAACAAAAATAAACGTGCCCCTTTATTTACAGGAGGTTCGTCTTTATTTAAACAAAGAAAACATAAATTATTTACCTAAATGGCTATAATTAGAACGCTTAAAGAACAAGCGGTAAAATACCCGTACACTATACAATATCCAGACCAGTTTAAAACTGAAAATGAAAAAATTGGCAGTAAAGACTGGACAAAACAAACAATGGATTATTTCTCAAATAAGGCATATGCTGAATATGTTAAGAATAGAGATACGTTTGTAAAGAACTACGATCTGGTAAAAGGTATACTTAAAAGTGAAGATTTCTATCAGGAACCTGAAGTTAAGAGTTTTACGGAGATCCTTACAAAGGATATGGATTTACCTAAATATGTAAAACATTACTCTATTATAACCACTCCTTTAAATAACCTTGTTGGAGAACTTACTAAACGACCGGATGACTATAAAGTAAAGGCTTTTGATGATGATAGTCAATCTGAAGAACTTGCGTTTAAGACTCAACTTTTGAATGAGTATATTATTACAGAAGCAAAAGTAAAGATACAGGAACAACTTGCTCTTCAAGGACAACAGATAAGTGATGAAGAATTAGAACAAATGAGCTTTGAGCAAGTAAAGGATGAAATCGAAGCCTATACTTCTAAAGCTGAAAAATGGGGCAATCATATTCTTACGTGCCAAAAAGCTGATTTCAATATCAAAGAAATGAGCGAAGAAGCATTTAGAGACCTCTGTATATCTGCAAGAGAATATTATCATATATACGAAGATAATTCTAAATTAGGATATAACATTACTGTAGAAAACCCTAAAAATGTATGGTTTTTAACTACTCCAGATAGGAAGTTCATCTCTGATCCTTCAGGTAGAGTTAGAGGTGCATATGCAGCAGGTACTGTTCATGTGATGGAAATCTCTGAAATTATAGAGGCTTTTCCAGAACTAACAAGAGAGGAAATAGATCACTTAAGAAAAGGAGTTGAGAACTTTGGTCTTCTGAATGTACGTGAATCTAACTTATTTAATCCAAATCAACAACCTGGATGGGATAGTGTAAAATACGATACTTATGACCCTTTAGTTCTACAAGAAAGAGCTATAGCTGATGCTAGTATGAAAGAAAATAATGATAGTCTTCAGGATTTTCTTGGACTATCATCAAATGTATCTGCATTTGGATATAAATATACAGTAGTTAGAGCATATTGGATTAGTAAAAAGAAGATAGGAAAAGTAACCTATGAGGATGAGTTAGGAAATGAACAAACTATTCTTGTAGATGAAAATTATAAAACAGGAACTATTCCTACAGAGATTTCTGTAGAATGGGGATGGATTAACCAATGGTATCAAGGATTTAAAATAGGACCAGATATATACCATATCAAACCTTTAAAAATACTTAACTACTGTCCTATTATAGGGGTTAATTTTGAAATTAAGAATACAGAACCTAAATCCATAATAGATATGATGAAACCTTTTCAGGTTTTATATAATATCTGTTTAAATCAACTATATCAACTTCTGGAGAAAGAAATAGGTAATATAGCAAACATTAATATCAGACGTATTCCTAAACTTAAAGATTCAGATGATCAGGATGCTGTAGATATGTGGATGTTAGAAGCGAAGGAAAGAGGCGTTAGTTTCGATGATGATTCTCCAGAAAACACTAAAGCTCCTACCAGTAACACAACTATTGCAAAGAACATTGACCTTACTAGATCTAATGAAATGACTGCTCGTATTAATATGGCAGATTGGTTAAAGGCTCAGTGTTGGGAGTTAATAGGTATGAATAGAGAAAGGTTAGGTAAATCAGCGCCTTCATCTACAGCAACTGCATCAAATGCAAACCTACAACAAAGTTATGCTCAAACAGAACCTCTATTTGTAGCCCATGAATATGTATTAGGTCAGTTATACCAAGCAATCATTGATGCATCCCTATATGTGGAGAGTCAAAAACCTACCTCTACATTATCTTATATAAACTCAAAAGGTACTTCAGCTTTTGTACAGGTAAATGGAAATGACCTTAAATTAAGGGATTTAAAGGTATTCCCTACAAACAGACCAGAAGACAAGAAGTTATTCGAAGAATTAAGAATGTTAGCTCAACCATTACTTCAAAATGGAGGTTCTTTCTTGGATGTTATCCAGCTCTATTCTACTGACTCTATTAGGCAAATGGAGAAAGTATTTAAAACTTTGAGGGATAAACAAGAAGAAATGCAACAGCAACAAATGCAGATAGAGCAACAACAAGTTCAACAACAAAGAGAAATTGCTACTGAACAAATGGAGCAAATGGCTTACGAGAAAGAACTTGATAGAGCACATGAATCCTATGAAAAGGAAATGGATAGGGTTAATAAGAAGGAAATTGCAATTATCTCAGCTCTTGGATTTGGTAAAGTTGAAGGGGAAGATAGTAACCAAAACGAGATACCTGACCTATATGAAGCTAATAAACTCTCACTTGAACGAGATAAAGTTACAAAATCTCACCAAGCTAAACTTTTGGATATACAAAACAAGTATAAGTTATCAGAGGATAAAATGAGGCTTGAAAGAGAAAAGCTTCAAGTAGCAAGGGAGAACATGGAGAACGATATACAAATAGCCCGTATTAACGCTAAAAATAGAGCTAATAAAGCAAAAACTAAACCTAAAAAGAAATAACATTAACTATACGTATAATGTTATATTATTATGAAAAACCAAAAAGTACTATTTCATAAGTTTAAATTACCTGTATTTAAAGCTACTATTTGGGTAATAGTAGCTAATACAATATATCATGGAATAGAATATGCTAGAGATAGGACTTCTGAGAAAATAGCGAAAGATGACGAAATAAAGCACATACGAGCATATACCTATGCTTATGAAAATGAATCGGGTATCAGGAGGTACATGCTCTTTTTCAAAGATACCGCTAAACCTGGTGAAATAGCTCATGAGGCAAAGCATCTAATAAATATCCTATTTAGCTGGCATGGGTATAATCTATCCTTAACAAATGATGAAATGGAGTGTTATTACTTAGAAGATGTGGTGGATAAAGTTCATAACATTATAAATAAGTATAAGAAACTTTATAAAAAACCAAAGAAACAAAATAAGGATAATGCTATATTATGCGAGAAAAATGACCTTATTGTATAATTTTTCTTGTTATTTCCAAATAAACATTATACTTTTGCATAGAAAACCAATCAAAATTTAACTAAATATGACTGAAGGCAAAGAAAGTACAACTTCCTTTACTGATTTTAGTATTGAAGAAACCAGTATATTAGGAGATCAATCTATTATTTCTGACCTTTTAGGTAGCGAAACTGTTTCTACTCCTCCTGAAGAAGTGGAGGAAATTAAAGACGAACCTGAAAAAAAGGAAGAAAAACCTAAAAAGGAGACTAAAGTAGAAAAGAAAGAGGAGGAGCCTAAACTTGATGAAGAAGGTAATCCTATAAAGAGCTTTCTTGAAGAAGAGGAAGAAGAGGAAGACGATACTAAAAAAACTGAAAAGAAAGAGGAAAAGGAAGAAAAAGAACCTGCTCCAACTAATAAGTATTCCGCTTTAGCTAAGGATCTTTTAAAATTAGGAGTCTTTTCTCAAGACGAAGAAGAAGATGATATTGAAGTCAATACTCCTGAAGAATTCCTTGAAAGATTCAAATATGAAGGAGAGAAAGCTGCTCTGAATAAGATCAATACTTTCATCTCTCAATTTGGGGAAGACTATCAGAAGGCATTTGAAGCTATCTATGTAAAGGGAGTTGATCCCAGAGAATACTTCACAGTAGCTAATAAAATAGAAAACTTTGCTGAATTAGATCTTTCTAAAGAAGAAAATCAAATAGCAGTCATAAGACAGACTCTTATAGATCAAGGTCTTGATCATGAGGATGTTAATACAGAAGTCGAAAGACTTAAAAATTATGGTGATTTAGAACAAGTTTCTCAACGTTACCATAAAGTATTAGTTAAAAAAGAAGCAACTAAACTTGCTCAAATGGAGCAGGAAAGTCAAGAAAGACTTAGACAACAAGCTGCATCTAAACAACAGTATGCTACTAATGTAAATACTGTTTTGCAAAATAAACTAAAAAATAAGGAATTTGATGGTATTCCTATCAATCCTAAATTAGCACAAGAACTACAAGATTTTCTCTTAGTTGACAGGTACAGGACTCCTTCTGGCGAAACTCTATCAGAGTTTGACAAAAGGATCTTGGATTTAAAAAGACCTGAAAACCACGAACTTAAGGTAAAAGTTGCTCTTTTGCTAAAAACTTTAGAAAAAGATCCTACCTTATCAACTATTCAAAAAGCAGGAATTAGTAAACAATCTGATACATTATTCCAAGAGTTGAATAGGCATTCAGAGAAATCTTCGGTTAAAAAGACTAAAGAAAAAGAACAACCTTCTTCTTGGTTTTCATAATACGAATTAACATAAACTTTTAAATTTCACTAACAAAATGGCTATTCAAACAATCCCTGGATTAACCGGATTTACCTATGCGAGATACTCATCTCTTGACAAACGTGCTGTAGGTAAACTTACCGACAGTAACCACTTGGAAAGTCTGCACACAACTGATCCTGCGGACTATGACAAGAAAATTATATCCATCTATACACAAAGCTCATTGTATAGCAATGACTTTTTGGATATGGTTAACAAGTCAAAACCTTTTTACATTGACACCAACAGCGATAGCTGGAAATGGAATGTTAATGTACCTTACAAATTCCCTAAAATCATTGACATCCCTACTTCTACTGCCAATTTGGAGAAGCCAGGTATTGATGGTCAAGAAATTCAATTAGTACTTGATACTGCTGAATTTGGGGTTCACTCTAAAGTAAGCTTGGGTAGCCGTATGTACGGACCTCAACTATATGTTGTAAAAGATCCTCTTCCTTGGGGTAAAGGTAGTCTGTACACATTCACTCTTGTAAGTGATAATCCTCTTGTTGATTTCGTAGACTCACGTTTCCTTAAAGTAGGAGTTGAGCTTGAAGGAATTGATAGCGTAGTAGGTGAATTCGATCAAGATCTTCCAGGTCTTCCTCGTTTGGGTGAAAAGATCGTAATGTTTGAATCTCTATCGGGAGCATATGGTCGTAAGCATACTATTACTAAATGGGCTGATGAACGTACTCTTCGTGATTCAGATGGTAAACCTTTGGATATTCTAGTATACGCTCCTCAGCGTAGGAACCAAATGCCTATTACTCGTAATGATGTTCGTTGGGAACCATTCGTTGAATATTTAATGCGTATTAAAATGCTTGAAGATAAAGTTAAACGCTTTATCTGGAGCAAACCAGGTACTGTTAAAACTTCTGGTTCAAAGCAAGAAGTGAAGCGTAGCTCTGCTGGTGTATATCATAGAATGCGTAATAACGGTAACCTTGTACAATACAACAGGGGTGAATTCTCTGCAAGCTTGTTACGTTCAGTATTCGGTGATCTGTACTACAGACGTGTGGATATTGCAAATCGTCATGTAAAAATCTATACTAACGAAGCTGGTATGGATACTTTCCAACAAGCAGTTAAGGAAGATGCTCTGAACTCAGGTCTGACTTTCTTTACTGAAATTAAAGGTGCTGAATCAGGTAATGTTACTGTAGGTTCTCCTCAAAACAAACTTACTTACGGATTTGCATTTAATGCAATGGTAAGTCGTGAAACTGGTCGAATTGATATCTTCCACTTGAAAGAACTTGATCTTCCTCAATCAAACCTTGAGTTTGGTCAAAATAAGAAATCAACTCCTGTTTTCATGGTGTTTGATGTATCACCATCAAGCGATGGTTCGTTGGTAAACAACATCCGTGAAGTGCGCCATAAAGGTTCTCCTTCAATGACTTGGGGTTATGTAGATGGTCGTCAACACCACTTAGGTTTTGCTCGTTCACAAGGTATGAGTTCTGCGAACATGTTCCCTGGATATACTATCTGGATGGAAGATCGTTGTGACATCTTTATCGAAGATTTGTCAAGAACCGTACTTATAGAGGAAATACCAAACTTTTAATGAATAATGGGTGATTCACAAATTAGATATTGTGAATATTGTAAAAAAGAACTAAAGACTAAGACAGGTAAAAAGATACAGAGAAGGAAAAGATTCTGTAGTCAAAAATGTCACGATAAGGTCAAATATCAATACGCTTCTGAAACTCAGAAAAAGTTTAAAGAAGAGTATGGTTTAAATAAGTATACATTAAGAGGTCTTCAAAAGAAGTTAGAATTAATAGAACTTTTTGGAGGAAAGTGTGAAAAATGTGGATATAATAAAAATATATCAGCATTCGATTTTCATCATAAAAATCCTTACGAAAAGAATTTTGAAGTAAAGATTCAAAATTTGAAATCTAAATCAGATGATGATATTTTAGAAGAAGCTTTGAAATGTATGTTACTATGTGCTAACTGTCATAGAGAATTACATAGTCCTTATACTGACATTATACACGTCAAAAGAGTTCTTGAAATAGAAAAAGGAAAAACAGGAAAAATTAAAAATTTAATTTAATTGATTCTAAAATATGGGCTGTTGTAAGCCTTAATTACAACAATACGAAGAGTCCGTTCCTCTCATATTGCTGAGTATGAGAGGGACTCTTTTAAAAATTAAAAACAGAAGCCAAAACTGTAAAAAATGTGGAGTAGGGTAGGTTCACGATTTTATCCTCTTAAATCACCAAAATCGTTACATTGCGCCAAGGTGTAAAGGTTGCATTCTAGCCTCATAAGCTAGAGGGGTGGTTCAAATCCACAGGACGCTACTAATAAAACTAACAACTTTTAACTACATATTGTATGAGCAAATACGGTAAAATTTCTACCATTAAGAAAGAATTCTCTAATGCAGGTGTTTTGAGTATGGATAAATCATTGTCTGCCGCAGGATACACTCGTCTCCCCGGAACAGGTACATGGAAATACCCATATAAAGAACTTACTGGTAAATACAGAACAGGATTAGATCCTGATGCTGCTTATATCCAGAGAATTAAGGACCCTCAAGAAAAAGAACTTGAAATTGAAAGGGTTACTAAACTTAAATCTAAATTACAGAATATTCTAAATGTAGATCTTGGTCCAACATCTTCTTTTTGGAATCATGCGTTACGTAAATCAGATACTGATACGAAACATGTTTCTCCTTATAAATTGATAGATGGAGACAATTACTTTGATTTTAATAATGCTTTTCAGGAACTAGCATTTGCATGGTTAAGGGTTCACCCAACTATCGCTCCTTCATTACAAGCGTATGAAAGAGGAGAAGTACCAGCAGATACTCAATTTTATGTTTCTGATGAAGAACTTGAAAATCAGGTAATGTTCAAAAAGAAAAAACTTATCAATGACGCTATTGTTAAACTTAACAGTATGTCACCTGAGAAAAAACGTAAAGTTGCAAGACTTTTAGGATTACCTGTTACAGATGATACAATTGAAGAAGTTGTATATAATCAGATAGACAATGTACTTAAACAAAGTGAGTTTACTTCAGGTAAGTATACCGGATTGAGTCCTGTAAAAGTATTTACACAATTTGCAGACATGAAAGAAAATCTTTTACATGTTAAAGATACTGTTAAACAGGCAATTGCTCATTCAATTTTTAGATTAAAAAGTGGGGGTAAACTATTTAGAGGAGAATATGAAGTAGCTTCTAGTGAAGACGAATACGTAAAGTTTCTCCTTGATGAAGAAAATCAAGAGGAGTTAATTACTCTTGAACAAGAACTAAAAACTAAAAAATTCGCTAATGTATGATACCAGTAGATAGCTTATTGTACAAACTAAGTCTAAAACTAAATAAGCTATCAACTAACGATCATCAAGATTTCCCTTTAGAAGATAAAATAGTTGCTTTAAATGAAGCACAGATAAAGCTGATAAAACAAAAAGTTACAGGATTATCTGGGATAGGATTAGACGGATTCAAAAAAAGATACGAAGATTTAGAAAATCTTATTGAAGATTACAAATCTTTAGACTTAACAGAAGGTAATAAGGATATTAATCAATTTAAGGCTTCTGTAAGTAAACTCGATCCTAAATATATGTTTTGGATTGATGCTTATGTACTTGCAGATAAAGGAGATTGTAAAAATAGACCTTTATGGGTAAATAAAGATTTAGTTAAACATGGAGATATTCAATTTCTTTTAACTAATTCTGATTTAAAACCTTCTTTTGAATACCAAGAAACTTTCAATACTATATCATCTGATGAATTTAATATTTATACAGATGGTACATTTAAACCAACTAAACTATTTGTATCTTATTTAAGATACCCTAAATACATTGATAAAGAAGGATATACTAATTTAGAAGATAAAGCTTCTTCAAATCAAGATTGTGAACTTGAAGAATACTTAGAAGATGAATTAGTTGATTTAGCAGTACAGCATTTAGCAATGTATACAGAAAATATAGCTGCTGTACAAAGTTCACAACTTAGAATACAAACAAACGAATAAACTTTAAACTTAAAATAAAATGGCTGATTTCTCGTTAACTACTCTGTTTGTAGTGCCAGTAGGAAATACTCTTCCTAGCTCTGGTTCTACTCAGGATCTTACGGCTGGTCGTGTAGGGTTTTTCAAACCTGACTACACAACTGCTTCTTCTACATCTATTGATGATGCAGGAGTTAAATATTTTTACATTGCTCAAGGAAGAGAAGATAATCTTTTACAGGGTAGCAAACGCTCTGATAAGATTGCAGGTGCTCTTCAAAACGCAGGTGCAAATGCTGCTAACTCAAACGTACTTGAATTTTACAAAATTGCAGGTTGTGCGACCGCAGTAAATCAAATCACAGATGTTGATAATTTCTCTGTAAAGTGTGGAGAAGTCCTGACCGTAACCATACGCGCATTCTCTTCATATCTGGAGACACTATACTTTAATGGTTTAACCAGAAGTGTAACGGTAAACGCTCCTTGTTGTGAGTGTGGTGCTGATCCATGTACAGAAGTAGATGCTGAAGCACTTGTTGATAGCATTATCGAAAAACTTGAACAGTCCGCTTCAGGTATCAATCCTGATAACATTAAACTAACAGATCTGTTCGTATTCGAACGTGTTGGTAGTGGATCAAGCTCAATTCTAAGAATTCATGCTAAAGCTCTAAATGTTTACGGTCAACCTTGTGACCCTGCTGCATTCCCATTTGAATTTGATAAAATGCGTTTTAACGTATTTGTTACTGAAGGTCCTGCTACTACAGCAGACTTTATTGTACCAGATGCTTGTATAAACGTAGCTGATGTTGAGGTAATTCAGGAATCTACTTATCCTAAAGGTACACCTGATGAAATCCGTCAACTTGAAAAAGATTTCCATTCTTATCAAACTGGTTTCGGTAAACATCTTCATCACTTGGCTGGATACAATAATGTGTTTGAATCTTACGTAAGTGATGGTCAAATTTATGATCAGTTTGTAATCAAATTTAACGATTACGATAAATCATCTGGTAACTGGAGTGATGTTGTTAAAACTGATAGTACTGTAATTATCGCTGTACCAAGTGGTTTAACGGCTGGTATTGAGGCAGTTCTTGAAGCAGCTCTTGGTTCTGTAGATGCAGATAATGCTTGTGTAACCACAACTACTACAACTACTGCTTAATAATAACCTAATCTAAGATTAAAGGGATGGGAGCCTAATAGGAAAATCCCATCCCTTTTTTGTTTAATCTCTATGGCTGATACCAAATTAGACTTTATAGTAATTCCAACGTACAATCCTAAAACTTTAGGTATAGCAGATGCTTCTACTTATGCAGATGATTTAGTTATTCAATCTCCTACATTAGAAGTTACTATGCCCGGATTAGGGTTGGTTAGTATATCTTTTGTACCAAATGATTTCAATGTATTAACTTCAGGTGTACTTGAAATAACAGAACCTACTGAAGATAGTGTTGATTTACCAGATGGTGTATGGACAATTAAATACTCTATATACCCATCGCATGAATATTCTATCACTAAAAGTATATTAAAAATAGATCAACTCCAACAAAAGTTCGATCAAGCTTTTATGACTTTAGATATGATGGAGTGTGATCAAGCTATTAAAAAGCAATCAAAAGTTGAATTAAATTCAATTTGGTTCCTTATACAGGGCGCTGTTGCTGCTGCTAATAATTGTGCAACGGATGTATCGAACAAATTATATATACAAGCTTCTCGTCAATTAGATATCTTTATGAAAGGTAATTGTGGTTGTCCGGGAAATAACTATCTATAATATGGCATGTAATTCAGTTAAATGTAGTTTATGTCCAGCAATTTTACCAGCCTGTCAAATGAGGGGTGGTAAATGTCCTTCTTGTAACAGTAAGTCCAAAAAATAATGTTATTTCCAAGATTAAGAGAATGTGAGGAATGTAATTCTATACCTGGGTTAATTTCCCAGATAGATTGTAAATTAACTGATCTTGCAAAGAAGCAATATGGTAATATTGTGTTTATTTTAAATAAGCAGATAAACACGGATATTATTTCAGATTTATTACATTATAAGAGGATTTTACAGTATAAATATTGTAACTCTTTATATTTAGATAATTACAGTATGGACAAGATAATAGGTAGAGTAAAAATTTTAATCAATAAAAACTAATAAAATGGCGTGTTCAAATTGCTATTCAGGATGTACTGAAATAGTTTCAGATAAATGTGTTAAATATACAGGAGTTGATGTACCTATTTTGGATATTAAAAATGGGGATTCTCTGTCCTATGTAGAGCAAGCTTTAGCTACATTTCTAGTGGGCACATTAGATGGAAGCGGAATTAAGCTAAATATAGATGAAGATTTATATTGTGAACTCGTTTCTCAATATTTACAAGAATGTTCAGAAGTAACTGCTTTAGACTTGTTTAAAGCTCTTGTTCAAGCTTCTTGTAACTTACAAGAACAAGTAGATGCTGTTGTAGAAGATATTGCTACTATTGAGGCAAATTATACAATAGGTTGTTTGGAAGGAGTAGCAACAGGAGATGGTACACATGCTATTGTACAAGCTATTATAACAAAGCTTTGTGAAATAGATACTTCTTTAACTGCTTTAGCTACAGATTTAGATACTAATTATGTAAAGTTATCAGAACTAAATGATCTTATTCAAGATTATTTAGATAGTACAGAAGTAGCTGAGAAACATTTTAATAAGATGGTTCCTTATACTATCTTACCTTATTACGGATCATTATCAAATTTTGATACAACAGGTGCAGGAACAGGAGATTGGGAAAAGATATATTTATGTAACGGACAAAACGGAACACCTGATCTTAGAGGTAGAGTTATTGTAGGAGCCATATCTGGCGTACCTGGACCTTCTCCAAGCGCAACTGTGAATCCTGCTTCAGATCCTACATTTAACCCTAACTATGCGTTAGGTACGCTTGCTGGCTCTAATAGTACCACTCTTAACATTAATCAAATTCCAGCACACTCTCATGGTGTAACTGATCCAGAACACCACCATTTAATGTTTAAAGATGAAGTTATAGGAGCAAATGAAATAAACTCTGCTAGTCAATATGCTGCTTCTGAAAGAGACATTAGTGGTAATAGTGATTATGAAATAGCAGCAGCGACAGGAGAGGCTGACGTAGGGAGAACTAAAAGTAGTGCTACTGGTATATCTATAAATAATTCAGGAGGAGGACAAGCTCACAGCAACCTACAACCTGTGCTTGCCACATATTTTATAATGTATATTCCATAATTAACTGATAATCAAGTATATATGTCAAAATGTGTTCCCGGAATGCCCTGCTGGACAACTGCTTATCAAAGTGGATTAGTGGTATATACTACTTATCCTCAAGGTTGTACTACTCCTAATAGTACTTTATTATCTTCTGATGGTTTATATTATGCAGGTTCAAATCTTCCCTATACAGGAATCCAGACTGAGGATTTAATAACTGTAGCAATTGAAAAAATTGATCAAAAACTATCCCCAGAAGAGATATTTAATGCCTTAATTGTAGCGATTGACACAAATCCTGCATTAAAAACCATTCTTTGCGAAAAGATAGGAGAATGTCCTTAATATTAAAACCTCTTGATTTGTTGGTTTTTCAAGGTGGTTTCGTCCCTGCAACTGATACTTGCGGGGATTTTTCATTTTATAACCTTCCCAGTTATTTAATCTAACTAAAAACGTTAAATTAATTTGGTAATTTAGAGAATATTTTCGTATATTTGTATAAATTTTAAACCTTTAATAATGGTAGAAAACAATGAAAAGTTACTTAACAGACTTCAGCAGCTATTAAGTCACAAGAAATCCAAAAAATATTATTGTGAAAAATTAAACATAACAGAAGATTATTTAGAAGAACTATTAAAAGAACTTAAAAACCAAGAAACGGAAGATCAATTCGAAGACTTAAATGAATTAACTACCCACGTAAATGTAGATAAAGGAACAATCGAAAGTAAAGTAGAAGTTTCTTTTGAGCCAAAAGATATAGAAGAACTAGCAAAACTACATAAAATTGATCTTAATAAATACAAAATATCAAACTACTGGTCAAAACTAAGACCAAATGGTAAATTTACTTCTTCTGTATTAGCATCACTTAAAAAGCCACAAGATTACACTCCAGAAGATTTTGCAAAATTTCTGAGTAATTGGAAACCTGGAATCAAAAATCATATATTTAAAGTTTATCCTACTGCTAAGAAGCTAGAGAAAGTAGACGTAGAACTTAACATTTCCGATTTTCATTTAGCTAAAAAGACCTTTCAAGGAGATAATTTAGCGTCAAAACAACTTGACTACTTCTTTGCTATTGAGGATTTGATCAATAAAATTACAGCTAACTATAAAATTAGAAAATTAGTATTTCCATTATCGAACGATTTCTTCCATACAGATAACTACCAAAATAGTACAACAAATGGTACACCACAAGATGTAACTGCTTGGTTTGATGAAGAGTATGAGAAAGGATTTGAAATATTAGCAGAGTCTATCAGTTTCTTAAAAACTCAATGTGAGGAGTTAGAAGTTATTTTAGTACAGGGGAATCATGATAGAACAAAAGGATTTTTTGTTGCACATGCATTAGAGGTACTATTTAGAGAATACAAAAATATTAAATTCCAAAGACATCATTCAGTAACAAAATTTACAGTAGTTGGAGATACTTTTATAGGTTACCATCATGGTAACAACTGTAAACTAGAAAACTTACCCATTATGTTTGCTACCTCTCCAGATAGTGCAATGGCTTTCGGTTTAGCTAAATATAGAGAAGTACACACTGGTGATAAACATCACTACATGGCTAAAGAAATAAACGGTACAGGAGTAAGAGTACAACAAGTCCCATCATTGTCGGGAACAGATAGGTGGCATCAAGACAATGGATATATAAACCAAATTAGAGCAGCATTAGCATTTGTATATCATCCTGAAAAAGGGAAAATCGCAGAATTTGAATTTAGATTATAATGGCAACTCGTAGAGAACTAGTGAGTGGAGTTAGAGGATTGCATAAAATACTTTCCTCTGATTCCTATATTAATGACAGACTTATTTTCTCAGAAATAAAGAGAACAGGTTCTCTATTGATTAAAAGAGAAACTAATCTTAGAAAATTATGGGCTACTGATACTTTATTTACAACTATTCCATGTTTAGAAATGATGGAAGTTCCTATTTCTGAATGTTGTGATTTTGTGGATGAATGTAATATAGCTAGAAGTAAATATAAACTTCCAAAGATAGGAGAAGGTAATTATCAGTACCTTATACAGGGAGTATATTCAATAAATGCTCTATCAGGTACAGGTAAGAAACTAAAAGAAATAACAGTTAATAGGTATATAAATTTACTAAAACTACCTGTTATTAAAAAAGAAGAATATTACTTTATAGTAAATGACTATCTTTATGTTACTAACCCTTCAGTAAAAGCTGTAAGAATATCTGCCAGTTTTGAAGAAGACATTCCTAATAAAATAATGTTTCCTGATTGTGATTGTGGTACTAAAGCTACAAATGAGGAAATATGCAAAAACCCACTAGATCTCCCTGCTAATATTCCTGGGTATCTGGAGAAACAAGTTCTTGATCTTGTAAGTCAAAAATTACTACAAACTTATTTTAATCTTCCAGTAGATAAGACATCGAATTCTATTGATGGACAATCTCCCGGTAGCAGAAATACAGATTAATAATAAAATTAAAATATGCCTAGAGTATCAGTCGATTGGCGAAGTTCTCAAAAAGATAACTATATTTCTTTCTGTAAAAAACATCCTGAAATCAAAATCACATTTGATGAATGGAGAAATATAATCTATATGTTTAATGAAAATTTTAGAGATTATATTTTAGAAACAGGGGATAAAGCCAAATTACCTCTTGGTTTTGGTGAATTTTCTATAAATAAGAAAAAGAGAAAAAGAATCAAGAAAAACCCTAAAACAGGAAAAGAATATATTAATCTCCCTATAGATTGGAAAAAAACTAAAGAGAAAGGTAAAAGAATATACAACTTTAATTATCATACAGAGGGGTATCATTTTAGATGGATATGGTTAAAAAAGACGGCAAGATTTAAACATTCTGATCTTTGGTGGTTTAAACCTTCAAGGGTAACTTCAAGAATACTTGCTCATTATTTAAAAACAGATGAAAAGTACCAACATATATATAAACAATGGATAATGTAATTTAAAATGGCGTATTACTATAAATATAATTTTGTCAGTCCTGAACCAATTTTTGCTACAGTAAAAGAGGAATTAAAATCCTATTTTGATTCTGGAGCAATTGATGATTTACTATTTCCGACTTACGTCAATAAGTGTTTGAATAAACTTGGTAAAAGCTCATATAATATAGTTCACACTGTTCTTGATATAGAGGACTTTGAAGCTAGGTTACCTGATAATTTTTATGCGGTTAGAGAAGCGTGGTTATGTACAACAGTTGATGCTCTTCCTTATCAATCTGCAAATTCTTTCTATTCTCAAGCTTCTTCTGAAACTACAATACAAGTTTCACCAGTAACATCAGGTGGTAAACCATGTACGAATGAGGATTGTTTAGAGGGATGTGACGATGGTAACTGTATGCCTGTACTTATACAAGCTGTATATAAAACTAACAATGAGACATTAAGATCTTATAAAAGGCAATATTTACTTAAGCCGGGTAATATTTCCGTTAAAGAGCATTGCTCTCTTGATTGTAAGAATTTTGGTTCTTCTGGTGCAGACAGTTTTGATATTAGAGGTAATAAATTTGTTGTAAGTTTTAGAAAAGGTAATGTCTATTTAGTATTTTATGCTTATGACTATGATGATACAGGCAATCAATTAATTCCTGATAATTATAGAATAAGGGAATATATTGAACATTTCTTAAAATTCAAATGCTTTGAAACTTTAACAAATCAAGTTAATGATGAAACATTCAATCAACTTGAACAAAAAAAGGCATACTATAAAAATCTTGCAGATGAGGCTTATATCTTAGCTGAAATTGAAATTAAGAAAAAGACACCTTACGAAAAGATAAGAGGTATCCAAGATACTCTTGACAGAAATAAAAAATATGAGGTACATACAGGTAGATGGAGATCTACTTGGAGACGTAATTAAACATGGCTGAATCAAATATCAATAACCATATTCAGTTTTCTAGATTAGGTATGGATACCGATTCTTCTGTAGGTCAAATACAGAAAGGTAAGGTTTCTTATGCTCTAAACGCCAATGTTCAAAATTTTGATGGTAATTCAATTAACTATCAAAACGAACAAGGTAACATATCTTGCTTTGAGTTTCCAGAAGGATACTCTGTAATAGGTAAGTATACTATTCCTGAAGCTAAAAAACACATATTCTTTTTGGTTAATCCTGATGAAGGTAGGTCAGAAATAGGATATAGTGAAAATAATGAGTGTGTATATAAGACATTAGTTAATGCTGATTGTTTAAACTTTCACATAGACCATCCTATACATAAATGTGCTCACAGAACAACTAATTGTGGTATTGAGATATATTGGGCTGATGGATTTAACCCAAGGAGATTTTTAAATCTTGATGAAATTCCTTACAAAAGGCAAGAAAATACTGATGTATGTGATAATAAATTTACGAATGATGTAGACTGTAACCAATTAAGTGTACAGCCTAAATTTGATATTCCAAATATCACAATAAAAGATGTTATTAGTGGAGGTAATCTAACAGCAGGAACTGTACAGTTTGCAATACAATATTGTGACGTAAATGGTTTTGGTTATACTTCTTACTATTCAGTAACTAACCCTCTCCCTGTAGCAAACAATCAAATAACCACTGCTGATTTTAACTATCCTGTGGGTAAGTCAGTTATATTAGAAATTGACAACATTGACATATCTGGGGTATTTGAATACTTCAATCTTGCTGTTATAAAAACAGTAAATAATATACCTTCAGTAGAGTTAGTAGGAACATATAATGTAGATTCTTCAAATAAAGAAATTATATATAGTGGGCAAAATCAGACACAAATTAGACTCACCATAGATGATATATTTGAAAAATTCCCATCTTACGAGATAGCAGATGATGTAACAGCAGTTAGTGACGTACTTGTTTGGAAAGGGTTGACTTCTGTAGATCGAATGAATTTACAGAAAATAGCTAATCAAATAACATTACAGTGGCAAACTTGGAGACTACCTGCTGGTGAAAATTATGCAGATGAACTAAATGCTACTAATTTTAGAAGTTATTTGAGAGATGAGGTTTATCCATTTGAGTTTGTTCCACTTTTAAACAATGGTAAACAGTTAGACAGCTTTCACATTCCGGGTAGGGTGATATCTCCCTCTGATTTAAGTTATGGAGAAGTTAATTCTTCTGATCCTGATTATATAGGTCCTGATGGACAACCTAATCCTTTTTGGAGAAACAATAATACAGCTACTATATTAGCTACAGAATCAACATCTGATCCTGAGTATAAAGGTCCTCATCAATATGGTGAATTTGGTTACTGGGAATCAACTGAATTATATCCTTGTGATACTGAAGTTTGGGGAGATTTAGCAGGACAGCCTATTAGACACCATAAATTTCCAGATGTTAATTTATGTCCTATATTTGAAAGTCCTACTATAGATACAGATGCTGATGGTAAATATACTAATCTAAACATGGAGGATAGGGCAATCTATCCTATTGGAGTTAAAATAGATATTAGTCAAATACAAAATTTAATAAATCAATCAGATTTAACTCAATCTCAAAAAGATAGTATTGTAGGATTTAAAATAGTTAGAGGTGATAGAAGTACCAATAAATCTATTGTAGCTAAAGGTATTCTTAGAAACGTAGGAAAATATGAAAGAGAAGGAACTCAATATTATTTTCCAAACTATCCATATAATGATCTTAAAGAAGACCCTTTTCTTCTAGAAAAAAGCAACGCTTATAATTCAGAATGTAGGACATATGAAATTGTAACTACTTCAGACTGTAGATACGAATATACAGATTGTTTTACTAATACGTTAATAGGTGAAGAAATAACAAGTGGTCAAACTATACAAGTTTGTTCATTATCTACTCCTGTTCTTGACCCTTCAAGTGCAGGAACTGTTACGGAAATAGGATATGAGACATACGAACTCTCTGTTCAAGGTTTTAGTAGTTTAACAGGATCATTTGTTTCTATTCCTAATAGAGTATATTTTAAATATACTGATACAAATGGGGACAATCAATCTGTATTAGTTTTTGCAGGTTCTCCTGTTATTGTAAATGTACAAGTTAGTACTAAACCCTCAACCCTTATTCCTTTTGGTAATGCTCCTCATACAATAACTCAAATACCTACTGACTCAAGAAACAGTGCCTGCTATCCAGATAAATTAAAAGCATTTACTGATGAAGATAGCAAATCTAGACAAGTATTTAACTCTCCTGAAACTTCTTACGGTCAACCCTTTCTAGGAGATGTTCTTAAAATAGAAAATGTTATATTTGGGGCAGGAAAAGCCCATTTTGTACAAGTAAAGAAAAACGCTCTTTACAGACTAATTAGTAAAGAAGCACAAGAAGATGCGTTAAAATCAAGTGTAGCAATTGCAGATATTACTTCTCCTTTTAGCAGCACAGCATTATTTACAGCATACCAAGCTTATTTACAAATATATTTAAATGGAATAACTAGGAGAAATTACGGATACAGTTATAATTCTATATTGAATTATAATTATTCCTCCCCTGTAGATAATTCTCAAGGAATAAAGCAAAGAAAAATTGACACCTCTCAATATCTGTATCCGGGAGTACAGTCTGTAAATGATGATTTAAATCTAAATAATTACCAAAGAGAAAGCTCGGTTTATATTAAAACTAACTCCTCTTTACCTTATCCTTCACAAACTAACTCCTTATTATTAGGCACAGAAAGCTTAGTTAGTGATAATTCTAGGTATATTGCTTCTCAGATAAATTGTTCTCAACCAGAAGAACAGTTTGATATATCTTCTGTAGTATATTATGCTTCTCTTAAAAATACATTTTTAAACCAATGGGGTCAAATCTATTCTTATGAAACTGTAGATACTGGGACTCAAATAATGTTCTCAGATAATCAAAATACAGCATATGTATTTGGTGGAGATACTTTTATAGGAAAACACACATTTAAGACTAAGTTACCATTTTTTATTGATAATAGAGTAGGCGCTCCTGACGATAGTGATATATATTATGATGAAATAGGTAATATTGCATATCCTGAATATTGGCATTCAGCAAGATCTATTTTATATGATTATACGGATTCTAAGTTGGGTTCTGAAGTTTTAAAAAACATTATATCCGTTAAAGCCCATAACTTTGATTGTCCTAATAATCAATTACCTGTGCCTGATGACACTGCTTCACCAAAAGTAGTTAATCCAGGTAGAACTTACTATGATGGTAAAATGTATATGTTTGCTTACGGAATACCTTCATTTTACTGTGAAAGTTCAATAAATTTAGATTTAAGGCAAGCTTTTAATAATAGAGAAGGGGATTTCTATCCTCATGTCTCTTCAGGTATACCTGATGATTGGTTACAAGAAAGCTTTGTTCCTATTGTACAGGATAATACTTATTATTATAACGTAACTTACTCTAAACAAAATAGAGAGAATTTCTTCTCTCATTTACCTGCTGATTGGGAAGATGATTTGTGTTTTACTAAATTTCCATTTAGGGCTATATATTCTGATCCTGCTGGAGGACCTTCTAAAAATAACTGGTTAATATATAGACCTGTTTCTTATTTTGATTTTCCTCAAAATTATGGAAATTTAACATCTATTGACAGTATTCAAAATAGAGGAGTATTGGCAAGATTTCATAATAAATCTTTGTTATACAACACACTACTTACAATAGATACAAGTAATCCTCAAGCTGCTTACTTAGGTAATGATAGTTTATTTAGAAGCTCTCCTCCTATTGATTTTGCAGAAACAGACACGGGGTTTGTAGGATCTCAGCATAAAATGCTTCTTAGAATACCACAAGGTCAAATTACAGCAGATGCTAAAAGGGGTCAAATTTTCCTCATATCTGGAAATTCGGTAGAAGATTTATCAGCATTAGGATTAGGTATGAATCAGTTTTTTACTGACCATTTACCTTTTGAAATATCTGATTATTTTCCTGAGATTAATACGGATAACCATTTTAAGGGAATAGGATTACATGGGGTATATGATACCAAATACGATAGGGTAATTATTACAAAACTTGATTATATTCCTCTATCTTCTGATATTAAATACGATGGAGATTTCTATATTGAAACAGATAAAGGGTTAAAGCAAATAGTGCAATTAGGTGATCCTTTATATTTCTGTAATAAATCTTGGACACTATCCTTTAATTTAAATACTAAAACTTGGATCAGTTTTCATTCCTACATACCTAATTTCTATATAGCTGAGAATAACTTTTTCTACTCAGGTTTAAATACAGGATGTGATTTAGATATATTTGCTGCTGAAATAGTAGAAACTACAACTACTACAACTTCTCAAGAACCTTCTTTTGATTGTGAACTTGAGGGAGAGTTACAAGTTTTGAGTTGTGAATTAGAAGGAGTTGCGTTTTTAATAACTGAGTGTGACTTAGAAGGAACAGCATACGACATAACCCCTTCAACTACTACAACTACTACAACAGAAGCACCTACTACTACTACAACTACTACTGGAGTAGAGGAGACAACAACTACAACTACCACATTATAATAAATAAAAATATTATGGCACTTACAGTTTTAATAACATTAACTACAGCTGGTTCAGATACAGGACCTTTCAATCTATTATCTAATATAGATGGATTTACTGTACCTTTTGAAAGTAGTATAGCTAAATTAGATTTAGAATCAGGATACACCTCCTATCTTGTACCTGAAGGTACTACAGTTATAAGAGTTCAATCAACTGGACCTCTATGTAATAACTACGTAGATATATCAATTGAGGAAACCACTACAACTACAACTAGTTCAACTACAGAACCACCAGTAACCACTACAACTACAACTAGCGAGGGAGTTTTACAATTTATAGTAAGATATGGAACAACTACTGAAAACGTTTGTTCAGGAGGATTAGATCCTGTGTATACAGGAGGGGGTGAAACTATTGCCCCAGGTAGTACAATATATACTGATCCATCATTGACAATTTTGTTAACTGGGCAAAATTATATAATGGAAGAAGGAGTTGGAGATATTTATAACATAGATTCAGGTACAGGTGTAATTGGCTCCGATACTACTTTAGATTGCCCATAATATGAGTAAAGTAATAGTTATAAAACTCAAAAAAATAGGTAATAGAATAGATACTTTTTCATTGCAAGATGATAGAGGTAATATTCTATTACCTTCAGTTTTAAGAGAAGAGTTACTTTCAGGAATTTCATTACAAATAGAAGATGATGTAAAGGTGATAAAAGTAGTGTTTGGTGGGGAAAACTGCTGTAATAAGTTTATTAATATCCCTATAGGAACAATAACCAAACCTGAGTTAGCAGCATCTAAACCAGAAAGTAAGAACACATCCTCTATCTGGAAACATTTAAAAGATAATACTAAATATAATTCATTCTACGGTTGTATTCATCCTTATATATTAGAGCAACCCATCGCTTATGAATTTAATGATGAGATTCTACAAAACGTAAAGGATTATACAAAAGTGTTTAAGTACTTACCTGAAGACAGAGGTAATTCTGATAATAATAGGAAAATACAAATTAATGATGGTTATTTTAATAAAGTTGTTATATATAATGATCAGCAGTCCACAGGTATATTAGAACTTGAAAATAAGCCTAAAAATAATATGAAAGCTCAACTTTCTTTTCCTAAATACAATACCGAAAGTAAAACTATAACTTATACTAAAAGTGATAATTTTTATCAATATAATACTTTTTGGAATATAGCTAAAAATGTAGAAAGTCCACTATTCATAACTTCTTGTAAATCATTAAGTTACGACAAAGAAGTTAATCAAGATAATATGGATTATTCAATTAGGTCATTTAAAAAGGATAAAATTAGAGCAAAAGATATTAAAATTAGGAGTATATTAGATAATAGAGATGACATTAATTTAGTTAGTATGTTCTCATCTGCTCCATCACAAATCTCATACAAATAATATGAAAGCGAAAAAGAAAGTAAAAAAGGTCAGTAAATATCAAATGGGTGGAAACTTAATCCCTCTACCTTTAGATAATTTAAATGTTGAAAAGACTCCAGATTTTAAAAGTGCTGATGAATATTATGCTTGGCATAGAAAACAAGCATTAGGTAGAATGAAGCCAGAAGATGTAGAACTATATAACAAAGAGCTTGAGCACTCCCAAGCAAATGCTGATGCTATCATAGCATTACGTGACCCAAGTGGGGGATTTTCTCCATATAAACCTAAATCGAAAGCCAAACCTGTACCTTATGGTAATGTATTGGGTAGGGCATATGGTTTAAAAAATGGAGGAGTTATTGAAGACAATAGAGGACAATGGGCACATCCAGGAAAAGTAACCAAGATTAAATCAAATAAGATCACTATGAAAGGGGTTAAAACTCCAGTTATAGGTATATCTGATACAGGTGATTTAAAAATGATGTATCCAGATAATGATTATTTATTTGATGGTTCTGAAGTTACAGAATACCCTGTTAGAAAAAAGGCACAATGGGGGATTAACTCAACTGCTACTTATAATCCTAACTCTGGGATAGTTGATAATATTACAGGTAAAGTATCTATGCAAGATACTCAATCGTTAGGTCTTGATACTAATAATCTTGAAAAGATAGGACAAGGTATTACTCAAGCTATGCCTATAGTGGGGGATTTAGTACAAGGTTTTCAAATGATAAAGGAACAAAAAAGACAAAAACAACAAGCTAGACAATTTAATAAGTTAAGTCAAGTAGTTAAACAAGCTTCTGAATTAGCTCCAGATAGAGTTCAAAGGAAATACGTAAGACCTGAAGATGCTATTATAGACCCTAATACAGTAGCTTCAAGTTACGGTACAGGTACTAATTTCTTAGCAAAAAATGGTAAGAAGTTACAACTTGGTGGAAATATATCTAATATATTAACTAATATTTCTGGTTCAGGAAATGAAGGAAATTTTGGTAATATGTTAGGTAGTTTAATAGGAGGAGGACAGGGGCAACAAACTGGTGCTGGTAAAATAGGCTCAACATTAGGTGGAATAGCTGGTAGTTTTATACCCGGAGGTCAAATAATAGGCTCTACAGTAGGAGGTGTTATAGGGGGAATAATTGGTGGACAAGGACAAAAAGAAATACGAAAAAATCAAAAAGCTGCCCAGAAAAATTTAGGAATGGCTGCATTTAATCAAGGTACTAAATCTTTACATAATCAATACACCTCATTTATGAAACATGGTGGTACTGTATTGGAAAATAGTGGAGAACTACAAACTTTGTGGGGAGGAGAAGTTGAACCTATTTCATACAACCCTTATCTTCCTGATGCAGGTGAATCAGTTATGTTCAAAGGAGATTCTCATTCTGAGGGAGGTATTGGTATTAACTATGGTAAAAATAAAATAGAAGTTGAAGGAGGAGAGCCTGCTGTTAAACTTAAGGATGGAGGAAATAACGATAGTCTTACTGTATTTGGTAATATGAAAATTCCATCTTACGGGGTTTCTGAATTAAATGATCCTAAAGCTAAAGGTAAAAAGTTTAAAAACTATATTACGGAATTAAGTAAAATAGAGGATAAACAAAATAAAATTCTAGAAAAAGGAACAGAACTTATAGAAAATTCTGATATGAATGATCCTTATGAGAAGTTAACCTTTTCATCAGGAAAAGCAATGATAGAAGGAGGTAACATGAAACTTAAAAATATAGCTGAGAAAAAGCAAATCGCTTCTAACATACAGAGTGCTATTCTCGATACAGCAGAGGAATTTAATCTTGATAGTGATGCTTTAGCTAAAGGTAAAGTTAAAAAGGGTAAAGCTAAAAGTGCACAGTCTGGAACTAAATT
>Ga0079224_100001232_pt1 | contig 28787 bp, 22 predicted proteins | sample Stecom2015_FD_80414 | JGI IMG/M metagenome (GOLD analysis project Ga0079224, IMG submission 80414) | Agricultural soil microbial communities from Utah to study Nitrogen management - Steer compost 2015 | ecosystem: Environmental > Terrestrial > Soil > Agricultural land | place: USA: Utah... | reverse complement strand
TTTGGCCCGTAACCTGTTCCTTTCATTTTGGTGAACCAGAATGGGCCAGAACTCCGCATGTGAATACCAGGCAAAGAAGCGTGGACCGAGAGGTCCCGCCCAGGCATGAAGTTTTCGGTATTCTGCGCGGTCGAGGCCGCAAGGGAGGTCGTGCAAGCAAGCGAGTTCTGCCGTCTCCACGCACCGCTTGAAAAAGCGAGGTGTCATCAGCTGGATATTGCGGAAGCTTCCATGTTCCGCAATGAATGCAGGATTCAAGTACCGGATATAAGCGTCGGCTAACCGGACCGGAAGAAACTGTGGCCCGTAGGTTCGCGAATGAGCGTCGTACGGATACCAAAAATTCGGTGTAGTCAGAAAGATCATACCGAGTGGCCGCAAAACCCGCTTTAACTCTGCGAAGAAGGCTAATTGCCACTCCTTTCCGCCAATCAGGTGCTCAACCACATCGAAGGCAAAGACGAAATCGAAACTCTTATCCGCAAAAGGGAGTTGTGATGCACTACCCTGCAGGTAAGACCGCCTTACAGCCGCCTCGGCCCAGCGAAGAACGTGCAGGTGGTAATCGAGTCCTGTGTAGCGAGCATCAGAATTGATAATCTGGCCGAGACCTCCTGTACCGCATCCGACATCCAGGACTGACTTGTTTGAAAAGTCCAGGAGCACGAGATTCCCAAAGGATTCGACGAGTTGTTGGTTGCGGGCTCTGGTGCCGGCCCAGTATTCGACCCAGTTCTCAATCGCTTTCTGATCAGAACCGAATATTCGTTCGGCTTCTTTGCGTAACTGAAGGGTCAGATCTCCTTGCTGCTTCATTCTGAAGAAAGAAAGCTAACAGACCGATCGATCGCTCTCAACTCAACCACAGGCCCCAGAAAGGCAGAATACAGAAGGGGATGGTCCAGATTCTCAATCAGTCGGCGGTTTCTTGCGGTTGTCAAGTGATCGAGAGCCGAAAGGTGTCGAGACAATGCTATTCGGCAAATTTCAACTCCGAGCATCAGGTTCAGGTAAAATGAAGAGATAGGGATCGTTTGCCTAGACGGAGAAGTAGATCCGCTGTTTGTGTAAGCGTGGTTACTAATCCGCAGGACGGACCGGTTTAAAATTGGTGCGCGAATTGCTGCTAAGACGCTCAAGAGGATCAGATCATGATACGTCGCTTCTGTAAGTCCGCCCTAATCGTTTCGTGTATGGCGTGGAGCTCTCTTTCTGCCACCTCCGTTACTACCGTCAATCTTGCTGAAATGGTTCGCAATGCTGACCGTGTTTTCTACGGAAGGTGTGTCTCAACCCGACAGAGCGTCGAACGGGAAACGGGCATGGCCATTGTCGAATACGAGTTCGAAGTTCTGGAGGGGCTCAAAGGAGTTCGGGCCGGGGAAACAGTTACAATTCGTCAGCTAGACGGCGAGAAAGCTAGTCTTCGACTTCCAGGTCTTCCCTCCTATCGAAAAGGTCAGGAGCTTCTCCTTTTCTTGCATGGAGATAGCCGACTTGGTCTGACCAGTCCGGTTGGCATGGCCCAGGGATTGTTTGAGAAGCGGGTAATGGCTTCGGGTGAACCCGGATTCGTCAATTCGTATCAGAATAGCAATCTGGCACACCAGTTGCGTTCTGAAAGGGTCGTCAGCAGATCGTTGAGTCAGACCGAACTATCGGCAATTGAATCGGGCAATCCGATTCCCCTGAGTCTCTTTCAACGGATGATTCAGAAGATCGAGCTAGCTTACCAGGAAAGTGATGGCCGATGAGGGGGCGGTTGCTGATTGACGTCCTGGCCGGGACGATCGTCTCCTGTCTTTGTTTCTGGACACTTTACAGTGGCGGTCCCGATTTTGTTCGGGCCGGCGGGGAAGTGCTCAAGTGGCAAGAACCTGTAGCTTTGATGCTGGATCAGGGGCCACTCGGAAACTTGACCAATACCCAGGCGATCCAACTCGTTCTCAATGCCGTGCAGAGTTGGGAGGAAGTCGAGACATCGACAATCTCCTTTTCCATAGAGGGTTCCCTCAATGAAGACATAAATTTCAACAATTACAAGATGTTTCTGGGCGGCCAAAATCCAGGGGTGAACCCGGTCATTTTTGACCATGACGGGAAGATCATCGATGACTTTCTCGGCACCAACTCGAGTTCGAGTGTCCTGGGGTTTGCCGGCGTTCGAATTCTGGATCCAGAAAATCTTGCGTTCCGATCGGGCTGGGCCGTCTTGAATGGTAAGCGAGCCTCCCAAGGTACCTTTCCTCAAGTGGTCACTCATGAATTGGGACATATGATCGGCCTCGATCACAGTCAGGGCCTCATTACAAATACCGCCGGGTGCAGCAGGTTTCCTCCTTCCGGTCAGTTTTGCGATTTCATACCGATGATGTACCCCCTGATTTTTCAGGCGGGTCCGACCCGGCCAATTCGTGATGATATCGCCTGGATCTCGTGGCTTTATCCGACTCCTGAATTTTCGCAGCAAACGGGTACCATCAAGGGGCAGATCTTCCGCCGGACAGGCAGTCCACTTTTTAATGCGAATGTGGTTGCGGTCAAGGTAGAGGATTCGGCGAACGGACCGGCTCAATCGAATGAGGAGTACGTCTCGGTCGTTTCCGACTTTCTCCTGACAGAAGATGGTAGTTATGAGATTCCAGGTTTGGTTCCGGGAAAATATGTCGTGTTTGTAGAGCCGGTTCATTCCAGCTTCGTCGACGGTAGTGGAGTCGGACCGCGTAATTTTCGCTATTCCAACTTCGACAAAGAATTCTGGGATGAGAATGAATCGGGCGATGCCTCCCAGGACCATCCAAACCTGAAGGCCGTTATTGAGGTCAAGGCCGGCGAAACTGTTTCAGGTATTAACATTATCATCAATGAGGATACCAACCTTCCACACATCCTGACCGATGACGGCGAGATGCTCTACATTTTTCCCGATGGATTTACCTTCCCCTTCTACGGAAAGACGTATTCGGAAGTCGTCATTAACAGCGACGGCAATCTCACGTTCACCAGAGGAGACAGCGTTTCGACGCCTCGCACGGAACAGAGGTTTTTGTCAGGCCCTCCACGAATTGCTCCTTTTTTCACAGATTTGAATCCTGGATTTGGGACGATCCGGGTCGTAGAGAATGCGGCTTCACTGGAGTTTATTTGGGACGATGTTGCAGAGTACGACCAGCCGCTGAATACGCCTAGAAATACCTTCTCGGTCACTCTCTACAGCAATGGGGATATACGATTTCATTACCAACAGATTACCGCTACTCCGGACCCTGACGGCAAATATTCACAAGGATTGCTGGGCATCGTCGGAATCACACCTGGGGGTGGAGCGGAGGGTAATCCGCAAAATCTGCTGGCCGGGGGCGGAGTTCATGAAATCGGCCAGGACCCGATTTATCAGGTTTTTCCCGGGACTTCGTTTAATCTCGTCGGAGAGGAAGTGTTTTTCCAGGCTTCGGCTCACGAAATTTATTTTCCCTTCTATACCGGCAATCAGGAGATGTTTACCGGATTTGCGGTTAGCAATTTCGGAGCCGACGAGGCTGAAGTTTTCGTCGAGAACCGTCAACTGGATGGCGAACTGGCATCCTACCTCTCTAATCCGGCTGTTCTCGACATCCCTTCTGGCGATCAGCTAGCCCAGCTCGGTGCGGAAATCTTCGGAATCGATTTTTCAACTGAGCAATCAGGGTGGGTTCGAATGCGTTCCAGCCGTCCAGAGTTGGCCAGTTTTTTCCAGTTCGGTAACGGCCTTTCAAGTGAACTGACGAAGATGGATGGAGGAATCTCTCAGACGCAGACATCCAGCCGTCTGGTGTTTACCAGAGTCCATCAGGGCACCAGTGGCTTTCGTTTGCGGAGCGGCTTCCTGCAGGCCGCTACCTTCCTGAATATCGCTAATCCTGGTCTCGAACAGATTGGACTGGATTTGCGCCTCTACAGCAACAGCGGAGCCCAGCTCGCCCGCGTGCAAAGAGCGGTCGACCCTCTAGGAGTCTTGAGGGCTTCGGTTGCTGAATTGTTCGATGTGCCCGAAATAAATGACGGTTTCGTCGAGGTGGATGTTGAAGGTGGCGAGGCAGTCGGCTTTCAGGTCATCGAGCTGGCAGACACTTTGCTGGGTCTAAACGCTGTTTTTCCTCATGACAAGACTGTTTCCTACTCGGCCCAGCTCGGACACGGTCCTGACATTTTCACCAGCCTCAAACTAGTCAACCCGACGGACTTTCTGATCAATGTGACTCTGACAGCCTTTCTGCAGGAGCCCCAGGGGGGCGTGTCGGAAAGGGTTGTGGGTCCTATCGTTCTGGGCCCCAACCAGACATTCCAGCGGACTGTCGACGAAATCTTTGGGTTGGCCGGTGAGCAGGTAGGATCGATTCGTGTCGAGTCGAGTCAAGGCGGAATCCTGGGAGACGTGGTATTCGGAGAGCCGTTGTCTGCGCAGTTTGCTGCTGCCATGTCGCTCCAAACCACTCCCTTTACGCAAGCTGTCTTCAGTCAGGTGGCCAATGGAACAATAGACCCGCAAAAGCCTTCTCTCAATTCGTTCACCGGGATTGCACTTTTCAATCCTAATAACATCACCGCTCAGGTGCAGATCGAGGTTTTTGACCGAGATGGAGAACTGGCGGGTGAAACAGTTGTGCAGCTTGCACCCGGTCAGCGCCTTTCAGAAGTACTTGAAGATATGATTCCCTCCACAGAGGGACTGATTCGAGGATACATCATTGTAGAGTCGAACCAGCCGATTGTCGCCCAACAGCTTCTCGGCAACAAGACTCTTCGGTATTTATCGGCAGTTCCACCCACCATCATCGAGGCTCCCTGAGCTGGTATCCTTTAAAGGGCGGCAGTGTCAGCCCAGTTTGTGACAATGTCCTCGAGATTGATGCTAGGTTCAGATCGTGTTACGACCATTTCCTTTGCCCATGAGAGCGAAGAGGAGTTCGCGCGCTTTCTGGACTTCTACCAGATCGCCTGGGAATATGAGCCGATCAGTTTTCCCCTGGCCTGGGATGAGAGCGGGAATGTGACGGAATCATTCACACCTGATTTTTATCTGCCTGAATTTGAGCTGTTTGTGGAGCTCACTACAATGAAACAGAGTCTCGTTACCCGAAAAAATCGGAAGATAAGACGAATGCGAGAACTCTACCCGGAATACAACGTGAAGATCCTCTACCGGAAGGACTACCATAAATTATTGTTCAAGTTTGGCAAGTTGTGATGATGTCGCATTCTTCTTCTTGTCAATCCAGCAAGCTGCCGAACGTCGTCAAGCAGGTCATTCTTGACGAGGCGACGATTTCCCAAACTGTGGAACGCCTCGCGCATCAAATTCAACAGGACTATCAGGGTTTAGACCTCCTGTTGATCGGTGTGCTGCAAGGGGCCCGTCCATTTTGCATGGATCTGCAGCGAGCGATCGGCCCGTCCTCAAAATTGGACTGGATCGGTATCAGTCGCTATCGGCATTTGAGTGGGTCGCGGAAAGTCGAGATTGTCCGTAATACTCGAACGTCGCTGAAGGATCGCCACGTTCTCCTGGTTGAGGACATCGTCGATACTGGCCTCACTTTGAACTACTTATTCAAGAATTAAAGAAGAGGAAACCGGCCTCGATCTATGTCTGCACACTCCTGGACCGGCCGCGATTGAGACTGGCGCAGATTCCCGTACGCTATGTCGGGAAAGATGTCAGCGAAGACTTCTTGATTGGCTATGGTCTTGACTACCGCGATCGCTATCGAGATCTTCCCTACATCGCTACGATGAACTTCGAGTCGCTCTCAATAGGGGGTGGAGAAGAGCAAGTGCGCGATCAGCAGAGCGGAAATGAGAGCTACGAGCAGAATCCCGCGCACAGGTAGAGCTCGCTGCTTTAAGGCACGGCTGTCAGGGCCGGTCCACTGCAGTTCGGCGCGCTGCCAGTAGCGACGGTAGTTCTCATGAAGACCGTAAAGGAGCGCTATCAGAACTGAGTAGAGGGCGGTCAAGAGCCCCGTCAAGACGATCACCAAGGTCAAGTAAATGACCCAAGCTATCAATTAAAGTACCCCCGTTTTACCGCCTTTGCCTTAGACTAAGGGAAGCGTTTCAGTCTCTCAATCTGCCGGCGTTCCTTCTTGGTTGGACGCCCCTTCCCCTTTTGGCGGACTTCAGCGCCACGCAAGAGACGATCTAGCGGATCCAGTTGAGGCCGTGGCGGGCTGAGATCCTCAAACAGAAGTACGACGTCGGCCTTCCGGACAGCCCTTTCCGGCAATCCCTTGACCACCAGAATCCGTGTCCAGTCCCCAAATTGAATTTCGACGCGATCATTAAGGGAAAGGTTCTTGTGCGCTTTGGCGATTACTCCGTTGACCTTTACTCGGCCGGCTGTGCAGGCGTCTGTAGCGCGGGTTCGAGTCTTGAAAACGCGTGCTATTTGAAGCCATTTGTCCAGGCGAACTGTCATATCGCATTCAAGATAAGATTAAAAAAATTTACTGAACACTGTAGCCGGATTCACGCCTCGGGTTCAAACGTTGACAGCGCGAGCGGCCCGAGTGCTGATCAGCTCTTCGTAAAGGTCCAGAGTCTGTCGTGCAATCGAATCCCAGGAAAAGTGCCTTTCAACACGAAGGCGGCCAGCTTTTCCCATGGCCACACGACGGTCTTTATCTTTATAGAGAGTGTTCACGGCCTGCGCGAGATCGCGTGAGAACTGCTCCGGGTCTCGGGGTTGGTAGTCAGGAGCGCCTTTGCTTTCAAAGGGCACCAGTAGTCCCGTCACGTTGTCTTCAACGGCCTCGGGTATACCCCCTACTTTGCTCGCCACCACAGGGCACCCGCAGGCCATAGCCTCCAGGTTGATGATCCCGAAAGGCTCATATATCGACGGACAAACGAAGACGACAGCGCCGCTGTAAAAGCGAGCCAGGTCCTCTGGTGCAATAATGTCCCTAATCCAGTAAATGCCCGTGCGCTCGCTCTGCAACCGGCTGACCTCCCGATCCATTTCCTGTCCAATCTCGACTGTGTCGGGTGCGCCTGCACAGAGAACCACTTGAAGGTCGGGATGGAAGTGTCGTATCGCACGCACCAGGTAGATCACGCCCTTCTGGCGTGTAATGCGCCCAACAAAGAGAACGTAAGGACGTTCTGAAGAGATTCCGTATTTCTCGAGCATCGGCAATGGGTTCAGCGGCCGAAATAAAGAGATATCGACACCGTTGTGAATGACTCGAACCTTATCAGGTGGAATGGAATAAGTATCGAGAATCTCTGTTCGAGTACCCTCGGATACCGCAATTACGGCGTCAGCAGAAGTGACGGCGGTTCGTTCGATCCAGCTCGACAACTGGTAGCCTCGCCCGAGTTGTTCCGCCTTCCATGGTCTGAGTGGTTCCAGAGAGTGGGTCGTGATGACGAGTGGAAGATCGTATAATAGTTTGATCCAGAGTCCTCCCATCATGCTGTACCAGGTATGGCAATGGACGATGTCAGCGGTTGTGGGCAGAGCGGCGGTTGCGAGATTGACAGAAATCGGGCTTAAAGCCTTTCTCAGGCGCTCGTCGGCAGGACTGAGGCCGTCCTCCCATTCGTGAAATCCGCGGACTGTTCGGTTCTTACCCGCTTCCTCGATCTTCTGGTCACCGAAGCAACGAACTTCGACCGGGACTAGCTGTGACATTGCACGGCTGAGGTGGTCAACATGGACACCGGCTCCCCCGTAGACATAGGGGGGGTACTCTCGCGTGAGGTAAAGGACCTTCATGATCCTTGATGATAGCAAAGCGATCTTCTCTCGAACACACGCCAGTCAGTGTCAGATGATATGGAAGAGGAGATGGCTATCGCTGATTGTTCCACAGCTCTGGTCTTAACCGGTGGCGGTGCTCGCGCTGCCTACCAGGCCGGCGTACTCAAGGCACTGGCGGAAAAGGGGCAGTGCAGATTCCCGATTATCACGGGCGTGTCGGCAGGAGCAATCAATGCTACGTATCTGGCTTCGGTCACTGAAAAGCCAATAGAAAGCGCCCAGCACCTTTGTGAAGCCTGGAATGATCTACAGATTGAGGAGGTTTTTCGAAGCGACCTTTCAGCTATAGGTCGCAGTCTTATTCTTTGGGCTTGGATGTTGATTAGAGGAAGTGGAGGTCACACCGTACCCGTGCGAGGGATCGTCGACACCACGCCGCTCCGAAATTACCTCCAAAGGCGGATTCGCACGGGAGGCATCCAGTCAAACCTCGAGCAAGGGAAACTCGATGCCCTGGCTATCTCGGCGACGAATTATCACACGGGTCAAACCATTACCTTCGTCCATACGAAAGAGGAGTTTCAGCCCTGGGTGCGGGCAGGACGGCGCGCTGTGCAGGCTCAAATCACAATCGACCATGTTCTCGCCTCGTCTGCGCTTCCTATAGTTTTTCCAGCAGTGCCGGTAAACGGGGTCTACTACGGAGACGGCAGTGTTCGTCAGACGGCTCCTCTGTCCCCGGCCATTCATATGGGGGCTGACAGGATTCTGGCGATTTCGGTGCGTTATCCCAGGGACCCGGTAGAGGAAACCGAGATACAGGTTCACGGATATCCACCGCCTGCCCAAATCCTGGGCATGCTGATGAACTCTATTTTCCTCGATTCCCTGGAGGCAGACGCAGAAAGGCTGCGGGGAACGAATCAGATCATCAGTCACTACGCTTCTAGCGCACAACCTCCTGGACGGTTTAGACACATCGATCTGTTGGTCTTGAACCCCTCACGAGATCTCGGAAAGCTCTCTGCTAATCTGGCAGCCGACCTTCCCTTATCCCTTCGGTTGCTGGTTCGAGGCCTGGGCGCCGAACGCTCGAGAACCCCCGACTTCTTAAGCTATTTGCTTTTTGAGCCTTCCTATGTGAACCGCTTGATTGAACTGGGTTACCAGGACACGGTAAATCGCTGGGCGAAAATCGAAGCATTTCTGGCCGATTCGGGACGCTCAAGAGGGCGTTAGCGCTAATACGGTCCGGGACGATTTGCTGAATCTCAGCTAGCGTGATCCAATGAATAGACAAAGTCAAGAGCCAACGTTTTGACCTCCTTCCTTGCTTGGTAGGAGAGTCTGGAAAGGAATGTATCGTGGCAGAAACTGACGTGGCAACCCGGAATCTGTATTTTACGTCGAACCTGGATCGAGAGCGGATCCTTCAGCAGTTCAAGGACGTTCGGCAGCAATCAGAACGGCTCTGTGCGCCGTTAGAAACTGAGGACTATGTGGTGCAGTCAATGGAAGATGCCAGTCCGACTCGCTGGCACCTGGCCCATACCACCTGGTTCTTCGAAACCTTTGTTCTTTCCCGTACAGTTTCCAATTATCGGTCGCCGCATCCCCAGTACGCTTATCTTTTCAATTCCTACTATGTAGCGGCCGGAGACCGGTATCCTCGACCACAACGAGGCCTGATCACACGGCCGACCGTAGAGGATGTTTATCGCTATCGGAGCTATGTCGACAGGCAGATGGAAGAAATGATTCGGGGTGCTGATGACGAGCTTTTTTCCTCTTTGCTTCCGGTGATTGAGATTGGCAATCATCACGAGCAACAACATCAGGAGTTAATTCTGACAGACATTAAGCATGCGCTGTCCTTCAATCCTCTCTTTCCTCTTTACCGCGAAAGGAAGGAAATGAGGTCCCTCGACAAGGTCACGATGAACTGGCCGGGATGGGAAGGGGGACTCGTGGAAATCGGGCATTCCGGCAAAGGTTTTTGCTATGACAACGAGTTGCCTCGGCATAAGGTTTTTCTGCAGCCTTTTCACCTTTCCAGCCGTCTGGTAACCAATGGAGAGTATCTCCGTTTCATGGAGGACGGAGGCTATGAGAGGCAGACTCTATGGCTCTCTGATGGATGGAATGAGAGGCAGCGTCGGAATTGGACAGCACCCCTTTACTGGCAAAAGGTGGACGGGGAGTGGCACGCTTTCACATTGAACGGTTTTCGAAAGATTGTCGACGAGGAGCCTGTGACACATGTCAGCTTCTATGAGGCTGATGCTTATGCGAGATGGGCGGGGGCGCGTCTGCCTCGCGAAGAGGAATGGGAGCACGCTGCAGCTGATCAGCCGCTGGAAGGAAACTTCGTAGAGCAAGAGAGCTTTCACCCGGTTCCAGCTTCCTCGAGTTCAGGTCCGATCAGCCAGATCTTCGGAGACGTGTGGGAATGGACTGCAAGCCCCTATGTGGGTTATCCGGGCTATGCTCCGCCAATCGGTGTGCTCGGTGAATATAACGGAAAATTCATGGCCAACCAAATGGTTCTCAGAGGCGGGTCTTGTGCCACACCGCTATCACATATCCGCTCCACCTATCTCAATTTCTTTTATCCCACTGCTCGCTGGCAATTCACCGGCATTCGTCTCGCCAGAGATTCGTATTGACTAAAGAGCAAGCCACAGGGTCAGCCGATAAGTGAGAAGTGAGGCAATGTACGCCAGGCCGAACATGAAGAGAAAGGCCGTCACAGGCCATCTGATTGAACCCGTTTCTCGGCGCATTACAACCAGTGTGGACACACACTGCAAAGCGAAGACGAAGAAAATGAGGAGAGAGAGCGCCGTGGCAAGAGAGTAAGCCTCAGCTCCGGGCCCGGTGTGCACGGTTTGCAGTTGGCTGGGAAGAATCTTGGTTAAGCCGCTCAGATTATCGGCTTCTGCCTCAGTCGCATAGATCTGGCCCAAAGTTGCGACAATCACTTCCCGAGCTGCCAGAGAGGCTACCAGACCTACTGTTATCTTCCAATCAAAACCGAGTGGCTCGAAGAAGGGTTCGATCAGTCGACCGAACCGACCGGCGGCACTGTTCTGCAGCTGATATGATGCGACGGCCTCCTCTCCCTGTGCCGCTATCGCACTCGGAATGTCCATCCGGGGAAAGGTTAGGGTGACCCAGAGTAGGAGCGAAGCCAACAGTATTACGGTGCCGGCCCGGCGAATAAACCGATATACGGGTGTCCACACGCCACGCAGAAGGGCTCGGCCTGTCGGTATGCGGTAAGGCGGAAGCTCCACATAGAACGGTATCGTTCGTCCGCGAAGAAGCCCCTTTCGCAACACTGTTGCTACCACCAGGGCTGTTACTGCGCCGAGCAGATATAAGCCCATCATCACCAGTCCCTGAAGGTTGAGTACCCCGAAGATAGTTTTGGCCGGAATGAAAGCCGCAATCAGCAAGGTGTAAACCGGAATTCGCGCCGAGCACGTCATGAAGGGTGATACGAGAATTGTGGTGAGGCGATTTCGAGGGTCAGGAATGGAGCGGGCAGCCATGATTCCTGGAATGGCGCAGGCATAAGAAGATAACCAGGCCACGAAGGATCTACCGTCCAGGCCGATCCATCCCATCATCCGATCAATTAAGAAAACTGCCCGACTCATATACCCGATCTGTTCCATCAGGGTGAGCAGGATGAAAAGCAGCGCGATCTGCGGGATGAAGACCACGACACTTCCAACCCCGGCTACAATCCCGTCCACTAGAATACTTTGCAAGAGCCCATCGGGGACTAGGGCGGAGATACCCTGGCCGATACTTCCCACCAGGCCTTCCATAAAATCCTGCAAAGGTGCGGCCCAGGCAAATATTGCCTGAAAGAAAAATGTCATCACGAGGGCAAAGACAATCACTCCCAGCACAGGATGGAGAAGAATTGAATCGGCACGATCCGTCAGCGGAGTACCGGTGCGAGGAGGTCGATAGATCTGGCCGAGTATATCGTCTGCCCAGGCGAACCGCTCATGAACTTCATCTGGAATAGAAGAACTCGATCTGAACGGCTGGATTTCCTCGGGCGAGTCGAGAATCGCTTTCAAATCGTCGATTCCGATTCCCTTGTTTCCAACAATACCGACGGCAGGAATGCCTAGCACGTCCTGGATACGGTGAGGCCGAACCGCACCTCCGCGGGCCTTGATCTCGTCCACCATAGTCAGAGCCAGCACAACTGGAAGGCCGAGTTTGAGGAAGCTTCCAAGAAGGGGGAGGGAACGGGCCAGCGAGGTGGCGTCGGCCACAAAGATAATTCCATCCACCGGCGGACAGCCGGGCATTTCACCACGAAGCACTTTCATAGTGACGTGTTCCTCAACGGAAAGGGCTTCGCTACTATAAATGCCCGGAAGGTCGATCAACTCGATCTCTTCACCGCTTGGTAACCGCGCGATACCCTCTAGTCGGTCCACCGTGACACCGGGATAGTTGGCCACCTTGGCCCGTAAACCGGTCAGGCTATTGAAGAGAGTAGACTTCCCGGAATTTGGGCTGCCCACCAGGGCAAAGCGGCGTATGGAAGCAAGGATAGGAAGTGAGTCCTCGCTCTCGTGCTTTCTCGGGCCGGATAGAGTTGCCATGAGGGAAATGGTACGTTCGGGCTATTTTGACTTCAGTAGCGCAGCGGCATGCAGGAAGACATAAATACAACCCGCTTCGCTACGGCGGAGACATACTCTGCAGTTGCGAACCTCATACTCAATGGGATCTTTAAGCGGAGCTTTTCTGAGTACACAGATTTCGCTGCCGGGAACAAACCCGAGGTCGGCCAGGCGGTGGTGAAATTGATGGTCCGGGTCGACGGCTGCAATTCGACCTTTCTGTCCCGGTTCTAGATGAGTTAGCGGAATGGGTTGTTCCTTTGCCATAGCCCTAAGTGCTGAAATTATGTTATACCCAAGTCAATTCTCCAGCCGTGCGCTGGGAGAGTCAAGTGATATTGAAAGTCAGTTTCAATTATACATGAACCTCTGCCCAAACTTCCCACGGTAGGGTTCTTGCTGCCGCGCAGCAGTTGAAGCAGATGACCTATCCGTAAGATTGAAAACTAAAGATCTATTCTGCCAGGAGCCCGGACGACGATCCACATCGGTGAGGTCGTTCTGCCGGGCTGTTGGCAGAAGCCGCGAGTTCGATGAGGAGGGGATGAAGAATGCTGAGGAAGGCAAAAACGCTGATAATCGTGGTCTTGGCGGTTACCTTCGCGTGGGTAATACCGACCTGGGCACAGCCGAGTAAGAATCAGGTTGCACAAGAATGGTGGCACTGGGGTCATGATGCGGGAGGAGCACGGCATTCTCCACTGGACCAAATCAATACTAAGAATGTCTCACGGCTGACAAGGGCATGGACTTATCGGACCGGAGAACTCGATCTAATAAAGCGATACGCGAGAGGTCGCCTGCCCGGGTTTCAGAGCACGCCTTTGGTTGTCCAGGGAACACTCTATATCTCAACCCCGTCTTCTAGGGTTATCGCTCTCGACGCCACAACCGGTCGAGAAAAGTGGCATTTCGATCCTCAGAAGGGAAGCGGGGATAAACGAAGGTTTTTTTCACATCGTGGGGTAGCCTACTGGCAGGGTCAGGGCGACAAACCCGGACCTGATCGTCGAATTCTTTGCGGCACAGTAAATGCTGAGTTGATCTGCCTGGACGCCACGTCCGGGGTGCCCTGTCCGGATTTTGGAGAAAAGGGAAGACTCGATCTACGCAAGGATTTCTCCGACCAGTGGGACGATCAAAGCTATGTCGTGACGTCTCCGCCGACCGTGGTCAAGGACCTGGTGATTGTCGGAGCTCTGGTCCCGGAAGCGCCGGGCAAGGGACCAAGTGGTGACGTGAGAGCTTTTAATGTTAGGACGGGTCGGGAGGTTTGGCGCTTTCATTCGGTGCCGCGACCCGGAGAATTTGGGCACGATACCTGGGCGCCGGATTCCTGGAAGGATCGCACTGGGGCCAATGTCTGGTCCATCATGAGCGTAGACCAGGAACGTGGATTGGTCTTTCTGCCGACCGGTTCAGCTGCTTATGATTTTTACGGTGCCGATCGGGCGGGTGATAACCTGTTCGCTAACAGCGTCGTTGCTCTGCGAGCCGAGACAGGAGAACGAGTCTGGCACTATCAACTGGTTCATCACGATATCTGGGACTACGACCTGCCGGCCCAGCCGCTCCTGGCGACGATCGACAAAGAAGGGAAGAAAGTCGACGTCGTGGTTCAGGTTACCAAAATGGGTCTCGTTTTCGTCCTTGACCGCGAAACCGGAGAACCCGTCTTCCCGGTGGAAGAGAGGAAAGTACCTCCCAGCCCTGTTCCAGGTGAAGCCGCTTCTCCGACTCAGCCGATTCCGGTCAAGCCTCCGCCTCTCAGCCGCAACACTGCACTCCAGCGAGAGGATATCACCGACGTTACGCCTGAGTCTCGGGAACGCTGTATGGCCATCTTCGAACAGGTCGTCCATCATGGAGGCGTTTATATGCCGGCCGGTCTCGAACTGACCCTTTCTTTCCCGGGTACACTGGGCGGAGCGACCTGGTCGGGAGCATCATTTGATCCCGCCATCGGGTTTCTCTTTGTAAATGTGAACGAGATCGGCAGAATCGGGCTTTTGGAGCCTGCTGGCGAAAATTTTCCTCTGGATTACAGACGAAACAGTCCGTGGGGTCCCTACGCCCGTTTCTGGGATGAAGACGAGCTCCCCTGCCAGAAACCACCCTGGGGTACCTTGAACGCCGTTGACTTAAGTACCGGCGAACTGGTCTGGCAGGTTCCTCTCGGGTCAATCCTGAAGCTGGAGGAGAAGGGAATCACCGGAACCGGAACTCCCAATCTCGGTGGATCGATTACGACCGCAGGCGGACTGGTTTTTATTGGTGGCGCCAATGACCGGAAATTGAGAGCCTTTGACGCCAGAACCGGACAAGTCCTTTGGAGCGGAGAGTTGGACGGCAGCGGGCATGCAACTCCGGTAACTTACCTCGGCCAGGATGGTCGCCAGTATGTTGTCATCGCAGCTGGAGGGGGAGGTTACTTCAGTCAAGATAAAGTATCTGATGAAGTGGTGGCCTTCGCTCTTCCCGCTGAATAGGTAGGATTGATCAACCCGGAACGCTTCTTTGCGGCGCCATCTAGAGGGCTAGAAAAAGAGCGGTCACCGCAACCAGCCCGATTGCCAGAGCCCAGCCAATCAGGAACCCTCTGAAGTCTTCTCGATAGGCTTTCCAGAAACTTACTCCGGCCGCTCCCTTCAACGGGGACAAGAGATTGACCATAATTAATTGCTGGCCTTTCTCGGAGACTCGCCTGGAAGGTTCCGGATTGGACAACGAGGGCTCGTCGAACTCCTCCAGTTCGGTGATAGTTGTCTCGTCCGAGGTATCATCGGTCGGATTCTGAAGCCGTCCGACAAAAGAATTGACTTTGCTCTCCCGTTCGGGAGGCGTTAGGAGGCTGAAAACAATCAGTGCCGCTACCCCGGCCAGAAACGCGACGAGAAAGACGTTGGCGTCCCAGTGATCCAGCCGGTCTCCACGTGCGTAATAGAGGGAAAAGTTGGTGATCACAGCGACAATGAGACTGGCCAGAGCTCCCCAGCGATTGGCTCGAACCCAGACGATTCCTCCGACGATACTGATACCCATGTATGTTGCAAGGGTCTCGGTCAGGAGAAACGAATAGAGGACTCGGTCGATTAAGAAGATGGCATAGAGGACGCCCAGCAGTGTGATGGCAAGTCCGCTGAAGCGGCCTACCCAGAGATAGTAGCTATCAGGCTTCCGCTTAACCAGGTACTTGCGGAAGAGCCCCTGCGTGAAGAGAGCTCCGCTATCTACCATGAACGCTGAACAGGTAGACATATTAGCTGCCAGAATCGAAGCCACTAGGAGTCCCAGTGAGCCCGGAAAGAGAAGATTGTGGCAGGCAAAGCCGAAAGCATCCTCCGGGTCATTGAGGGAAGAAGTGCCGAACATGTTGTTGGCCACCATGGTGGCAACGATGACTCCAACCAGCGCCCATCCCACGGTGCAAACGCGCTTCACGAAGTTTCCATAAAAAAATCCGACCCGGCAGGTGTGTTCATCCTTTCCGGTTCCGACAGCTGCCAGCATGTGCGGTTGAGCCATAATCCCGATCAGCCCGTTGAGAGTCAGCATGACGATCACCCAGGGGGTGATCCCTTCCGGAGCAGCTAGGGAGAATTGATAGGGATCGAGTGTGGCTTTCATCCCCGACAGGCCGCCCACAGCGTGCCAGCCTAGGGGGATCAGCATGAAGGAAAGTGCGATGATCAGGAAGCCTTGGAAGAAGTCGGTCCAGGCGGTCGCCAGCAGCCCTCCTACAAAGCTGTAAAGGATGAAGATCACCGTCATGGCAATGACGATGTTGTTGACACCGATCTCTCCCCCGACGGCCTGGTTGATTACTTTCCCGGCGCCCTTCAACATGCTGGCCGTATTCAGTGTAAAGAAGCAAAGCGCAAACAGGGTGTAAACTCCTCCCATCCACCAGCCGTAGCGATCTTCGGTCATCTCGGCGATGGTCGTTCGACGAATGCGTCGGAAGACCGGAGCCATAATCCAGTAAAAAGGGGTGGCGAACAGGTTTTTCCAGTGAAACCAGATGCCGGACATTCCCATGGTGTAGACGGCGCCTGCCAGGGATACGGGCATTTCGGCATGGGTCCCTATTCCGAAGCTCTGACCGATCATCAGCCACTTCCCGAACTTTCTCTTGCCGAGGAAATAGTGGTCCGTGTCCTTGACCTTGAAACCGGCGACAACTCCAATGGCGCCGACGACAACCAGGTAGAGAATGAGAATGATCCAGTCGAGGGTGCTAATTTCCATCGTGATGTATATACAGATCTTGCCGACCAAACACAAGGCGGCGTCAGACAAGCGCAGTCCCTCGCTTGCTCCCTGTCACTTTGAGTCAGTAGTGAAGTGAGCGCCGGACGGCGTTCCTCAGTAGCGTTTGCTGCCATTGAAGAGCGCTCGGGCACCTTCGCTGCCATGCGGACAGGCCTTTTTCAATCCCAATTCGGTTAACTGCGAGGGGACATCTGCCCCCGGAAAAGAGGATGAAATATACGGCCTTGAGCAACGCGATCCACTATCATGCTGACGGTTGACGGAGTTACATAGCCATACCAGTAGCCGCCGGGGTAGATCAGAAGGTTTCCGGCATACCTGTGACCTCCGACGTGACTGCAGGGATAAACGTGCCAGTTCGAGAGAACGTTCTGGGCCGACAGGTAGTCTTCCAGAGCTTCAATAACAGGAGGTCCGCAACGGCCACAACGCTCGTCCCGCTCGCCGTGAACGCAGACAAAGAAGTAGGTGCCCTCCAGACTCGACGACGCCAGAGGAACTTCCAGGTCGTGCCCGGCAAGCTGACGAATGATGCGGTCCTCAGGCTGTTCAGCCGATGCCGCGTAACGAAGGGCATCGGGAAACACAAGAAAGTCCCGGCCGGTGGCGGATCCGTGTTCGCGGTATGCGGTGACCTTGGTGATCGGCATCAAAGCAGGGCTGCGATCAAGCGCCTGTACTAATCTTGCAACCGTCTCATCCGAGTCTTCAACCCGGGCGTACCAGGAGCGAGCGCCCGTTTCCACGAATATATGTCTTTGATAAAGCTTAACTGTATTTCGAAGGTCTTTTTGATTGTCCATTGTGCTATCTGAAATCTAACGACTCAACCGCAAACCCATACTAATGCTGGATATTTGTCGAGAAGAGTGGTAAGAAGATGGTTGTTCTGATACAAGCATGTCGTCAATAGTTCCCCTAGCATTATCCAGAAGATTGGGTTCCAGACAACCCGCCGGGGAGCTCAGTCTCGACGGCGTCGAGCACTGAGTTAAGCATCGTACCCTGCTTGCTTGTAGCCCTGATGCGTGGTCCGATCTATCCTTTTCCATTCACGGATCAAGAAGAAGGTTGTCGTGCTGAACAAGATGATTCCAGCGAGTCCGAATAAGGAAGAATAGCCAATGAACTCGACAAGACTCCCCCACAGAGGCGGGCCGATAAACATGCCGAGGGTCGACGCTGATATGTAGAGACTCATCGCCGGTCCTGTGTGGAGCGGATGAAAGCGCTCAGAGGCAAGAGAGCTCAGGCCGGGATAGAACGTTCCGTGGGCAAGTCCGCAGGCAAGTCCTAGAACAAGCAGATGCCAGGCTCTGAACCCGTGGGGAATCAAGCTCAAACTGAGCGCGTAGAGAGCCAGGCTGGCTATGGCAATCAATCGCCGATCACCGTGATCGAAATGCTGGGCGAGACCTAGACGTGAAAGGATGGCCCCGCCGCCGTATCCGACGCCGAACCAAGAAACAGCGCTGGGGCCAATCCTCTGTCCTACGGTAGAGGCCAGAAAGGTCTGCCAGACCGCAAACGATAAACCGAAGACGAAGGAAATTCCCAGGATACCCCTCAGCCGAGGCAGGTTGGTGCGAAAAACCTGAGCAAAGGAGGGACGAACTCGCTTTTCGGGATCCAACGGTTGCGGCAAACGCCGCAACAGGAGGAGAACCACCACAAAGCAGGCAGGGACCGATGCCAGCATCACGGCCGAGCCCACGGCTTCATTCAGGTAAGCAGCAAGCAAAGGCCCGACTGCAAGCATCACAAATCCGGGAAGGCCGAAATATCCCATCATCCTTCCCTTAAGGTGATTGGGGACACTCTGGACGAGGAGAAAAAGGGCCCCCGCAAACACCAGGGCGGCGCCACCACCATGAAGGATGCGCGCCGGAAAGAAGAGATATGGGACGACAAGGGCCACCACGTAGAGAATTCCACCGGCGATAGCGATTACGGAGCCCAGAGTTGCAGTGCCGATGTTTCCGATTCGACTGCTGACTTGGCCGGCACTGATCTGAACCGATAGATGGACTGCAAAGTAGACGCCGATGATCCATCCGATCAGTACCGGACTCCATCCCTGTTCCATAAGGATTTGCGGCAACAGCAGGAGCATCCAGATCGGGAGGCTGATCAAGGCGCTAATTGTGAGATAGTAGGGAAGAAGCCCTCGATACACACTAGGAGTTTCCTGAGGGCCAATCGAGTCCACCCGCCTTTCGACCGTCGGCCTCCGTGTTTTGCCACTCAAAAAGCTATCGTACCTCGTCCAGGAGGACGGGGACGCCTCCGCGGTCCTTGCTGAGCTGTGCAGCCTGCATGAACTCGAACATTTCGAGTGTTTCCTCAGCCGGAACAGGAGGACTACCGGTCTTGAAAAAAGTGACAATCTGTTCCACCAGGCCTTTGTACAGCGTTCCATCAAGCGGATCGGATACATCGATCTTCTTTTCGCCGATCACCCGGACCCCATAGCCGGTTGCGCCTGCGCGGAGCCCTCGAAAAGTTCCAATTCTTCCGTCTTCCCAGACGCCTACGACTACCTCGCCGTCCGGATGAAAGAAACGTGTCACCGACTTGCAACCAGGGCCCCATCACGGCGTAGAGCGACTCAATTCCGTGGATTCCGTACCAGGTGAGATCGACGTGATTCGGTTCAAGGCTGGCAGGAGAATAAACATCGGCCCCTCGAATTGCACCAATTTCTTCATTGTTAATCAGCCTTTGAATCCCGTGGAAGAAACGCAGGCTCGACGAACTGAAAAAGGGGATATTGCCTTCCTTGGCCAATTCGATGATCCGGCGAGCATCGTCAAGATCGGCTGCCAGTGGCTTGTCAATAAATACTGGAAGCCGGGCCTTAAAGATCTCTTTCGCCTGCGGGAGGTGTTTCCTGCCGTCGACACTTTCCAGAAGAACGGCATCAACGCGTTCCAGGAGTTCGGGGATCGTTGAGACGATTTCAACACCATACTTCTCTTCAAGCGTCTGCCGAAATTTGGGAAGGCGTTCATAGCTGGCAGGAATATCATCACTTCCACCGGGATAGGCTGCAACAACGCGGGCTCCGGCGACATGGTTTTTCCCTTCAGGATTGTTAAGAATCTCGGTAAAAGCCACAGCATGTGAGGTGTCAATCCCGACAATCCCGACCCGAATCGGTTCTTGATTCTGTCCAACCAAGCTGCCCAGGAATGCACAGCTGGTGACCATAACCAGTAGCAGGCTTATTAATCTGAACATCGGCCGATCCTTCCTCCTGACCTTACGCTTGTTGTTTTGCAGAACGTAAACATCCTACCCTACTCGTGTCTGTCAGACGACGTTATCGGACGTTTTCAGCGGCAATTTTCCTTAAGATGAAGGTTCATTGTAAAATTCACGCATGAATTGGCGGCAATTGAGCTGGTTGTGGTTTCTTCTTGCATTGTTGATATTTGACCAGTCCCTTCTGGCTCAACGCAGAGACCCCCTCCAATACATTGAGATTCTGGAGTCTGCCGATCGAGTTAGGAAGTTGCAGGTAGAGCGTGTTGTGGAAGTGCTTAATCTAAAGCCGGGCGAAGTGGTTGCCGATCTCGGTGCTGGTTCAGGCCTTTTCACGCGTCCCATAGCCCGCGAAGTGGGTCCTTCCGGAACAGTTTATGCCATCGACATCGATAGTGTGCTGCTGGCTCATATTGAAGAAACCGCGCGACGTGAAGGCCTCAATAATATTGAAACGGTCCAGGCTAATGAGTATGATCCGCGGATTCCCGAAGAGGTCAACCTGGTCTTGATCTGTGATACGCTCCATCATATTGACAACCGTCCTGCCTATCTGAAGGCGCTCCGCCGGTACCTTAAGCCAGGAGGCAGGATTGCCATTATTGATTTGGAAAAGAATTGGCCACCGGGACACGATCTCAATAAGTTTACTGTTTCGGAGCTGCTGACCTGGATGGGTGATGCCGGTTTCCGCGTGGACCAGCGGTTTGACTTCCTGGAAGACAATTTCTTCATTACCTTTCGCTATTAGCATTCGGGATAACGCTAATTGAAAGGACCGCCATTAAGGTCGGCGGGGAGAAAGGCTCGGGTTGCAAGCTGCCTTTTGATTCGTTCGGGGGGACTGCCATGGCAAGACTTTCGCGTCAACTCAATCGTCGACAATTTGGTGGGGCACTTGCTCTCGGGGCTCTTTCAACGACTTTGAAGAGCGAACCGGGTAGCGCGATGCGAAGTCCTGAAGGTTCTCCCGTTCGGACTTGCATCTTCTCAAAACACCTGCAGTGGTTGGATTACAAGGAGATGGCCGAAACGGTGGCCCGTCTGAACTTCGACGGTATCGATTTGACAGTTCGGCCGGGTGGCCATGTCGAACCCGAGAATGTCGAGCGGGACCTTCCCGCTGCTGCTGCGGCAGTGCGAGAAGCGGGTTTGGATCTGTTGATAATGACGACGGCCATCAATGATCCGGATGATCCCCACACGGAGAAGATCCTCGCCACCGCTGCTGACCTGGATATCGAGTTTTATCGGATGGGGTACTTCCGGTACGAGAAAGGTGTCCCCGTTGATCAGGTAATCGACGATGTACGTCGAAAAATGGAAGGGTTGGCGGAGTTGAATGCCCGGCACCGAGTCCGCGGCAACTATCAGAATCACGCCGGCACAGGCTATTTTGGTGCCTCACTCTGGGATCTGAGAGAAGTGTTAAACAAAATCGGGAGTGATCATCTGGGAAGCCAGTTTGACATCCGCCACTCGGTCGTGGAAGGGGCCTTTAGCTGGGTGGTCGATTTCCGTGCCTTGTCCCAGCATGTACAGACGGTGGCGATAAAGGACTTTTTCTGGGAGCGGGAGGGGGACCAGTGGAATGTCATCAACTGCCCTCTGGGTGAAGGAGCAGTTGATTTTCCAACCTACTTCGAGCTTCTCCATTCTACCGGATTTAACGGTCCAATCAGCTTACATCTTGAATATCCACTGGGCGGCGCCGAATCGGGCCGGCGCGACCTAACTATTCCTTCACATCGCGTCTTGGATGCTATGCGTCGGGACTTGAGCCTGCTGAACCAGCTTCTGCAAGAGGCAGGCTTTTCTTTAACTAACTAAGCCCGAATAGATCCAAAGATCCTGTCTTCGGAGACATCTCTATGCAAGATCGGGATGGTGACGAGTTCAACGAAGGTGATGCGACCCGGATGGACTCCTCCCCTTCTATATCCGAAAGAATTGGACCGTACCGAATTCTAAGTCGTATTGGCTCAGGAGGGATGGGGGAAGTTTATCTGGCGGAGCAAGAAAGGCCCCTGCGAAGGCGCGTGGCGGTAAAGGTGATCAAGCCCGGGATGGATACGCGCTCGGTGATCGGTCGCTTCGAGTCAGAGCGGCAGGCGCTGGCATTGATGGACCACCCGAATATTGCCCGTGTCTTCGATGCCGGTTCCACCTCAGAGGGACGACCCTACTTCGTCATGGAGTGGATTCAAGGGATTCCGATCACCGACTTTTGCGATCGAGGAAGACTCTCGACCAAGGAAAGGCTAAGGCTTTTCCTGCAAGTATGTGAAGGAGTTCAGCATGCGCACAGACGAGGGATCATCCATCGCGATCTGAAGCCGAGTAATATCCTGGTTTCTCTACAGGATAGTGGACCAGTCCCTAAGATCATCGACTTCGGGGTGGCGCGTGCCATTGCCCAGCCACTTAGTGAGCATACCGTTTTGACCGAAGTTGGACAGATTATCGGCACCCCCGAGTACATGAGTCCTGAGCAAGCCGACTTTTCCTCACTCGACATCGATACTCGTACCGACGTCTATTCGCTGGGTGTTGTGCTCTATCAGTTGCTGGTCGGGGTCCTGCCGTTCGATTTTGCACAGAGGAGGATGGAGGGTCTGGACGCGGTTCGGAAAACCATCCGGGAGGAAGAGCCCGCTCGCCCGAGCACGCGGCTCGTGACCATGGGGCGAATATCGACAGAAGCAGCCCGCAATCGAAAGACGGACGTCCGCGCACTGGTTCGCGACCTCAAGGGCGATCTGGACTGGATTTGCCTTAAGGCCCTCGAAAAGGACCGTTCCCGCCGCTATGACTCACCTCACGAACTGGGAGAGGACATTCAACGTCATCTAAGGAATGAAGCGGTTCTTGCCGGACCCCCAGGTGTCTGGTATCGCATCGGGAAGCTGGTGAGGCGCCACCGGGTCGCCTTCACGGCTGCTGCCCTTGTCCTCATGGCAATTTTGATTGGTACCGGAGTCAGTGTCTGGCAAGCGGTTCGAGCAACGCGAGCCGAAACGGCTGCACTTCAGGAAGCCGAAACCGCCCGCCAGGTGGAAGAGTTCCTCATCGAGTTGTTTCAGTCCGTAGACCCGGGCCGCACTCGCGGTGAGGAAATTACGGCAAGGGAGGTTCTGGACAGGGGTGCTGAAAGGATCGATCGTGAGCTACAGGACGAACCTCTAATTAAGGCCAGAGTCCAGGGTGCGATTGGCAATGTCTACCTTAATCTTGGCCTGTATGAAAGGGCCCGTCCCTTACTGGAAGAATCTTTGGAGATCCAAAAGCAGCTCCTTGATGAGAACGATCCTCAACTCAGTGATCCTCTGACCGATGTCGCTAATCTGGAGTTCTTTAGCGGCAATTATTCAATGGCGGAAGAACTACATGTCGAGAGTCTGAGATTGCTTGAAGCTAAACCAGAGGGTCAGGACCGGCGAATCGGGCGCACGCTGAGGAACCTTGGTCAGGTTCGCGATCAGTTGGGAGATTTTGAGTCGGCGCGGTCACTACTGGAGAGAGCTCTCGAGATCGGAAGAGAAATAGACGGAGAAGAGAGTTCAGAGTTCGCCCACAACCAGACAATGCTGGCGGCCGTGCTGATTGAACAAGGCGAATACGATCACGCCCTGGAACTGTTTGAAAGTGCGCTGGAGACGGTCCGGAAGGTTCTGGGGCCCGATCATTACAAGGCAGCATCAATTCTGCTCGACATCGGGAGGGTTTACGATAATCAGGGGGAATCAAATCTGGCGCTTGACTTCTATCGACAGGCAAAAGAGGCGTTGGAGCGCTCGCTTGGGTCTGACCACACTTTTGTGGCAGCCGCGTTGAACAACATAGCGAATGTTCTACGCACCGATGGCCGGCTCGAAGAGGCTGCCGATGCGTACCAGAGAGCCTTGGAAATCAATGAAAAAGCTCTCGGTCCCGACCACCCCTCGGTGGCGACAGTCCTGAACAATCTGGGGATCATTCTGGAGCAGAACGGACGTGTTGAAGAGGCGCGTCAGGCCCTCATGCGAAGCCTCGACATACGGCGGCGGATTCTCGGTGGAGAACATCCGGATGTGGGCTCGACTCTGAATAATCTAGGGATGCTGCACTTCAACGCCGGAGAGTACCGGCAGGCACGAACCTACTATGAGAAATCTCTCGAGATTACACGGAATGCCTATGGCGAACACCATCCGGAGGTCGCTGTTCTGCATCACAACCTCGGCGAACTCTGCCTGAATACGGGCGAGCTGGTGGAAGCTCGTACGCATTATGAGACAGCACTCGAGTTATGGCAGGCATCTCTTCCTTCCAACCATCCCTATATTGCTTTCGGCTGTCGAGGGTTGGCTTCGGTACTCCGACAACTGGGCGAAGAAAATGAAGCTCGGAAGCTGGACGAGCGAGCAGACCAGATCGAGAATCGCAGTAAAGGGGGGTGATATCATGTCATACCACCCTCGCTTGCCATTTCTGAAGTTCCCGTTCATCTTGGCCTCGTCCTGTTTCTGAATTCGAAACCGGTGCCATGCGGTACGCCCACTGGTTGCGTTCGGCTGTCACGTCCCCCGCTGACAAACCTGAGTTTGTTTCATGACGCGGGGGACGAAAGTTGGAGTTTCAGACATAGTCACCGGCTGGAATTGACCTTTTTCGGGTAGATATTGAGGGGTGGCCAGTGGCGGCGAATCGCCAGCTCGAAACCAGACCAACGGATGACCTCGGTCAATTGGGCCCGTGGCTTCGAGGTTGTGTCTCGTTCTCTCTCCGGTGCGACGGGGGTCACTGTTACTGTGGCCATTTTGATTCTCCTTTCATGTGGTTCTGCAGAAAGAAGCGAAAATTGGCCTGTAATCGTGGCAGAGATAATCAGCCGAGGTTCTTCATTGATTAGACGAAAACAGATATTATTAAGAACTAACGATTTACCCCTACGTGCTAACTGTGGAGGCAGCAATGTTTGGTAGCGCTCTTCATTTCGCCCGGTGCATAGTGATCTCGAGATTATGGGCCGGCCTCTTATTTTCTACCCTCTGGTTCGTTCAGCCTGTTCTGGCGCTGGAAACCGAATTGCAGATCGTTCGTTTCCCAGAGAATGAAGACATCGAGCTGAATATGCTTCCGACCCGTCGGGTTCCGGAAGCCTCGATGCGTGCAAAAGTCGATTTCGAGCAAGGCCAGATTCGGATTGAGTTGGACTACCGGAATATGAAGCCTGCAGTTCTCTTTGGCGGAGATGTCACATGCTATGTCGTGTGGGCTGTCAATCGAGATGGGACTGCGGAGAACTTGGGAGAGCTATGGGTCCGGCCCGAGCGACCGAATGACCGGGTGAGATTTTCAACCGGTCAGCGTAGCTTTGCCCTGCTGGTGACTGCTGAATCCTATTTCCAGGTGGACCGTCCCTCAGAGGTCGTCATATTTCAGAATGCCGCCAGCACCAATCCGAGGGCTCCTTCTGAAGGCGTTCTGTTTTCTTTATTTGCTGAGCCACCCGCAATTGGAATTCCCAGCCTCGAAACCGTACGTTACGACGGCCGTAAACCTCTTGACGTAGTACAAGCGGAACGCGTCCTTGAGATTGCACGGCGCATGGAGGCTGATCAGTACGCAGAGAGCTTGTTCAACGATGCCAGCCTGCGCCTGGAGCAGGCGACCGTGATGGCCCAGCATTCCCAATCTCGCGCGGGTGCTCAGGACTATGCCAGGCGCTCGGTAGCATCGTCCAATGAGGCCATTCGATTGACACTACGCCGGAAGGAAGCCGAAGCGCTGGACCGGCAAATTGCCGAGCGCCAGCAGCAGATGCAGCAGCTTGAACAAAGAGCGGCTCAGGCAGAGCAAGAGGCAGCAGAACTCGCTCAAGCAAAGGCTGCAGCAGAACAGGCGATCGCCTCAGCCAAAACCGAGTTGGATCAAATGGCTGCTGAAAAAGAGCGCTTGGAGATAGCCATGGCCGATCTTCGTCAGAAGCAACAAAGCCTGGTGGAATCGATGAAATCCTTGGAGGCTGATCGGGCGAGGATCGAAAGAGAGAAAGCAATTGTTGAAGACCGGTTGCAAGGGGCACTCTCTCAAGTGGCCGAGACGCGCGACTCGGCACGCGGCTTCATCCTCAGTCTTCCAGACATTCTATTTGATGTCGATCAGGCCACGCTCAAGCCGGAAGCGAGAGTCGTGCTGGCTAAGCTGACCGGTATTCTTCTTATCCTCCCTGATTTGAACGTCCGAATCGAAGGGCATACTGACTCCACGGGATCTGCGTCCTACAATATGCGACTGTCTCAACAGCGTGCCGATTCCGTTTTCAATTTTCTTGCGGAACAGGGCCTGAGCAGTCAGAGAATGAAAGCGGTTGGATACGGAATGGAGCGGCCGATTGCCGACAACTCAACTCGAGAAGGTAGGCAGCGTAACCGTCGTGTCGAGATCATTATCGCCGAAGGGGATATCCAGGAAGCAGGTTAATAGGTGGTTCGCCTTGGTTTGACATTGCTGATCCCATTTCTTGGTTACCTGGTCTTTGGTCTGGCCGGAGGGCCAGAAAGCCGTCGCCACGTACAAGCAGCGCAAGGCCAGGAAGAGGTGGCTCAACGTGCCCGCCAGGTACTTTTCGAGCGTGCCGAAGAACTGGCTCGGCAGGATCGACTGGTAGCCGATTTCTACCGGATATATCGGAAGCTCGCCTATCCGCTTCCCGTGACTTCCATCAACCCGCACGACATCCAGGTGGAAGGCCTCAAACAGTATCCCTGGGAGATCTGGATGATCTGGGAGCTGGAGGAGCGGATTCACAGTCTGGCCTGGTCCGGGGAATGGTCGGGCAATCAGGGGCATCGTAACCTTGCCGAACGAGACCTTGCTGCGCTCACCCTGTGGCCGACCTACAATTTATGGGACAATCCGCATCTCTCGGTGGGACACACTGGGCGATTGATGGCGGTGGCCCTCAAGGAGTGGTCCTGGCTATCGGATGAGGTTCGATCGGCGCTATCCGGGGCCTGCTTCCGCCTTGTTTCAATGCATGCCCCCTGGTTCAAAGAGAGCAGGGCCCGCCTGCAAAATGTCCAGGACATCCTTTCCCATACGGAGCGAGGTTCGTTGATTCATAACATTCCCGTGATTGCCACACTTGGAATGGCGATGGCTGCACGAGCCTCACAGCATCCACTCCAAGACGAGTTGGACGGCCATTTGCGCGCGCTGATCCTAGCCGAATTGGAACTTCGGACCGAAGGCGTAACCGAAGCGATTTCATACGACGGCTACATTCTGGATTTTGTGGTCGATTGGCTGAGCGATGTAGCGGAAGAACTCAGAGGAGAGATCCTGCAACATCCGGAATTTAGTCGCATGATGCGACAAGCGGTTCTGCTGGCCACCCCTGGCAGGCTCGAGACCTTTGCACCAATCAACGATGTGGAGGCGCTTGAAATGCCCTACCATGCGGGAATTCTTGCCAAGACTATGGAAGAAGTTGCTGACCCAGTGCTTGCCTGGTTCTTGAAACGTTATCCGATCGAACTGCTTCCTGCCGATGCCCTGGCGGCCCTTGCTTCCAGCGATCAGTGGCCTCGAGAAGAGGCTCCCAAAGGGGGCGCCTACCCAGGGCTATACGTGTACATTCTCAGGAGCGGGTGGTCTGCCGATGACGTTGCGGTAGTGATATCTGCCTCGGAGTCTCCATCAGGCCACATCCAGCGAGATAACGGAACTCTGGTAATCGGTACAGAGAAGATGTGGTTAATCGATGATCCTGGGTACCAGCAATATCTTCCCGGTGAAGAGCGAGAGTTTACGATTGGCCCGACCGCCCATAATGCTCCTGTGATCAACGGGGTGGCGCAGTCCAACCGCAGCCTGGGGGATGTGAGTTGTCGACAGCTTGAGCCAGGAGTGCTCCGATCTACACTCGATTTGACCCCGGCATACCCTGACCAGTTGGGCTTAGAGCGGGTGATCCGTGACGTCTGGTTAGTCGAGGACGAATATGTCGTTGTTGCCGACCAGGTTCGCGGGAAGAGCTCCCTTCAATCGGTGCAATACAACTGGCATGCCCATCCAGAGGCTGCCGTTTGGGTCGATCAATCTGGAAGAGGGCTCATCGACGCAGCGCCTGCGCAACTCTGGCTGCAGTGTGCAGGCCGACGGCTGTCAGGAGTGGATCTGAAACGCTTGCCGGGAAGCCGTGGCCAGATGACCTTTCAGCTGACTACGCCGATAGAGGGGGAAGGAGTCTTTTGGTGGATTTTTTCCCTTGGAAAGCCTGTTGAATACCGCCTCTCTCCGACCCAGGACAGCCTGCTTGTCGGCAGTCGATCCTTCTCAATCGGATGAAGTTGCCCGCCAATTGCGTAAAGAGACGGCTCTGTCAGGCCAGATCGCAGGACTGCTTTGCTCTGCTCCGTAATTGGGTCACAGGCAGAAATGTCGGACCCTTTCTGTAATCTACCCTACTAGCGGGCTTTAATTTCGCCGTCTGATAACGGAATAAGTAACAATGGATTGGACCCTCCTTCTTGCATTCATGGCTGGCAGTTTTTTGGGTACGCTGGTTGTCTGGGCGTATCTCCGTTCACGCGCACAGGTCCAATTCTCGGTATTTCATGATCTCCTACAAGAAAAAGAACGCGCTATAGATGAAGTTCGGCAAAATCGCGATGAACTGCAGCAGGAGGTGGCGGGACTGCGGGACCGGCTGGGCGAAGAAGTACAGAAGCGCTCGTCGGCCGAGGAACGAAGTAGCCGAGTTCCGGTCCTCGAGGCTCAAGTGGAGAAGGGTGTACAGGAGCAGAACAGGCTCATGGAAAGGATTGCCGAACTGCGCGAACGGATCTCCCGGCTGGAAACCGAAC
>Ga0079224_100001231_pt1 | contig 28797 bp, 22 predicted proteins | sample Stecom2015_FD_80414 | JGI IMG/M metagenome (GOLD analysis project Ga0079224, IMG submission 80414) | Agricultural soil microbial communities from Utah to study Nitrogen management - Steer compost 2015 | ecosystem: Environmental > Terrestrial > Soil > Agricultural land | place: USA: Utah... | reverse complement strand
GCGTGCCAGGCGAGGCAAAGAGACTTATTGTAAGCGCCGTACTCAAATACAAGGGTCGCTTCGCCGCGCCCATGCGAGACGACAATATCGTGGCAGTGTTCGATGCGTCCATCGACGCCGTCCAGTGCGCCATGGAAATACAACGCGAGCTGCTGACCCGCTTGAGCGATGAAGACGACGCCTGGAACATCGTCTTTCGTATCGGACTCAGCGCAGGGCAACCCCTAACAGAAACGAGCGACTTCTTTGAAGAAGCGCTACGACTCGCACACCGCATCTGCAATATCGCCGGCGAAAATCAGGTGCTTCTGTCATCTCTCATCCACGAACTTTGTCAGGGCGAGGGTGGGACAGAACCAAAAGAAAAATTCCTTCTCCGGATTCTTCGTCCCGATGAAGAAGGGACGATAGCCAAACTCTTCAACGCCATCGAATCACACTTGCAGGATGAAGCCATGACCGCCGACCGGTTGGCAAGCAATCTGAACATGACAGTTCAAGATCTCGAAACCACTGTCAAATCCCTGACCGGAAGATCTGCTGAAGATTTTTTGAAAACCGTCAGGAGAGAGAAGAGGTTGCCGGCTTAGGTCAGAAGCAGATGCAGAGGCAGTCCGCCCTAGCGGGCGCTTCGACAACACAAGTCAAAAGTAAAGATCAACTGTGATGCCGCAGGAATTCGCCATCTGTTGGTGCGTTTGGCATTCATAAAGTTGGCTTGTATCAACTGGGGCCAGGGAACGGATTGATAGTAGTGGGCAGACCAGGATGAAGGCTGTAGTATCCTCCGCCAACAAACCCTATTCATCAACTATCATGACAACCCCTGTCCCAAAAAGTACTGATGCTTATCAAATAACCCTTCACTTCCTACCTTTGCATACGCTCTAATCGGCAACCAACATCAACACATCAGCACATCAACACCTCGACACAGCCAGGGCTTGGTTCCGCGACCAGGGATGGGAGCCCTTTCCCTTCCAGCTCCAGGCCTGGGAAGCATTTCTGCGCGGTGAAAGCGGCCTGGTCAACGCTCCCACAGGAAGTGGCAAGACTTATTCGTTAATGACACCTATAATGCTGGATTACCTTGACCGCGTTCCGCCAGGTAAGACCGGACCAAAAGGCATTCAGGCAATTTGGATTACCCCAATACGCGCGCTCACGCGTGAAATTGAGTTGTCGGCAACGAAGCTTGCGCGTGGCCTGGATTTGAAATGGACTATCGGCATCAGGTCGGGTGACACCTCCGCAAAAGAGCGCGAAAAACAACGCGTCAATCCTCCGCACCTGCTGATCACAACACCGGAAAGTCTTCACCTACTCCTTGCGAGGAAAGGATACCGTGAGCTTCTTGGTAGCCTGCGCGCCATTGTAGTGGATGAGTGGCACGAGCTCATGGGATCCAAACGCGGTGTTCAGGTAGAACTCGCGCTCTCTCGCCTCAAAAGCATAGCACCACACCTTAGAATATGGGGCATATCGGCAACCATCGGAAATATGCAGCAAGCCCTGGATGTGCTGCTTGGCGTCCCGCGGGACAATACTCCGCGCCGAATCATCCGCGCCGAAAACATTGATAAAACGGTAGAAATCATCTCGCTGTTCCCGGCCGATCTGGAACGTATGCCATGGGCGGGTCATCTTGGCATCGTGCTGCTCGACCAGGTAACGGAGATTGTACGCAAGAGTACGTCGTCGCTCATTTTCACTAACACGAGATCTTTCGCTGAGATATGGTATCAGAAGATGCTGGCGCACGCTCCGGAACTGTCCGGACAAATCGCGATGCACCACGGGTCAATCAGTCATGATATCCGTGCCTGGGTAGAGGATCAGCTTCACAAGGGAAAGCTCAAGGCGGTGGTTTGTACATCGAGTCTGGATTTGGGCGTCGACTTTCGGCCGGTGGAAACCGTCATTCAAATTGGAAGCCCAAAAGGCGTGGCTCGCTTCCTTCAGCGCGCGGGTCGCAGCGGTCACCAGCCTGGCGCAGTGAGCCGCATATACTTTGTGCCAACGCATTCGCTGGAGCTGATGGAGGCCGCAGCGTTGCGTGAGGCCTTTCGCAGGAAGATTGTCGAGGATCGCGTACCGTACGTACGGTCCTTCGACGTGCTCGTTCAATATTTGATGACGCTGGCCGTTTCGGATGGCTTCGATCCCGATGAAACGTTGCGCGAGGTGCGAACGACGTTCAGCTTTTCCAGTATCTCTGACGATGAATGGCAGTGGGTGCTTAATTTTCTTACGACGGGCGGTGAATCGTTGCGCGCCTACGATGAATACAGGCGTCTGATACGGCAGGACGGCCTGTATCGCGTTGAAAACCGCGCCATAGCGATGCGTCACCGACTCTCTATTGGAACCATTGTCGGAGACGCGCAACTGCATGTAAAATTCCTTTCAGGAAAATATCTTGGAACGATCGAAGAGTATTTCCTCTCACGTCTGGATCCGGGTGATGTGTTCTGGTTCGCCGGACGTAACCTGGAACTTATACGCATTCGCGAAATGGATGCCCTCGTGCGCAAGAGTTCCCGCAAGTCGGGACTCGTACCTTCGTGGCAGGGAGGAAGGGTGCCACTGTCGTCACAACTCAGTGATATGATCCGATTGAAACTCGACGAGGTTGTTCATGGGCGCGCTGAGGATGACGAGTTGAAATTTCTTGAACCACTATTTGATCTTCAACGTCAGCGATCCATCCTTCCCGATAAGGATAAGTTCCTCATTGAATATTTTGAGACTTCGGAGGGATATCACGTAGTCATGTATCCCTTCGAAGGAAGATTCGTGCATGAAGGTGTTGCAGCGTTGGTGGCTTACCGGATCGCACAAATCCGACCCATCACATTTTCGATTGCGATGAACGATTACGGATTTGAGTTGCTTTCCGATCAACCCATTCCCATAGAAGAGGCTGTTGAGACGAACGTGCTGGGCGTTGAAAATCTCTCGCACGACATCCAGGCCAGCATCAACTCTACGGAAATGGCGCGACGAAAATTTCGCGACATCGCGGCTATCTCAGGACTGGTATTCAAAGGTTATCCGGGCAAACCCGTAAAGGATCGACACCTCCAGTCGTCTTCCGAACTTTTCTTCAGCGTATTTCACGACTACGAAGCGCACAATCTCCTGCTACGCCAGGCATACGAAGAGGTAAACGACTTCCAACTCGAAGAAGCCAGGCTCCGCCGCGCTCTGGAGCGCATCGCCATGCAACGGATTGTCATCACATATCCCGATGTACCCACACCCTTCGCATTTCCAATCATTGTAGACCGGTTGAGGGAGAAACTGACGACGGAAAAAGTGGAGGATAGGATAAGGAAAATGGCGTTGAAGTATGGTTAAATGTGTTGAAGTGCGCAAGTGTTGAAGTTGCGGAACCTGCCTACTGTATAATTCTGATTATCAGCGTATAACGTTCCTCTTTTCCACATTTTCTTAAAAAACTTAACGTCCCCTTAACATCGGGCTGAGGATTAACAATTAGATTGCGTCGCAAACCCGAACCATGTTTGAACTCGATCTTGCGTATTCGGTACTGCTGGTCCTCTGCCTTATTGCAGCTTGCGGCTTTGAATTTGTCAACGGTTTTCATGACACCGCCAACGCGGTGGCTACGGTTATTTATACCAATTCGCTGAGGCCCTGGGCGGCGGTTGTTCTCTCGGGTATCTGCAATTTCATGGGTGTCTGGCTTGGAGGTATTGGGGTGGCCATTGGCATTGTAAATCTGTTGCCGGTAGAATCACTCGTCGACCAAAACATCACCCATAGCTTGTCCATGGTGATGGCCCTGCTGATCAGTGCGATTTTCTGGAATCTCTTTACATGGTATTTCGGCATTCCATGTTCCAGTTCGCATACGCTGATTGGATCCATTCTGGGGGTGGGGATTGCGTATTCGCTCCTTCCCGGTGCTACGGAAGCAGCTGTGAACTGGTCGAAAGCACAAGACATAGGATTGTCCCTGCTGATATCGCCCTTGTTTGGTTTTTCGGTTACGATCATTGTCATGTTCATAATCCGTAACCTGACGAAGAAGACGTCGTATGGGGCAAGCCTTTTCAAGGAGCCGAAAAAAAATGCCCCACCTCCGACATGGATACGGACCATTCTCATTCTCACGTGTACGAGCGTGAGTTTTTCGCACGGATCGAATGATGGTCAGAAGGGGGTAGGACTGGTGATGCTGATTCTGATTGGAATCATTCCGAGCTATTTCGCCCTTAAGTCGGAGGCAAATCCGTCGGCGCTTGTCGAGCCTCTGACCAAAAGTCTTGCGATCATGAACACGATCGATGATACCCCGTTTTCAGCCAACGATCGTACCCGACTTAACAACGCAAAACTGCTCAACCAGCGATTGCAGGAGCGCATTGATGGAATCACGACCGTTGAAGCAATCCCGAAGGACGAACGCTTCCTCGTGAGGAAAGACATTATGATCCTCGACCGCGAGGTAAGACATATTCTCGATGTACCCGAGTTAAGCCTAAGCCCGCAAAATCGTGAGACGCTAACTGCGAGTATGGGGACGCTGCGCACGATTACGGATTACTCGCCGAGTTGGGTGATCCTGATGATTTCTGTGTCGCTCGGGACGGGAACTATGATCGGCTGGAAGCGTATCGTTAAGACTGTTGGCGAAAAGATCGGCAAGGAGCATCTCACATATGCCCAGGGTGCGAGCGCAGAGCTCGTGACCGCAAGCACGATCGGGCTGTCAACCAATCTTGGACTTCCCGTAAGCACCACGCACGTTTTATCTTCCGGGATCGCCGGCAGCATGGTTGCAAGCAAGGGCATCAAAAATCTTCAGGCAAACACCGTACGAAACATCGTCATCGCCTGGGTTCTCACATTGCCAGTCGTGATGGTGTTGTCCGGAACGTTGTTTCTAATCTTCCGGGCGATTTCTTAGGATTCTCTTCCTTCCTCCGACATACTGCACCACCCTTGCTGTGTGGCCGGCTTCAATGAGCTTCTTGCAGAGAACATTGGCGGAGCCTGCATTGCTGAAGTTTCCAATCACAAGTGTTGTACCGAATTCGTCGTTGATAGGTTCGATGCCGTAAAAATGGTATTCATCAAGCGCAGGCACTGATGCGCCACCGTTTGACGGAGCAGTGGAAGCAACGTGTATGCGGAAACGAACAACTGAATCAGGTGGTATTTGCGCGATTTCGGGCACGTTGATATTGTGCTTTCCATACAATGCTCGTGAGTCAGCAACGAACTGTTTAAATGCCGCTTGTGACGTCGCGCCCTTTATCCTGAATGCTGCAATATCCTTTTCGGCATGGGGCACAGGGATCATGTAATAGTTGCGTTTCTCATCCTCCGTTCGATATACCCACTGAAGGAAATAGCCAACGGAATCGATGGTTGTAATCACACTGTCAGGTTTGTACCTGATCTTCATCAACTCAGTATAGACCGTAGCTCCGCCATCGGTGTAACGCTTGCGTTGTCCGGATACAAAATTTCCCAGCGAGTAAACGACGAGTTTGTTTTGATCCTTTCGCCACTCCATCGGTTGAAGAACGTGCGGATGTGAACCGATCACGAGGTCGGCACCGAGGCGACAAAGATGATCGGCGAGTTGTCGTTGTCCACGCGTTGGAAGACTTTCATATTCATTGCCCCAATGCATGAAGACGATGATGGCGTCGGGATTGACTTGCCTGGCCTTTTGTATGTCGGCGCGCATTTGTGCCGTATCAATCAGGTTTACCATTCCGGGTGCTGGAACGGGGATTCCGTTGGTCCCGTACGTGTAGTTTAACAGCGCGAGGGTAAAGCCATTCTTGTTGAGGATAAGTGGATATTCATTGTTGCGCGCTGCTTCGTTGGCAAAGGTTCCCGTATGCGGTATGCCGAGACTGTCGAGCACACGTATGGTACGGAGGATACCTTTCCTTCCACGGTCGACGGAGTGGTTGTTGGCGGTGACGAGAACATCAAAACCAACATCGCGAAGAGCCACAGCAAGAGCATCGGGAGAGCTAAACTGCGGATATCCTTTATATGGAGGGCCCGCCAGCGTCACTTCAAGATTGCCGATCGCGACGTCAGCACTTTCGATGTATGGTTTCATGCCAGCGAAGCATGACGTATAGTCATATTGGCCGGTCGCCGCGTTGTATGCGGAGGCAATCTGGCTGTCGTGTCCCATAATGTCGCCTGCAAACAGAAGGGAGATTCGCGTGGTGTCCTGGGCACCTGTAGTGAATGACAACCCTACCTGCAGGAGAAGCAAAAAATGTTTCATAATGTACGATCCAAAAAATGGCGGTGTGATGTGTTAGTTTACGGGCATCACCTTATCCGCAACAATTACAAAAACCCGACCATCCTTTTCGGGTTTGATTCGGGCGAAGCCTGTAAAGCCCCCGAAAGCGGGAAGGAAACCTTGTCTTGATCCAAAGTAAAAGCAGGGCAATGTCATGGCTTGCCTGCCCTTTCCGCTGAGTTGGACCGCCGGGTGCACATGTCCGGCAAGATTATAGTCGCCGCCGTCCTCTTCGCGAGGGTGATGGGTCAGCAGAAAAGGACCTATTTTCAGTTTTTCATGAACCGTCAACGATTTGCGCTCGTACTGGATTCGACTCATGATGTCGTGATTTCCCAGCACAAGTTCGAACTTTATTCCCGGAAAATGGCGCACCACTTCGCCGAATTCCTCCCACTCGCCGTTGTAATGACTGTGAAACAGGTCGCCCAGGCAGATCACCCGCCGGGCCTTCGACATTGAAATCAATCCCACCAGTGAATCCAGTGTGTCGCGATTTATGCGGCTGGGTACCGGAATCCCTGCACGGCGAAAATGGCTCGCTTTACCCAGATGCAAATCCGCCACCAGGAGCGCCTGTTCCTCCCTCCAATACGCTGCCCGCTGCGGATACAATACAAACCGCTGCCCCGCAACAGACACCTCCGCGATGCGCTCGTTTTCGTGTGTCATGGTTTCTGGTTGAGCGGACAAGATAGGAAAATGAGTACGGAGTAAGAAGCCCTTCGACAAGCTCAGGGTCCGGCATAGGCATTAACTGAGAAATCGTTTAAGTAATTGGTCCCTTCGACGGGCTAGGGACCGGTCTATCCGCTGAATGATTTTGAGTAGATGTTCGGCACATCAGCACATCAACACATGAACACATGAACACATCAGTACACAAAACTCACCTCCTGCCTAATCTCCGGATGCAGGCTTTTGGCCACGGGACAATTGATCGCCGTGTCTTCGAGAATTTTTTTCTGTTCATCTGTGAGGGTAAGCCCGGACATGTTCACGGTGACGACAATGCCCGTAACGCGTCTGGGATTTGAACCCATAATCTTTGTCACTTCCGCGCTGGCTTTTGGAAAAGGGATGTTTTCCTTCATCGCACGAATGCCCATGGTCGTGAGCATACACGACGCAAGAGACGTTGCCAGCAGGTCGGTGGGAGAGAAGGCCTCGCCTTTTCCGTGGTTGTCAACTGGAGCGTCGGTGATGATCGATGAGGATGAACGAACGTGCGTGCAGGTTGTTCTCAGATCACCGTGATATTGGACGGTTGAAGTTATCATTGTAATTGTGTTGAGCGAGTTTCTACCTTCTGCGGCGTTTAGGAGGTTGCTGACCTCCGGGAGTAAAGATAACGCCCAGTGATATTTCAAGACCAGTCAGGTCGATTTTGGCATCGCTGAATTCGACGTTCTTAGTTTCGATGGTGTTGTTCCCGCCGGAGTATGCGCCGGTTAATGGAAATTTTGAATGACCCACCAGGTAATTCGTCTCCAACGTGACGCCGAACTGGTTTGTCGCGTACACTGTGAGCTCTACGCCACCATGATATCCGAAGCCGGGTTTTTTGTCGAATTCGAACGATGAATTGGCAACAGCCCAACCTTCGTGGCTCCGGATCGCCCGGTCCATATTGCCGTAGTTTATCCGCTGGTCGAAACCATAGAAGAAGAATCCACCTCCTTTAACATCGAATTCCACGGCAGCCCCCTTGAGCTGAAAGACGATCTCAAGGGGAATGAAGATCGTAAAATTGGGACCGACGAGAGGCGACTTTGACTCGAAGGGGAGATCCTTGACGTTAAGGCCTGACATCCGGTATAACGACGCTCCGGTTTCGATAGCGAGAAAGGGCGTGATATCGACACCAACACCGCGTATGGAGAACGGGCTGATCGGCGTGGAGAAATAGCCATTTTTGGGTATAAAGTAGGAGAAGGATAGGCCGAGATCCTGGGCGAATGTTGCAGTGGACAGGCAAGCCAGGAAGGCGACCAATACAATGCGGTGCTTCATGTCGCGTTTTTGTGCAAAGTAATGAAAGTTTGGGCTTGCGCTTTCGCGGTGGCGCATTTACATTGCTCAAGCATGGGTCCTCGAAGTCTTCTCATTCTTCTTGTTGTTATCCTCGCGTCGTGTCAGGTACGGCGTGATCCGGCTGCTCTTGTCATTCGTGGGGGTACCATTTACACCATGGATGAATCAAACCCTGTCGTTGAGGCGGTGGCCATCCGTGGTGATACGATAGTTTTTGCCGGTTCACAGGATGAGATGCGCCGATACATCGGCAAAGACACAGAAATCATAGAGCTTGATGGCAAGACGATGACACCCGGATTTATTGAAAGTCACGGGCACCTCATGGAGACGGGTTATAAGGAATTGAACCTCGACCTCTCGGCGGTAACCACCTATGAGCAATTGATTCGCAAAGTAAAGGAAGCGGTAGGTCGTGCTGCACCGGGGCAATGGATCGTAGGAAGAGGGTGGCACCAGGACAAATGGAAGGGAGATTTTCCTCAGGTTAACGGTCTGCCGGTACACGACGGCATCTCTGAAGTCTCTCCGGAAAATCCCGTATTCCTTGAACATGCCAGCGGACACGCAGCGCTTGCCAACGATAATGCTATGGTGCTCGCAGGCATCTATGCGCTTACGCCGGCCCACACGACTGAACTGCTGAAAGAGAAGGGCGAAGTCTTGCGCGATAAAGAGGGGCACCCTACTGGAATTTTTATTGAACGGGGAATGGAACTGATCACCAGGTTCATTCCAGGAAGCACACCGGAGCGTGACGCGCAGGCGTTGGAGCTCGCTCTTGCAGCATGCCTCCGAAATGGGATCACCAGTTTTCACGACGCCGGCGCAACACAGCAAAACATTGAACTGTATCAGTCCTTCCTTGCGTCGGGGAAGCTAAGCGTGCGGCTTTATGTAATGATTGACGGTGGCAATCGCGACATGTTCTATCGCTGGATGAAGCGCGGGCCACGCATTGATCCTGACAATATGCTTACCATCCGCGCTGTCAAGCTCAGTGCTGACGGCGCACTGGGATCGCGCGGTGCCTGGCTACTTGAACCGTATGCCGATCGTCCCGGACATGTGGGACATGAAACGTTGCCCATGGACACCGTGTACAAGACGGCTCGCATTGCAGCAGAACGTGGGTTTCAATTGTGTACGCATGCCATTGGTGACCGCGCCAACCGCGAAGTATTGAATCAATACGAAAGAGCCTTTCGCGAAGTGGATTCGCCCTCACAGCAATTGCGCTTCAGGATTGAACACGCGCAGCATCTTGACGAGGCAGACATCCCGAGATTTGGCCAACTGGGTGTGATCGCATCGATGCAACCCATTCACATGTCGTCTGACAGGCCATGGGCTATCGACCGCCTGGGGCCGGAGCGTATTGCCGAGGGTGCATATGTTTGGCAGAAACTACTGCAATCAGGAGCACGCATCGTCAATGGTACTGATACTCCTGTTGAGCCTATCAACCCCGTTACATGCTTTTACGCCGCGGTTACCCGCAAGACGCTTGAAGGTAAGCCTGCGGAAGGTTATGAACCGGATCAGAAAATGACGAGGGAACAGGCGTTGCGCTCATACACAATTGATGCGGCATATGCTGCATTTGAAGAAGATATCAAAGGATCCATCGCACCGGGCAAACTGGCTGACTTCACCGTGTTTTCTCGCGATATCATGACCGTGCCGGAGGATTCAATACTCGACACCAGGGTAGTGATGACCATCGTCGGAGGTAAGGTCGTGTACGAAGAGCATTGATCCCTTCCGGGGGTAACAAAAAAAAGCCCGAACTTCTTCGGGCTTTATCTATTATTCTTCTACTCGTAGATATTTCTCTGCTTTCTTCTTAAGCATGTCGCGATCGGCCGTGATTGAAGGATCGCTGTAGATGTGTTGTGAAAGTTCGCCAACGACACCTTTCTTGTAACCGAGGCGTTCCGCTATTTGCTCGCAGAAAATGATTTCGCTACGGAAAACCTGACCATCCATCTTCATGAGTTGGATGAGGTAATAGAGGTGTTCAAATTTTTCATCGGGAGTGAGCGAATTCAGGCCGGAAATGGGCGCCGGCTTTTGAAGCATTGCGTCGATCTCTTCCTTGGGAATCCCGTTTGCCTTTCCGATCAGGTGGATGAGCTTGGCTTCCCGTGCGGCCACATTTTTGTCGCTTGCGGCGAGGTTTATCAGTACATTTAGCTCAGCTTTCTTGTCGAAGATCATACAATAGCGGTTTATTAGGGTCTAAATTTGGGAAAAATAAGCCGTCGAATTATTGAAAAATGCGCGTATTTGGTACATCGTCAGAATTCCGGGCTATGTATCCGTTGAAATGCAACCCTTATATTCAAGGCGCGTCTTTAGCACAAAGTTTAGAGCGATGAGGCAAATTCTTGCAACCCTTGTTTTGTCGATGCTGGTAGTTACTGCCTACGGGCAGCAAAGTGAGGTCCGGGAAGTCAGGTCATTCCGGGGTATTCGGGCGGCAGAGGGAGTAGATGTATACCTTAAGAAAGGAAAAGAGGAGTCCGTACGCGTCGAGGTCGGTGGGAACACGGAGTTATCGCATATCGTCACGGAGGTTTCCGGCGATTACCTGCGGATTCATGTAAGCGAGGGCCGGTTTAGGAGGAACGTTAATGCCCGGGTGTTTGTCACCTACCGTGAGATCAACAAGATTTCGGCCAGTTCTGCTGCAAACGTCTACACTGAGGACGTCCTAAAGGCCAGAAACCTCGAGATTGAGTGCGCCAGCGCCGGCTCCGTAGAGCTGGATTTGGATGTGGAAGAACTGCAGGTTCGCGTTTCCAGCGCAGGGGATGTGGAACTTGAGGGCAAGGCCGTAAAGGCGGATTTCGAGGTTAGCAGTGCGGGTGAAATCGATGCTTACGACCTGGAGGTGGATATCCTTTCCGTGGAGGCAAGCTCAGCGGGTTCTGCCAAAGTAAACGTGGTCAAAGAGCTTGAAGCCAAAGCGAGTACGGCAGGAAACATCCGCTTCCGCGGCAACCCGACCAAGAGCAGGACCGACTCCAGTACAGGAGGGTCCGTCAAGAAATCCTACTGAAAGAAGCATACCAATACGGTACGCTTCATCATTTTTTTCATATTTCTTTATTTCCTTCAACGCCGTTACTTTTATGCCCCAAACACTGACCTATGGCGTACCTGAGATTCAAGGCGTTAGAGATCCTGAATTCGCGCAAGCCGATTCCCGCACAGCTGCCGTCCAATAGTGTCTCCGACTTTTTCAATGAAAACGTCTTTGACATGGAGCAAATGCGGGCCACGCTTTCGCCTTCCGTGTTCAATAAGGTCAGCCAGGCCATAATTAAAGGAGAAAAAATCGACGAGACGACGGCAGATGCTGTCGCCATCGCGGTGAAATCGTGGGCCATCAGCAAAGGAGCGACACACTTTACGCACTGGTTCCAGCCGCTCACCGGAGGTACGGCCGAAAAGCACGACAGCTTTTTCGATGGAACCACGAAAATAGAAAAGTTCAAAGGCAGCGAACTGGTACAGCAGGAGCCTGACGCATCGTCCTTTCCCAGCGGCGGCATCAGAAGCACATTTGAAGCGCGCGGCTACACGGCATGGGACCCTTCGTCCCCCATGTTTCTTTACGGCAAGACGCTCTGTATTCCAACCATATTTGTTTCATACACGGGTGAACCGTTGGACACCAAAGGGCCGCTGTTCAAGGCACTGAAGGCCATCGACGTTGCGGCTACAAAGGTGTGTCAGCTGTTTGATCGTGATATCCAGCACGTGAGCGCGTCGCTTGGCTGCGAGCAGGAATTTTTTGTGGTTGATAAGGCGCTGTACATGGCGCGACCCGATCTAGTGATGGCTGGCCGCACCGTCTTCGGTCATTCACCTGCCAGGGGTCAGCAATTGGAGGATCATTATTTTGGATCAATTCCTTCCCGCATATATGAGTTTTTGCGCGACTTCGAGATCGAAGCCTGGAAACTTGGAATACCCGTACGTACAAGACACAATGAGGTCGCTCCCTCGCAGTTTGAGGTCGCTCCCGCCTTCGAAAGCGTGAACGTTGCGAACGATCACAATCAGTTGATGATGGACTTGATGCAGCGCGTGGCAGAGCGGCACGACCTCCGCGTGCTTTTCCATGAAAAACCATTTGAAGGCGTAAACGGAAGTGGCAAACATAACAACTGGTCGCTTATTACGGATACAGGTGTAAATCTGTTCGCTCCGACCAGCAGCGCGCGCGACAACCTGATGTTCCTGACCTTCTTCGTCACTACCATTAAGGCAGTACACGAACACGCCGACCTTCTTCGCGCGAGCATCGCTACTCCAGGCAACGATTATCGTCTCGGCGGCGCTGAAGCTCCTCCGGCAATCATGTCCGTGTTCATCGGATCACAAATGACGAATGTCCTCAACGAACTCGAAAGCAAAGGCAATGTCCGCATTCAGAAAGGGGACAATATGTACATGAAACTGGGCATCGATCACATTCCCGAAATCATCCTGGATAACACGGACAGGAATCGAACATCGCCTTTCGCTTTTACGGGCAATAAGTTCGAGTTCAGAGCCGTGGGATCGAGCGACAACTGCGCGACACCCATGACGGCATTGAACCTGATTGTGGCGGACCAGCTGGAGGCATTGCATTCCGAAGTGATGGCCAGCATTGAAAAAGGTACCGAGAAGAGGTTGGCTATTGTCAACGTGCTTCGCCGGTATATTAAAGAATCGCGAAATATCAGGTTCGAAGGTGACGGGTATTCTGCAACATGGGTAAAAGAAGCCAGGGAACGAGGGTTATCCAATATCGCGACCATGCCGGAGGCCATACAAGCCTATCTGTCGGAAAAGTCGCTGTCGCTTTTTGAACGGCACGGCGTCTACACCAGGAAGGAAGTGTATGCGCGCCAGGAAATAAAGCTTGAGAATTATATCAAGCGCGTGCAAATCGAGGCACGTGTTATCGGCGACCTCGCCATGAATCACATCATACCGACCGCTATCGCTTACCAAAGTAAACTCATTGAAAATGCTAACGGACTAAAAGGCTTGGGTATCGACAATAGCGCCGTCATCAATACGATCGAACAGATATCAAAGCACATCGCGATAATAAAGAAGAATGTATCAGAGATGATCAACGAGCGCAAACGCGTCAACAAGATCACGGACACCAGGCAACGGGCCATTGAGTACAGCGAATGTATCAAAGCCCGCTACTTCGACGTCATCCGTGATTCAGTCGATAAACTTGAATTGCTCGTCGACAACGAAGACTGGCCTCTCGTAAAGTACAGGGAACTCCTCTTCCTTCGCTAAACATACAGACTGCCTCACTGCCTCACTGCCCACTTCCCATTGCCTATTGCCTATTGAGTATCTTGTTATACTGCTGCGGATTGTGTAGAATCTCAATCGCCTTCGTAATGGCTTCATCGTATTTGATTCCCGCTTCCACCTTGCCGCGTTCGAGGTAATAGCGTGCGGCGATTTCTTGTTCGAGCAGCATCTTTATCTGATCCTTGTATCGCATCAACTCGTTGTCGCGGTTTTGTTTGATCGCCTGGTGGATCTGTGCGAGCTGTGTCTTTACCTCGTCGTAATACCGTTCTTTGGTTAATTCTTTTTCCAGGTTCCGAAGTTCAGTTTCCATCATGGAAACGTAGGAGTAGGAGCGGTTTTTCATCCAGTTCACAAAGTGCTGGTATTCCGCATCGCTAAGAGTAAACGTTGACGGATCAGGGGGATTCGGATGGTGGTATGCGTATTCGTTGGCATAGTCGAAAATATGTCCCTGCTCGGAGAGTGCCTCGGCAAGAGGGAGCAATTCCATATTGCCCGTCTGGATGTCGGGATCAATTCCTCCGCCATCGTAGACGGTGCGGCCATTCGTAGTCTTGAAGGTGCGCTTCAATGAATCAGGTATTGCGCCAACGCTTCCGTCTTCACGCCGATGCGAGTAGTCCAGTACCTGGATGCATCGGCCTGTAGGTGTGTAATACTTTGCGGTTGTTACCTTAAGTTGCGAATTGTACGAAAGCTGACGGCTCACCTGTACCAAACCCTTGCCGAACGATTTCTCTCCAAGAATCACCCCGCGGTCATAGTCCTGAATAGTACCCGCCACAATCTCCGATGCGGAAGCACTGCCTCGGTTAATGAGAATCGCCAGAGGCAGTTCAGCGTCAACGGGAGGGTTCAGGGTTTCATAGCTAAGATTGTTTTCAGGAATCTTTCCCTTGGTGCTGACAACCTTTTGGCCTTTCGGAATGAAAATGTTAGTCACGTTGACAGCCTCCATCAACAAGCCTCCGGGATTCCCGCGAAGGTCGAGGATTACGGATTTTGCACCCTTTCCTTTCAGCTCAATCAAAGCGGCCTTGACTTCCTTGCTGGCATCGGGTGTGAAATCGGAAAGTTGTATGTACCCTACATCCGGTGCCACCATATCGTAGTGGGGGACGTTGCTTACTTTGACCTTCTGACGTTGAAACGTGAGTTCTATAAGGTCCTTTTCTCCGAATCGTTTTACCGTAAGGTGTAAGGGCGTGCCCACCTGACCTTTCATTAGTTGAGCAGCCTCATCGCGGGTCAGTTCGCTCAGCGGGATGTTATCGATTTTGACAATCTCGTCACCGATCTTCAGGCCGCCGAGTTGTGCCGCGAATCCCTCCATGATCATTGACACCACGGTTCGATTACCGATGTCGCGTGTTACCGCGCCAATGCCACCGTACTGACCGGTGTTCATGGTGCGAAAGTCTTCAACTTCGTCTTCGGGAATGTAGTTGGTGTAGGGGTCCAGTGACTCCAGCATGGCGTCGATGCCCGTGCGGATGAGCGTGTTTGGATTCACGTCATCGACGTAGAGGGCATTCACCTCGCGAAACAGGGTCGCGAAGATGTCAAGATTCCTGGCGATCTGAAAATATCGGTCAGAAGGTTCCGAGAAAGCGAGAACCAGAATAAGCCCCGCTACAATCAATAGTGCCGTTACCCGCTTTTTCATACTCGTTTTGCCGCCCCTGAGGGGTATCCAGTAAATCTCCACAAGATACCCGAATTTTGCCAGCTTTCCCGCGGCAAATGCCGTTGCGTGGGGGATATGGGCGCCGCCTTATATTTTTTTGGTGATTTTTTGGTTTAATTGGGTGATAAACAATCCCTTCCTATGCGTTACAGAGCCATTTTCCCTGCCTTTTTAATGGTCTTGCTGCTAGGCTGCGGCAAGCCGGAACGTGCCTATCAAACGAAGACAGCGGAGAGCAACGGGTACACCTACGAATACGTCACCAATGACCCGATGGGTGTTCGTATCTACACGCTCAAGAATGGTCTTAAGGTGTACCTGAGCGACTACAAAATTGCACCACGCATACAAACCTGCATAGCCGTTCGTGCAGGCGGAAAGAACGACCCAGCTGACAACACAGGCCTTGCGCATTACCTCGAACACATGATGTTCAAGGGGACATCTGATTTTGGTACGCTGGATTGGGATAAAGAACGGGTGCTGCTCGATAGCATTGAATCGATGTTTCAGCATTATCGTACACTCACCAATCCTGCGGAGCGCAAAGCTTACTATCGCTTGATCGACCAGGTATCCAATGAAGCGTCCCGCTATGCAATACCAAATGAATACGATCGTATGGTAAGCGCTCTCGGCGCGCAGGGTACCAATGCATACACCACCGAAGATCGCACGGTCTACATTAACGACATTCCAGCCAACCAGTTGGAAAACTGGCTTCGCATAGAATCGAACCGATTCCGTATGATCGTCAACCGTCTGTTCCATACGGAACTTGAAGCCGTGTATGAAGAAAAGAACCGGACGCTCGACAACGATTACTGGAAATCCTACGAAGCGCTGTACTCTGGAATTTTCAGCGCACATCCGTATGGAGTGCAAACGGTGATCGGTACCATCGATCACCTCAAGAATCCTTCCATTACCGCAATACGCGAGTATTTTGGGAAGTACTATGTTCCCAACAATGTTGCTATATGTCTTGGCGGCGACCTCGACTACGACAGAACCATCGCGCTGATAGACAAATATTTTGGAAGCTGGGAACCCAACACAAGCTTGTCGCGCCCCAATTGGCCGGAGGAAGCGCCCTTGGAAAAGCCTGTTGAAAAGGAGGTGATCGGACCTTTCGAGGAATGGATATACATGGGATTCCGCTTTGACGGATTCATGAGCGAAGACTATCGCAAACTGAAACTCGTCGATATGTTGCTCGCTAATAGCGAAGCCGGACTTATGGATATCAATCTGAAGCAGAAGCAGCGCGTACTCGATGCAACGAGTTTCGTGGACGCTATGGAAGACTACAGTGTACACCTGTTTCAGGGTACTCCGCGTGAGGGTCAAAGCCTCGAGGAGGTCAAAAACCTCATCCTCGAACAAATTGAACTCATAAAGAAAGGAGAGTTTGACGATTGGCTGCTGGAAGCCGTCATTAATGACTTCAGAAAAAATGCGATCCAACAGCGGCAAAGTAACTACGCACGCGCAAACCAGATGGTATTGGCGTTCACCAACGATGTGCCGTGGGTTGAAATGGTGAAGGAGGTCGACGACATGCGGAAGATAACTCGTGAGGAGTTGATACGTTTCGCGAATGAACACTATCGCGACAACTATGTTGTCGTGTACAAACGAACCGGCAAGGACCCCAATGCGCGGCAGGTTGAGAAACCAGAAATCACCAAGGTGACCCTCAACCGAGAGGAGCGGTCGCCATTCCATGAGCAGCTTCTTGCCAGCGATCCCGAACCCATCAAGCCGGTCTTTGTCGACTATGAAAAAGACCTCAGCAAGCTACAGATGAACAAGGGTATTGAAGTGCTGTACAAGAAGAATGAAGAAAACGAATTGTTCAACCTGTATTATTTAACGGAGATTGGTACCAACAACGATCCGCGTCGTCAGATTGCTGTGCAGTACCTCGAATATCTGGGCACCGACAGCCTCTCGGCAGAAGAGTTCCGGAAGGAATTGTACAAACTTGGTTGCAGCTTTAATGTCTTCGTATCGCCTGAGCAGACCTATGTGATGCTCACTGGTCTTGCCGACAATATGGCGCCGGCCATGACGCTGTTCGAGCAACTGCTTAACAACCCGCGTGGTGATGCGGAGGCACTTGCGAACATGATCGATGGTATTTTGAAGACGCGCGAGGACAACAAAAAAAATAAATATACGATCCTCTACGATGCGATGCTTAGCTACGGCATGTACGGACCGAAATCGCCGTTCACAAACGTGTTGAGCAATAGCGAACTTCGCGCGCTCACGCCGGATGACCTGTTGCCGATCATCCGAAGTCTTACAACAACAGAACACAAGGTCCTGTACTACGGACCCGCCAGCGAGCGTGAGTTGCTGTCGATTCTCAACGAACGCCACAAACTTCCCGAACAGCTGCAGCCTGCACCTGAACCTGTAGAGTTCGCAATGCCGGATATTGACAAACCAATGGTATACTGGACTGACTACGATATGGTCCAGGCTGAAATCATCATGCATGCGAAAGGGCCTGTTTTTGATCCTTCGGTGGCGCCCCTGTCGCGCATGTACAACGAATACTTTGGTGGTAACATGTCGTCAATCGTGTTCCAGGAGATTCGCGAAGCACAGGGCCTTGCCTATGCGGTGTCGGCCAGCTACACCCATCCGGGAAAGGCTGGGGATCACGACCGGCTCTTTGCCTATGTGGGTACGCAGGCAGATAAGCAGGCGGAGGCTATCGCTGCCCTGATGAAGATCATGAATGAAATGCCCGAGTCAGAGAGCACCCTGGAAGCTGCGCGAAAATCCATTCTGAACCAAATCGAAAGCGAGCGCATTGTCCGTACATCTGTCCTTTTCAATTACCTGAATGCGAAGAAGCGTGGCCTCGACTATGATCTGAGAAAGGATATCTATGAGAAGGTTCCATCTTTGAGTCTGGCGGACGTAAGGCAATTCCAGGAAAAGTATGTGAAGGACAAGGACTATAACATCATGGTCCTGGGCAGCCGCGACAAACTCAACTTCAACGACCTGAGAAAGTACGGCGAGGTGAGAGAAGTTAGCCTGGACGAGCTCTTTGGATACGAGAAAGTGCAACGGATTAACATCGAGGGCGCGGGTCGCTAACCCCGTCCACGCTATTACTTCCAGACGCGTCTGAGGAAACGCAACCAGTTGCCATGCATAATGTTTTCGATGTCGGATGGGTTGTAGCCCCGTGCTTGAAGCAGTGCGGGTATTTTCTGCAGATCGGCGATAGTGTCGAGGTCTGCGGGGCTCTGTTCTTTGCCATAGCCGCCGTCGAGGTCTGAACCAATACCGACGTGCAACGCGTTGCCGGCAATCTGGCAAATGTGGTCGATGTGATTCACGAGCACGTCAAGTGTGCAGTTTGTACTCTGCGGTGTGGACACGCCGCGTACCCATCCCGGTACCATCATCCAGGTATCAAGAACGCCGCCGATAACGGCATCGCGATTGATCAACTCTCTGATTTGCTCATCTGAAAACTGACGGTTGTGGTCCACGATGGTGCGACAGTTGCTATGGCTCGCCCATACATGACCACTGAAGTGATCGAGTGCCTCCCAGAAGCTGTCGTCGCACAAATGGGTGACATCAAGAATGATGTTAAGGCGTTCCATTTCACGGAGGAGGTCCCTTCCGCGTTGGCCTAATCCTCCCGTAGCATTTGTGCCTTGCGCGTATCGCCCCGGTCCGTAATGTGCTGGACCTACTGCGCGAAGCCCGTATGCGTGTGCCTTTTCGAGATACTTCAGGTTGACAATTGAATCGGCGCCTTCAAGACTGAGAATGTAACCGATCGTTGTTCTATGTCCGGTGTGCCAGGCAGAAAGATGTGCTTCCAGGGTTTTCAGGTCGACTATCTGCGTAAGATGTCCTTCATCTTCCATGGCACGATACCATGCAAGTTGACCTTGGGTATGTGCCCAGGCTTGTTCCGGAGAATTCCAACCCGGAAGATTACTTCCGCGTTCCACATAACGCGCGATCTGAGTGGCAACGACGAGGCCAATATTTCCTTTTCTCAGTTCGTCAAAGGTTACTGTGTTGTTGCCGCGATCGGGTTTATCGCTCATGTCGCGTTCGCGTTCGCGAATTTCAGTTATGGGCATGCGCAGATCGCGGTTCCATTCCATCGCGTTCATCGCAAGGTCGAGATGCGCGTCTACGATGAACATTTTTGTTTCCGAATTTGAATTCACGCTTTCAGTTCGAATACGGCCTCGATTTCAACAGGAATGTTATCGGGAAGAGATTCCATGCCAACAGCACTTCGCACGCCTATACCGTTGTCAGGACCCCATACGCTCGCGAACAATTCGCTGCACCCATTAATGACGTACGGATGTCGCTCAAAGTCTGGTGTAGCATTTACCATGCCCAATACCTTGATTACCCGAGCGACGCGGTTAAGGCTTCCAAGGTTTGCTTTCAGTGTGGCAAGAATCGTCAACCCCACCTGCCGGGCTGCAAGCTTTGCTTCATCAGCGTTGATGTCAGCACCTGCCTTACCGCGCATCAGGGTCCCATCGGTTTGGACTGACCCATGGCCCGAAACATAAGCGAGGGTACCGGAGATGAGAATCGGTTTATAGATTCCCGCGGGCTTAGGTGCGGGAGGAAGCGTGAGGTTGAGTTGCTGAAAATTTTGATCTGCATCCATGGTTATCACACGAACATATCAAGAATCAGTACGAATGCCAGACCTGCGATCGCAACAATAGTCTCCATCAGCGACCACGATTTGATCGTGTCCATGATGCTAAGGTTGAAATATTCCTTGAACATCCAGAAACCACTGTCATTTACATGCGAAAACATGAGGCTGCCGGCACCGATGGAAAGTACCATAAGGTTGGGATCCACTGACTGACCCGCGATGGCGGGCGCGACAATCCCCGCGGCGGTAAGACCCGAAACGGTGGCGGAGCCCATGCACACGCGTATGGTCGCGGCAATGAGCCAACCGAGCACAAGCGGGTCCATGTCGAGGTTCTGCAGCAATGCTGCAATTTCAGTGCTCACCCCGCTGTCGATCATTATTTGTTTGAGGGCGCCTGCTCCCGCAACGATGAGCAGAATGAGGGATACGTCCTTCACCGCCTCGCCGTAAATAGACGTGATCCGTTCCATGCTCATTCCGGAACGAATACCAAGCGTGAAAGTGGCGAACAGCAAGGAAATGAGCATGACAATATCAGGTTCGCTGAAGAACCTCACGACATTGGAGAACGTGCCTGACTCAGGAATGAACGGCGCCGCAAGCGTGGTCAATGCCAAAAGGATTACGGGGAGAAGCGATGAAAATATGCTGTTGCCCAACCCCGGCAGACGTTCTTCCGGGAGTTCGGCAGGCATGAAGGTCTGCAAAGGATTTGCCTGAATTTTTTTCAGCGTGCGGGCGAATATGGGTCCGGCCAGGATTACCGTGGGTATGGCGACGATGATGCCGTATACGAGTGTGCGCCCCATGTCAGCTTCAAATTGTCCTACCAGGGCGGTGGGTGATGGATGCGGAGGGAGGAATCCATGCGTTACCGACAGCGACGCCAGCATAGGCACTCCGATATACACAACCGGGAGATTAAACCGGTAAGCAGCCGAAAAGATCAACGGGATCACAAGCACAAAGCCGACATTGTAAAACAGGGGGATGCCAATGATGAAGCCTGTGACCATGAGCGCCCATTGGATGTAGCGGGTGCCGAAGAGTTTCATCAGGCCAGAGGTGATTTGTTGTGCGGCGCCGCTTTCGGCAACGAGCTTTCCCAGCATCGCCCCAGCAACTATAACGATAACCAGTGATCCGAGAAGGTCGCCGACACCTTTTTGTACGGAACCCGTAATCTTTGTTATTGGCATGCCCAGAAGAAGGCCCGCAAGAATGGAAACGAGGAGAAACGCGAGGAAGGTATTGAACTTGAATCGGGTGATAAGCAGAACGAGCAAGACAATGCTTGCCAGTATGATCAGTAGCGACATAGGGTTGGTGGGTTAGAACTTGTCGGGTATCTGAATGATGCGAACGACAATTTCGTGCGGGTCGCCATCACTGTCGACCAGATGGAGGCGCACCAACGGGTTTTCTGTGCTGGTCTCGCAACGTATGTCGACAATCTTGTTATCGGGAAGATGCTTTTGAAGTTCAGGCTTCAGTTTGAACAGCGCGTCGGCAAGGCGTACTTCCAGCGGGCTGGGGTTATAGGTAGGCGTCTTCATAGTGTTGTTACCAGCGAATCAGGGCGGATGCCCATGTGAATCCACTCCCGAACGCTGCCAGACAAATTACGTCATTTTCCTTGATTTTTCCCTCAGCCCAGGCTTCGCTCATGGCAATCGGTATTGACGCCGCAGTTGTGTTGCCATAACGCATGATGTTGTTGTAAACCTGTTCATCTGAAAGCCCCATCTTCTGCTGAATGTATTGGCTGATCCTGAGGTTGGCCTGGTGCGGAATCAGAAGGTTTATGTCGTCCTTCGTCATGTCATTCGCGTCAAGAGCCTCCTGTATTACTTCCGTGAATCGCACGATGGCATGCTTAAACACCTGGTTGCCGTTCATGTACACTTTGTAGGTAGACGTGTCCAGGATTTGTTCGGGCTGTCGTTCGCTTCGCGGCCTGCTGCTTCCGGGGTCGCGCACGTAAAGTTCTTCCGCATACTTTCCGTCGGAGTGAAGATGTGTTGACAACACGCCGGGTTTATCAGAGGGCTGAAGTATGGCCACACCTGCGCCATCGCCAAAGATCACTGCTGTGCTGCGGCCACGTGTGGTAAGGTCCAGTGCGGTGGATTGGATTTCCGCGCCTACTACAAGCGCCGTCTTGTATGTGCCGTTCTTAATAAATTGGTCAGCAACCGAGAGCGCGTAGATGAATCCCGAACATGCATTTCGAATGTCAATGGCGGGAATTCCTTCAAGGCCCAACTCGCGCTGGAGGAGCACACCCGAACCCGGGAAGAAGTAGTCCGGAGTGATGGTAGCAAAAACGATGAGGTCGATATCTTTTTCGGTGAGACCGGCGCGTTCCAGCGCCATTCGCGTAGCTTTGGCCGCCATGTTGGCCACGGTATCTTTCGATGGATCGATAAAGCGACGTTCGTGGATGCCCGTGCGCTCCACGATCCACTCATTGCTCGTGTCCATAATGGACGCGAGATATTCATTGGTGATAACCGTCTCCGGTACATGGTGCCCGAGGCCCACTATCTTAGAGTAACCCATCGGCTTTGCGATTAAGGGTCGTAAGATAGTGAAAATCTGCTACTGCACCCGCCTCTGTTACTGCATCTGCATATGCATCCGCCCCTGCCCCTTGTGCCTGCTCACTGCCTTCTCAAGCAGAGCGAACAACTCATCCCTGAAACAGGCAAATTCCTTCTCGAACGCGCTGAATTGATCAGCAAGCAGCGCCTGAGTATTCCTGGCCGTCGACTCATCCTGCAACAATCGAGGTTCCATCAGCGTGCGCAAATGTGCCTTTTGCGCTGACAGCCGGGTCTCCAGCAATGGTATCAGTTCGTTTTCATAATAATCCAGGAGGAAACGGACGTGGTTCAACTCCTGCATTTGCGTGCGTGTCCTCAGTTCCTGCCGATACTTTGGTATCAGCCGGCTGAAAAATCCGAGTTCTTCCTCCCACAATCCTAATGTGGATTCCCACTCCAGTACTTGCTTATGCAATTCATGCAATCCCGGAGGAAGCAAATACCGGGTCGTTGTCGTCAGTGTTGCCATGGTTGTCAATATTTCCTTGGACCTTGTGAGTCAAAGGTCCGCGACATATTGATGTGATCCCATGACAAGGATCAGGGCTGTGGTGTGATTACCGCAGAGATGAATCAGACGACGACGTTGACGATCTTTCCGGGTACGATAATGACCTTCTTTGGCGTTTTACCGGCGGTCCATTTCTGAATTGTATCGTCAGCAAGGACGGTCCGTTCGATATCCGCCGGTGCCATATCCAGGGCAAGGTTGATTCTCGCGCGAACTTTGCCGTTGATGGAAATGGGATATTCAAAGGAATTGGCGACGAGATACTTTTCGTCGTATTCCGGATAGGTTGCGTTCAGAATGGTATCCTTGTGTCCCAGGAGTTCCCACAATTCTTCTGCGATGTGTGGCGCGAACGGCGAAAGCACGATCGTGAGCGGTTCGAGAATGGCGCGCTTGTTGCACTTCAGCGCTGTCAATTCGTTAGCGCAAATCATGAACTCGCTGACGGACGTGTTAAACGAAAACCTGTCGATGTCGTCCGCTACCTTCCGGATGGTTTTGTGGAGTATCCTCAGTTCATCTGTGGTGGGCTCGTCATCACTTACATGAAACTCGCCTTGCTCATTGTGAAACAGGTTCCAGAACTTGCGAAGGAATTTATACACGCCATCGATGCCATTGGTATTCCAGGGTTTTGATACTTCAAGGGGCCCGAGGAACATCTCGTACATTCTCAGCGTGTCAGCACCGTATTTCGCTACGATGTCATCCGGGTTGACGACATTATACAGCGACTTCGACATCTTTTCGATCTCCGCGATGCACTTGAATTCGCCTTTTTTATTCGTGATGATGGTGGCCGCCTTCAATTCGGGACGCCACTCACGGAAGGCGGCGATATCAAGCGTGTCGTTTTCAACCATGTTTATGTCGACGTGCAGTGGTGTATATTCAGCATTGGTGACGAGCATTGCATCGACTACTACACCATTTTCGCGAAGGAGGGAGACAAGCTCGTTGGTGTCGCCCGACTTTTTCAGCCGTTCCACAATGTCGCTGCTGATGAATACTTCGCGGTCCAGCGTAGGTGTTAATTTTAGCCTGTAGGCTAACCGTGATATGCCCTGGATGTGACCCTGGTTGATCATTTTCTTGAACGGCTCTTCAGCCGCAACATATCCCAGGTCTTTCAAAACCTTGTTCCAGAAGCGAGAGTACAAAAGGTGACCGGTGGCGTGTTCGGAGCCACCCACGTAGAGGTCGACGTCTTTCCAGTATGATTCGGCTTCGCGGCTGCAAAACGCTTCAGTATTCTTAGGATCCATATACCGGTACCAGTACCAGCTGGAGCCAGCCCATCCGGGCATGGTGGTATGTTCAAAGGGATATTCTTCTCCTGGTGCCGGCCTGTATTTCCAGTCGCGCGCACGGGCGAGAGGAGGTTCTCCACTTTCTGTCGGCTTGTATTCGTCAATTTCAGGCAACGTGATGGGCAAATCCTTCACGTCAACGAGATGAGGAATACCGTCTTTGTAGTATACAGGGAAAGGTTCGCCCCAGTACCGTTGCCGGCCAAATATGGCGTCGCGCATGCGGTAGTTGATCTTGCGGCGGCCGATTCCCATGGCCTCTACCTTATCCGCCGCTTTTTCAATTGCCTCATTCCAGGGAAGACCGTTCAGGAAATCAGAATTGATCATCGTGCCGGCCTTCGGGTTGAAGTCGGGCTTCGTGATGTCAGTGTTCGGCCCTTCGAGCACGTCGATGATGGGCAGGTTGAAATGCTTTGCAAACGCGTAGTCGCGTGTGTCGCTGGATGGCACCGCCATTACAGCACCTGTACCATATCCCGCGAGGACATAGTCAGCGATCCACACCGGAACGCGCGCATTGTTGAACGGATTGATGCAATACGCACCTGTGAAAACACCGCTGATGCGCTTGACCTCACTCATACGCTCGCGCTCCGATCGATTCTTTGCAACTTCAACATACTCCATGACCTCGTCTTTCCGGTCAGGCGTAGTGATCGAAGCGACCAGATCGTGTTCGGGCGCAAGCACCATGAAGGTGACGCCGTAAATGGTGTCGATGCGGGTGGTAAATACGCGTATGGACTGGCCTTCCATCCCGTCGATCGGGAAATCGAGTTCGCACCCGGTAGAACGTCCGATCCAGTTACGTTGCATTTCTTTCACGTTCTCCGGCCAGTCGATCATGTTAAGACCCTTCAACAGGCGTTCTGCATAAGCGGATATCCTCATGCTCCATTGAAGCATCTTGATCCGCTCGACGGGAAAACCTCCGCGTTCGCTGACGCCGTCTTTCACTTCATCATTGGACAGTACTGTTCCGAGTGCGGGGCACCAGTTTACAAAGGTTTCCGACTGATAAGCGATGCGATACTTTTGAAGAAATTGTTCGCGATTGCGTGCGTCCATTGCTTTCCACTCCTCCGCCGTTATGATAGGGGTATCGTCATCGCATGCGGCATCGATACGCGTGTTCCCGTGTTGGTCAAGTTCGCGAACGAGTGTCTCGATAGGTTCAGCTTTTCCGTCGCCCTCTTTACGGTTGTACCAGGAGTTGAACAGTTGCATAAAGATCCACTGCGTCCATTTGTAGAACGATGGATCGCAGGTCTGCACTTCGCGGCTCCAGTCGAATGAAAATCCGATTTGTTTAAGCTGACGCTTATAGGTCTCGATGTTGCGTGCGGTTGTGATTGCCGGATGCTGGCCTGTTTGGATGGCATATTGTTCAGCGGGAAGGCCGAACGCATCAAAACCCATGGGGTGAAGGACGTTATAGCCTTTCAGGCGCTTATAGCGCGCTACGATGTCAGACGCGATATATCCCAGTGGATGCCCAACATGGAGGCCTGATCCGGAAGGGTAGGGGAACATGTCCAGCACATAGTATTTCGGTCGGGAAGGATCAGCCTGTACCTCATAAACGCGTCGTCGCTCCCACTCACGTTGCCACTTTTCTTCGATGCGTCGTATCTCGTCCTTGCTGTAATCGGCCATGTAACAGGAATTTCAGGCCCCAAAAATAACAAATGGCGGTAAATCCCGTCGATGGGCAAGGGAATGCGATGGAGGGCAGGTCAGGAGGCGCTGATTTTCTTCTTCAATTCTTCAATATCGGCCTGTTTAAGGGGCTTCGTAATGAACTGGATGACGTTCTGATTGAGGAAGGCGAGTTCCTTGTCTTTCTTGTTGTTGGAGCTGGTCAGTACAACGATCTTGGATTTGGACCGTATGTTTTCGGGAAGCTGGGAGAAGTTCTCGAGGAATGAAAAGCCATCGATGTCGGGCATGTTCAAGTCGAGGAAAATGACGTCCGGGGGAGCTTCCCCATTTAGCATGCGAAGCCAATTAAGTGCTTCTTCTGCCGACCGGTACAGGACCAGTTCTTCTGAAAATTTATAGACTTCGAGGAATCTTCTTTGAATGAACAGGTCGATATCGCTATCGTCGATAAGAACAGCTTTCGACACCATAATGATCCACTTGGTTACACAGGTTCTTGCTCTGACGAAACTTACTGAAAGTTGCCCGGAATCCCTAAAAAATGGCCCAAATTTTACAATCGCTCTTTTTATTCGAATAAAAAATGTAGTAAAATTGAAGGCTAAAAAAAAGGCATTATCGCCGAATCATTCGCCTTACCTGAACCTTTTAAACTCCATTCTCACGATGAAATTAACCCGATCTTTCTGCATTCTGTTTACAGCTTCGGCTGTGGTGTTCCTGATGGCCTGCGGTAAGTCCGGCAGCGATAAGGAAAAGGAATCAGATGAATTTGCAAAAGCCCAGGAAAGCCTGAAGAGTCAGATCGAAGACCTTGTCTACAACATCCCTGACCCGGCCGAAATACCATATATCCTTCAGCAAACCGGCGCCGATTACAACGCGAGTCTCATCAACCCTACGTCAAAGGCTGACGGCTATTTAGGCCGGAGCCACAAAGCCGCACTCAACCTGGGCGTGTACGCAACAGACATCGGATACCTGAGCTCATACGAAAAGACCCAGGAAGCTGTCGACTATATGCATACCTGCAAGAAGCTCGCCGACAACCTGAATATCATTGGTACTTTCGACGAGTCGCTCGTGCGGCGCTTTGAATCCAACATCACGAACAAAGATTCACTGGCTGCCCTGCTCAATACCACGATGAACAAAACGGAAACGTTCCTCAAGAACGACGATCGCCGCGAACTTGCTGCACAGGTGGTTGCAGGCAGCTTCATTGAAGGGCTCTACATCTCGACCGGTCTTGTGAAGTCTTATCCCAAGGATATCCTTCCCAACGACTCGCGCAACCTGATCCTGACACCGATTATCCGCAACATTCTCGATCAGAAGAATTCCGTGTCTGAAGTCCGCAAGATGCTCGGCTCGGTTGAACAAACCGAAGAGATTACGGCGATCTCAGCCGACCTTCAGCAACTCGAAGATGCATACAGCAAGCTGAACATAGAAGAGCAAATCCGGAACAACCGCGCTGACCTCGTCCTTTCCGACGCTAACCTCGTCGAGATCACGGCGATCGTTGAGCGAATCCGCAATCGGATCACCGGATAATCGCTACAAGCATTCTGAAAAGGGCCGGCGAATTCTCCGGCCTTTTTCATTCCGGCCAAATCCATGAAACTGAAACTGCATAAGGATGTCATCGCGGTCATTGCCATCATCATTACCTTGCTGATCCTCTTTATCATTTTCTGATTCATGTTCTTTATCCTCTCCAAGACGCTGAATTACCTGGTACAACCGCTTGTTATCGTCACGATATTCTTCCTGACGTCGGCGCTGTTGCGAGGGGCGAAATGGAAACGGCGCACATTCATCACCGGACTCTGTTTGCTGATTTTTTTCACCAACGGCTTCATCGCAAATGAAGTCATGCGTGCCTGGGAACCGGCTCCCACTCCCTATGATTCGATTGCGAAAACGTACGACTGGGGAATCGTTCTCACCGGGGTTACACTTGCGGGCAAAGAGCCCAAAGATCGCGTCTACTTCCATAGAGGGGCGGATCGCGTAACGCACGCTGTTCAGCTGTATAAACTTGGAAAGATTCGCCGCATACTCGTAACTGGCGGAAGCGGTAGGCTACTCGACATTGGCGAACGGGAGGCGGACGACGTAAAGGCGGCTATGGTCCTGATGGGTGTTCCGCCGCAGGATATTATCGCCGAGAGCAGCTCCCGCAACACGCATGAATCCGCGGTGGAGGTCGAGCGCATCCTGGCGAGCCTCAATCAAAGCCCCTCGGAATGCCTTCTCATCACATCGGCATTCCACATGCCCAGATCATATGCCTGCTTCAGGAAAGTTGGCCTGGAAATGGATACCTTTGCTACGGATAGTTATGTTCATTCCCGCACCTTCACACCCGACGTTCTGTTCATACCCCAGATCGGCGCGTTGGAAATCTGGCACAAGCTGCTTAGGGAATGGACCGGCTTCGTGGCATACAAAATCGCAGGCTATGTTTAAGGATACTCCCTTAAAACCCGCACCCTCTCGCCTCGACAACAAATCACAAATCTAAAATTGTCCTCGCCTGAAATAGGTTGACTGAAAATTTGGTTAAATGTAAACTCAAATTTTTGGATGAATGGCAACCTTAGACAAGTATCAGTCAATGTCTCGTGGTGGGCGAGTTCAACGTTAT
>Ga0079224_100001230_pt1 | contig 28805 bp, 22 predicted proteins | sample Stecom2015_FD_80414 | JGI IMG/M metagenome (GOLD analysis project Ga0079224, IMG submission 80414) | Agricultural soil microbial communities from Utah to study Nitrogen management - Steer compost 2015 | ecosystem: Environmental > Terrestrial > Soil > Agricultural land | place: USA: Utah... | reverse complement strand
GGTCATGGCTTCGGAGGTCATGGCTTCGGAGGTCGTCATGCCTTCGAGCGTTACATTGAAGTCCTTGTGTGGACTTCGCCGTGAATAACCGGAGGTGAGCTGATGCCGAGCCGGTACAGCACCCCGCTGCGCACGGTGGATGTGGCGCGGGCGAGCGGGTATTCGGCCGAGCAGGTGCGCAAGCTGGTGCGGTCCGGGGTGCTGCCGGCCGCGCACCGCACGCCGTCCGGTCATCGCCGGTACCGGCGGTGGCATCTCGACTGCGCGCTGGCCTATCGCGCGCTCGCCGCGGGGGTCGGCCCGGCCAAGGCGGCGCGGCTGGTGCGCATCGCCCACGCGGGCGACGAGGCCGAGCTGCTGGCGCTGCTGGACGCCGCCCACGCAGGCCTGGACGCCGAGCGTCACACGCTGGCCGCCGCCCGCGCGGCCGTGGCCGCCATCGACGCCGAGCCGATCGAGCCGGTGCTGCCCGGCGACGCCATGACCGTCTCGGAACTGGCCGGCGCCCTCGGCGTCCGGCCGTCCACACTGCGGCACTGGGACGCCGAGGGGCTGGTGATGCCCGGCCGCACCGCGCCGGGCGGCGCGCGCAGCTACTCCCCCGCCGATGTGCGCGACGCCAGGATCACCCACCAGTTGCGCCGGGCGGGCTACCGCATCGACGCCCTGCGCCCGCTGCTGGCCGATCTGCGCGCCCGGCGCGGTGACGTGCTGTCCGCGCTGGCCTCGCGCGACGAGGGCATCCGCCGCCGCTCGCGCGCCCTGCTGACGGCGGGCGCGCATCTGGACGCGGTGCTCGCGCAGCGGGATCCGCGCCCACCCGCGCCCGCCTCGGACCGGTAGCCTCGTCCGGGCGCGGGGAACACCGGTGGGAATCCGGGGCTGTCCCGCAACTGTCACCGAGGAGTGAACCGCCGATTTCGTGGCCACGACCTACCCGGGTTGGAAGGCCGGCGGCAAGCGTCGATCCGGGAGCCAGGACACCTGCGCGAGCACAGGGACACACCCACGAGGATGGCGATGGACAACTTCACACGACGCGCGCCCGGGATCGGGCGGCGCGGATTCCTGACGGGCGCGTTGGGCCTCACGGCCGTGACCGGCCTGCCGTTGCTCGGCGGCTGCGGCACCGAGCACGCACCGGCGAGCGCGCCGCAGGGCCCGCCGAGGATCGGCGGGCGGCTTCGCTCGGTGATCGCGGGACGCTCGGCGAGTTCGGACGTGCTCGACCCGCACACGGCGGGTAGTTCGGCGGGCGGCGCGGTCGCCAAGAACGTCTGGGACAAACTGGTCGCCTACAACAACGACCTGACCCCGCGCTACCGGCTGGCCAGGGCACTGGAGCCCGACCAGGAGGGCGGCGAGTGGCGCGTCTCGCTGCGCCCCGGCGTGGTCTTCTCCGACGGGTCCCCGCTGACCGCCCGCGACGTGCTGTGGAGCTTCGAGCGGATGCTCGACCCGGCCAAACCGTCCGCCGGCGATCTGGCGATGGTCGATCTGTCGCGCACCCGCATCGACGGCGAACTCGACCTGATCGTGGCCATGCACACCCCGACGGCGGACTTCGCCTCGGTGCTGGCGGGCTGGTACTGCTACATCGTCGCCGAGGGCAGCGACACTTTCGACGAGCGCACCCTCCCACCCGGCACCGGCGCCTTCACGCTGGCGGACTGGTCACCCGGCGACCGGACACTGTTGCGGCGCAACGACACCCATTGGGACGGCGCCGCACACCTCGACGAGGTGGAGATCATCCAGATCGCCGAGACCGAGGCCAGGGTGAACGCCTTCCTGGCCGGCCAGGCCGATGTGGTGCACGAGCTGAGCTACCTACAGGCCCGCACCCTGGCGAGCGATCCCGAGGTGCGGGTGATCGTGCCGCCCGCCGGGTTGATGGGCGCGCTCCAGATGCGCGTGGACACACCACCGTTCGACGACGTGCGGGTGCGCCGCGCCATGCGGCTGGCGGTGGACCGGCAGGCGCTGGTGGACGCGGTGTACTACGGCTTCGGCGAGGTGGGCAACGACCTGTACGGCAAGGGCGCGCCGTTCTACAACGACACCCTGCCGCAGCGCGGCTACGACCCCGAGCGCGCCCGCGCGCTGCTGCGGGAGGCGGGCAAGGAGAACCTCACGGTCGCCCTGCCGACCGCCGACGGCATGCCGGGCATGCTCGAGTCGGCCACGCTGATCGCCGAGCACGCCAAGGCCGCCGGCATCACGATCGAGCTGGAGACGGTGCCCGCCGACACCTATTTCTCGAAGGTCAGCGGCACCGCGCCGCTCAGTCACGTGGGCTGGTGGAACTACAGCCTCGACTACTTCTACGGCCAGACCATGACCAGTTCCTCGCCGAGCAACGGCACCGGCTGGCGGCGGCCGGAGTGGGACGCGAAGTTCGAGCGCGCCCGTGCGGCCATGGACCCGGCCGAACGCACCGCGCTGTACCACGAACTGCAGGAAGAGCTCTGGCACGACGGCGGCTACATCCTGCACAGCTTCGCCAAACGCCCCGACGCCGCCCGGGTCACCGTGGGCGGCATGCGCGAGGGCGTACCCGGCACCGACGACTGGGCGAACTACGCCACCACCTGGCTGGCCTGAGCGGTCGTGGCGCGCTATCTGCTGCGGCGGCTCACGGCCGCCGCCTGTGTGCTGTGCGTGGTGGCCGTGACAGTGTTCGCGCTGTTCGAGCTGCTGGATTCGGACGCGGCCGAGGTCGCACTGTCGCGGTACGGCGCGGGTACGCCGACACCGGAGCAGCTGGCCGCGCTGCGTGCCGAACTGGGGCTCGACCGGCCTGCGCCGATCCGTTTCCTGGACTGGGCGGGCGATGTCGTCCGCGGCGATCTCGGTCGGTCACTGGTCTCCGGCAGGCCGGTGTCCGATGTCCTGTTCGACCGCCTCGGCAACAGCGCGGTGCTGGCGGCGGTCACCCTGGCGCTGTTGATACCGCTGGCGATCGGCCTGGGTCTGCTGGCGGGATCGCGGCCGGGGTCGTGGCTCGACCGGGTGGTGAGCGCGGCGGCGCCGGCGGTGGAATCGGTGCCGCCGTTCGTGACCGGGGTGCTCTCGGTGGCGGTGGTGGCGCTGAGCCTGCGCCTGCTGCCCGCGGTGTCGCTGGTGCCGCGCGGAGCGAGCGTGTGGCACAGCCCCGAGGTGCTGGTGCTTCCGGTGGCGTGCCTGCTGCTGGGCGCCGCGCCGCATCCGATTCGAATGGTGCGCGCCCAGTGCGCGCAGGTGATCGACGCGCCCTACATCCGCACCGCTCGCCTCAACGGGGTGCGGGGCGCGCGGCTGCTGGTGCGGCACGTCGCGCCGAACGCCCTGTCGGCGGCGGTGCATCCGCTGGCCGGGGCAGTGGTCGGGCTGGTCGGCGGGATCGCGGTGGTGGAGACGCTGTTCGTGTATCCGGGGGTGAGCGCGGAGATCATCGGCGCGATCGTCGCCCGCGACTTCCCGTTCGTGCAGTCCGCGGCCGTGGTGCTGGCGGCCTTCGGTCTGGCCGTCCACCTGGCCGCCGATCTGCTGGCGCTGTGGCTGAGCCCGCCCGCGCGCGCGATCGTCACCGGGGAGCGGTCGTGAGCGGCGCGCGCTGGTGGCGCACCGGCTGGTCGCTGCTGTCGGCGGCGGTGCTCGCGCTGATCGTGTTCGGCCCGCTGCTGGCTCCGTATCCGGCGACGGCCACGGTCGGGCCGCCGTTCCGCCCGCCCGGCGGCGCGCATCTGCTCGGCACCGATGTGGTGGGACGGGACGTGTTGTCCCGGGTGCTGCACGGTGGGCTGCCATTGTTGTCGGTCTCGATCGCCGCGCTCGCCGCCGCCTACGCGATCGGTCTCGCCGTCGGTCTCGTGGCCGGGCTGCGCGCAGGCGCCGACCGCTGGCTCATGCGACCGATCGACGTGCTGGTGGTGATCCCGTGGTTCCTGCTGCTGGCCGTCATCGCCACGGCCCTCGGCGCGGGCGCGCCCGCCATGGTGCTCACCGCCTGCCTGGCCGCCGCCCCGTGGATCGCCCGCGTCGTCCGCACCTGCGTCCACGAGCTGGCCGCCACCGGTTACGTGGAGGCGGCGCGCGGCCGCCGGGAACCGTTGTGGCGCATCGCCGTGGTCGAGGTCCTGCCCAATCTGCGCGCCGTCCTCGCCGCCGACGCGGGCATCCGCTCGGCCGGGGTGATCTCCGTGGTCGCCGTCGGCGGTTTCCTCGGCCTGGGATTGCGCCCGCCGTCGCCGGACTGGGCACTGATGATCACCGAGAACCGGCCGGGCTTCGGCGTCCAGCCGTGGTCGGTGCTCGCCCCCGCGCTGCTGGTGATGTTGCTCGTGGTGCCGGTCAACATGCTCGGCGACCGCGCGCTGGGGTCGCCGTCGCGCGTGCGGCGCGCCTCGGGCACCCGGACGGGTTGCTCGATCGACACCGGCTCGGCGGACACCGACGCGGTGCGGGTCGACGGGCTGACCGTCCGCACCGACCGTGGCGTGCCGGTGCTCACCGACATCGCGTTCCGATTGCCGCCCGGTGGCGGCCTGGCCGTTGTCGGCCCGTCGGGAGCGGGCAAGACCACGCTGGTCTCGGCGGTGCTCGGCGCGCTGCCGCCAGGGTGGACGGCCACCGGATCGGTCTCGATCGGCGTGGCGGGCGGCGGCGCCCGCCGAGTGGGTTTCGTCCCGCAGGACCCGGCGACCGGGCTCAACCCGGCTCTGCGGATCGGCGCCGCGATCGGCGAGATCGCCCGCCTGCGCCCCAGGTCCCCGGCCGAGCGCGCGACCACGGTGTGCGCCGCCCTGCGCCGGGTCGGCCTGCCCGACGACCGCGAGTTCCGCGGACGCTACCCCCACCAGCTCTCCGGCGGCCAGCAGCAGCGTGTGCTGCTGGCGATGGCGTTGCTCGACGACCCGGCGGTGGTCGTCCTCGACGAGCCGACCACCGGCCTCGACCGCCGTACCCGCGCCGAGCTCCTCGACACCCTGGTCCGTCTGCGTCGCGAGTCCGGCACCGCGTTCCTGGTGATCACCCACGATCTGCCTGCCGTCGCGCCGATGGCCGACCAGGTGCTCGAGCTCGACCACGGCCACGTGAAAAGCCTTGCCTGCACCCCCGGCTTCCCGGGCGCACCGCCGGAGCCGGTCGCACGGACGAGACGGCGGACTGTCTCCGCGCCGCCGATCCTGCGGGCCGAGGATCTCACCATCGGCCACCGCGGCCGTCCCGTCGCCGCCGGTCTGTCCTTCGACCTCGCCGCGGGCTCCTGTCTGGCGGTCACCGGCCGCTCCGGCACGGGCAAGACGACCTTGGCGCGCACCGTCGCCGGGTTGCACCTTCCGGTCCGCGGGCACATCCGCCTCGGCGCGCAGCCACTGCCCGCCCGGGTCGAGGCACGGACCGCGGCGCACTGCGGGGCGATCCAGCTGGTCGCGCAGAATCCGGCAGGCTCGCTCAACCCCAGCCATCGGGTGGGCACGCAGATCGCCCGGCCGCTGCGGCTACTGCGCGGCATGGACGCCGCGCGAGCGCGTGCCGAGGCCGGGCGCCTGCTCGCCGCGGTACGGCTCGATCCCGAGATCGCCCGGCGCAGGCCGGGGCAGCTGTCCGGCGGTCAGCAGCAGCGGGTCGCCCTGGCCCGCGCGCTGGCGGCCGCGCCACGGGTGCTGATCTGCGACGAGATCACCGCCTCCCTCGACGACGACTCCCGCGAGGTCGTGGTCGAACTGCTCGACCGGCTGCGTCGCGAGGGCATGTCCCTGCTGCTCATCAGCCATCAGGAGTCCGTGATCGACCGGCTCGCCGACGACGTCCTCGATCTCGGCGCGCACCCGGGCGAGCGGGTGCGGCCTGCCGCTTCCGGCGCACCGGGTCTCGTCACGACAGCGCCGGAGGAAACGGACCACCGACGCGACGGCCGGCACCGATCCGATGTCCCTGGGTGAGCAGCGCGATCGCGAAATCCGCGTACTGCCGGGCGATCTGCTCCGGCGTGTACGGCCCGCGCTCGGCGAACCACTGCGCGATGCCGGTGCACATGGTGGCGATGGCCCGCCCGGCGGCCTGCGGGTCATCGACGTCGAAATACCCGTCGGCGCGGCCGGATTCGATCTCCTCGTCCAGGTAACGCTGGATCTCGCGGCGGGAGCGGGCGATCCTGGCGCGGTCGGCGGGCAGCAGGCTGCGCATCTCGCTGGCGCCGATGAAGCCCAGTTCGCGGCGGTGGGTGTGGAACAGCGCGAGCGCCTCGACGATGAGCCGGACCCGGTGCACCGGGTCGGCGCCTTCGGCGCGGGCGGCGGGCACCCGCCAGTGCAGCTCGTCCATGGTCAGGTCGAGGATGCGCACCAGCAGGTCCTGTTTGTCGCGATAGCGGTGGTAGAGACCGGGCACGCTGGTGCCCGCGCGGTCGGCCAGCGCGCGCACGGTGGTGCCGTGGTAGCCGATGTCGACGAAGGAGGCGATGGCGGCGATCAGCACCGGATCGGCGTCCAGCGGCCCGAACGCGCGCCAGTCCCCGCTCCCGTCGACCACGTCCGCGGCGGCGGGCGGAGCCGCGCCGTCGCGGGCGGGAGCGGGTGTGCCGCCGAGCAACTGGGCGGCGGTGAGGCCGAGCGCGGCGGCCACGGCGTTGAGCCGCTCGACCGACAGTCCGGTGCGCCCGTTCTCGACGGCGCTCAGCGTCGCCGGGCTCACCCCGATCCGCCGCGCCAGCTCGCGCAGCGAGAGCCCGGCGGCGATACGCGCCGCGCGGACGGCCTCGTGCGGTTGCCCGGTGTTCGGCGACGCGGCACTCCGTGACGGACATGACGGAACGGACATGTTGTTCAGCCTATCCGAACACCCGCGCATTTCCGCTATCCGCCATATCATCCCATTTGAGGGCTACTATTTGACAGCGGAGCCGGTCTGGTGAGAGTGTTCACTCGGAGCGATCGTTCGGTCGGAACCGACGGTCCTCCCTATGCCGAGGAGGAGTTGCGATGCCGATCGATCTGACCTATTCCGCCGACGTGCTCGACCTGATCGAGCGCACGCGCGCATTCGTGCGGGACACGGTGCTGCCGATCGAGGACGAGCACGGTGGCGACATCACCGCGGCGGGCGGCGACGCGATGCGGGTGAACTTGCAGAAGCTGGCCAGGGACGCCGGCGTCTTCGCCCCGCACGCACCCGTCGAGTTCGGCGGCCTCGGGCTGAACATGTCCGATCGCGCACCGGTGTTCGAGGAGGCGGGTTACTCACTGTTCGGCCCCACCGCGCTGAACATCGCCGCCCCCGACGAGGGCAATGTGCACATGCTGGCCCATATCGCCGACCCCGACCAGCGGATCCAGTATCTCGAACCGCTCGCCCGCGGCGAGGTCCGCTCGGCCTTCGCCATGACCGAGCCCGCCCCCGGCGCGGGCTCCGACCCGGCCGCGCTGACCACCCGCGCGACCAAGGCCGACGGCGGCTGGCGCATCAACGGCGTCAAGCACTTCATCACCGGCGCCGACGGCGCGGGCTTCTTCATCATCATGGCCCGCACCTCCGGCGAGCCGGGCGATCGCGGCGGCGCCACCATGTTCCTCGCCCCCGCCGACGCCCCCGGCCTGCGCGTCGGCCGCCACATCACCACCCTGGACCGGGCCATGATCGGCGGCCACTGCGAGGTCTACTTCGACGACCTGTTCGTCCCCGACGAGGCGGTGCTCGGCGAGGTCGACCGCGGCTACGAGTACGCGCAGGTCCGCCTCGGCCCCGCCCGCATGACCCATGTCATGCGCTGGCTCGGCGCGGCCCGCCGCGGCCACGACATCGCCGTGGCGCGGGTGGCCGAACGCCAGGGCTTCGGCTCGCGCATCGGCGATCTCGGCATGGCACAGAAGATGATCGCCGACAACGAGATCGACATCGCCGCCACGCGGGCGCTGCTGGTGCGCGCCTGCTGGGAACTCGACCAGGGCGACCACGCGGGCAACGCCACCTCCATCGCCAAGACCTTCGCCGCCGAGGCCATCGGCCGCATCGTCGACAACAGCATCCAGCTCTGCGGCGGCCTCGGCGTCTCCGACGATCTGCCGCTGGCGCGGCTGTCCCGCGAGGTCCGGCCGTTCCGCGTCTACGACGGCCCGTCCGAGGTGCACCGCTGGGCCATTGCCAAGCGCGCCGTCGGGGCGGCCCGTCGCGCCGCGCGCGGCTGAACCACCGCTGCCCGACTCGAGGCCCCCGCCCGCACGTCCGGGTGGGGGCTGCGTCGTCCGGGCCGATCACCGCTTCCGGGGCGCGCGATCGACCCGCCCGGCGACAGGGCGCCACCCGTCGTCCACACCGCGCGGCCACGCGTTCGCCGCGCGTCGAGCTCACCGCGCGCGGGGGTAGCCCAGGCGCGCGAGCAGTTCCTCAGCGGCCGCCCGCACGTCGTCTCCGCCCGAACGACCGAGCATCTGCATGACGGCGTCGGGGATGAGCCGCTCGGCGTATTCCGGCGCCCGCCCCTCGTCGGAGCGGATGCTGATGACGCTCTCCACCAGCCGGAACGGCAGCACCTCCACGCCCGGCGCGCTCGCCCGCCCCTGCTCGGCCACCACCTCGGCCACCACCTCGGCCGCCAGCCGCTCGTAGTGTTCGCGCAGCTCGTCGCGTTGCCTGCGGAAGGACTCGAAGCGCGGCGAGCGCAGTTCCGGCAGCAGATACAGCGCGCCGAGGTTCCAGCGCGCCGCGCACAACTGCGCCACGTCGAAGCGGACCAGCGCATACAGCTTGACCGCCGCAGGCGCGGGTTCGGCGCGCAGCGCCTCGGTCAGTTCCAGCGGCTGGCTGACCGTGCCCTCGAGCAGCGCCTCGAGGATGTCGTCCTTGGCGTGGAAGTGGTGGTAGAGGGAGGCCTGCCTGATGCCGACCGCGTCGGCGATGCCGCGGGTCGAGGTGCTCGCGTAGCCCTGGGTGGTGAACAGCTCGGCGGCGGCGTCGAGGATCTCCGCGCGCGGGGTCCGGCCCTCACGTCGCCGCGGCGCGATACGCGGACGCCCTGGCCCAAGGGAGGTCACCCGCCCATTCTCGCCCATCGTCGTTCCGCGCCGGGGCACCGCCCCTCAGCGGCCGTCTCGCCACGCGGCGAGATACCTGTCATCTGACAGAAACAATGGAAATCCAGAAGTTACCGGCGGTAACCGGGTCGAAGCAGCGCCGTCACCGCAGATGTCATCGGAGCCCGAAAACTATCGAGTGACAGATATTGGCCGCGACGCCGAAGGAAGCCAGCCCCATGGCCACCACCCTCACCCCGTCGGATACCACCGACAGCGCCGACCTCGAACGGTTCGGCTACCAGCCTGTCCTGCATCGCAAGCTCGGCCGCTACGCCTCCTTCGCGGCCGGCTTCTCGTTCGTCTCCATCCTCACCACGATCTTCCAGTTCTTCGGCCTCGGTTACGGATTCGGCGGCGCCGCGTTCTTCTGGACCTGGCCGGTCGTCTTCGCGGGCCAGTTCCTGGTGGCGCTGAACTTCGCCGAACTGGCCGCGCGCTATCCGATCTCGGGCTGCATCTACCAGTGGTCGCGCAGGCTGGCCGGGGAGACGGTCGGCTGGTTCGCCGGCTGGATGATGATCATCGCCCAGGTGGTCACCGCGGCCGCCGCCGCGATCGCGTTACAGGTGGTGCTGCCCGCGATCTGGAGTGGTTTCCAGATCATCGGCGAGGACAGCGCGCTGACCTCGCCCTCCGGCGCGGCCAACGCGGTGCTGCTCGGCAGCGGTCTGCTCATCCTGACCACGCTGGTGAACGTGGTCGGCATCGACTGGATGTCGCGGCTGAACTCGATCGGCGTCACCATCGAGATCGTCGGCGTGCTGGCCATCATCGGCGTCTTCTTCGCCGGTGTGGAACGCGGACCGTCGGTGGTGCTGGACAATTCGGCCGCCGCGCCCGGCCCGTACTGGGCGGCGTTCCTCGTCTCCGGCCTGATGGCCGCCTACGTGATGGTCGGCTTCGACTCCGCCGGTGAGTTGTCCGAGGAGACCAGGAACCCGCGCCGGGTCGCCCCGCGCACCATCCTCGGCGCGCTGGCCGCCTCGGCGCTCGGCGGCGGCCTGATGATGCTGGGCGCGCTGATGGCCGCGCCGAGTCTGACCGACGGCAAGCTGGCCTCGGAGGGACTGGCCTACGTCATCTCCGCCAAGCTGAACAGCCCGGCGGGCACCCTGCTGCTCGGCTGCGTCGCGATCGCGGTCACCGTGTGCACGCTGGCGATCCAGACCGCCGGTTCGCGCCTGATGTTCTCGATGGCCCGCGACGGCAAACTACCCTTCGCGCAGCAGCTCTCGACCGTGCACCCGTGCTTCGGCACCCCGGTGCTGCCCGCCGTGGTGATCGGCGTCCTCGGCATCACCCTGCTGGTGGTGAACTTCGGCAACGCTGCCATCTTCTCCACCCTGGCCAGCGTCTGCATCGTCACCCTCTACGTCGCCTACCTGCTGGTGACGGTGCCGCTGCTGGTGCGCCGGGTCCGGGGCTGGTCCGACGACGACCAGGTGCCCGACGGCCTGTTCCGGCTGGGCCGCTGGGGTGTCCCGCTCAACGCGCTCGCGGTGATCTGGGGCGTGGCGATGGTGGTGAACCTCGCCTGGCCGCGGCCGGAGGTGTACACGCCCGATGGCGGCTCCTGGTGGATGTTGTGGTCGGCGCCGCTGTTCCTCCTCGCGACCGTCGCCGTCGGCGCCCTCCTCCAGCGGCTCACCCTCGGCGCTCCCGCCCGCGAGCCCGTCCCCGCGCCCGCCACGGCCTGACCGGTGACCGTCCTTTCCCGCAACCGATCCCGCAGGAGAAGCCCGATGACCAGCAGTACCGCATCCACCCTCGCCGCCCGCGAGCACGCCCGCGCCCAGGAGGCCGCCGCGACCGTCGCCGAGCCCGCCCTGCCCGAGGGCGTCGACCCGGCCGACATCACCTTCGCCCGCCGCGTCCCGGCCGGCGGCTACGCCGGCGTGGTGCTCGGCCGCGGCACCAGGGTGCGGCTCGGCGACCCCGACGGCGCGGCCTGCGCCCACCTGCTCTTGCTGCGCGCCGACGCGCCCTGGGAGCGGCTCAATGTCGCCGACACCGTGAAAGTGCCCTGGCAGGCCTATCTCGGCACCGGCCACCCGCTGCTGTCGGACCAGGGCCGGGTGCTGGCCACCGTGATCGCCGACCGGTCGGGCCACCACGACGCGCTGTGCGGGCCGAGCCCGCGAGCCCGCCGGGCGCTGCGGCTGGCGGCGGCCAAGCAGGGTCTGGAGCCGCGCGACGTCGCGCCGAGCGTGTCGTTCTTCCGGGGCGTGCGGGTGGACGCCGACGGCGGGCTCGTCGCCACCGGTGGCGCGGGAGCAGGCGCCACGGTCGATCTGATCGTGCACCTGCCGGTCACGCTGCTGGTGGCCGCCGCCGAGCACCCGCTCGACGACCGCCCGGTCACCGATCTCGACCTGGTGGCCTGGCGCGCACCCGCCGACCTGGCGGCCGAGCACAACCCCGACCCGGAATACCGCCGCGCCGTCCACAACACCGAAGAGGCCTGGGCCGCCGCCGCGCACCACATCGCCACCGGCACGAAGGAGATCCACGCATGAGCGCCATGACCCGCACCGTCGTCCTCGACGAGACCGTGCCCGCCTGCGCGCCGTGGTCGGCCGTGGTCCGGGCGGGCGACCAGCTCGAGATCATCGACCTGCACGGCAATCAGGCGGTCGACTGCCTGCTCTACAACGCCGCCGACCACACCGACCGCTACAGCGCCCAGGCCACCGTCACCGCCCAGCGCAACATCTTCCTGACCACCGGCAGCGTGCTGCTCACCGACAACGGCACCTCCCTGATGACCGTGGTCGCCGACGAGGTGGGCAACCACGACACCATCGCGGGCGCCTGCTCGCAGGAGTCGAACACGCTGCGCTACGGTCACCACACCCGCCACCAGCACGCCTGTGTGGAGAACTTCCTCACCGCCGCCCTCGAATGGGGCCTGGGCAAGCGGGATCTGGTGTCCAACATCAACTGGTTCATGAACGTGCCGGTGGAGGCCGACGGCACCCTCGGCATCGTCGACGGACTGTCCGCGCCGGGCAAGAAGGTCACCCTGCGCGCCGAGACCGACACCCTGGTGCTGGTCTCCAACTGCCCCCAGATCAACAACCCCTGCAACGGTTTCGACCCGACACCGGTGCGCATGGTCGTCACGCGCTGACCCGCTGTCCCGCCGCACTCGAACGGAGGCCCCGTCATGAACCCGGGCATCACCCTCACCGCCACCGCGTCCCCGGCGCTCACCGTCCCCGCCGCACCGGCCACCGGGAGCGCCGCTCCCGCCGTGCCTCGGCCCGCCGCCCGCGCGCAGGCGCACCCGGCCGCCGCGGGCGGATGCGAGGTGCTTCGCCCCGGCATGCTGACCACGGTGCAGGACTGGCCGGGCCGGATCGGCTACTGGCACGTGGGCGTCCCGCCGTCGGGGCCGATGGACGATCTGTCCTTCCGGCTGGGCAACCGGGCGCTCGGCAACGCCGAGGGCGCGCCCGGGCTCGAATGCACGCTCGCCGGTCCCGCCCTGCGGTTCACGGTCGCGACCCGGGTGTGTGTCACCGGCGCGCCCGCCGATGTGCGGGTCGACGGGGTGGCGGTGCCGCAGTGGCGGCCGGTGACGGTGCAGGCGGGCGGGGTGCTCGACGTGGGTGCGGTGCGCGGGCCGGGCATGCGCTGCTACATCCTCGTCGCCGGCGGGCTGGCGATCGACGACTACCTGGGCAGCGCCGCCACGTTCACCCTCGGTGGCTTCGGCGGCGGCACGGGTGCGGCGCTGCGGGCCGAGGACGTGCTGCCGCTGGCCGCCGACCACGGCAGGCCTGCCACCGCGGTCCCGGCCGACGACCGTCCTGCCTTCGCGCGGCACTGGGAGCTGGCGGTCACCGAGGGCCCGCACGGCGCGCCGGAATTCTTCACCCGCGAGGACGTCGCCACCATCCTTGCCACCGACTACGAGGTGCACTTCAACTCCGACCGCACCGGTGTGCGGCTGGTCGGCCCGAAACCGCGCTGGGCCCGTGCCGACGGCGGCGAGGCGGGTCTGCACCCGTCCAACATCCACGACACCGCCTACTCGGTGGGCGCGCTCGACTTCACCGGCGACACCCCGATCCTGCTCGGCCCGGACGGCCCCAGTCTCGGCGGCTTCGTCTGCCCGGTGACCGTGGTCGCCGCCGAACGCTGGAAGCTGGGCCAGCTCACCCCCGGCGACACGGTCCGATTCGTGCCGGTCCGCGCCGAACACGCCGCCTCACCGCGCGAACTGGGCTCCGCCCGGCGCGCGAACTGGCCGGTCGTGCTCTCCCCCGGCGGCGACGGCGACGACGGCGTGCTCGGCCGCGGCGAGGCCGACGAGCACACCGCCATCACCTACCGGCGCGCCGGCGACGACGGCGTGCTGGTCGAATACGGCGAGATGACCCTCGATCTCGGCCTGCGCGCCCGTGTACACGCCCTGCACCAGCACCTGCTCGAGCGCGGCGAGCCCGGCATCACCGAACTCACCCCGGGCGTACGGTCGCTGCAGGTGCGCGTCGACCCGGACCGGCTGTCCACGTCGAGCCTGCTCGGCCTGCTCGCCGACGCCGAGGCGGCGCTGCCGCGGGCCGGGGAACTGGTGGTGCCCAGCCGCACCGTGCACCTGCCGCTGTCCTGGGACGACCCGGCCACCCGCGAGGCCATCATCCGCTACATGCACGGCGTGCGCTCGGACGCGCCCTGGTGCCCGTGGAACATCGAGTTCATCCGCCGCATGAACGGATTGGACTCGGTGGCCGACGTCTTCGACACCGTCTTCGCCGCCGAATACCTGGTGCTCGGGCTCGGCGACGTCTACCTCGGCGCGCCGGTCGCCACCCCGACCGACCCGCGCCACCGGCTGGTCACCACCAAGTACAACCCGGCCCGCACCTGGACCCCGGAGAACGCGGTCGGCATCGGCGGCGCCTATCTGTGCGTCTACGGTATGGAGGGCCCAGGCGGCTACCAGTTCGTCGGCCGCACCACCCAGGTCTGGAACCACCGCGCCCCCGGCGAACAGGACCCGTGGCTGCTGCGCTGGTTCGACCGCATCCGCTGGTACCCGGTGTCGGCGGAGGAACTGCTCGACCTGCGCGCCGACACCGCCGCCGGTCGTGGCGCCCTGCGTGCCGAGGACGGCGAGTTCCGCCTCGCCGAGTACCGCCGCTTCCTGGCCGACAACGCGGACTCGATCGGCGAGTTCCGCGCCAGGCAGGCCGAGGCCTTCGCCGCCGAACGGCAGTCCTGGCAGAGCTCCGGCGAGCTGAGCGGAGACCAGTAGTGCGCGATGCGCGCCGCGCGCCGGTGGTGACCACCTCCGGCGAACCGATGGGAGAGAACCGATGAGCGTGTGGATCCACCGACGGCCCGAGCACGAGGTGGCCGCAGAACTGGCCGCGGCCACCGGCCCGCTGGCCGGGTTGCGGCTGGCCGTCAAGGACAATGTCGACGTGGCAGGCCTGCCCACCACGGCAGGCTGCCCCGGCTACGCCTACGTGCCCGGCACCGACGCCGCCGCGGTGGCCGCCCTGCGCGCGGCGGGCGCGGTGGTGACCGGCAAGACGAATCTGGACCAGTTCGCGACCGGCCTGGTCGGCACCCGCTCCCCCTACGGCGCGGTCCGCGACGCCCGCAGACCCGAATACGTCTCCGGTGGTTCGAGTTCCGGCTCGGCGGTGGCCGTCGCCCTGGGCGAGGCCGATATCGCGATCGGCACCGACACCGCCGGTTCCGGCCGCGTGCCCGCCGCCTTCCAGGGACTCGTCGGCATCAAACCCACCGTCGGTGTGGTGCGCACCGACGGCGTGGTGCCCGCCTGCCGCTCCTACGACTGTGTCACCGTCTTCGCCGCCGACCTGGCCACCGCCGACCGGGCGATGGGTGTGATGGCCGAGGGCGCGGCAGGCAGGCCGTGGCCCGCCGACGCCCGCCTGGCCGCCCCGCCCCAGCCGACGGTGGCCGTCTTCGATCATCTGCCGGAAATGGACCCCGAGTGGCTGACGGCCTTCGACCGCACGGTGGCGGGTCTGCGCGAACGCGACGTGCGGATCGTGACCGTCGACCCCGCCCCCTTCCTGGCGGCGGCGAAGCTGCTCTACGAGGGCGCGCTGGTGGCCGAACGCTATTGCGCCGTCGGCGAATTCGTCGACCCCGACGCGACGGCAGCCGATGTGGACTCCGTCGGCGCGGCCACTGTCGACGAGACGGTGGGCGCGATCATCCGGGCCGCCCGCGACCTGCCCGCCCACCGCCTGGTCGGCGACCTCGCGGAACTGGAACGCCTGCGCGGTCTGGCCATGGCGAGCCTGGACGGCGCCGACGCGCTGCTTGCGCCCACCGCCCCGTTCCAGCCGACGATCGCCGAGGTCGCCGCCGACCCGATCCGGGTGAACTCCCGCGTGGGCACCTACACCAACTTCTGCAATCTGTTCGACCTGTGCGCGGTCGCCGTGCCCGCCGGGACCGCGGGCGGGGCGCAGTTCGGCGTCACCGTCTTCGCGCGCGCCTTCGACGACGCCGTCGCCATCGACATCGCCGCCCTCGTGCCGAACGGGACCGCGACGGCCGAACCGCTCGCCTCCGCCTGGCCCGCCCGGGTCGCGCCCGTACAGGAACTCGTCGTCTTCGGCGCGCACCTGCGTGACCAGCCGCTGGCCCATCAGCTCACCGACCTCGGCGCCCGCTGGGCAGGTCCGGTGCGCACGGCTGCGCGTTACCGTCTCGGCGCGCTGAAGACCACCCCGCCCAAGCCCGCCGTCACCCGGGTCGGCGAGGCCGAGACCGGCGTGGCCGTCGCCGGTGAACGCTGGCTGCTGTCCCCGGCCGCGCTCGGCCGTTTCCTCGCCGCCCTGCCCGCCCCCATGCACCTGGGGGCGGTGGAGCTGGCGGACGGGACATGGGTCACCGGCTTCGGTTGCGAGGGGACGGCCGCCGAGGGGGCCACCGACATCAGCGCGTTCGGCGGCTGGAAGGCGGCCCTGGCCGCGCACGCGGTGTGAGCACCGGCGTCAGGTCCGGGTGAACGTGCCGAGCCCGTCGCGGTCGTAGTACTCGAGCACCAGCCGGTCGCCGTCGAAGGTGGCCTTCGAGACGGTGCCCGGGTCGGCCATCTCGCCGGTGGGGGTGAACACGAAGGTGTCGCCGTCCCAGTGCCGCAGCGGCAGCGTCGTCCGCGCCGGGCCGAGCACCACCACCAGCTCCTCGTCGCGCACCTCGACCGCGGCCGGGCCGAAGAAGGAATTGCCGTAGCTGCCCGCGTACTCCGTGAGCGGCCGGGCGGGCGCCGGGTCGGCGGGGGCGTCCTTGCCGACGAGTTCGCCGGAGGGCGCGTCGATCTGCTCGAAGGCCTGCCGGTAGAGCTCGCGCCAGTCCTCGCGGATCTCGCCGAACTGCACCAGGTCGGCGAACTCGGCGTTCAGTGTCTCGGGAATGCCGGTTGCGGCGGCGTTGGTGAGGGTGACGATGCCGATCTCGGCGCTGGGGATCGCGGTGAAGGCCGTGCCCGCGCCCAGATTGAACGCGCCGGAATGGCCGAGCACCACCCGTCCCGCGGCGGAGGTGCCCACATTGAAGCCGTACCCGTAGAAGCCGGCGCGACTGTCCGGGTCGGCGGGCGGGGCGGAGACGGACTGGGGGCTGATGGCAGGCAGCAACGCGGCCGCCGGGACGATCTCGGCGCCCTCGAATGTGCCGTCACCGAGCAGCATGGCCAGCCAGCGCGCCATGTCACGCACCGAGGAACTCGCGCCGCCCGCCGGTGACTGCGGGTCGGGATCACGCGGCGGGTCGGCGGGCCGGTACGCGCCGTCGACCAGCACATGCCCGACCGCGCGATCCCGGCGCGCCACGAAATCGGCGTAGCGGGAGCTGGTGTCGTTCATGCCGAGCGGCTGGTAGAGCTCGCGCTCGGCGAGCGTGGCCCAGTCGGTGCCCGCCCGTTCGGCGACCGCGACGGCGGCGGCCGTGAGACCGAAGTTCGTGTAGGCGTAGGAATCGCGGAAGGGCGCCAGCGGCAGTTGCCGCAGCCGCTCGAGCACCTGGGTCCGGTCGTAGCCGAGGTCCTCGAGCAGGTCACCCGCGTGATCGGGCAGGCCGGAGCGGTGCGCGTACAGGTCGCCCACCGTCACGTGATCGGAGACGTACGGGTCGGCGAGCGCGAAATCCGGTGTCAGCTCCCGGATCGGGGTGTCCCACGAGACCCCGCCCGCACCCACTCGGCGCGCGACCACCGTGGCGCCGAGGGGCTTGGACACCGAGGCCAGCTGGAAGACGGTGGACGCGCCGACCGGTTCCCCGGTGGTCACATCGCGCACCCCGAATCCCTTGCTGTACACCACCTCCCCGTGGTGCACGACCGCCACGGCCATGCCGGGGATGCCCGAGTCGGCCATCAGCTCACCGGCCAGACGATCGAGTTCGCCCACCGCGCGGTCGATCTGCCCCTCCGGGATGGCCACCCCGGCCACCGCGTTCGGCGACACCTCGTGTTGTCGCGTCGAGGCCGAGGGCGGCGCCGGGCTGTCCGCACCGTCCTCCCCCACCGTGCAACCACCCGCCACCAGCCCCGCCACCACCAATCCCGCGACAACCCCGCAACCACGTCTTCGCACGAGCCACACCTCCTGGGTTGTGACACACGACCGGGTGTCCCTCCCGAGCGTAACCCCGGCACACCGGCCGGTACGGTTCGTGGCGCGTGCGTGTCCCTGGCACTCGAATCTGCGGGATTTTATTGCCTGCCGCTTCCGATAGCCGCTGTTCACCGGCGGTTTTCACGTCCCGCCGCCCGGCCGAGATCCCGAGGGGGGAGCGAATTCCCGGTCGATACTTCTCGCGTCGGTCACGGCGGAGGAAAGAAGCGATGACGACTCAGCAAGCACCCTCGATGAGCCCCGAAGTTCTCTGGTACATCCCCAATCAGGTCGAACCCGGACACCGGGGCGACGACACCTTCACCCCCGACCACAACAGCCTCGACACCCTCACCTCGCACGCGCGGGCGCTCGAGGAACACGGCTGGCAGGGCGCGCTCATCGGCACCGGCTGGGGCCGTCCCGACACCTTCACCGTCGCCGCGGCCCTGGCCGCGCGCACCACCACCTTCCAGCCGCTGATCGCCATCCGCCCCGGCTACTGGCAGCCCGCGAACTTCGCCACCGCCGCGGCCACCCTGGACCACCTGACCGGCGGCCGGGTGCGCATCAACATCGTCTCCGGCACCGACCACCTGGAGGCCTACGGCGACGCCGAGGGCGCCCAGGCCGACCGCTACGCGCGCACCAGGGAATTCCTGCAGATCGTGCGCAAGCTGTGGACCGAGGAGAACGTCACCTACACCGGTGAGTACTACCGGGTGAAGGATTCGACCGCGCAGCCGAGGATCGTGCCGCGCGCGGGCAGACCGCACCCGAAGCTGTACTTCGGCGGCGCCTCCGAGGCTGCCCAGCGGGTGGCCGCCACCGAAGCCGACGTGCAGCTGTTCTGGGGCGAGCCGCTGGACGGCGTGCGTGAGCGCATCGAGAAACTCGAGGCGCTCAGCGCGGAGCTCGGCCGCGAGCATCCCCCGCTCGAATACGGCCTGCGCATCACCACCTTCGTGCGCGACACCACCGATCAGGCCTGGGCCGACGCCGAGGCCAAGGTGGCCGAGCTGGCGAAGAACCGCCCCGAGCAGAACCGCTCGCGCCGCACGGCCGTCGGCCAGCAGCGCCTGCTCGAGCTGGCCGAGCGCGGCGACGTGCTCGACGACAACCTCTACACCGCGCCCGGCCGGGTCGGCGGTGGCGGCGCGGGCACCACCTGGCTGGTCGGCTCGCCCGAGGACGTGGCCGAGTCGCTGCGCAAGTACCAGGATCTCGGCATCACCCACTTCGTCCTGTCCGACACCCCGTACCTGCGGGAGATCAAACGTCAGGGCGAGCAACTGCTGCCGCTGCTGCGCGGATGAGCGACCCCGTCTGTTGTCCCGGCAGCCGCGCCGACGATCGCCGTCGGCGCAGGCTGATCGCGGTGTTCGCGGCCACCAACACCGTGGCCTACGGCGCGCTGATCCACGCGTTCACCGCGCTGCTCGTCCCGCTGTCGGAGGCGCTGAACGCCACCCGCACGGAAGTGGCGGTGGCCGCGACCATCTCGACCCTGATGGGCGCGGTCGCGGCTGTTCCCGTCGGCGCGCTGCTCGACCGCTACGGCGGACGCGCGCTCATGTCGACCGGCTCGGCTGTCGGCGTGGGCGCGGTGCTGCTGTGGTCCCAGGCCCAGAACCTCGGTCAGCTCTACCTGGCGTTCGGACTCGTCGGCCTGGCGCTGGCCATGTCCACCTACGAGGCGGCTTTCGCCGTGCTGGTGGTCGCGGTCGACAGCCGTCGCCGTGACAGCGCGATCGTGGCCGTCACCATGATCTGCGGCCTGGCCACCAGTTTCTTCACCTTCCTGACCGGCTGGCTGGACACGCTGATCGGCTGGCGCGCCACCCTGCTGGTGCTGGCCACCGTGCTGGCCGCGGTCGCGGTGCCGCTGCACCTGTGGGCCGTGCCCGACCGCGCGGCCCACCTCGGCCGGGCGACCGCGGCCGGCGGGGAGCCGGTCGGCAGCGCATTGCGCAGTCCCCGGTTCTGGCTGCTCGTGGTCGCTTTCGTCGCCCAGAGCGGCGCGACGGCCGCCTTCATGCTGATGATGGTCGCCTACTTCCGCGACGTCGGTCACGCCCCCACCACCGCCGCCGCCATGCCGATCGCCGTCGGCGTGCTACAGGTCGTCTCCCGTATGGCGCTGGCGCCGCTGGCCCGCCGCTTCGGCATGACCCGGGTGACCGCCTTCTCCTTCGCCGTGCAGGGCCTCGGCCTGATCGCCATGCCGTTGGCGGGCGCCTCCGTCCCGTGGACCCTGCTGTGCGTGGCCGGTTTCGGCCTCGGCCTCGGCGTCAGCGTCGTCGCCCGCCCGTCCATCGTCGCCGACACCTTCGGCGTGGCCCGCTTCGCGGGCATCCTCGCCCTCATGACCGTCCCCGTCGCCGCGTCCCGCGCGGGCACGCCGCTGGCCGCCGCCTGGCTCGCCGACTGGCGCTTCCTCGTCGTCATCGGCGCCGCCACCCTCCTGGCCGCCGCCGCCCTCGTCCCGCTGTGCGGGCCCGATCGCGTCGAGGAGACGATCCTCGTCGACGCGCACGGGCGGTCCCGCCCGGAATCCGACGCTTGATCTCCCGGCCGTCAGGGGCAGGCGTCGATCTGTTCGACCAGCCAGGAACCGAGTTCCTCGGTCATGGTGGTGTGTCCCTCGTTGCCGCTCGCGCAGGCGAAGGCGTCGAGTTCGCTGTCCTGGTCGCGGATCTCGCGGTAGAGGACGTCGGGGTCGTCGATCGGGCCCGCGGCCACCGCGCTGACGGTCGGTACGAAACAGCAGGTGGAATACCGGCGGTCGACCTCCTCGCAGCCGAGCATGCGCATGAGCATCGCGGCCAGCCCGAAGCTGCCGGGCGCGGTGGGACTCTCGGGGAACAGGCCGCCGGGGGCGCCGTCGATATCGGGCAGGCCGCCGGCGTACACGTCGACGGCGGGGCGGTCGGCGCAGTGCAGGGTGGCCACGACGCGCTCCCCGGTGTCCTGGGTGAACAAGGTGGCCTCGGTCAGCACCTCGCCGTAACCGCTGACCGCGGCGGTGTCCGGGTCGATGCCGTTGCCCACGCCGGTGCGCACGCCGTTGGCGACACCGACCCGACGCATGTCGCGCGGCCACTGCCCGACCGCCGCCAGCTCGTCCAGGAAGTTCAGCCGCTCGATGCCGCGGCCAGGCCGGTCGCCGATCTTGCCGAGATGCCAGCGCGCCGTCTGCCGGGCGGCGGGGCTGTCGACCAGTTCGGAGAACCGAGCGAACAGCGGGTTGTGCATCCCCCAGTTCTCCTTCACGAAATGGGCGAAGGCCTGCAACGAGACCGGCAGCCAGGCGCCGGTGTGCGGGGTGTCGTAGGACAGGTAGAGCCCGGTCTCGGGATCGGGCAGGGCGGGGTCGCGCTGCATCCGCGCCAGCGCGTAGCGCACCACCAGCCCGCCGGTGCCGAACCCGCCCGCCACCAGCGGCGCGGCGCCGACCCGCTCGGCGAGCACCTCGCCGAGGCATTCGATCACGGTCTCGGCACTGGTGAGCAGGCAGGCCGCACGGTCGTCGAAGCCGAGCAACACGACGTCACGGCCGATCGCGTGCAGCGCGCTGACGAACCTATAGCGCCCGTTGTCCTCCAACCCTGCCCACAGTTCGGCCAGGCTGCTGCGCCCTGCGGCGAAGCCGTCGGCGAGCACGACCGGACGCACCAGCCCGCCCCGGCTCGCCGGGCTCGGGTACACCCAGGCGGTACCGCCCGCACCCGTGGTGAGCGGCCAGATCTCCTCCGGCTCCGGCGGTTCGGGACAGACCGCGTCCACGGTGGAACCGAGCGGACCCCAGACGTTCACAACAGCCATGACGCTCCTCGATCGCTGGACGGACGTACGGAACCACGGCGGGGATCGGCGGGCCGCCCGGGCGCGGGCACGGGCGGCCGGGCGATCACGGCAACGCGCCGCAGTTCACCGGGGCGGGCAGGCCGGCGAGGCGGTCGGTGAGCCACTGCTGCGAGGACGCCAGCGAGGGGAAGAACGCCAGGTTGTGGGTGCCGAAGAAGCCGGAGAGAGTCGGCAGCGAGCCGTCACCGTCCAGTTCGACCGGCGTGCCGCCGCCACACCACCGCGCGGCCATGTCACGCACGCCCGGGTAGGTGCCGCCCTCGTCGTTGCGCGCCGAGTACACCCGCACCGGCACCGACGGCGCCGAGAAGCCGAGACGCTGCAGGTCGAAGGCCCACCGCAGCTCCGGGGTGGTGTCGATGACCTCGGTGAGCGGCCTGCCGCTGACCGTCCAGGCGGAGGTGTGCTGCGGCTGCGCCAGGGTGTTGGACAGCCCGCCGCCGCACCGGCCGATGGATTCGTTCAGGATCGCCTTGCCGGTGTCGTTGAGCGCCGCGTCCAGCGCGGGCCTGGTCTCCGGGTAGTCCTCGGCGATGCCGTTGACGATCCACGCGATCGCGGGCGCGACACCGGGACGGCCGTCGTTGCGCGCGATGTACTCCTGCAATCCGACCGTCGGCCCGCCCACGTACGCGCCGCGCACGTTCAGCTCCGGGGCGTAGCCCGGCTGGAGTTCGGCCGCCGCCGCGGACGCCATGCCGCCCTGTGAGTAGCCGTAGATCAGGACCGGCGAGTCGGCGTGCAGGCCGGCGTTGTTCAGCCGCAGCGCCGCGCGGGCGGAGTCGAGCACCGCGTAGCCCTGCGTCTTGCGGTTCATGAAATCGTGGATGCCGGGGATGTTGTAGTCGTGGTAGTCGGTCATCACGACCGCCATACCGCGCGAGAGCAGCTGGTAGATGGCGATCATGTCGTACTCGATCACCGCGTCCGCCGGTGGCTGGAAGCGCACCACCTGCGACAACATCGCCGAGGGCGCGCACTCCGGGCCCTGTCCCTGGGTTCCGCCCGCATAGGCGACCAGCGGCCGTTCCCCCGGCCCCTGCCACGGCAGCGTCGGCTCCAGGTACGTGCCGATCACCGTCGTCGGATTGTCATGGGTGTCGCTGCTGGTGTAGGTGATTCGGGTCGATCTGGCCGGAATCGTTCCCGACACCCCGGGAACGGTGAGGGCCAGGTGCGCCGGTTCGGCCCGGAGAAGTTCGCCCCCGCCTCCCTGCGGCTGCGACCATGCCGACGGTGCGGCAACCGCCGCGGTACCGATCACGGTGAGGGTTGCCGTCAGAGCTGCGATCCAGGCGCGTTTTTCGCTCTTCATATAGATCCTTCATGCGATGTTGTTCATGCAGGGCAGAGATCTAGATCGAGAACTGCGAGTAACTCTGGTCGAGCGGGAACGCGGCACACGCACATCGGGTGCCGCGGGCACAGCCTAGGCCATGCCACCGGCCGGAACCCGGAAGACGCCGCTTGCGGAGGAAAAAGAACTCCACCGTGCCCGTCCGCTCCGCGCGGACTTGACCTCGAGTCCACTCGAGCTTCTACGGTCCGAGTCATGAGCGACGAAATCATCAGCGAAGACACGACATCCACCGCCCCGACACCGGTGAGCGTCCTCGGTCTCGGCGCCATGGGCTCCGCCATCGCCGGAGTACTGCTGCGCAACGGCCACCCCGTCACCGTCTGGAACCGCACCGCGGGTCGCGGCGCCCCGCTCGCCGAGGCCGGGGCCACGGTGGCCCCGACCGCCGCGGCCGCGGTCGCCGCGAGCCCGCTGACGGTGATCTGCGTCCTGGACTACGAGGCGGTCGAGGACGTCCTGGCCGCGACCGGTGACGCGCTGGCGGGCCGCACGTTGGTCAATGTCACCAGCGGCTCCCCGAGCCGGGCCCGCGTGATCCAGCGCTGGGCCGAGCAGCACGACGTCGCCTATCTCGACGGCGGCATCATGGGCGATCCCCCCGACCTCGGCAAGCCGGAACTCAACTTCCCCTTCAGCGGTTCGGGGGCCGCGTTCGAGACCGCCGAGCCCGTCCTGCGCGAGCTGGGCACCCCCACCTACTACGGCGCCGACGCGGGCCTGGCCGCGGTGGAGTTCATGGCGCAGGTCGCGATGGGCTACGAGATCCTCATGGGTTTCCTGCACACCCTCCGGCTGGTCAGCGCGGAAGGAGTCGATCCCGCCGAGTTCGCCGCCCGCTTCGCCCACTCCCTCACCGGCTACCCGCCCCTGCTCGCGGCCATCGGCGAGGCCGTCGGTGACCGCGCCTACCCGCCCGACCTCGGCCCGTTGTCGGTGCAGTCGCCGCTGATGGACGACCTCGTCGAGCACCGCGAATCCCTCGGGATCGACACCGTCAGGATGCGTGAGGTCCGCGCGCTGATGACCGAGCGGGTCGCCGCGGGCCACGGCGACCAGGGTTTCTCCAGCCTGTTCGAGCTGTTGGAGCCCGCCGGCCGGTGACATCGCGTACCGGCCGGTGGCGCGCGTCGCGGTGGCTCAGTCGAGCAGCGGGGCGATGACGTCCACCCGGTTCGTCCACACGAGACCGGTGAATCCGGCGGGGAGCCGGTCGAGTGATTCGGGGGTGTCGAAGCCCTCGGAGAAACCGCCCGAGCCGGCCACCAGCACGATCCTGGCATCCACCCCGGCCATGTCCTCGGCGAACCGGTCCGGCCAGCCGGCGAGCAGTCGCGTGTAGCCCTCGGGAATGTGCAGCTGGGTGTTGCGGCAGGCGTCCGGGATCGCGCCCGTCCACCCCGCGACCTCGTAGGGGGCGAGACATTCCAGCATGATCTGCTTGGACATCACCCGCAGGTCCGGCAGCCGTTCGCGCAGGGCGGCGATCGGCTCGTCCCCGCCGTAGACGGTGAGCCGTTCCCGATCCTCCTCCGCGAGCCGGTCCGCCAGCGCCGCGCCTTCGTCCGCATCGCTGCTCTTGATGTGGATCAGCAGCGATTCGGTCGGAAAGGCGGCGAGCACCTCGTCCAGCGAGGGCATGAGGCCGACGCCCTTGCCCCGGAACGGATGGGTCTTCCCGCCGTCTGCGGTGTAGCCGTAGCCGATGTCGAGTCCGCGCAACTCGTCCATCGTGTGGTCCCTGGTGGTGCCCGTGCCGTTGGTGCGACAGTCCAGCGTCCAGTCGTGGAAGACGGCGAACTGACCGTCGGCGGTCCAGTGCACGTCGAACTCCACCTGGTCCGCGCCCGCCTCGAAAGCGGCCCGCATCCCGTCGACGGTGTTCTCCAGGAATTGGTGCGTGGGGGGATCGATGCGCTCGGCGGTGCAGGTGTCGGCGTCGACGCCGTCGAGGGAGAAGGTCTGTGCCAGGCCTCGGTGCGCGAGCACCTGCGGCCGGTCACCGGGCTCGGCCGCGGCCGGACCGGCGCCGACCGCCCCCAGGGAGCCCGCCAACAGGGCGACCGCCATGGCGGCCTGCCAACGCGTGCCCCGCCCGTGCGGGCGGCTTCGGGTGAACATGCTTTCCGAAACGAACATGCCGGCCATCCTCACATGCCACGGCTCTCCCCGCAGCGCCGACCTCGACCTCGGAACGACGAATCGCGCTACCGCACAATATTTTTCCGATACACGGCCGAATCATGCCCCGAGGTCTCACGCCCGATACGGACACCCGTCCATTCCCGTGTCACGACCTCGTCCCCGGCCACCGGGCGGACGACCGATCCCATCCGGGGAGCGCGACCGGCTCCGGCGGGCACGGCCCGCCGCCGAGTACGGGCCGAGGGCGGATCGGCCCCACCGCGGCCTGCTCGGCGGTATCGTGGCATCCGCGGAGTCAGCCGTCCGCGGGTGAAGGATGTAACCTCAAGGCGCAGTGAGAGTTTCGTAGCGAGGAGTGGCCGTGCCGGACGGTATCAGCATCGTGGATCTGCGCCAGAACGAGCCACATTCGGCTCGGATCTACGATTATTTCCTCGGCGGAAAGGATTGGTACGAAGCCGATCGCGCGGCCGCCGAGCAGATCGAGCAGTCCATTCCCAACGTGCGCCTGCTCGCCAGGACCAACCGGGAGTTCATGCACCGCGCGATCCGGTTTCTCGCCGAGCGGGGCATCCGGCAGTTCCTCGACATCGGAACCGGAATCCCGACCGAACCGAATCTGCATCAGGTCGCCCAGGAGATCGCGCCCGACGCGCGCGTGGTGTACGCCGACAACGACCCGATCGTGCTCGCCCACGCCAGGGCACTGCTGGTCGGCACCCCGGAGGGCCGCACCGAGTACCTGCACGCCGACATCACCGAGCCCCGGTCGATCCTCGACGCCCCGCAACTGCGTGACACGCTCGACTTCTCCCAGCCGGTGGCGCTCAGCGTGATCGCGCTGGCGCACTTCGTGACCGGTGAACGGATCTACGACATCATCGCCACCCTGCTCGAGCCGCTCGCCCCCGGTTCCCACCTGGTGATGACCCACTTCTCCGCCGACGCCGACCCGGAGGGCGTGGCGAGGACGGTCAACGCCTACCAGCAGGGCGGCATCCCCATCGAACCGCGCGACAAGGACTCCATCGCCCGCTTCTTCTCCGACCTGGAGCTGGTCGAGCCCGGCATCGTCCCGATCCACCGCTGGCGGCCCACCGGAGTCGAACCGCCGAAGTCCTACGACCGCAAACTGCCCGGCTACGCCGCCGTCGCCCGCAAACCCTGACCGGACCGCGGCGCCACGTCCGAGCGCACACCCGTCCGCCCGCCCTCCAGCTCACCGCGTCGCCCTCACCGCGTCGACAGCAGGCACCACGTATCGACGTGACCATTCACGTCCTACGGCACGCTGCCGCGGCGGTGGCATGTGCCCCGATTCCTGCCGAACGGCGCCTGACGGCCGTTGGCGAGAATTGACGGGCCGGAACCGGCGATCGGTCCCGGTCCGCCGATCGGGACGGGGACGGGTCAGAGGCCGAGGCCCGTGCCGTGCACCCCGTGCTCGTCGATGAGGGCCAGTTCGTCGGCGGTGAACTCGGGGAAGTTCAGGGCCTGGAGGTTGTGGTCGAGCTGGGCGGTGGAGCTGGCGCCGATGAGGGCGGAGGTGACCTCGGGACGACGCAGGACCCACTGGAGGGCCAGCTGGGCCAGGCTCTGGCCGCGGGCTTCGGCGATCTTGGCGAGTTCGGCGGTGCGCCTGCGGTAGGTGTCGTCGATCTGGCTGGGCGACAGGAAGGCGCTGTTCACCGCGCGAGCGCCGTCGGGGATGGTCTCCAGGTACTTGTCGGTGAGCAGGCCCTGGGCCAGCGGCGAGTAGACGATGACGCCGAAGCCGTCGTCGGCGGCGGTCCCGAGCAGACCGTTGCGCTCGGGGCGGCGGTCGTAGATGGAGTAACGGGCCTGGTGGATGAGCAGCGGCACGCCCGCGGCGCGCAGCAGTTCGGCGGCCTCGTGGGTGCGCTCGGTGTCGTAGTTGGAGATGCCGACGTAGAGGGCCTTGCCCTGCTGGACGGCGCTGACCAGGGCGCCGACGGATTCCTCCAGCGGCGTGGCGAGGTCGGGGCTGTGGTGGTAGAAGATGTCGACGTAGTCGGTGCCGAGGTCGCGCAGGCTGTGTTCCAGCGAGGTGAGGATCGACTTGCGGGAGCCGCCCTTGAGATACGGGCTGGGGCCGATCGGGTTGCCCGCCTTGGTCGACAGGATCAGCTCGTCACGGTAGGGGGCGAGGTCCTTGGCGAGGACGCGGCCGAAATTCTGCTGGGCGGCGCGGTGCGGCGGGCCGTAGCGGTCGGCGTTGTCGAAATGACTGATGCCCAGATCGAACGCGTGCAGGATGATCTCGCGCTGCGTCTCGTACGGGTAGTCGGTACCGAACTTCTGCCACAGGCCGAAGGAGAAGGCGGGCAGGTCGAGACCGGACGTGCCGGTGCGGCGGTAGGGGATCTTCTCGTAGCGGTCCTGCGCGGCGGCGTAGGTCTGTTCGAACGGGCCATAGCTCATGACGAGCATCCTGCCCGGCCGCGGTGACCGGGTGAATTCTTCCGATCAGGGCGATTCTGTCCGGCGACCGCCCGCCACCTCACCGGTCCGTCTTCTCCTGGCCGATGTACTTCTCCTGGCCGATGTACACCGTCTCGCCGATCAACGCCCGGTCGGACGCCGCCCGCAGCAGGAATCCGGCCACATCGGCACGCGACAAGGCCTGGCCGTATCGTTCGGCGTCGCCGACGCGCTGCCACACCCGCCCGGTATACGGACCGTCGGTGAGCCTCGGCGGGCACACGATCGTCCACTCCAGCCCGGACGCGGTCACCACGTCCTCCATCACCCGCAGGTCCGCGTAGTGCTGCCGGAACGCGAACCCCACCAACGGCTTCAGCACCATCCGCATCGCCAGGCTGTCACCGGGCACGGTGCGCAGAGCGCCCGCGCTGATCACCAGCAGCCGCCGGACGTCCGCGGCGCGCATCGCGGCCACCTCGGCCCGCACCCCGTCCTGGCACACCGTCGACGGCGTGCGACCGTACGCGCCCAGCGCCGAGAACACCGCGTCCGCACCGCCGACCGCATCGGCGAGCGCGGCGGCGTCGCCGAAGCCGGCGACGGTCACCGACAGTCCGTCCTGATCGGGCACCGCCAGCCGCGCGCGGTCCCGCACCACGGCCGTGACCTGGTGTCCCGCTGCCAGTGCCTGGTTGACGACCTGGCCGCCGATGCCGCCGCTCGCGCCGAAGACCGCGATCTTCATGGGTGCCTTCTCCTTGGTAAGTGAACACTCACCACTACAGTGAGTGAGTACTCACCCACCTGTCAAGGGAGACCGCATGCCCCCTACTCGCGACCGCATCCTGGACGCGGCCGAGTCCGTGCTGCGCACGGCAGGCGTCGCGCATGCCACCACCAAGGAGATCGCCCGCGCGGCCGGCTTCTCCGAAGCCACCCTCTACAAGCACTTCCCGGACAAGACCGCGATCTTCGTCGCCGTACTGAAGGAGCGCCTGCCCCCGGTGCTGGACATCTCCCCGGACGGCACCGCAGCCACCGACGGCGGTGTCGAGGAGAACCTCACCCGGCTCGCGCGCTCGGCCCTGGACTTCTACCTGCACAGTTTCCCCATCTCGGTGTCGGTGTTCTCCTCGCGCGCCTTCCTCGCCGAGCACGCGGCCGCGCTGCGCGCTCTCGACTCCGGTCCACACCGCCCGCTCGCCGGTGTCGCCGCCTACCTGGCTCGCGAGCGCGACGAGGGCAGGCTCCGCCCGGACGCGGATGTCGATGCCGCCGCCGCGCTCCTGCTCGGCGCCTGTTTCCAGCGCGTGTTCCTCCTCC
>Ga0079224_100001229_pt1 | contig 28807 bp, 29 predicted proteins | sample Stecom2015_FD_80414 | JGI IMG/M metagenome (GOLD analysis project Ga0079224, IMG submission 80414) | Agricultural soil microbial communities from Utah to study Nitrogen management - Steer compost 2015 | ecosystem: Environmental > Terrestrial > Soil > Agricultural land | place: USA: Utah... | reverse complement strand
CTAACGCCATAGTCCAGATCCAGAACCGGCGTAAAGCTGAAATCGACACCGCAGGCGCGCAATTCGGCGGCCAGGACATAACCGATTTCGGTCGCGGCACGCATGGCCTGCAGCGGGTCACGCTCCCAATAGCGACCCAGATCCTGCATCGACGGCAAATGAGTAAAACCGTTGTCGCGAAACCGCTGCACCCGCCCACCCTCATGATCGACGGCAATCAGCAGTGGTTCATCGCGGGCTTCGTGAATTTGCGCGGTCAGCTCGGCCAGTTGCTGCGGATTGTCGTAATTGCGGGCAAACAGGATAACCGCGCCGGTCAACGGATGCGCCAGGCGATCACGCTCCTGAGAGGTCAGTCGATGACCGGCAACATCGAGCATCACCGGACCTGGCATTTGCCGGCCAGCACCTGCAGTAACGGAAGATGCGGCCGAATGACGGGCTGAACGGGGTTGGGAAGCAGACATCTGGACTCCTTTTGGGATAAGCAACAGCTCGGTTAAACCGGTTTACGTTCTACCATGGCAAAGGCCATGGCCAGATCGGACTCATCAGTCAGGGAAATATGCGCCGGCCCGAAGCGCGACTCGTACCAGTCTTTCAAGGGAGCGGCCAGCACCACCAGCGGCTGCCCGCTGGGCGCATTGAGCGTTTGCATGCGGGACCACGTCATGGGCGCGCGCATACCCAACCCGATTGCCTTGGAAAAAGCCTCTTTGGCGGCAAAGCGGGTTGCCAGAAAACGAATCCCGCGCTGGGGGTCGCGCGCCTGTCGGCGCAGGAATTTCTCCCGCTCCTGCGGGCCCAGAATCCGGGCGACAAAACGATCGCCAAATCGCTCGTACGCCTGGTCGATTCGATGGATATGGATCAGGTCCGTACCGATACCGGCAATCGCAGCAGGCAGTGTGACTTCGTTAGCCATGGGCATTTCACCGTGAAGTGCTAAAGCTTGATAAAATGTTCTCGGTAGTACTTGAGTTCGTCAATGGATTCGTAAATATCGGCCAGCGCCTCGTGCCGGCTCTTCTTGTCGAATCCTTTGTAGACCTCCGGTTTCCAGCGACGGGACAGTTCCTTGAGCGTGCTCACATCCAGGTTGCGGTAATGGAAGTAGCTTTCGAAACGCGGCATGTACTTGTACATGAAACGTCGGTCCTGACTGATCGTATTGCCGCAAAGCGGCGAGGCGCCCTTGGGTACCAACGGCGCAAGGAAGTCGAGCAGGATGTCTTCGGCCTGTTCTTCGGTAAGAATAGAGGAACGCACTTTTTCGGTCAGGCCACTGCGGCCATGGGTAGATGTATTCCATTTGTCCATGCCCGCCAGAACCTCATCGGACTGGTGAATAACCAGAACCGGGCCTTCCGCCACCAGCGTGAGATCGGGTTCGGTGACGACAACAGCCACCTCCAGAATACGTTCTTTTTCGGGATCCAGGCCGCTCATTTCCATGTCCAGCCATACCAGTCGCAGATCATTTACCGCCATTTTCGATCCTTATTGTTCAGAAACATTATTTTCGCACAGAGCACACAACAGAAATGTCCCCAACCCCGTTTACGCTTTTATTTGTCCTTTTCCTTCTTCTAGAGACGATCACCCATTTGTGGCTGGCAAGCCGTCAGGCGCGCCACGTTATGCGCCATCGCGCCAGGGTGCCGGACGAATTTGCCGAAAAAATCGGGCTGCAAAGTCACCAGCGCGCCGCCGACTACACCGTCGAGCGCATGAAGCTGTCCGTGACCCGGCGGGTCTTCGATGCCATGGTGCTCATTGCCTTTACCCTGCTTGGCGGCCTGCAGCTGATCAATGAATTGCTGATCAGCGTTATTCCCAACGATTTCTGGCGCCAGATTCTGCTGCTCGGTTCGGTTCTGTTGATTTCCGGTGCGCTGCAGCTGCCTTTTAGCTTGTGGAAGCAATTCAGGCTGGAACAAAAATTCGGTTTCAACCGCATGACACTGGGCCTTTTTATAAGCGACACACTCAAGGGCATGCTGGTCAGTGTCGTGCTGGGGCTGCCGCTGGCAGCGGTCACGCTCTGGCTGATGGCGGCCTCCGGCCCCCTGTGGTGGCTATGGGCATGGATGGTCTGGGTCGCGTTCAACGCGTTCATTCTGTTCGTATTTCCAACCTGGATTGCCCCGCTTTTCAATAAATTCACGCCGCTGGATAATCCAGAACTGGCTGATCGCATCAACAATCTGGCACAACGCTGCCACTTTGCCCTCAAGGGCCTGTTCGTCATGGACGGCTCCAAACGCTCAGCCCATGGCAATGCCTATTTCACCGGGTTTGGCAAGTCACGCCGAATCGTTTTTTTCGACACCCTGCTGGGCAAACTGAATCCAGACGAAATCGAAGCCGTGCTGGCCCATGAACTTGGGCATTTCAGCCATAAACATGTGCAAAAACGCATGATTTTCAGCTTTTTGCTGGCGCTGGTGTTTTTTGCCGTACTCGGTTTTCTGAAAAACCAGATCTGGTTTTACCAGGGGCTGGGCGTATCGCCTGTCATCAATGGCTCCAACGATGCCATGGCGCTGCTGCTGTTCTTTATGGCAATGCCTGTCTTCACGTTCTTCTTTGCACCAATATTCAGCTTCTTTTCCCGCAAGGACGAGTTCGAAGCCGATCATTACGCGCACACACAGGCCAGCTCCGAGGCGCTCATCTCTGCATTGGTCAAGCTTTACAATGACAATGCGTCGACCCTGACACCAGACCCGGTACATTCGGCGTTTTACGATAGCCACCCGCCGGCCTCCTTGCGGATTCGCCGCCTTCAAGAGTTGCAGGCAACAAACGGATGATGGCCGGGCGCGTCATTGCTGCTCACGGCCGCCACTATCAGGTGGAGCTGGACAACGGGCAGTTGCGTCAATGCTATACGCGCGGCAAGAAAGCCGGTATTTGTGTCGGCGACTATGTAGACATCGGACTCCAAGGGCAAGACGAGGGGCGGGTCGAGCGGGTACACGAGCGGCGCAATTTACTGTACCGTTCGGATGAAATGCGGGCCAAGCAATTTGCCGCCAATGTCGATCAGTTGCTGATCGTGGTCGCGGTGGAGCCTCTGTTTTCCGAGGATCTGACCGGGCGCGCACTTGCCGGCGCATTCAGCGCCGATATCACGCCTGTGATCATTTTAAACAAATGCGATCTGACCGGGAGTCTGCCGAGGGCTCGCGCCCTGCTCTCGGATATAAGTGCGTTAGGCGTGGACATTATTGAAACCAGCACCCTGCAGCCACAGGCCCTGCGCGACAGCCTTTTGCCGATATTGGCAGACAAGACCAGCCTGCTGCTTGGCCAGAGTGGTATGGGAAAATCCAGTATTCTCAATATTCTGGTTCCCGAAGCACGGGCCGACACCCAGGAACACTCCATTGCTCTGGGCACTGGTAAACACACCACAACCTCATCACGCCTGTACCATCTGCCCGACGCGGGGGGCGACTTGATTGATTCACCCGGTTTTCAGGCCTTTGGCCTGAAACACCTGGGTCAGACGGAAGTTGAGCAGGGTTTTCCAGAATTTGCCCCGTACAGCCAGAATTGCCGATTCTACAATTGCACGCACCGGCACGAACCTGGTTGCGGCGTACTGCAAGCCAAAGAGCAGGGTTTTATCAGCGCCAGGCGGCACGAACTTTACTTGCGCATTTTGGCCGAATCAACCGCGCCGCAGAAATATTGAACGCTGGAAATAAGCAAGACCGACCCTATAACGGAGTGGTTATGGAACACGCTGGCGAAATCCTCATTCTCACAGGCCCGCCTGGCTCAGGAAAAACCACCACCGCACTGGCCGTGGCTGAACAACCCGGATCAGCAAAAGTCCACCTGCATGCCGATGATTTTTGGCGTTTCATCAAAAATGGCGCCATTGCCCCCTACCTGAGCAATGCGCATATACAAAACAAGGTAGTCGTGGACGCCCTCTCCTGCACAGCCCAACGCTACGCAAACGGCGGTTTCTTTGTGATTGTTGATGGCATTATCGGCCCCTGGTTCTTACCACCTTTCCAGACCATCGCCAAGCCAGTTCACTATATCGTGCTGCGTCCTCCATTAGCACAGGCAATTGCACGCTGTCGGCAACGCGGCAACGACACGCTGACCGATCCAGAGCCTATCGCAGCCCTACATCGTCAGTTTGCTTCACTTGGCGAACTGGAACACCATGTTCTTACAGTTGACCAGCACACCCGCCAGGAAACCCTTCAGATGGTGATTCGCGCCATGGAAACCGGCCAATTCCGGATATGACGCCCCTACTGCAACGCCCTTATCCCAGCCATGACACCTGCCGCATTACTTACCGAATAGTCCCACTAACGGTGCCATTTGACAGATCAGGATTGCACCACTGCCAGCACGCGGTGATAGAAGTTCCGGATCACATTGGCGGTTGCGCCCCATATGAAATAACCGTTCCAGGGCATGGAGTAGTAGTATCTTTCGTTACCGTCCGGGGCAATGGCATGATGCAAACGATGATTGGCCGGATCCATCAGAAACGCCAGTGGCACCTGAAAGACCTCTGCCACCTCCACCTGGTCTGTTTTTATTTCAACCGTGTTAGCGAGCCAGCCAACGTAGGGGCGTAGCAGAAAGCCAGTACCAGTATAAAATTCCGGCAATTGGCCAAGCACCGTCACTGCCTGCGTAGGCACGCCAATTTCCTCAAATGTTTCCCGCAGTGCAGTATGCTGCGGATTGATATCGCCTTCTTCCACTCGACCGCCGGGAAAGCTGATCTGCCCCGGGTGGTGATACAGTTTTTCGGAGCGTTTGGTCAGCAGTACGAAAATTTCTTCATCGCGCTTGACCAAAGGCATCAGAACAGCGGAGTCAATATAGGATTCTGACTGGTATTGAATGATTTTCGCTTCGTTCCATTGGTGAACCAGCGCATCGGCAGACCAGACCAGCCCATGATCAAAGGCGCGTTCGATGAGTGAGGCCGAAAGCGCAGAAGGGGAAATAGCGTGCAGGTTTTCATTGGCCACCGTCCATTTTTGTGCCTGCACGTCAAAACCGGGCGTAATAGGCTTTCTGAGTGGTTCAGTCAAAACAGTGTCCTATGGAATCAATTATATTTATCAACATGTCCATTTTACGGCACGTAAGCATCAATGCTGTCCATCCGGAACAAAATGAAATCGGCAGACGTCCTGGTTGCCCATTAAAAAAAGCCGGCATTGCCGGCTTTTTCGACCCATTTACGCCACCATAAGGCGCCCGACGGCGACATAGGGGCAAAACGGGATAAAGCAGTAACTGAAAACCGCTTATGCAGTTGCCTGTTTGTCGGCCTTGCGCACCAGTTTTTCTTTGATGCGTGCAGCTTTACCAGAACGATTGCGCAGGTAATACAGTTTCGCACGACGTACATCACCGCGGCGTTTAACGACAATAGACGCAATTTGTGGAGAATACAGCTGGAATGTCCGTTCAACGGCTTCGCCTGAAGAAATTTTACGAACAATAAAAGAAGAGTTCAGACCGCGATTGCGTTTGGCAATAACCACGCCTTCGTATGCCTGGGCACGTTTGCGCGTGCCTTCAACCACGTTCACGCTGACCACAACGGTGTCGCCAGGGGCAAATTCTGTCACAGGATTACCACCAGTCAGACGCTGGATTTCTTCCTGCTCGAGTTTTTCAATAAGATTCATAATAGACTCCGGTTCATCATGAACGGCTGTTTAGAATAACGTCACATTATTTGTGATTGCACCGACCCATTCAGGTGCGTTCGCCGACAGAGGATAAATAGAACTCGCAAGTATAACTTATTAGACGCCTGCTGACTAGCAGCACGACCTTTTTTTATAAAAAATGCCCACTTAAGTTATTGAATTCAATAAAAAAGCAACAAAAACCGGCTGCGCGCCGCCACGCTATTGAACGCCCTGCCACGCTATACGCCCAAGCGACGGGGAGCCAGACTGCCGGAGGACAGGCAAGGCAATAGCGACTGACCCGGAATGACATCATCGAAACGGCGATCTAAGGCGCCAACGCACTGGGCGCAGTGATTTATAAATAAAAACGACGTTTAAATAAAAACGACGTTTTGCGGGACACGAAGATATATCGGAACAGGTATATTTTGGGAAACACCAGTCTGTTTGACTAACCATATCAACGATACCTGAGCACTACCCGAGCAATTAACGACAATCTGAGCAATACCCGAACAATATCCCAAGAATATCTCAAATATCTAAGCAATACCTTGGTATGGGCGACATTGCTGCGATAGCAGCACAATGATCAAGCCAGACCGGCAGCAGTGCCCAAAAGATTCATGACCGGAATTAACGCAAACCACGCAGCCACCATGCAGATATCGGCCAGCAAATGGCTGCTGCGCTGCATTTTGCTGCTTTTTTTACGATAAAGGGTGGCAAAGGACTGGTCGAACTGACGGCAGGCTGATATAGTTGACGCAGAAGAGGCACCTGGCTTGCGAATTTGAGTTGTCATGATGAATTCTCCAAGAGTTAAGAGGTGCCCGCCCGGGTCGAATGACAATCTGAATGCTGGAAAACACCAAACTGGAACCACATTCAACAGCGGGCAGGCGATAACTAGGACCCTAATCTAGTTATATCGCGACTATGCATTGCGATAAGTAATACTGTATATCCATACAGTATTTTTTGCAAGCGTAATTTCAGCCCGTTGCGACCGTCGTGTTGTATTCCATCTTCACCGCTCGTCGAAAAAATATTTTTTCCTTTTAAATCAAAAGATTAAAACCGCCTGCATTCTGTGTGCTGATTTAACCGGAAGAGCCCCTGCCCTGCCGCCCGCCTGATCCACATACACCTGCCGGGTCACCGGCCGGACTTACCTTCCTAAACCGCGCCTCGCGTACGCGCGCGACTTTGACGGTCATTGCTCCCACATCAATGCGCGCAGGCAAAGCCGCCCATGGGGCCTTTGCCAAACGCAAAAAAGCCATGACTTGAATCATCATGGCTTTTTATATGAGCGCCTGCCCGAAAGCAGTTAGGGTGTGCTGCCCGTGACAGCGCACAGGCAGCGCTCCCCACAGCAATGATTATTTATTTGGCTGCGGCGTCGTACGCAAATAGGGACGCACTTCCGTAAATCCCTTGGGGAACTTCTGTTTGAGCACCTCAGGGTCTTTCAATGACGGAACAATGATCACGTCATCGCCGTCTTCCCAATTGACCGGCGTGGCAACGCTATGAGAATCAGTCAGTTGCAATGAATCAATGACACGCAGGATTTCGTTGAAATTGCGGCCGGTGCTGGCCGGATAAGTAATGATCAGGCGAACTTTCTTGGCCGGATCGATAATGAATACAGAGCGTACAGTGACAGTGGCGCTGGCGTTGGGATGAATCATGTCGTAAAGCGTAGATACTTTACGATCATCATCGGCCAGAATCGGAAAATTCACCGTTGTATTCTGCGTATCGTTGATGTCATCGATCCATTTGTTGTGTGAATCGGCGTCGTCGACAGATACTGCCAATACCTTTACGTTACGCTTTGCAAACTCATCGGCCAGCTTTGCCGTGTAACCCAGCTCTGTCGTGCAAACAGGCGTGAAGTCAGCCGGGTGAGAAAACAGAACACCCCAGCTGTCGCCCAGAAACTCGTGGAACTTGATGGGGCCAGTGGACGAATTCTGTTCAAAATCGGGGGCGGTATCGCCCAAACGCAGTGATGTGCTCATGGTATCTCCTTGGTAAGCGTGGGGAATGTCCGATGCACGGCACCGGACTGTATACCGGGATTATGGCAAAGATTATTTATTCCCTAAAAGAATAAATAATAATTTTGATATACCCAATTTGCATATTAAAACAAAACCACGACGCCCATGCGCGTTAAGGAAAAACGGCTGAAAATGCGTCCTGCACATTGTCGCCTGCCTTGACTGCAGACGACAATGACAGCGCCCGGGGCAATACATGAGCAGCATAAAATACTGCTGTGGCCAGTTTCTGTCGATGAATATCCGATTGTCGCTCGCGACTTTTCAAGGCCGCGTTAGCCAGATGCCAGCCCCCATGTACATAACCAGCAAGCATAAGCAGCGGGACGCTGCCCGCAAACGTACTGCGCATCTGGCCCGCTCCGGCGAACTCAAGCGCAGCATCCAGGGCATTCTGATAGGCCTGAACTGCCACTTCCAGTTGCGCGCCAATGAAGGCCAGGGTGGCATCCTCCTGGTGCTGGTTCAGCGCGTTGACCGTGTCGCACATCGCGGTGATAAAGCCCCGGCTGACTGTGCCGCCATCGCGCAGGATTTTGCGCCCGATAAAATCATTGGCCTGGATGGCCGTCGTGCCCTCATAAATAGGCAAAATCCGGGCATCCCGATAATACTGGGCTGCGCCGGTCTCTTCAATGTAGCCCATTCCCCCATGCACCTGCACGCCCAGTGAAGCCACTTCAACCGCGCTCTCGGTACTGAAGCCTTTGACGATGGGAACCAGATACTCATACTGAGCGCGATGCAGATCAGCGGTATTTTTATCTGCATGCTGATGCGCAATATCGTTGCACATGGCGGCATACAGCGCCACCGCACGACCGCCTTCGGTCAGGCCGCGCATGGTCATCAGCAAACGTTGCACATCAGGGTGATGATCAATGGTGACCGGCGAGGCGGAACCTTCCAGCGCGTTACCCTGCACTCTTTCTGCCGCATAGGCGCGTGCCTGCTGCAACGCGCGCTCGGATACCGAAATACCCTGAATGCCTACGTTGTATCTGGCCGCGTTCATCATGATGAACATATATTGCAACCCGTAGTTTTCCTGGCCAACCAGATAGCCGATGGCCCCCTCGCCGACCTCGCCTTTATCGGCGCCATAAAGAAGCACGGCAGTCGGACTGCCATGGATGCCCAGCTTTTCTTCAATAGAGGCGCACCAGACGTCATTGCGTTTGCCAAGCGTGCCGTCCTCATTGACAAGGAATTTAGGCACCACAAAAAGGGAAATCCCCTTGACGCCCTTGGGCGCGTCGGGCGTACGGGCCAAGACCAGATGGACAATATTCTCTGCCAGGTCATGATCGCCATAGGTGATGAAAATTTTCTGGCCGCTGATGCGATAGGTACCATCATCCTGAGCAACGGCCTTGGTGGTCAGCAGGGCCAGGTCGGAGCCCGCCTGCGGCTCGGTCAGATTCATGGTGCCGGTCCATCGGCCGTCGAGCATGGGCGGTATAAAGGTCTGCTTAAGCTGCTCGCTGCCCGCTTGCGTGATGGCCTCGACGCAACCGTCGGTGAGCAACGGACACAAAGCAAAGGCCAGATTAGCCGCATTCAGGTTTTCAGAGATGACTGCAGAAATCAGTTTCGGAAAACCTTGGCCACCCAGTTCCGGCGAATGCTGCAGGCCCTGCCACCCACCCTCGCCAAAGGCCTTGAACGCCTGCATAAACGAGGCGGGCGTGGTCACTTTGCCATTGTTCCATTTAGCCCCCTGCTGATCGCCTTCACGGTTGGTTGGCGCCACCACCTCCTGGACGAATTTTGCGTTTTCATATAAGACAGCGTCAACGATATCGTCGCTGATTTCCTCATAGCCAGGCAGAGCCAGCACCTGTTCTAGCAGGCCCATATCCTTAAGGTTGAAGAACATATCGTCAAGAGGGGCTTTGTATGTCATGTCTGTCTCGTTGTGTTGTGTCGTATTGAATTGGATAATGGCCAGCCTGTTGTGGCACGGACTTGATGCATGCCCTGGGCCAGCCGGTCAAATCAATATTACACTATCCGCAAAAACGTAACCAGACAGTGCGATTTAAACCGCGTTTGAATACATTACTTTATGCCGTATTCCTCGTTATGTTCGCCAAAACCCGGGGGGACGAACCGAAATTGTGCAGGCGTGCGCGACAGTTTGATCGGTGTGTTAATGGCACGGTAGCTGCCCTGCTCGATCACCATCTTTCGATGACGGGTATGCGGGTGCGCCAGCAACTGAGCCACGTTATTTACCGGAGAAGCGGGCACACCGGCCCTCATGAGGTCGTCGGCCAGTTCGGCCGCCTGATGCGCCGCCAGCACTGCACACAGCGTCTCATGCAGAACCTGTCGGTGGGCCAGCCGTTGCGCATTATCGACAAAGCGCGCGTCCTGTGCAATATCGGGGCGCTTGAGCACCTTGCACAGGGTGGCGAACTGCCGGTTATTGCCAACGGCCAGGAACAGCTCGCCGCCCGCCGTCGGAAAGCTTTCATATGGGGCGATGTTCGGATGTGCATTGCCGGTCAGAGCAGGCACCTTGCCGCTGGCAAAATAATTAGGCGCATGAGGATGCAGCAGCGAAACGGCGCAATCGAAAAGTGAGATGTCCAGATACTGCCCCCTGCCGCTGGATCTGCGTTCGTTCACGGCAAGCAGCACCCCGATGGCCGCGTTCAGCCCCGTCACCATATCGACCACTGGCAGGCCCACGCGCGTGGGAGCGCCGTCCTTTTCTCCATTGACGCTCATCAGCCCGCACAAAGCCTGGGCGCAGGCGTCATAGCCGGGCAAGCCACCTAGCGGGCCATCCGCACCAAAGCCGCTAATGCAACAATGAATGAGGTGTGGAAAAGCTTCTTGCAGCGCATCCTTGCCCAGCCCCCATTTTTCCAGTGTTCCAGGCTTGAAGTTTTCAATCAGAATATCAGCCTGCGACAACAGCTCACGCAAAAAGTGCTGACCGTTCTCGGTTGACAAATCGGCGACCAAGCCTTTCTTATTGCGATTGACACCCATAAAGTAAGCGGCAGTGTCATCAATAAACGGTGGGCCCCAGCCACGCGTTTCGTCGCCTGCCGGTGGTTCGACCTTGAGTATTTCTGCGCCATGGTCGGCCAGAATTTGCGTGCAGTACGGTCCGCCCAGCACCCGGGTCAGGTCGATCACGCGGATGCCGGTAAGCGAGGCTGCAGGAATAGGAGTCTGTGTTGCGGTCATAGTTAATCGAGCTTGATGGATGCGTTGGTGACGACGTCGTGCCATTTTTTCACTTCGCCGTGAATAAACTGGGCCAGTTCTTCAGGCGTCTTTTTTTCTGCTTCAACAATGCCCTGGCTGGCCAGTGTGGCCTGAATGTCGGGTTCTGCCATGGCGCTTTTGAACGCGTCATTCAATGACGCGACCACCTGATCAGACATGCCAGCCGGCCCGACAATACCGAAAAAGACGCTGACGTCGTACCCGTCCAGTCCCTGCTGCGCAATAGTCGGCAGCTCGGGCAAAGCCTTGGAGCGCTGGCCCGCGGCCAGCCCCAAGGCGTTCAGCTTGTGTTCGCGAATATGCGGCAAGGCGGTCAGGACATCGGTAAAGGCCATGGACACCTGTCCACCCAATAAATCATTGAGCGCCGGCCCCGTCCCTTTATAGGGCACGTGCAATATGCGGGTGCCCGCCATGGTATTGAATAACACGCCCGCCAGATGAGACGACGCACCGGTACCAGAAGAAGCATAGGTCACTTTGTCCGGGTTAGCTTTGGCATAGGCAATCAGCTCCTGCACATTCTTTACAGGAACCTTGGGATTGACAACGAGAATATTGGGCAAGTGACCGATTTTCATAATCGGCGTAAAGCTTGTTTCCGGTTGATAGCCGAGTTTTTTATACATGCTGGTATTGATCGCCAGCGGCCCCGAGGTACCAAACATAATGGTGTAGCCATCAGGCTTGGCGCGCGCTACATACTCGGCGCCAATATTGCCATTGGCTCCTGCCTTGTTTTCAACCACAATCGTGGTACCCAGTTTCTCCCCGGCGCCCTGCGCCAGCCGGCGCGCCAGCGCATCGGTCGGACCGCCTGGCGGGTACGGCACCACGAGTTTGACCACTTCGGATGGAAATTTATCTGCTGCAACCGCAGCGCCGGGAACCGCGAGACAAGCCAGCAGGCCCGCCAGGGCATAAATCCTTGATTTGTTCATGAGTCTCCTCCTGTTGCGCAGAGCCGTGCAACATAATCGGTCGCGCATATTGTAAAAATTGAGTATGTATGCAGATTACAGCGCGTAAGCCAACAGGGCCTGCATGGCGCCCTCGCATTTCGTCTGTGATAAAGGGTCACGCGGCGCCAGGCGATGAATCAGGACCTGATCGGCCAGGACGGCCCGTGACTCCAGCCCGCTATGTGTGGCTTCCCAGCGCATGCCGGCGAGTGCCGCCACATGATACAGCGCCGACGCAACCTGCCGCGCCATAACGGCATCATCGCTCTCGGCCACGCGTCTTGCCAGCGCAAATGCATTGTCAATGCAGTCGGCTTGCAGATCGGCCATCGATGCCTCGCATGGCCGGCCTGTCTCCAGCAAGGTCTGTACGTGAGTTTGCAGCGCTGCCAACCCATTGCTCTTGCGTATTGCGCGCAATACGTCAAGCGCCACGATGTTGCTGGTACCCTCCCAGATAGAGCCCAGGTGGGCATCGCGCATCAGGCGCGGCTCAACCCACTCTTCAATATAGCCGCAGCCGCCGCGCACTTCCATGGCATCGCCGGTTACCACCCGGGCATCGCGGCAGGCGCGAAACTTGATCAGTGGCGTAAGGATACGCAGCAAATCCCTGGAAAATGCATCACCGCCATCTGCCTTTTCCAGCGCGGTTGCCGTTTGGAACATGACCGAGCGCGCCTGTTCAGCCCGCGTCATCATCTTGACCAGTTGCCGCTGCATCAAAGGCATCTCGATGAGTCGCTTGCCGAAAGCCTTTCTGTGTCTGCAGAAATAGACCGCTTCGCTAACCGCACGCCGCATCAGGCCGGCGGCGCGCATCCCGTTGGACAGCCTGGAGTTGTTGATCATATCGGCCATCTGTTGAAAGCCTTTGCCACGCTCGCCAACAAGCCACGCGAAGGCGCCTTCCAGTCTGATTTCACCACTGGCCATGGAACGGGTCCCGAGCTTGTCTTTCAAGCGCAATATTCGATACTGATTGGGAGAACCGTCAGGAGCTATTCTGGGCAACAGGAACAGCGACACGCCCTTGAGCCCGTCGGCATCCTCGCTGCGTGCCAGCACCATGGCAAAGCCCGCATCGGGATTCGAGCAGAACCACTTATCCCCAGTCAGGCGCCAGTGCCCATCTTGTTGCGGCTGTGCGATCACCTGCGTCGCGCTGACATCGGATCCGGCAGCCTGCTCGGTCATGAACATGGCGCCCTGTCGCAGATCGGCAAACTCGGTTGCCGTCACTTGCGGCAACACCTGTTGAACCAGCGCCGGATCACCGAATTTTTTCAGCGTTCGCGCCAGAGAATCGGTCATGCTGACCGGGCAGCACAGACCGAACTCAGCCTGCACGAATAAATGCGACAACGCGTACTTGGCCGCGGGAGGAAAGGGTTGATCCCAGCCCAGCACCCCGGGCCGATGCGACATGGCTGCCAGGCCCAGTTTTTCATAGGCCATTTTTTCCAGTTCAACATAAGCCGGATGTTTGGTCACTGTGCAGGCATCCTGGCCCTGACGGTTGCGCACCGACAGTTGGGGCGGATTTTTATCGGCGATATCCGCCAGTTCGTCCAGGCTTGCCCCCACTGCCGCGCCCAGCTCGTTGAAAACCGGCAACAGGTGGGCATACAGCGTCGCTGGCAGATAGGTTTTCAACAGGGCGCCGGAATAAGGATCCATCGTAAAGAAATTGCTGCCCCGGCTATCGGGAATATTATTTGTCTCCATGAGCTGGCCTTTCTGAATTTCAATAGTATGCACAGCGTAAATAAATTGATATATATATGGAAATACTATTTTTATTTAGATCTATACATATAATATATAGATGGATCTGGACCTTCGCACCCTTCGCTATTTTGTCGCCGTCGCTGAAACCCTCAATTTCAGTAAAGCCGCCGCACGTCTGAATATTTCACAACCGCCACTGAGTCTGGCCATTCGTCAGCTTGAAGAAAAAATGGCGGCGCAACTGTTTGAACGCAACAGCCGGCATGTCAGCCTGACGCCCGCAGGCGCCGTGCTTTATAAGGAAGCGCTGTTCCTGCTTAGTCATGCCAGCTCGCTGAAAAACCGTCTTGCCCACACGACGGAGCGCGGCCGGCTGCGCATCGCCTTTGTGGGTTCCATGGTTTATCGCGGCCTGCCGGCATTATTGCAGCGGTTGGGGCGTGAAGGCGAGCAGTTGAATATTGAACTGGCCGAATCCAATTCAAGCGACATTGTCGATAAAGTGGCAATGGGCCATGTTGATGTCGGATTCATCCACAGTAATCGGCTGCCGACCGAGTTGCAGGATCAGGTGATTGTCAGCGAACCGTTCCTGATATGCGCCCACAAGGACAATCCGATACTGCAAAGCAAGGCCCCTACCCTGGCCGACTTCAGTGCGCAACGGTTTATCTTTTTTTCGCGTCATGTATCGCCGGTTTACTATGAAATACTTTTGTCGATGTGCATCAGCGCCGGGTTCTTTCCCAAGGCCGTAGACGAGACGCGTCACTGGCTGAGTATCCTGAGCATGGTATCCCAGAACATGGGCGTATCACTGGTGCCGGCCTGCATGAAACACTGCGGTCTGCCGAATTTGCATTTTCTGGCGTTTGAACACACCCAGCGCTCTATTACATCTGTTATATGGTCCCCAGACAAACAGGACCCGATCATCAATCGAGCCATTGAGTCCATTGTTGCGTTCTATAAGCGCGCGTGAAGCCTCGCGGCATATCGTTTCCTGGTCTATTCGAGCGGGCTGACTAATGTATTGAGCCGGTCCGACCTGGGTATATTGATGATGATCCGCTATGGGTCAGATCATATTGGCAGGCAATAGCGAAGCAACAAGCTGCTGGGCTTGCCGGTCCGAGGTAATGGACCCTGCGCGAAGTTCAAGCACCGACCACGCTCTTTTATCCCAAGCCACACGCAGTGGCGCCAGATGAAAGATAACGCGCAGAATACGCAATTGCCTGTCCAGAAAGATAACTGTGAGCGGAACAGCCATGCCGACGGTATGGATGCTATTGCAGGGAACGAAGTGAAAAACATGCCGGGGATGGATGGTCTTGCTTCCAATCAAGCCTGTAAAACGTTGGAAAAATCGGTCAAATGTGATCAAGGTATAGGTGGACGATAAGCGCATTCACACTCCGGATTGCAGAATTTTCATGACGATGGGAAACGCCAGCACTATAAAAGTGCAGGGAAAAATACAGAAAACCAGCGGCAAAAGCATTTTCACCGGTGCTTCCAGAGCCAGTTTTTCGGCACGGTTAAAACGTTCCTGCCGGCGCTGATCCGATTGCGAACGCAGTAACGGACCGAGCGACATACCCATACTTTCCGCCTGCGCAATGGCGGCAACCCATAGCGAGACTTCCGCGGCACCGGTACGCGTGGCCATCGCCTTCAGTGCATCAATGCGGGGCTTGCCAGCGCGTATTTCGTTCAGGCAATAATTCAATTCATCACGCAAAATACCCGGTGAACCCAGATTCGCCGTGTAATACAACGCGCTCTGCACGTTCTGCCCGGCCTCTACGCATAAGGTCGTCATATCCAGAAGGAACGGTAATTCACGCAAGATCCGCTGCTTGCGCCTGACACCACGTTCTCGCAGCCACAGCAGCGGCAGCGCCGAACCTGCCATCGCCATAACAACGGCAATTACCAGCACGGAGATGAAACGCCCACCCAATTGCGGCGCTTGTATGAGTACAGTACCGGCAAAAGCACAACAGGCGCACAGGCACTGGATACCGGCAATATGGTCAATCTGCGCCACCTGCTCAAGCCCGGCACGACGCAACAATGACAGCAAACGCGCACGATATCTCCATGACATGAATGGAATGAGGACGCGTCCCAGCACGTGAACCCACGGCCAGAGCAATACCAATATTTTTTTTTGCTGATAGACCTGTGGCACAACGATCTTATTGCGTGCCGGCAGCAGCAACAGATAAAGGCCGAGGCAGATGGAAATACCCGTGAACATGCAACTGATCCAGAATGCCATTTTTCCATTCCTAAATATCGATATTCACAATTTTGCGAATAAGCCAGACGCCTATCGCTTCCAGCAAAAAGATAATCGCCAAGATGAGCCATCCAGCCGGATGGAACCACATCGGGTGCATGGCTGCCGGATCCAGCATGCTCAGCACAATCATCAATAGCAATGGCAATCCGGCCATAATCCAGGCCTGCATTTTCCCCTGCGACGTCAACGCACGAATTCGTCCCTGTATTTGCTGGCGAGCCTGCAGCGTCTGGGCGATGCGTTCCAGGGCCTCTGCAAGATTGCCGCCGCTTTGAGTCGCAATTTTTAATGCCGACACAAGCAACCCCGTAGATTCTGAAGGCATTCGCACAAAGAGATCATCAAGGCTTTGTTCAAAGGAGATGCCCAATCTTTGCTGTCGCTGTACGAGGCCAAACTCCTGGGAGAGCGGTGTCGCTGCCTGGCTCGTTATCTGGCCGATTGCCGCCTGCACGCCTGCTCCGGCTCGCAGGGCGCCGGCAAGCGCCAGCAGCATACCGGGCAATTGGCCGTCAAATTGTGCGAGGCGTCGCCGGCGCAATCTGGCTACCAGCCAGTTCGGCGCCAGAAAGACGAGCAAACCAACCCCCATGCCTGCCCACCATAAACCGCTGAGTGCCCAGGTGATAAGCGCCAGCGACAGCGAAAGCACGACATTGCCCGACCATAGCACCGCCGGATCAATAAAGATAAAAAAGTCCTGTAGCCGCCGGGTTGTATCTGTCTTGATGCGATCTTCCCAGATTTTAAGTATGCGGCCAGCTATTAGCTGCAGCAATATAAAGAGAACGGCAATAAACACCACGACAAACAACAGCACTGCCCAGATCATGGCGAACACTCCGGCAACCATGTTTGCGCTCCAGACTGTTGACTGTCCGGCGACACGAGTGCATTGGCAGCGGGTGTGGCTGGCGTGCGTTGACTGAACATCTGCATATCAATCGGGATGCCCTGCGCGCGTAGTGCATCGAAACAGTCTGGCGCAATCCCCAGTCCGATAAAGGCGCCCGCGCCTTTGCGCTCGAAACGAAAAATCTCCTGCGATTTGATGACACCGCTTTCCAATCCGCAGATTTCGGTAATCGACGTGATCACGCGTCTGCCGCATGCAAGGCGGCTTTGCTGCACAACGAAATGGATACTGCCGGCAATGTGCTCCCGAACAGCTGCCAAAGGCAGATCCATACCCGCCATCAGGATCATCGTCTCAAGACGCGCCAGTGCGTCTCTTGGTGTATTGGCATGCAAGGTTGTCAGGGAACCTTCATGGCCGGTGTTCATTGCCGCCAGCATATCAAACGCTTCTCCCCCCCTGCATTCGCCCACCACAATTCTGTCGGGCCGCATGCGCAGGGCATTTCTGACCAGGTCGCGAATCAACACCTGGCCTTTGCCTTCGAGGTTGGCCGGGCGTGCTTCAAGTGAGACCAGGTGGTTGTGATTCAAGCGTAACTCCGCCGCATCTTCAATCGTAATAATTCGCTCATGTTCGGGTATGCAGTTGGACAAAATGTTGAGCAAGGTTGTTTTGCCGGAACCGGTTCCGCCCGAGACAATCAGATTCTTGCGATGCCGGATACACAGCGTGAGAAATTGCTGCATGGCGATATCAAGCGAGCCAAGGCGCAGCAGATCCTGCATGTTCGGTCGAAACTGAGGAAACCTGCGAATGGTCAGGCTGGCGCCACGCAAGGCAACTGGCGGAATGATGGCGTTCACGCGCGAGCCGTCCGGCAGACGTGCATCAACCATTGGTGAGCTTTCGTCCACCCGGCGCCCCAAAGGCGTCACAATGCGCTCGATAACGCCAAGTACCGATTTTTCGCTGCTGAATGCGCCGTTATAGCGTATCAGTCGCCCGGCCTTTTCGATGTACAGTTCATCGTAGCGATTTACCATGATTTCAGTGATAGCGGGGTCGGCCAGTAAGGGCTCCAGCGGTCCGAGCCCGATCGCTTCGTCCAGTACACTCTGCTTCAGGCGTTCACGGTCGATATCGGCCGGCAATGCCAGATTTTCAGCCAGGATGCGCTCCAGTATGGCCGCAGCCTCAAGTCGCAGCGCCGAGTCTGTCATCTGGGAGACGTCCTTGCGACGCAAATCAAGCGCCTGCAGCAGACGGGCATGCAACTGCAATTGCCAGTGCTGATCACGCGCAGCACGTGCCTGGCCTGCTCGCGGTTCTTCGTGGCCGCCGGCGCTAGCCTGTTGCCCAGAGACCGGCAGCGGCGCAACTTGCGTCTCGATCGGGCCCGCAGTCGGAACCCATGGCGTTAACGGCCCGTGATCTTGTCCTGCTTGAGGACGGTCATTGTGTGGTTCATTAACGGATACACGAGCCGGTTTAAGGGGTGAATCATTGCAAACGTTGCCGGCCGTATCACGAGATGACGGGTGCGGGGGCGTATGCCGCGTGTCCGGTGGTCGCTGTTCTGCCAGGATACTGTCGCCTCGCCCGTGCCCATGGGTATATGCGATGGCGGTATTGTCCTGCGTATACACCGTATCGATAAGGCCTACATCGCGTATAACCATGCGACAAGGACCAACCAGTATTTCGTCTGTCGCAGATAAAGGCCCATACTCAGTAATACGTAAGCCATTGACAATCGTGCCGGCTAGCGTCCCCATATCTTCAACAAAGATCCCGGCCTGCCGGTGAACCAGGCGAGCATGGCGCCGCGCCACGCGCCAGCTGCGCAGACAAATGTGACAATCCTTTTGCCTACCTACAATGGCCGGTAACGTATATTGGCGACGCTGAAATGTTCCATCTTCAAAGTGCATGTCAATCACAATCACGGTCCCACCTTCAGAAAGTTTGATCTATATCGGGCAACTGCAGGCGCAGAATGGGCCTCCATCGCGAGTGGCGCACCCGCATTGGTGCATTGCGTTGGTCGCCGATGTCAACAATGCTGTCGTCCGCCAACGGAGGAATGCGGTCCGCGGGCGGCAACGCGCGCGAATACTGCCACCGCTGCCCTGCAGGTATCCAGATGGGATGATTGCGTTTGGCAGCTACTGACGCCGATGGCGATTCGTTGTCGCTGTCCGCTGTCAGTGGCGTGTTCAGTAACGGCGCGTTCCTGAACGTCTCGTCGATAATGGCGCGTGAGCGGGCAGCGCGTTTCTGCAGATCGTGGTTATCTGCCGAAACCACAACAGGTCGCACAAATATGGCCAGCTCCGTTTCATTACGCTGAAAGCGGTTTGACCGAAACAATGCGCCCAGAATAGGCAGATCGCCTATGCCGGGCAACTTGTCGGCATTGCGGAATTGATCACGGGATACAAAACCAGCCAGAACAAGCGTCTGCCCGGACTGTACGTTGAACTCTGTGGCCGTGCGCCGCGTTTTGAGCGCAGGCCCACCGTTAAGCGCCATGGACGTATCTACCGAGCTGACTTCAACTTCTATTTTTGATCTCACATTGCCATTTTTCTGAATGCGCGGTGTAATGCGCAGGCTTACCCCATAAGGCTTGAATACTGTCTGATTCTGGCCGTTCTTGTCGGTCGTCACATAGGGAACCTCGCCGCCGGCCAGAAACTCGGCCGTCGCCCCGCTTCGCGCCATTAATTGCGGCTGGGCCAATATGACTGCCTGCCCTTCCTGAGCCAACGTCTGAAGGGAAGCGGACAGCAGCGCGTTCAATCCAAAATAGCCGGCAGGCGACAAGGCCCTGAACGGAACGTTCAGTACGCTATCGCCCGGCCTGGCCAACAGGCGTGACGATCCGGTATCCCAGACGGCGCCCACAGATAATCCGCCAGCGTGCGCGCCCCATTTGACACCAAGCTCCTGCAATATATTGCGAGGCAACTCCAGAATCTGCACATCGAGCAGTACCATCTGATCCCAGCCGATCTGACTGGTCATATCGACAATTTGTGGAAAATGCCTGACAAGGACCAGCAACCGCTCGCGATCCGCATCGCTCAGATTGTCTCCTTCGACAATGATCTTGTCGCCGACCTGTGTGGTGTTAATCCGCCCGATCGTACTGAGCATACGCCGTAACTCATGTTGCAGCTTTTGTTCCCCGGCAACGCGAACGACCACATGAAATTGCTGACTTCGATTTGTTTTATCCCAGACGTTCAGCACGGTTTGTCCCGGCTCCCGGGCAAACAGCACCAGTTCGTTTTCACCGTCCGTGACCGCGTTGACGATTTTTCCGTCGCCTACGGCCACGCGAGCCAGATCGACCAATGGCAATACCTTGACGTCGCCGACCTGCAATGTGATTTGCGAAATGGACTGCTCATTTGCGTGAGACGGCTTGATCGCGCCGGTGGCCAGAACAACAAAAAATAAAAATACATATATAAGCTTCATGGCGCTTCCTGCTGATTCCCGGGAACGGCCGATGTCTGACTCTGCGCCGAATCCATGTTACGAATGTCATTATCGAGACCTGACTGATCTGCCTTGGCAACCGCCGCCGCAACCGGCGAGGCACCGCCTGACGCTCGGACCCCAGGAAGCGAGTTGATCCACGCACTGACCATGTCCTGCGTCTCGGGCAGTTCAATAAGCCCTTTGGACAGCTCAGGCATGCCGGACCTTTGCTCCGCAACCAGCGCCGGAAGTTTGTGCTGCGGCTGATCGCCATAAATAACTGCCGGCCTGGTCCGTGTGACGGGTATCGGTTTAGCAATACCCAGTAGCGTCGCCAGATCTCCCTGGACGCCCTTGTTGCTGGCCTTGGCGTCACCCGGATGTCGCAGCAAGGCCGTGATGGTGCCGGCCTGGCGGGCCGCCACCAGCCTGGCTGCCTCTTCTGGTGCAGTGTCAAGCGTCACCGTTGAAAAGGCAGCGCCTTGATCCGCGTCGCCCTCGACACCGGCCTGCCGGCTGTCACTGCCGGTGGCCAGCACCAATACACCCTGCAATAAAGGTGCCGTAATCCGTTTGCGGCGGTATTCAAACGACACGTAAAGATCGATCAGATCGCCTGGTACCAACATGCCTGAAACCGAATTGATGGCATCCACCGGAATGGTAATAGCGCGCCTGCCGGTTCGCACTTTCTGTGAGAATGCTTCGTGTCGACGGGGCGCCAGATTGGCACGCAATAGAATATCGCCCTTTCGTACGGCCGTGGTCACCACTTTGCCTTCGACGCCATCCACCTCTTCGGGAGCAATGCTACCACTGGGAGCCCAACTGGCCGGAACCTGCATGACCGCAAGATGCAAGCGCTCAAGTCGTAATCCTTCAGGTAAATCATAATCAGCAACGATCCGACTCACGGTTCGCACTTTGGCTTGCTCATCAAGCGCCCGGATATGGTCCTGTATATAACGCCGCGCAAACCAGGCGGCCGCCAGGCCTGCCGCAATAGCCGCAAGCAATAAAAAGGCGTTGCGACTTAATTTGAAAATTCGCATTTTTTTCCTCTCGCTCTACCACAAGATCGCTGGCGCCGTCAGGTAGAGCGTCGTAATGCCGTTGACATTGGCCAGGAAGTATTGAAGCGTTAGAGCATGGCGAGTCCAGCTTGCAAGGCCCGCCGCAGTGCTTTGGACATGCCAGTTGGCAGCAGTCAGCGTGGCCGTCAATAAACTGGCAAGTTGTTCGGTACTCAGACGCGTATAAGCATAGACCTGATGGCAGGTGCTGCCGCGCTCGGCATAGCAGATATCCATGAGCAGCGTGGCGCCGTCGGGCAACAGCTCAAGCATGCGACTGCCAGGCAGGCGCAATCGATCTATTGCTGGCCCGGGGCCGGCGGCAAACGCCATTGTCGTGGCACTCAATAGTGCATGCGTGGCATCGACGCTGACCACGTCGACCACCAGTTGCAGACTGGTCTTATCAAGCGAGCCGCTATAGAAAACCTGGTTTCCGACCCGGGTAAAATGAGAAAAAGGCGAGGTTCTGCCCAGCAATCGCTGCATGACATGTCCTGGCGGCTCCTGCAGATGGAGGACCAAAAAAGCGGAAGGCATGCCAAACAACTGAAAAGATACCGGCGACACGCCGGCGCACAACTTGAGTTCCCGGCACACACGACGTAGCAATGCCGCGGGCGGACTTTCTGCGGCTGTTGTTGCCACCACGTCGCTGCACCATAGTAACGATGTAAATAAAAAAACGATTTTGAAAACTAAAACCTGCATATGTGGGTCCATAAAATAATTCAAGCAACAACAGGTGCTTAGGGTTTTTTGCCGGCCCAAGGCATGAACCAGTCAAAAACCGGCGCCGCGCGTCCCCAAGGCGCGTCAACAGGCATGGCAGCAGCCGTTATTTTTTTTCCTGCTGCATACGATGCGCGCGCGACCTGCTGCCATGCGGTACCGGAGCGGGCGGCACGCTCGTGCGCAGACCGCGCATTAACGGCATGCCCTGCGTCAACCAGAATTGCGGTATGCCTGCGCAAGGACACGGCCAGACTATCGATAGCCTCCAATGACCATCCGGCCCGTTCAGTACGTGTTGGCGTTTGTTCGGATGGTATGGTTGCTCGTGGACGTATGCGTAGTGACACATTAACGATACCGCTATCCTGTAGTGCCCACTCCTTGCGTAGAATGGACGCGCTCCTGTCAACTGCGCCAGGCTGGCTTCGAGGATCAAGCCGGGCCTGCCTGTCGGACGTGACCTGTATTCTGTCCTCGACCACTAGCGCATTGCCCTGCCGGTCGTGCCAGCGCGCATGCCGGCCCTGAAAAAACCGGGCCAACAAATTGCCGTTGTCGATACGGCCTGCCCTGGCAAACTCAAATGCGCCGAAACGACTGGCATGTTGCTCATATAACGCCACGTCCTGCAAGCGTCCTAACCAGGTAATAGCGACAAAAAAGGCAAGCACGCATAAAAGCACAATCAAGCCTTCCGTGAGTGCTTGTCCATACTGGTATTTCATATCATTCTTCCTTTTTGACCGGATTCGAAACGAGATGCGCCTGCCAGAACGGATGCCACAGGCCCGGCGATTCGCTGCGATACCTTCTGTTTTCGCTGGCCGGCTCAAAGAACGTCTCGGCCGATGCCGTGACGACAAGCGTGGGCTGGTCGGCAAAATGTTCTTTGACCGTGATCGTGAACCCCAACGGGCGACGGCGATAAGCGTCACGCACGTCGTAATAGGGAACCAGACCGCCTCCCTCCCATCGAGGCTTGCTGACGACAGCACGTGAATTTGCCAATGGATTGGCGCTACCGGAAAAAATATCCCAGCTTGTAGCCTGGGTAACCCAGCGCCAGAAATCAATATCGCCGAAGTGATCTGGCGCGTTCTCCGAGTAAGGCATGTCAATGCCTGGTGTGTTCGCTCGGCCCGGAATCCAGCCCCACCCCATGGGATATTCCCGGTAGTAGCAGCCGATATACTGATTGCTTCTGAGCGCGTGATAAGACTGGGTATCTGTTGATTGCCAGTTGCCGTCGCTGTCGAGCACGGTGCGGCCACGTCGCCGCAACTCATGGCGCAGTTGCGGGCATTGATATTGAACCATCCAGCCATTGCGTTGTACATGGTCGCGAACATCCAGAAAATCATAAAGCGCTACCACATCTTCGAGAAACCGCCGATAGCCCGCAGTTGGCCGGTGTCGCGTGGCGTAGGATTTATCAAGGCCATTGTGCGCCACCCATGAAATTGGCGCAGCGCGATCCGCCGGATAGCTGACGGGCACGCTCGCTGCCGGTTGGCGGATTGACTCGTCCGGCGCCAACGAGGCTTTCTGCATGACATGATTTTGCGGAAAGTTCTGCTCGAGCACCTGCGTGATCGCCCTGTCCCTGGCGCCCTGCATACTCTGCTGGACAGCTTCGGAGGCGGCCTGCAGCACATGCCGGACAATCCGGTCATGTTCTGCAAAAAGACGCGGTAATTGGCCGCCGTTGCGGGCCATGCCCTGAAGCGCCAACGCACGCGCAGAGGCGGTGTAGCCGGCCAGGTGCTGCGCGCCGAACATCATGCCGATCACGTGCGCCGGCGGATTGAATGCTGCCAGCTGCTGACCCTGTGCTGCTGCAAACAGGCTCCAGGAACCGAGCGTGACCAGATGGGCCATTGCAACTTGGTGCGCCGTCTGCGTAAGATTGATATATGCCTGCATATTCAACGCCCGGGCCTGTACCAACGCGCCTGAATAGGCCGCGGCATCGGCCGCGTGCGTCAGTCTCGCCTTGCGTGCGACTACCTGCCCGACACCAAACTGATAGATAAGCGCCACAGCCAGCAGCATGATCAGAAAAAGCCCCAGCACCAATGCCTGACCATGCTGCGAAGCAAGCAGCCTGTTCCGCCGATAGTTAAGGTACAGCCCATTCATGACAAAGGCAATTACTGTCCGGTTGAGCCACCATCGGCAGCGTCTGCATTGCCCGTAAAGCTTTTGAGAGATTTGGCCGCTATTTGCCCTGCTGCCCGTTCAGCTGCGCTGCGGGCCGCCTGGGATTCAGCAGAGCCATCTTCGCCGGCCAGTTCCCTGGCTATGGCTGCCGTCTGCGAACGCAGCGTTTGACCAAACAGCTGAAACACCGCGATAGCAGAGATAGCCACCAGCGCAACAACAATGATGTACTCTGTCATGCCCTGCCCGCGTTGTGCTCTTAAACGTTCCTGCATACCTGTCCTCCGGTTGATTGATGAGGCAGATAGTGTGCCGTGCAGCGAAGACAGGTGCAATTCGCAGAATCCGACTGCGACATTTCCATATGTAGCACCTTGCGCAATTCTCACCGGCTGCAGACGTATACGTTTTATGCATAACAGAATTCAAAACAGGCCCATTGCGCCAGGCGCCACAGCCTACTAACATGGGCAACAAGCAAAGTACATTCCAATTGAAATATCACCCTTAAATACCGCTTTTAAATATCACCAAGGAACGCGATTCATGTTTGACTGTGCGCCAGCCAAAAAGCACACCGAAAAAATCAACTTCGATGTTCCCGATCATGCTTGCGATAGCCATTGCCATATCTTCGGGCCGGCCGAGCGATTTCCTTTTGACGCCAATCGCTCTTATACGCCACCCGACGCGGGCTATGACGATCTGCATGCCAAACAGACGAACCTGGGTCTGGGCCGTGCCGTACTGGTTCAGCCCAACTGTCACGGCTATGACATGGCAGCAATCACAGACGCCATAGCGCGTAGTCGGGGCCAGTATCGTGGAGTGGCGCTGCTGCCAGCACACGTAAGCCGCGATCGATTGCTGCAACTGGACCAGGCCGGCATTCGAGGAGTGCGCTTTAATTTCGTGGCGCATCTGACGGGCGCAACAGTCGATGACGTGAAGAGCATGGCAGACAAAGTTGCCGACCTGGGTTGGCATATCTGCATTCACGCTGACGAGAAATCACTGCTGCGCCTGCTGCCGGCCCTCCAGCATCTGCCGGTACCCTTTGTCATTGATCATATGGGGCGAATAAACATTGATAAAGGCGTACATAGCGAAGCCTTTGGGGCGTTGCTGCAACTGCGTCAGTGCCCGCAGGCCTGGATTAAGGTTTCCGGAATAGACCGACTGGCCGGTGGCGAGGTTCCTTATACTGCCGGCCATGCATTCATGAAAGCAATTATTGACGCCATGCCCGATCGTACCCTGTGGGGCAGCGACTGGCCGCACCCGAATGTCAGGGGTGCAGTACCCGACGACGGCATGTTGCTCAATATTTTCAATCAAGTCTGTGGGAATCCCGCGCTGCGCGACAAGATCCTTGTCGACAATCCTCACGTACTCTATCGATTCGACGATACCGAGGCAGCCGGAGCGGTAAAATGACTATGTCAACTGTAATTGTCATCAGGATTCCCGGTATCCGGCTCAGCCGTGAAGCCTGCGATGCAATGCTGCGCACGCTCCTTGGCGCCGCTTGCATCCGTGCCCACCTGTGTCATGCCGTAGACACTCCTGAGACTTATATCTATCTTGCAGATGCACTGGATCGCTCCATGGCGCATGAACCAGCGAAAATCACAACTGCGGCCGGACCGACTGATGCCCTTGCTGCCGCCATTGCCCGGCGCTATCCAGGCGCAAGCACGCACGTGCTGCAGCTCACGCTGGATGTGCAGGGCCAGGCCTGGGACAAAACGGCGGCCTGGCATTACGTCGTGGAAACCGACGTTAACGCCGCAGCCGAAGTCGACTTCAACAACTGGTACACGCAGGAACATATGCCGGGCCTGGCAGCCGTACCCGGCACCGTCAGGGCCATGCGCCTTTACAATCGTGATGGCGCACCGCGCTACCATGCATTGTATTTACTGCAGACACGAGACACGTTTGGCTCTCCACCATGGCTCGCTGTCCGGGGTACCGAATGGAGCAGCCGGGTGCGCCCGCACTTCAACAATACCAAACGCACGATGTTCAACATTATCGAGTAAGGAACACAATGACTCGCCTATCAGCGCCGGATCCGGCCACGCTCAATGACCATCAAAAGCAAGTATATGCTGCTATCGCCGCAGGCCCGCGCGGTCAGGTACGGGGGCCGCTGGCCATCTGGCTGAACCGGCCCGGTCTGGCCGAACACGCACAGGCGTTGGGCCAGTACTGCCGCTATGACTCGAGCCTTTGCACGCGCCTGTCCGAACTGGCTATTTTGACGATGGCAGTGTTGTGGCAATCTGAATTTGAATGGTGGACGCACCAGCCGATCGCGCTCAAAGCAGGTATTTCACAGGACACCATCGACGCGCTGATGCGAAACCACCAGCCCATTCCCTTTGCACAGGAAGATGAACAGGTTGTATATGAATTTGTGCACACGCTGGTTACCACCCGTCAGATCCCCCAGTGGCTGTACGACAAAGCTATCGACACGCTGGGTCAGGACAATGTCGTGGACCTGGTCGGACTGGCCGGATACTACACGCTGATCTCAATGACCCTGAATGTTTTCGAGGTGGGATTGCCCGAAGGTGCGCAGGTACAATTCAAAAAATGAATCTGAATTCAAACGTTGATTTAAACATTAATTAAAACAGTATTTAAATTTCCGTTTATACAGGCCTCGGGTCTGACTACCGGCATACAACCGCCGGCATGTTGCTAGCACAGCACAATGGTCAGAACCTACCGCCGGCAAGTGACCGAATTTGACCGAGACGAGGCCGTATAAACAGGCTAGTAGTTTTCCAGGCTTTCGCAGGTTTGCAGGCGGATCGGGTCGGGGATATAGACGTCTCTGCCTTCTACCGCGATGAGCTGACGTGCGCACAGATCGCGCATGATGCGCGAAAAATGCTCTGGAGTGATGTTCAGCAGTGATGCAACCAGCGCCTTGTTGGTCTGAAAGCGGAACTGACCACCATCCTGAATTTGTGCATGCTCAAGAAAATAGTCCACCACGCGCTGGGTAGCGGATTTGAGCGTATAAGATTCGATATCCTTGAGCAAAGCATATACCCTGCGACTCATGTTGCCGAGCATGCACATGGCAAATGCCGGCTCGCGTTCAAGCAGCGCCAGCATGCTGTCTTTAGAAATATGCAATAAGAATAAACTGCTGGTCGCCTGCGCTGCGACCAGATTTTCCATATTATCCAGAAAAACGCTCTCTTCTCCGAAGCTATCGCCCGGCCCCAGTGTATGTACGACTTTTTCGCTCCCATTGGGTGCGACAAACAGCAGTTTGACACTGCCGTTGACGACAATGTGAAACCCTTTGCGGGTCGCGCCATTTTCAATGATGTCATGAATGAGTGCGCCCTTGTGGAACGAACGATGCCTGACTGACAACGCTATTGTCTTGATTGCTGCTGGCGCCAAGCCTTCGAACATAGGCAAGCGAGCCAGGAATTCGCTAACAGATAGAGCTCCTCTGACCATAGGCTTAATCCCTCAAATGAGAATAAGCGCTATTGTGAAAGTTTTAATGAAAATTTATTTTGATACAAGTCAATAAAATACCATCATTTCGATCAATTTTTCTTTAGCCCTGCCATTTCGCTCAGACCTGCCAATCGATCGGCGCCACGCCGTGGGCCTGAAGATATTCGTTGGCTTTTGAAAAATGCCCGCAACCAAAAAAACCCCGGCTTGCAGACAATGGAGAGGGATGAACGCCTGTCAGAACCAGATGGCGCTTTTTGTCTATGAACGCGCCTTTCTTTTTAGCGTGATTACCCCATAACATGAACACCAGATGCTCGCGTTTGTCGTTAAGCGCACGGATCACCTGATCTGTGAACGTCTCCCACCCCCAGGCAGCGTGAGAATGGGCCATACCGGCTTGTACCGTGAGCACGGTGTTCAGAAGCAGCACGCCCTGCCGCGCCCATTTTTCAAGATAACCGTGGTCGGGCATGGTGAATCCCGGAATATCGGTTTTGAGTTCCTTGTAAATATTCAATAACGATGGCGGAATGCGCACGGACGGTTTGACCGAGAATGCCAGGCCATGTGCCTGATCCGGGCCATGATAAGGATCCTGCCCCAGAATAACGACTTTGACCTGGTCCAGCGGCGTTAGCCGAAAAGCACTGAACGTATCATGCTCTGATGGATATATCGTATTGCCGTTTTTCCGGGCCTGGAGGACACGCTCGCGCAGAGATATGAAATAAGGCTTTTCCTTTTCGGGCCCGATGGCATCGGCCCAGCTTTGGACGACTTCTGTCATGTGTTTGAGCGGCACCTGGCGCCGTATTGGTTGGTGAAAAACCGAATTGTACCAACTATTGCCGCATCTGCCCTGCGGCCGAGGGGACTTATGGCCCGCCGGCGTGACCGTTACAGCGGCCTGCCGCCACCGAGGTCACGGTTGCTGCTGCGGTTGCTGCTGCGGTTGCTGCGGTTGCTGCGGTTGCT
>Ga0079224_100001228_pt1 | contig 28811 bp, 22 predicted proteins | sample Stecom2015_FD_80414 | JGI IMG/M metagenome (GOLD analysis project Ga0079224, IMG submission 80414) | Agricultural soil microbial communities from Utah to study Nitrogen management - Steer compost 2015 | ecosystem: Environmental > Terrestrial > Soil > Agricultural land | place: USA: Utah... | reverse complement strand
CTGGCGCAGCAGCTGGGTTTCATCACCCTGGCCACCCGTCAGCACCGGCCACCACTGATGGAACGGAATGACAACCGCTCCGCTGACGCTGCCCAGCACAATGGCGGCCAGCAATAGGAGCAGCAGAATGGTAAAGGACTTTGTGATCCTGCCCTGACCTGGCGCAGCGTTAATTTGCATAGCCGGCGGCAGCCTTCAGTTGCGAAATCGCCAGACCCACCCGCGGTCCCATGCCCAGCGCGAGCAGATCATCCATCACCACAATGCGGTTGTTCCTGACCGCAGGTGTATAGGCGATCGCAGGGTCCGACTTGAATTTGTCGATGCCGCCTGCCGCTTGCAATGAACCGCTGGTGACAATGATCATCTCCGGCTTCAGCGCCAGCAGACTTTCGGCAGATACCGGCTTATACCCGCGCTGCTGCTTGAGCACATTCTCCAGGCCTGCCATTTCCATAATCGCACTGGCCGTTGTGTCGCCCCCCGCCATCAACTTGGCCCCGGTACGATTCAGAATCAGAACGGTACGCAGACTATCGCTGGGCTGGCCCTGCGCCTGCTTCACATTCGCCCGGATCTCGTCGGTCAGCGCCTTGCCTTTTTCCGGCACATCCAGGGCCTGCGCGATCTGCTCGATCCGCTTGTATAAAGAATCAACTGTCGGTTTGTCTGAAACAGTGACCACCTTGATGCCTACCGACCGGACTTTCTCCAGGGAAGCAGGCGGGCCGGCATTTTCAGAAGCGATGACAAGATCGGGTTTGAGCGACAGCACACCCTCTGCCGGTACGGCGCGATAGTAGCCCACACGCGGCAGCTTTGTGGCCGCTTCGGGATACAGGCTGGACTGATCATCGGCGACCAGCTTGTGCTGCATTTGCAGATCGTAAATGATTTCCGTCACCGTGCCGCCCAAAGACACGATTCGCTGGGCCTGCTGCGCGCTGGCGCTGCCCCAGAAAAAACCGGCGGCGGCGAGCATGGCAAGACAACGGGCAGCGGCATTTTTGCTCATCGACTGATTCCGTTTTATTGATTCGGTCATGCTGTCAGGCTGCCAGCGGTTGCTTGCAAAGCGATTCCAGCAGTTTGCGCCATTGCCTGATCTCGGGCACGCCAGGCTTGCGCGCGCCAAAGAATTGCACAATTTGTTCACCGTCTTGAGCATAGCCTTCCAGCGACGTCACCCAGCCGTCTTCAGTAGGTTTGTTCACGATCCAGGTACTGTGAATGGCCGTCGTGTTCAGATGCAGATTGAATTTCGGATCCAGAATATTGAACCAGGGGCCGGTACGCATGAGTTTTTTAATCGGCCCCGAGTGAATCTGGATCATGCCTTTATTGCCGACAAAGCACATAATGGGCAGATCTGATTCGGCCGCTTTCTGCAACATGACTTCAATGGCATCGTTATCGACACGCTGCGCCAGATCATCGCCGGCGCTTTCCAGCACCTGTACGCGCGGCAAATTCCATTTTTTCAGCAGGCCGGCAAAATCATGGGTATCGGTCATGCCCAGCCACTCTTCACGCAAAAGCGCAGGCACTTCGCTGGCATACGCCTTGGGCGCCGCAGGTGTTCTGTCGACAGGCGCCGGCGCCTGATTGGCGGCACGGAATTTTTCGACCAGCGCGTCATAAGCCGCCATATCTGAATGATCGGTGCAATACACCTTGTGCAGCGCCATGCCGGCGCCGTCAAAAAACTGAATGCTCTTGCGGCCGTTCTGAGTCACGGCCCAGGCATATTGCCAGCTGGAAAAAAACACGCGCAGATCAAGATCGGCGCCCAGCACCAGACCGACCGGACCATGACCCACCTTGACCGACTCATAACGCCCGTGACGTTCATGAACGCACCATTCATTGCGCGTCAGCAGCATCACCTCGCCCAGCGTTTGCAGCTCCTTGAATATCGTTTGCGCCGACCCTTCCAGCAGCGTGGCATCAATATCGCCACATTGTGCGGCGACCAGTTCCATTTCACTGACGTTCAGTTTCCCGGCCGCATTGCGTACGCGCAGTTTGGGTTCCGCCTGCAATAGCGCGTCGTAACGGGCTTTCAAATCAGTACTCTGTTGTGTCATGGGGCAACTCTCTTGTAGTAGTGGCTAAACGGTTTTGACCGGGCGATCTTGCGACGGCCCGGCCAGTCTGAAAATCGTGGTCGGTCAATATTGATAGCTAACCGACACCCGCACATAACGGCCGGCTTCGGAATAATAATCGACCGGCCGAGGGATGGCCGTTGCCCCCGCAGTGGGCACGCTCAGTGCATTCCAGTATGTCTTGTCAAACACATTGACCACGCTGAGCTGGAACTTGACGCCCTTCAGGCCGGCAGGCGCCCACCAGCCATGCACATCCAGCGTACCATAACCGGGCGCCTGGAAATCGGCGTTTGGCGCATCAGCAGCGGGTGCTGGATACTGCACTTTATCGCGTTTATTTGCCAGTGTCCAGACCGTCTCGGCGCCCCACTGCGGGGTCCTGTAGCCCAGTGCCAGCGTGCCTTTCAGAGGTGCGACCGAATTCAGATGCTGGCCGGTTTCCAGATCCTTGCCCACCGTCCACGCAAGCGTCGCCCGGGTATACAGATTGTCATTCACATTCCAGTAGCCCATGGCTTCTGCGCCGTAAATGCGGACCCGAGCACGATTGGCAAAGGTCGTGACGCCCATCGGATACAACCCTTGTTGGCGCAATGCATAAAATGGAGAATCAGGACCGACCGGGACATTTTCATCGATGTAATCTTTGTAGCGCGTCTCGAATATATTCAAAGAACCGCCAACAACCTGCCCCCTGGCCTGAAAGCCCAGTTCCCAGCCGCGGCTGCGCTCAGCCTTCAGACTGGGATCGCCCTTGCGCATGTAATTGGCCGGAGAGCCATATTGCAAAAAGAGTTCCGGTGCGGTTGGCGCCCGGTAACCATAGCCATAGCGGGCAGTCACCCGATAGATATCGGAAGCGTTCCAGGCGAACTCAAGCGATGGCGAGACCTGATTGCCGCTGCGATTGCGCAGTTCGCTTTCATATCCATTCTGGTTGGATGCAAAACCGCCACCCGTCTGGGGTTTGCGCGACCAGCCGTCATAGCGCAAAGCCGGGGTCAGCTCAAACCGGCCGTCGTTCCATATGAATGCATGGCTGGCAAACAGCGACCAGTCACGGCTTTTCACTTTGGGCGTATCGCCCTGGTTCGAATGCAGGAAGTCGCAGGTACGCGGGCCCATGGGCGCAGGCAGCCCGGCTGGCACAACCGGACAATTATCGACCCCGGCCGAGTACTGCTCATAGGTATCGTCAGCAAACGTGCCGGCTACTGTCCAGTGACCACGCAACGCGGCGTCGCCCCAGTAACCGCCCGCATTTAGATTGAGGCCCCAGCCTTTTTGTTCGATGCTGTTATTGCGCTCATACTGTCCGTAGGGATAACCGTAACGGTACGGATTCCCTGGAATGCTTGCACGCGGATCAAACACTTTGTTGCGGATGGCTTGCTGATTTTGCTCCAGGCCGGTTTTACTCCAGTATAGCTGGACACCAGCCTGATCCAGGGCAGCATAGGCCTGCGTTGCCTTGTAGTTGTAATCTGCCCAGACGCGATCGCGTTTCATCCTCTCGATCAGTTCATTGTTACCAATCGCATAGGCAGAGGTGTTCTGCTCATGCATCTGGTCAATATCGCGATCCAGCCTGAAGGTGCTCGCTCCCAGACCAAGCGTATGACCCGGCGCCAATTCGTGCTCAAGCCGCAGCCCTACGTTCTTGCTGGTGTAATCAGCAGGATTCATCTTGGTGCGCGCTGCGCCATAGCCACCAATATCGCCGCCATTCTTTACTTCGCTACCGGTACGAATGCCATACTGAATCAGCATTTTGGTTGCGGCCCCCAGCCTTGCGGCAAACGCCATATCGCCGCCAATACTGTCATCCAGGCCATCGTGCGTGCCCTTGACCAGAAAACCGAGAGCCTTGCCGTCGGCCAGCAGATCATCTGGCCGCAGGCCGCGCAACAACACGACGCCGGTCAGTGCAGACGTATTGCCGGCACCGGCGCCGCGCGCGACATCAACAGAGGAAAGCGTATTGAAATTAACCGTTTCCAGGCCGCCTTTTATACCGCGGCTGCCATCTTGCAACCAGGGTAAGGGAATACCGTCTTCCAGGATTCGGATCCGATTGCCATCCAGACCCCGCAGATTGACACTGCTATTGCTGCGGTTGAAATCCAGCCCGGGGATCAGCCGCCCCAGATCAGACCAGTTCCGCGCCTGTTTGTCGGCGATCTCTGCTGCGCCGGTGGCGCTCTCCCAGCTTGCCGCCGCCACCTCTGACTGCGCATGCACCGCGCCCAGCTTCGGGACGACAGGGCTTGCGGAGGCGACGGCGTGAGCGTCCCCTGTTGCGGCCTGACCGTGGACTACGCCGGTGCAGAGCAACGAGGCAAGCAGGGTCAGGCGCAAGGACGGGAAAGAGACTGGTTTCATAAGTGCGGGATAAGTATGTGAGATCTCGACAGCCAGAATGCGCAAAACCAGACGCCGGAGATACATGTTGAAATAATTGACATTGAATAATACTATAAATGATAATCGTTATCAATATTATTAATAATAAATTTCTTATGCCGCCTTCGATAACGCACGCGCCCCCCCTGCCAGCACAGGCCAGGCCCCTGCCCGAAGCAAACCGTGAATGCAGCGAATCTACCGCAAGCGAAGCGTGCATGCGTCTCGTATAAGCCGTGTTAGTGCGTGGCCGTGCCAGCATTCGCACCTTGACCGGCGCCGACCTGCCCCTGTCCGACAGAAAACAACAGACGCGCTTTTATAATTGTGATTGCGCAAAAGCACCCAATATATGACTATATTGATATTCTGGAGCTGATCATGGACAAAAAACCGCTGATTCACCATGCCCCCGCCCCGCATTGGGTCGGCAATGCTTTTTACGTACGGTCCATGTTCTCCTATGGACAACGGCACCTGAACCCGGATCCGTTCCTGCTGCTCGATTACGCGCAGCCCCGGCATTTTCCGCCCAGCCAGCAAAGGCGGGGGGTGGGCGAGCACCCGCATCGCGGCTTTGAAACAATCACCATCGCCTACCAGGGTGAAGTAGCGCACCGGGACTCTTCCGGTGGCGGCGGCATTATTGCTGCGGGCGACGTCCAGTGGATGACTGCCGGCGCAGGCATCATGCACGATGAATTCTTTTCCGATGCGTACGCCCAAAAAGGGGGAACCTTCGAAATGGTCCAGCTCTGGCTGAATCTGCCGGCGCGCGACAAAATGACGCCGGCCCGATACCAGAGCATAACGGCCAGTGATATCCCGACCGTCTCCCTGCCCAATGAGGCCGGCACACTGCGAATCATTGCCGGTCGGTTCAACGATCATCAGGGGCCTGCGACAACGTATACGCCGGTCAATTTATGGGATATCAGCCAGAAGGCAGACAGCGCCATCACGCTCGCGCTTCCTGCGAACCACACGGTCATGCTCCTGGTGCGTCATGGCGCCGTAAGTGTGAACGGCAGCGCCGAGGCCGGGTCCGGCCAGCTGGTGTCGTTTGCCCCGGGAGGCACCACCATCACCATTCAGGCGAAAGACGCAGCGGCTCTGCTGTTGATGAGCGGCGAACCCATCGCAGAGCCGATAGCCGGTTATGGTCCGTTTGTCATGAATACCGAGGAACAAATCCGTCAGGCGCTGGCAGATTTCAACGCCGGGCAGTTCGGACATATCGGACAGGCGGCAGACCGCTCTGCTACCGGTGAATGAACCAGACGGCGAACCGGTCCCTGGCCGAATCCGTGGCGCACAAAGACTGCGTCTGTCCGCCACGCGGCGTCCGCGTTGTTATGGCACAAGCGCCTGCTCAGAGACCACGATGCCATCGGCATCGCTATACAGGTACTGTCCGGGAACAAAACGGACATTGCCGAAAGTCACCGGCACATCGATCAGGCCCAGGCTGTTTTTGCCGCTTTTGCGCGGATTGGTGCCCAGTGCCTTCACGCAAAAATCCATGGCGTCAATCTGTTCACTATCCCGGATCGCGCCATACACGATAATTCCGGACCAGCCGTTATCCTGCCCCAGCCTGGCAATCATATCGCCGACCACGGCACAGTGCAGGGATGCGGCCGCGTCCACCACCAATACGGCGCCCTGCCCCGGTTCGGACAGGATCTGACGAATGAAGGTATTGTCTTCGAACACTTTCACCGTACGAATCGGCCCTGCAATGGCCCGTTTACGGCCAAAGAGCCGGAACTGCGTATCGCAGGACGGCAGCGACGGGTGTTGATCCATAATATCGCAGGTGATCAGCACGGCAAGGGGTGAGGCAGACATGGCAAAACTCCGGTAATAGATAGACTTGAACAGCCATTGTTATACCAGATCAGCGCCATAAAAAGCATCCCTTTGATTCAAGCCAGCGGCTTTCGGGGGCTGGCATAAGGGCGATGGCAACCCGCTGCCCGGCACTAACCGCCGGAATACAGCGCATCCGCCTCGCGCCTTGTGAGAGAACCTGGTGCAGCGCCGGGTCCGCCTGACGACGCGTGAGTCGATGGCGCCGATGGCATGGGACCGGCGGGCGTATTTGACGAATCCGTCGCAGCAGCCGGCGGGGGTATCCGCCCTCCCAGCTCCCGCAGCAACGCCTGATACTCCGGGTTCTGCCGCAACGTTTGCCGACCGGCTTCGATCAGCGCGTCCACATCCTGGCGGTTGACCGTGAACAGCGTCGGAATGCGCAGCAAATGTCGACGCGGCACGGATAATCCTGCTGGCGCCTCGCGCAAACTGACCGGTACCACGTGCAATTGCGCATCCGGCGCCAGCAATGCCTGCAACTGGGGATTGAGCGATTTTCTTAATGTGGCCCAGTGCCGACTGGTGTCCTGTACCATCTGCATGGTTTGCATAGTCACGCGTCCCGAAGTACTGAACATGATCGTGTCAAAGACATCCGAGAGCGTGGGAACATTTTCACTTTTGTCGATATTGACACTGGGATCGCGCTCGGCATTGATGACCACAAACGCCACTTTCCTGATCGTACCCTTGCTGATCCGGCCGCGGCGCAACTGGCCGATCCCAAGCGTGACGCGATCCATCAGGCCGCGCACGCCCAGATTATCCGACAGGCCCCCATCTACCAAATGGATATAGGGTCGATTTTTACTGTCCAGATAACCCAGCACATCCGAACGATAGGCGCGCATCCGGTAATCGCCCTGCAACCGGGACACTTGCTCGCGTTTTCGGGCGGAATATTCACACTGTCCGGCGTAATTTTTCAGTGTCAGCGGTGATAACACCATTGGCACGGCAGCCGAGGAAGCCACTGCAAACGAAAGTGGGATCTTGCGGATGTCAGCGCACATCGTGGCCAGCTGATCAGGCGAAAACTCAAAACTGGTGCCCTGCGATAGATCGGTCGCCAGCACGATCAAGTCTGCATGCGGATTGCGGTACAGATCTTCGTAGGTTTTGCCCTCATAGAGCAGATCCAGTTTCTGAGCCAGCACATGGCCGCGCCCCACCGTGGGCGAAACCGCAGCGGCAAAGTTTTGCGGGCTGAAAATGGCCGACACCAGGCTCTGCTGAAAATTCTTGTACAGGTACTCGTTTTTAAACGCCGGAAAGGTCTTGCTGCCATTGAGCGCATAATAAGCAGCCACGATACTGCCTCCCGAGACCCCCCGCACGACATCGACCTGGCTGAGCAACGTTTGCGCATGGCCGTTCCACCGGATCTGCGTGTCGGCCAGTTCCTTGAGCACCCCGTAGCCAAATGCGGCCGCGCGCGCGCCACCGCCGGAAATACTCAGGACAATGATAAAGGACGGATCCGTTCTCTCGGTCAGGCGCGCCGTGTCAACGCCGGTGTCAGGCGTGCCCGGAGGCAGCGGCGGATTGCGCCACGGCGTCAACGACGAGCAGGCAGAAAGCGTCAACAACAACACAATGAATACAAATTTACGAATCCGCATGACAGCCTATTTATGTGCAATGGTCCAGCCCGATACCATCAGACCCATACCGGCAAGCGCCAGCAGCAACCCGGCCCACTCCAGCCCGGACAATGAACTGCGGTCCACCAGGTTGAGCCATAGTACCGAGACCACCACATACACCGCCCCGTATGCGGCATACACACGGCCGGTGGCTACCGGGTGCAGGGTCAGCAGCCAGGCAAACAGGATAAGCGAGGCCACGGAAGCCAGCAACACCCACCCGCTGCCATCCCGGCGCAGCCAGAAATAAAACAGATAGCAGCCGGCGATTTCCGCAATGGCGGTCAGCGTGAAAAGAAAGAAAACTCGCAGCACAACCGTCCCCACATGAATTCATCACTGGGCTGATCATACCGCGTAATGCCCGCCAGCGTCTCTTAGGATGGGGCCGGCGGTGTCTGCGCCGGCACGTCGCCACGCGAACTCATGCCACGCAGCTGCTTCTATTTAATCACGCCGCACACCATGCGACCGCCGCCACCGCCAAGCGCCTTGGGATGGTCTGAATAATTATCGCCGCCCTCATGAATCATCAGCGCATGCTGCTGCACATCCGACAAGGCTTTAAGTCGGGGCGCCAGGACCGGGTATGTAGAAGTGCCATCAGCGCCGACAACCAATCCCGGCAAATCTCCCAAATGGCCCTGCTCACTATACGGCCCTTCATGCTTGCCCGTTTTCTTCGGATCCAAATGACCGCCTGCAGCCTGGGCCGGCACCATCTTGCCGTCCTTGTCAGCAGCATCACAACTGGCATTCTCGTGGACATGAAAGCCGTGCACGCCAGGATCCAGCCCTTTGAGATCGGGCGTAAACAGCAGACCAAAAGGCGTTTCGCTGATGGTCACCTCGCCCATTGCCTTGCCCGCAGCCGACGTGGTTGCCTCATTCATGGTCACTTTCAATTCGGCGGCACTTGCCGTGGCGAACATGCCTGCGCTTAACATGCTTGCCAGTAACAATTTTTCCAATCTCATGGCGTACTCCCTCAATGAAAATCGACAAAGTAAAAGGCTACCATTCAAAACAAGGCGATCAAATCACTGTTTCAATTATTTATAACTGGATGCAAATCTGTCATGAACATCCGCAACGGTGACCACTGTTGATAACCACTGCCGGTGCAGGGAAAACGGGGGCCGCTGCGTTGACCAGAAGGCGCGCCGACGATATCCGTTCCCCGCCCCACCCCGAACGGTTCTCTTGCGACTATCTGAATAAAAAAGACCGGGTTTCAAAAAGACAAAGCTTGCCTTAAGGGTTTTACCTGTGTGGATTACAGTCTATATCCTGTCTAATAGCTAGAAAATGAGATGGAGACAACATTCATTCCGGATTTGATCTCCCATGCTGTACCGGACAATCTGGCATAGGCCGGCCTGCTCTCGTATCGCTTGGGTTCACGCCGATTTTTGCGCGCAGGGGATTCGCAAAATAGCGTTCGGCGCCGTCGCTACCAAATTACAAATGTAATATGAATTAAACGCTGCCAAATTAGCACACATGAAAACCAAAGGACAATTGAACATGCCGCAAATGATCATTAATGGACGCAAGGTAAATGCAATATCCGGGCAAATGCTGGATGTGATTTCACCGGTGGATGGCGCCATTTTCACCCAAATCCCAAGGGGCGACGAAGCCGATGTCGACCTCGCGGTCAAGGCTGCAAGAATTGCCGCTGAAGGCCCCTGGAAAAAATTCACGGCGCTCGAACGCGGTCGACTGCTGATCAAACTAAGCGGATTGATTCTGGAACACGCAGAAGAGCTGTCGCAACTGGAAGCAAGGGATACCGGCAAGGCGATTTCTTCGGCAAGAAACGATATCCAGGTCATGGCCCGCTATTTCGAATTCTATGGCGCCGCCGCAGATAAAGTACACGGCGAGGTCATTCCCTTTTTGAATGGCTATTCAGTCCAGGCAATCAGGGAGCCGCTGGGCGTTACGGCGCATATTATTCCGTGGAACTATCCGGCGCAAATGGTGGGCCGAAGCGTCGCGCCCTCAATCGCCATGGGCAATGCGTGTGTGGTCAAACCGGCAGAAGATGCCTGCCTGTCGGTCATCCGTGTCGCAGAACTGGCGCTGGATGCGGGCTTGCCTGCCGGCGTATTCAATGTCGTTACCGGACTGGGCGAAGAAGCCGGCGCGAGCCTGTCGGCGCATGAGGACATCAACTTCGTCACCTTCACCGGGTCCAATGAAGTCGGCGTACTGGTGCAGAAAGCAGCCGCGGAACATGCGGTCAAGTGCGTGCTGGAACTTGGCGGGAAATCCGCTCATGTCGTATTTAACGATGTCAACATGAAGCTGGCGGTGCCGGCCATCGTGAAAGGGATTATCGCCAACGCAGGCCAGACCTGCACCGCCGGCAGCCGCCTGCTGATTCAGCGTGATATTTTCAACGAATTCATCGACCTTGTCGTTCAGGAATTTTCCAGAACCAGAGTGGGCACGCCGGACATGGACCTGCATTGTGGTCCGGTTATCAATCAGTCGCAATTCGACCGGGTCAACCGGTATCTGGAACAGGGCAAAAAAGACGGCCTGAAAATACTTGCGCAGGGGCAGATCGCAGCCGGGGTTCCGGATGGGGGCTACTACGTGACACCGACCCTGTTTGTTGCCGACAACCATGACAGTGATCTGCTGATGCAGGAAATTTTCGGACCGGTGCTGGTTGCGCTGGCTTTTGATACCGAAGAGCAAGCCGTGCACCTGGCAAACATTACCGACTACGGCCTGATGGCCGCCGTCTGGAGTGAGAACGGAGGCGTTCAGCAGCGCGTAGCCAAAGCGCTGAAATGCGGTCAGGTATATATCAACGGCTTTGGCGCCGGCGGCGGGGTCGAGCTGCCTTTTGGCGGCGTCAAGCGCAGCGGCCACGGACGTGAGAAAGGGCTGGTTGCACTGGAGGAAATGAGCACGACCAAAACAATTATTCACTATCACGGCTAAACACATCACTTAACAAAGGAAGCAAATAACATGGCTGTTCTGAATAATAAAATCGCTATTGTCACCGGTGCCGGCAGCGGATTTGGCGAGGGTATTGCCACTGCGTATATCAATGAGGGCGCAAAAGTCGTTGTGGCCGACATTAACGAGGCAGCCGCCCTGCGCGTTGCCAGCGCGCTCGGGCAGCATGCCAGTGCATTTACCGTCGACGTCTCCAGCGGCGAGCAGGTCCGGGCGCTGGTCACGCACTGCGCGAACACCTTCGGTCCGCCCGATATCGTGGTCAACAACGCCGCGATCACCCACAAGAACCAGCCTATGCTTGATGTGGACGAAGCGCTGTTTGATCGGATGTTCGACATCAACGTCAAGTCAATTTACCATATGGCCCAGGCAGTGATCCCTCTGATGCGCAAAGCAGGCGCCGGCGTCATCCTCAATATAGGCTCTACCGCAGGCATACGGCCGCGTCCCGGCCTGAGCTGGTACAACGCATCCAAGGGCGCAGTCAATGTGCTGTCCAAATCCATGGCGGTCGAATTGGGCCCCGACAATATCCGGGTCAATGCAATTTGTCCGGTCATGGGCGTCACCGGGATGTTCGAGCTGTTCATGGGCCTGCCGGACACCCCCGAGAACCGCGCCAAATTCATTTCATCCATCCCGCTGGGCCGGTTTTCCACGCCCCAGGACGTAGCCGCTGCCGCGGTCTTTCTGGCCAGCGATGCCGCTGCCTTCATGACCGGCGTCGAGCTGCCGGTCGACGGCGGCCGAACCGTATAACAAAAAATGAGCCACGGTCACTTCGCACGCTTGACACCCTGAGCAAAACCCACGACAAGCGACAACGCTGCGCGCCACGCCCTGAATGTCATTCGTGGCCGGGCCGCAGCGGCTTTATGGCGAAACGGTCTATTGCGAGGGCATCGGCGCTTGCGACTTGCCAGAAGGCGCGCTCCGGCGCGCCTCTAGTGATCGCGCGCCTTGCTGGATCGCGCATGCGGCAGGAAATGCCAGAATATGGCAGCAGAAATAAAACCAAAGCCGCCTGTCAACGCAATGCCTGCGCCCAACGACACCAGAGCAGTCATCCCGGACAAGAGAAAAGGACCGGCACAAGTGCCGACATCGCTGATCAAACGCCACAAACCCAGAAACTCGGTCCGACCATGTTCGGGTGAGGCGTCGGCGCCCAACGTCATATTGATGCCCGAGCCAAAGCCATTACCCACGCCCATCAACACCGCCACAGCGACAAACGGCACGATGCTGCTCGAAAGCGGCATGGCCGCAAACGATATGCCCATGATCAGGGTGCATGGCAGAGCGACCCATAGTCGCCCCCGTTCATCCATGATCTTGCCTGCCGGATAAAACATCAGCATATCGCCGATTGATGAAATGCCGAAAATCACTGCCGTGGCGGTCGGACTCAGTCCGATATGATCAGCCCATAAGGGGATCACGATTTGGCGCGCGGCGCGCATGGCGCTGATCAGCAACACAGCCAGGCCAAGAGAAGCGAAGACCCCGGCATGCTCCCGTGCGATCTGCCTCATGCGCGGGCGCGCCACCGGTATGCCCAGCGCCTTGGGCGCCACCAGCAGATCTGGCATCAGATAAGTCAAAATGGTAGAGGCGATCAGGGCAATAATGCCGACCCAGTATGCGCCGGCCAGCCCCATGAAATGCATGGCGCCGGCCCCGACAAATGGTCCCGCGAACATGCCGATACGGTTCACGCCGCCCAGGATGGACAAGGCCCGGGCCCGCATGTAAAACGGCACGGCCTCTATCATATAGCTCTGGCGGGCCAGAAAAAAGACGGAAGTCGACACCCCGATCAGCAATGCTGCGAGCGCCAGCAACCAGGTGTGATTGGCGAAAATGCACAACAATAGCGCGGCAATGGTAATGGCCGATGCGCCCAACAGCGCGCTGCGCTCGCCAATACGCGCGGTAATCAGCGCAGCGGGAATATTGGCCACCAGCGAACCCAGGCCGATCAGCGCGATGATCAAGCCAGCCAGGGCAGGCGTAGCGCCCAGGTCGCGGGCGCTTAATGCAATCACTGGCAAAATCGCACCGTTGGCAAAACCAAAAAGCAGCGAAGGGCCGTACGCAGGAATGGCAATGCTTTTTAAACTGAAACTGCGGTCCGCCATGCGGGTATCCTTCGTAGGGCACAATGATATCCGCCATTTTACCCGGCGCAATGACTACCGTTGCAATAATACGCATCTTTGGCCGCATGGCGCGCTTGCGGAGCATACGCCAGACCAGAACGAGATCTTTCGCCACCCCTTTCTTACAGGCCTGCCCTGTGCTACCGGGCGGCAGCAACCCCTCGGCTCGTCTATCGCGTTGCCTCTTCCGAAAAGACGGTCGACCCTGACACCGCCGGCTTTGCACGGTTCAACATAACCAGCAATGCGCAAACCAGCAACGCTGCTCCCAGGTTGTAGCTCATGCCGGACACAAAGGCCGAGATATATCGGTCCGCTTGCGCCACATCGCTATCGCTCACTGCCACGGCCATGCCGAACAAAATGCCCACGACGGCCACACCCAGCGCGGCGCCGACTTGCTGGACGGTTGAAATGACACCTGAAGCCATGCCTGCCAGCGCTTGCGCTACGAATCCCAATACTACATTCAACAACGGCGTCATGATGATACCCTGACCGGCCCCCACCGCAATTAATACAGGAATCAGTCGCACTGGCTGCAGTGCAGAACCTGCCGCCAACACCTGGGCTATCAGTAACCCGATAGAAACAGCATAGAGTATCGCACCTGCAACAATAGCGCTGGTGCCCCATCGCGCAACCAGCCGCGGCGCGGCCAGCGAGGCAACAACAAAACCTGCGCTGCATGGCGCGAAAATACTGCCCGCGACGAAGGGATCCAGCCCCAACCCGGACTGCATGAGCAGCGCGAAACACAGGAAGAAAGAACTGGAGGTTGAATAGACTAGCAATACCAATAATGCGCCCAATGCGAACCGACGCTGGGCAAGTAAACGCATATCTACCAACGGCAGATGACCCTCAAGACGCCGTCGCTCCTGTTGCCGATAAAACAGGGCAAGCAGCATCGAGGCGACAACCAGCGCCCACAGGGTCCAGTCAGGCCAACCCCGCCCCGGCCCTTCGATCAACGGCACCAGCAGCAGCGTCAGACCGACACTAACCAGCGCCACACCAGGCCAGTCCAGCGCCGCGCGCAACGGCGCACGGGATTCAGGAATGGAACGAGCGGCAGCGATGGCGACCAAACCGATCGGCACATTAATCAGAAAGATGCTGCGCCAACTCAGGCCGAACAAATCGGCGTGCACCAGCCAGCCGCCCAGCACCTGACCTGCGATGGCAGCCAGCCCCAAGGTCATGCCCAGCAATCCGAAAGCGCGGCGACTGGCGTCACCATTGAAATTGACGCGGATCGATGCATAGACCTGCGGGAACAGCAAGGCAGCCGCCAGCCCCTGTAATATCCGGGCTCCGATCAGCAATCCAACGGTAGACGCCAGCCCGCACAATGCAGAGGCCAACGTGAAACCGGCCATGCCGATGACGAAAAGACGGCGGCGCCCGAACAGGTCGCCCGTGCGCCCTCCAGTAATGAGTAATACGCCGAAGGCCAATTCGTACCCCGCCACGATATAACCGATCTGCGCGAAGCTGGCCCCTAGATCAGCCTGTATGCTGGGAATCGCCACATTCACCACGAACAAATCAAAAATCGTGACAAATCCAGCCAGCAGCAGCACAGACAGTCCGAGCCACGGTGGTCTATCAGCTGCATTGATCGACGCTGTCGGCAGGTACGCATTTGAGTTCATCTTGCTTATCCAAAGTAACAATGCCAGCATTGTCGGCCTTCTTTTAAACAATTACAATTTAACTGTTTATGCTATTACTTTAAGCAATGAGATAACCGATGCGAACAATGAAACGCACGCGCAGCGATCTGGCCGTTTTCCTGCGAACACGACGCGAACGCCTGTCACCTGCAGATGTGGGGCTGCCCAGCGGGGGGCGGCGCCGTACACCGGGGCTACGGCGCGAGGAAGTAGCCGCGCTGGCCGGTGTTGGTCTGACCTGGTACACCTGGCTGGAACAGGGACGCGATATTGGCGTATCTGCCGGCTTTCTGGACAATCTTGCGCGCGTGCTGAAACTGGATGCCTCTGAACGACGGCATCTGTTCTTGCTGGCGCATGAGCGGCCGCCTGCAGAACCGGGCAAAACCTGGTGTGTGGTGCCGCCGCCCGTTCTGCGGCTGATGCATGACCTGGCGCCGCATGCGGCATACGTTCTAAATCTGCGTTGGGATGTGCTGGCATTCAATGCGCCGGCAGACCAGCTCTGGCAATTGGGCTCGCACTCTCCGGCACGCCGGAATCTGCTGTGGTTGCTATTTACCGACCCCGTGGTGCGCGAGCGGGTAGATGCGTGGGACGAACAAGCAGCACAAATGCTCTCTTGTTTTCGCCGTGGTTTCGCTCTTGCTAGCCAGGAAGCGGACATTCATGAGCTCGTGGCTGAACTGACACAGGTATCGCCGGAATTCAAAGCATGGTGGCGAAAACATGATGTGCATACCGCCGGCAATAGCACACGCAAGCTGATCATCAACGGTAAGGCAGAGCATTACGACCATACCTCGTTAACCATCGATGCCGATCGACATTTGAGGTTAGTCATTGATGCAAAGCAGATCGCTGCAGCAACCGACCACTGATGCAGACAAGAACAGACGAAGACAACAAGACGTTGAATTCAGAAAATAAAAAAGCCGCTACTCCATTTTCAGGTTAGCGGCTAAATTATTTTTACTACAAGTGTTTCCTGGTGGGCTGGGCGAGACTCGAACTCGCGACCAATGGATTAAAAGTCCACTGCTCTACCGACTGAGCTACCAGCCCAGGAAAGAAAAAGATTATGAAGGATTTCGAACTGGCTGTCAACAATATTTGCACAATTGCGACAAAGAAATTATATTTTTTCTTTGTCGCCATGCACATTACTACTTTTACCGCTCGCGCGAAATACGCACTTCTGCGCCGCGACGTTTTACCTCAAGACCATCGGACTGAAGAATTTTCAATCCTTCCAGTCCCTTGATATAACTTGACCCCTGCATCTGCATGACACGAATCTTGTTGCGCATGACAACCGGATTATGCATGGGCATGCCAAACATCCAGACTTCGTCCAGAATCCGCGCCGAGTTGAACTCGCCCATATGCCGCAAAACCGGCCCCAGACAGAGCATATGACCTTCGCGACCGAAGACCGGCACAGAGTCCAGTCCGCATTCAACGGTCAGCACCTGCCCGCCCTCATAGCGTTGATTGAGGTTGAGATCCCACCAGGCGTCGCCTTCGGGCAGATAGACATTCACCGATGAACCCGGCTGCAGCACCGGCGCCACAAGCAATGCCGGCCCCAGCATATATTGGTGATCCCAGGCTCGCGCCTTGGCGTCATCGGGATAGGCCAGCGCCATCATCCGCTGCACCGGCAGGCCGGTGCGGACCGCGTCTTCAATGACGCCATTGATATACGGGATCAGGCGATAGCGCAGTTCGAGCAATGTTCGGATCTTAGCCTGGATGTCTTCGGGATAGGCATCCGGCAATAATGCCGGCGTGGCCTGAAAAGCAAATCCGGCGGAAAAGACGCACAAGCCCAGCATGCGCAGATACAGTGTCGCATCCAACGGCGCGTCGCCATCCAGTTGCACTGGGTTGCCCAGATCATGGGTGACCGCGGTCACGCCACTGGCCTGGATGGACAGCGCCTGGCGCAACCACTGTGTCAACCCGTCCCAGTCATTGGTCGACGCCGGCGTTTTTTGCCACGCCACGCGCTGCACAGCCATCATCAAATCTGCAGAAGGCACCACGCCTTCGGTAGGCGTCTTGTTCATGGAAACGGCATCAAACAGCGCCCGGCGCAATAACAGCGGATACAGCTCTCGGAGCAGCGCACCGGATTCGCCGTTGCGCGCGCTGACCGCATCAGGAATATCCAGCGGAAAGGAACTGTGGAAAGCGCCGACACCTTCGTCGACCAGTTGATGATGCCGCTCGACCCAGAACGCATAGGCATCCTTGTAGGTCAGATCCAGCAGGCCAAACGACACATTGCCGTTTTCCGGGACGCCGTCAAAGACAAAAGCATTGCCATCGTCGCCGGTCAGCAACCAGCCCCGATCTTCAAGATCGTCGAACAGGACCGAGTCACGCGGCACGCCCGGAAAGGATGGCACACAGACCTCAAAAAACTTTTCACGCAACCCGCCCAGCGTGCGGCGCGCATCGTCCATGCGAGCGTCATCCCACTCCAGCACCAGCTTGTCTGCCTGAAACTGCACCATGGAAGGCTGGGCAAAATCCAGCACGTCCAGTGAAAACCCGGATTGCCGCAGCGCTTCTGCCTGTTCAATAAAGCCCGCCGTAGCCTGCCCCGGCTGCTGCCTGAGCCATGCACCCATGGCCCATAACGGCGGCTGCCCGGCACGACCGGTTAACGCGGAATACTGATTGAATATTTCAGAAACGTCGCCCGCGAACAGAAACAGGTCAAAAACCGGGCCATCGATAAAAATCTGATAAGTGCCTGGATTATCTTCCGTGCCGGGATCATGCATGACCCGCTCAAGCGAGTTCGCGTAGAGTCCCCAGCCCCTGGGATTCCAGGCCAGCGGCAAATAGCGAAAATCGTTCAGGTCGGATACGACTTCCACGCCGCGGCGATTAAAGTCGCCGGCGGTTTCGCCAAGCCCGAACACCGGCTCATTGTCCGGCAGATCGAACATCACCGACCAATGGGCCGGCTGGCCAGCCTCGGACTCCATGACCAGCGGCGTCTCGAAGCTATCATCGGTGTGCAAAATGCATGTTTCGCCACGAAATAGCGAAATATTCAGCGGACTGTTGCGGATTACCAGAGAGACATCGCCCTGGCTGAAACGCCAGCCAGATTCATCGATCAGCGACTCGGTCAGCATCTCACCGATGCACTCTTCGCGAGCGATGGTCAGTGCCTGGCGCTGTTTCTGGCGCGCGGTTTGTTTTTCTTCGGAAAGCCTGTCGGGCAACCCTGCCAGGATCCTGAATACGCCCGGGCCATGAGCCTCGACACGCAATAATAAATCAGTGTCCGTAGAAAACTCGGCATGCGTTGCATGAGCGGACTTGAATACAAGACGATCAAATTGAATCACGTGAGTTCTTTTCAATGAGGGGAAAATACCGGAGCATGGAAACGGGCAAGAGATTCCCTAAAAACGCTTATTTTGACTCATTTACCACACAAAATAAAATCAATTTCGTGTTTTGGCTAAAAAACAAAGCAGATGCAGCCGTTTTTCGGCCGATTTTGATTTTTTTTTCAGCGAGGCGCCACCGCCTGCAGCAAATCACGCTCCAGCGGCACCGGCTCAGCATTGAGCATGGCGGCGATGACATCTCCGGCCAATGCAGACCAGGTCAGGCCATGCGAGGCGTAACCGCAAGCCAGCCACAGCCCGGGCGCATGACGCAGCGGGCCAAACGCCGGTAACCGGCCACGAATCACCGCCCGGCTGCCAGCCCATCCGGCAAATACCGCAGCATCATTGTCTGCCTGCGCACGGGTATCGGTTGTGCCGTCCCCGCCCTTCTCCGCGTCGTCCAACGCTCCCTCCTGCGACATGCGGGTAATCGGCGCTGCCGCCATGGCGTCAAAAACCGGCTGCAGGACGGCGGGAGCAAGCGCCGGCGCCAGTTTACTCACGATATGCTGTTGCCCGCGGCGCGTGCATCCCTGCCCGGCCGGCTCCCGTTCGTAGGTGCTGCCCAACACGCATTGCCCCTGCACGGGCGGTAGAAAATAGCCTTCCGCGCCAATGACAGTGGTCGGCACCTGGGACAACATCGCCGCCGGCACATGCATGACCTGTCCGGCCAGCGTATCCATGGCCATAATCGCAGGTACGATCGGCTGGCTGCGCCCGGAACGCAGGATATGCTGATCCAGGCCGCTGTCGGCCAATAGCCTCGGCGTGCGCGTCGCAGTCGCCAGAATGACGATATCGCATTCGGCCGCGACCACGGGCTCGCCATCCCGATGAGCGCGCAGTTGCCAGCCTTGCGGCGCCTTTTGCAGCGAATCGATCTGCAGGCCATGACAGACGATATTGGGATGCGACAACAGCTTACGGATCAGATTGGGGGGCGAAACCGTCATGCCTTTGGCAAAGTAGGCGCCGTGACGCGTAACATCAACGCCGACGCGCGCCGTCGCCTGCGATGGCGTAGCCAGGCTGACCCACCCTGCGGGATGGGCCATGGCCTGCACGGCCTGCAACAGGTCACGCGCGTGACCCTTGCTGCGCGCCAGCTCCAGCGTGCCATTGCGCGAGATAACGATATCGTCGCCAAAGCCCGCCCAGCGCTCATGGGCACGATACACCCCGGCCCGGCTCAGCCGCGCCTTGACATTGTCGTCAACGGAAATAAGCGGCGTAAGGGCCGCGGCAAGATGACCTGCCTGAGGTCCCGGCTGACCATGGGCCAGCGCCGGGTCGGTCACGTGCACCTGCCAGCCGCGCAATGCCAGCGCATAGGCCACGCCCGCCCCGGCTAAACTGCCGCCGACCACCCAGGCCGTGCGGGCCGAAGCGACCAACGGCTTGGCTGGTTTGTGCAGCTGCGCCAGCAATACCTGCCAGGGCCGATCCAGCGGGTGCAAAACCACGCCCCGGGCCCCCTTGTTCCGGATCGACTGCTGCAATTGTTCCAGTACCGCCAGGGGCGCGACCACGGCCAGCTCTGGCGCTGCGATACGCAACACACTAGCGGCATAGTGCGCAATATCGGCGACTCGACTGACCGAATCAACCAGCACCAGATCCAACACGGCCACCAATTGCGAGAAGGTTTGTGTTACCGGGCCGATCAGGCGCGTCACCGAGAGCCGGTGCGCCGGCGCATCAAACCGATGCACGCCGGGCAGCAGCGGCACGCCGGCTTGATCAGTTGCGGCCAACAGCGCGTCCAGGACGGCATGAGCGCCGCGTTCGCTTGCCGCGCGCGCACTGTGGGTAGCCGGAGCAGACACCGTTGCGCTGCCGGCGGCAGGAGCGGCTTCAAAAAACACCAGATGCAGCTGCGCCTGGGCGGGCGCGTGACGCTGCCAGTGCGTCAGCATGGTCGCGGCAACCTGCGCGCCATCGGCAGCCAGCACCAGAGCGGTGTAAGCGTTCTCGCGCTGCATGCTATGTTGCAGATGCGTCATCGCCTGTTCCAACACCGTACTGAAATTGTCCAGCGCCTCTTTCATCAAGCCCTCTCCGTACCACTACTAAAAAACGGGCCGCTCCATGGCGACCCGCAACGCGCCACCAGGCAATGCCATCGCGCCGTTCACACAGAAGAATACCCGGTTTTGCCGCAATGCGAACCCGGGCAAAGCTATTCATTTTATAATCTTTCGATTATCGGGATTTATCCCGGCTGCTGTTCCGATTCAAATCCAGACGGAGTATCACGCATGTCATCTTCCCTCATCGACTTCGGTATTGCGCTTGATGCCGGCATCAAGGCAGCCCATGCGGGAGCCTCTGTACTGCAGGCCTATTCGCATCGCCGATCGGACCTTATTATCGATCACAAAGCCAGGAATGATCTGGTCTCGCAGGCCGACAAGGAAGCGGAACAGGCCATCCTGGATGCGTTCGCCCAGTTGACCCCGCACTTTGGCATTGTCGCTGAAGAAACCGGCGGCAAGCCCGAGGGCGTTGCCACCTGGTACATTGATCCGCTGGACGGCACAACCAATTATTTGCATGGTATTCCGCACTATGCCGTATCGCTCGGGCTCATTGCTCACGCGGGCACGGTGCTGCCCCAGGCAGCCGAGCCGCTTGCGTGCGATACGCCTGTCGTCGCGGTTGTGTACGACCCCAACCGCGAAGAGTTGTTTACCGCGGTGGCAGGCACCGGCGCGTGGCTTAACGGTCAGCGTATCGCCTGCTCAAAAACGGCCACGCTGGCCGATTCGCTGCTGGCAACCGGATTTCCCTTCCGCGATTTTTCCTTCGAAGATCAATACATGCCGATCTTTGATACGGCTATCCATACTACCCGCGGCCTGCGCCGCAATGGGGCTGCTGCCCTGGATCTGGCCTGGGTCGCATGCGGCCGCTTCGATGGTTATTTTGAAATGGGCCTGGCGCCGTGGGACGTCGCCGCCGGCTCACTGCTGGTGCGGGAAGCCCAGGGGCGCGCAGAGGATATGTACGGCAACGACCCCTGGCCCATCAATGGCTATGTCGCCGCCGCCGGCAACGCCCTGTTTCCGGCGCTCTCGGCCATGATCAGCCCGCACCTCAAATCACAAACGCTTAACCGGTAGTTATAGTCATGGCGCAACAAAATCAGCAACCATCCGATGCCGTCCTGGTTCATGTACCGCGCAGACTCGACACCGAGGATGCGCAGCTGGCGCTCGAGCGCATTCAGGAATTACTGAAAAAACACGCCATTGTCGAACAGCTGGTGCACCGTCAGGAAGCGGGTGATGACCAGTCAACGCTGGTCGAAGGCCTGATTCGGCGTCAGCACGAAGCCGAACTGAGCAATACCCTGAATGCCCTGCATCCGGCAGATATCGCATTCATCCTCGAATCGCTGCCCACCGAAGAGCGCCAGCTTATCTGGAGCCTGGTCAATTCCAAGTACGATGGCGACATCCTGCTGGAAGTGGACGACTGGGTCCGGGAATCGCTGATTGCGTCCATGGATCGGGCCGATCTGCTGGCGGCGACCGAAGATCTGGACGCCGACGAACTGGCCGACCTGGCAGCCGACCTGCCCCCGGACATTGTGGCCGAGGTACAGAAAGGGCTGACCGACGCCGAACGGGCGCAACTGCTCGAAGCGATGGGTTACCCCGAGGGTACGGTCGGCGCCATCATGGATTTCGAGATGGTCCGGGTGCGCGAGGACGTCACCCTGGAAGTGGTGCTGCGCTATCTGCGCCGTCTCAGCGAGCTTCCGGATCACACCGACCAGATCTTCGTGGTGGATCGCGGCGACCAGATTCAGGGGGTGCTATCCGTGTCGCGCCTGCTGGTCAGCGATCCCGATACCAGCGTGAAAGAAGTCATGAACACCGACTATCTGACACTTGGTCCCGACGACGAGGACCGTGAAGCGGCCAATGCGTTCGAACGTTACGATCTGGTTTCTGCGCCCGTCGTGGATCAGCAAAACCGTCTGATCGGCCGATTGACCATTGCCGAAGTGGTGGACGTGATCCGCGAAGATTCGCAGGAACAGGATCTGTCACGCGCCGGTCTGCAGGAAGAAGATATTTTTGCGCCCGTCTCCAACGCGATCCGCAACCGGGCGCCCTGGCTGTTCCTGAATCTGGGCACAGCATCAATCGCCTCTTATGTGGCTTCGCAGTTTGAAGAAACCGTCAGCACCATTGTGATCCTGGCATTTCTCATGTCCATTGTTGCCGGCATCGGCGGCAACTCGGGCAACCAGACAATGACGCTTGTGATTCGCGCCCTGGCCATGGGCCGCATTACGTCCAACAACGTCAAGTCGCTGCTGCGACGTGAGTTTGTGGTGACGTTTCTGGTAGGCATTTCCGGCAGTCTGGTCGCTGCCGCCTTTGCGTGGCTTGTCTCGCGCAGTTTTTCCATTGCCGCGGTCATGATGGCGGCGCTTGTCTGCAATATGCTGATCGGCGCCATGTTAGGTGTGCTGATCCCCTTGACACGGGATCGTTTCGGCAAGGACCCGGCGATGGGATCTTCGGTGCTGCTTACGTTCGCCACCGATTCGCTAGGCTTCTTTGTGTTCCTGGGACTGGCGAACCTGTTCCTTATCTAGGTAGGCGTCATGTCGTCGTTACACGGCGTGGCATTACTCATTGCCCCGCCCACTGCATAATAAAAATCCCTCGCAGCTTAAAACTGCGAGGGATTTTTTTGGCGCATGCCATCCGGGGACATGGCGTTTATTTTCGTCGACATCAACCTGCGCCATCAAGCCGTGCTGTTGATCGATAACCTTGACTGTCGCAACGGCGCAGATCTGGGGTATTGCTCTGCGCCGTTGGTGTGGTATATATCGATACGCGAATCCGGACAGATACAGCGCCTTTGACACCATTCGGCTATCTGCAGTGCCGGCGCCCCCGAAACGCCTGCCTAACCGGCACAAAGCCGAGCCCGGCGCCGATCAGCTCAGCTTGCCGTGGCAATGCTTATATTTTTTACCACTGCCGCAAGGGCACGGATCATTGCGGCCCACTCTGCCCACCATGTTCTTGACGGTGATACCACCCGCAGACACATCGCCCTGTTCATTGATTTCAGCATTGGCCAGCGCCTCATCGTAATCAGAGTGATGGTACTGCATATTGGATACATGAGATTGGGCGGCGTCGGCTTCAGCCGCTTCAACCTGTTCGGGCGACTGGATCTGCACCGTCATGAGCACGCGCGCTGTTTCATTCCGAATGCGCTCCAGCATCCCGGAGAACAGCTCAAAGGCTTCGCGCTTGTATTCCTGTTTCGGATCTTTTTGCGCATAGCCCCGCAAATGAATCCCCTGACGCAGGTGATCAAGTGACGACAAATGCTCACGCCAGAGGGTATCGATGGTTTGCAGCAGAATAGCGCGCTCGAACGAGACCCACTGTTCCTTGCCGACCAATGCGACCTTGGTGTCGTAGTTCTCGCGAGCCTGTGCCAGTACCGCTTCCACGATATCCTCGTCGCCCATGTTTTCATTTTTCTGCAGCATGTCGGTCAAGGGCACGCTGACCTGCCATTCGGCTTCCAGCGCAGTCTGCAACGCAGGGATATCCCACTGCTCTTCCATGCTTTCTGCCGGCACATACGTACGTACAAAGTCGGTAATCGCCGCATCGCGCAGGTTGGCAACCAGCGGGCCGGAATCGGCCTCTTCCAGCACCTCATTGCGCTGACCGTACAATACTTTGCGCTGGTCGTTAGAGACGTCATCATATTCAAGCAACTGCTTGCGGATGTCGAAGTTGCGGCCTTCCACCTTGCGTTGCGCCGATTCAATGGAGCGCGATACCATCTTGGCTTCTATCGGTTCGCCGTCAGTGCCCAGGCGATCCATAATGGCGCGCACGCGATCGCCCGCAAAAATGCGCATGAGCGAATCATCCAGCGACAGGTAGAAGCGTGAAGAGCCCGGATCGCCCTGGCGTCCGGCACGGCCTCGCAATTGGTTGTCGATACGACGCGATTCGTGTCTTTCGGTGCCGATAATGCGCAAGCCACCTGCCTGCTTGACCTGTTCGTTAACGGGTAGCCATTTTTCACGGATAGCGGCAATCCGCTCGTCTTTCTGGGCTGGCGTAAGCGTATCGTCTGTGCGCACCAGGGAAATGGCTTTCTCTATGCTGCCACCAAGCACAATGTCGGTGCCACGGCCAGCCATGTTGGTCGCAATGGTGATTTTGCCCGGCTTGCCCGCCTCGGCCACAATTTCAGCCTCGCGCGCATGCTGCTTGGCATTGAGCACATCATGCGGCAGGTTTTCTTTTTTCAACAGCTCGGATAGCACTTCGGAGTTTTCAATACTCGTGGTGCCGACCAGCACCGGCTGATTGCGTTCATGGCAATCGCGGATATCCTTGATGATGGCAGCGAATTTTTCCTGATCGTTCTTGAAAATCTGATCGTTCTGATCGTTTCGGATCATGGGCAGATTGGTCGGAATAATGACCGTTTCCAGGCCATAGATTTCCTGAAACTCGTAGGCTTCGGTATCGGCCGTACCGGTCATACCGGCCAGCTTTTTGTACATGCGGAAAAAATTCTGGAACGTGATCGACGCCAGGGTCTGGTTTTCGTTCTGAATCGCAACCCCTTCCTTGGCTTCCACGGCCTGATGCAGGCCATCGGACCAGCGGCGTCCCGCCATGAAACGTCCCGTGAATTCATCCACGATCACGATTTCACCGTCATTGACCACATAGTGCTGATCACGGAAGAACAGATTGTGGGCACGCAAGGCCACCATCAGGTGATGCATCAACGTAATATGGCGCGGCTCGTAAAGCGACTCGCCCTGCGGCAGCATGCCCAGACGGGTCAGGATTTCTTCAGCGTGCTCATGCCCGGCTTCGGACAGGTAAATCTGCTGGGATTTTTCATCTACCCAGAAATCGCCTTCCGGTTCCGGCTCTTGCGGCTTGGGCTCGGACGCCATGCGTGTGAGCATGGCCGGAACCTGGTTCATTTTGACATACAGTTCGGTATTGTCATCGGCCTGGCCCGAAATAATCAGCGGCGTACGGGCTTCATCGATCAGGATCGAATCCACTTCGTCGACAATGGCGTAGCTCAGTTCACGCTGGCGCCGGTCTTCGGCGCGATATTCCATATTGTCGCGCAGATAGTCAAAGCCAAATTCGTTATTGGTACCGTAGGTAATATCGGCGCGATAGGCGGCGACCTTCTCGGTATTGTCCTGCTCTGGCACCACCACACCCACGGACAGGCCAAGAAAGTTATACAGCCGTCCCATTTGCTGCGCATCGCGACGCGCCAGGTAGTCGTTGACCGTAACCACGTGCACGCCCTTGCCCGACATGGCATTCAGATAGACCGGCAGCGTACTCATCAGCGTTTTGCCTTCACCCGTACGCATCTCGGCGATCTTGCCGTAATGCAGGGTGATGCCGCCGATCAGCTGAACGTCGAAGTGACGCATGCCCAGTACCCGGCGCGAGGCTTCACGCACAACCGCGAAAGCTTCGGGCAACAGAGCGTCCAGGTCTCCGTCCTGCTGATAGCGCGTCTTGAACTCCTGGGTTTTCGCGGCAAGCGCTTCATCGGACAGGGCTTCGACGGTTTTTTCCAGACTGTTGATCCTGGTGACCAGCTTGCGATACTGTTTCAGAAGGCGATCGTTACGGCTGCCAACAATTTTTTTGAGTAAAGAAATCATTCTGCTTTCAGAGTAATCAGGAAGACTTCAATGGGTGTACTTCCTGACAGGTTAGTGAGTCATCACGAGAAAATCACGATAGTTTAACGCATACGAGGCCGGGTAGTGATTCCGGGAGGCAATCTGACATGCTCTTTTGTATCCGTGACGATTTTGCTACTGAGCGCCGCCGCTCCCACCTGCTCTGCCCGTTTAAGCAGACTGTCGGGGGTCGTGCTGGCAACGGCGGTGGATGAGGACATTTGACTCAGAAAGGCGATCGGGTCGGTCGGCTCGCCATCGACCCGCACTTCGAAATGCACGTGGGCGCCGGTAGAGCGACCGGTGCTTCCGACCTTGGCAATGACCTGCCGTTTGGCCACCAGGTCACCCGCCTTGACCAGCAGCTTTGAATTGTGCGCGTAGCGTGTGACCACGCCCTGGCCATGATCAATGTCCACGACGTTGCCATAGGCGCTCATCCAGCCCGCCGCCACCACGATGCCAGCGGAGGCCGCATACACGGAGGTGCCGGCAGGCGCGGCAAAATCTACGCCGCTATGCAGCATATGGCGCCCGGTAACCGGGTTCTTGCGCCAGCCATAGGTGGATGAAATTCTTGCATTGCTCATGGAAACCGGAATGGCAGTGGGCGTACGCTGCTGTTGCGCGCCCTGCATCTGCATGGCCAGATCCGCGGTTTTGAGCATATCGTCGCCTCGCGATAAGGCTACTTTCAGACTATCGAGCTCACGTCCAAGCTCTTCGGCAGAGATCACGCTATTGTTCTCGGGCTCCAGATCTTCCATCGGTTCATCGCTGGCCAGGGCGTTCTGGCTGAGCAACTTGTGCAATTCCGAGGTTTCGGCCTCGGCGCCGGTACTCACGGCCAGCCGTTCGCCCAGCCGGGCGATGGTATCTGCCTTGGCCCGCAGTTGCCCGATCTGCGAAGCCATCACATTCAGATTATGATGGATTAAGGCCGCATCACGCAGCGCTTCGGGCGTAGACTCCACAGAAGCGACCTGTTCGTGCATGGGCAGCGAGGGTAGCCCAAAATGGCGTTCCAGCAAGGCGCCGGCGGCAACTGCCAGGCCCAGGCTAAGCATGGACACGCTAAAGGTCCATACTTTCTTTGTCTTCACAGGAGTGGTATTCTGCGAAGCATGTTGCTCGTCTTTCAATTTCGTACCTGTTTAAAATAATGGCTCTGTTTTACAAAAAAAACGCTGCTTCGCGCCGCGATCGAGGCGAAGGTAAAACGGCCGCAAATTGGTTGGGTCATGACACCCGCCGGGCCCGGCTGCTGGAAACTGCTGAACAGTTCAGCCTGATACAGGGGCTGATTGCACAGGCCCTGCAACTTCCCGTGGGTCATGCGTGTCGCGTGGTAGGACTGGAAAACGGGACACTGACGATTGCCGTTCCCAGCGCCGCCCACGCAGCAAAAATCCGACAATTGACCACAACTATACATCAGCTGCTGGTAGCCAAAGGGCAACGGGTGGATCAAATCCGCATAAAAATCCAGACCGGGCTCAAAAACGCCGCAATAACGACGACGTCAACACCCCCGATCACCGCGCGCCCGCTGGGCGCACAGGCGCGTGACGCCCTGCTTGAACTGCAACAAACGACAGATAATCGGCAACTGGCTGAAACACTGGCCCGGATGCTTGAAAAAAATCAGGCCAAACGCCAGTCCTGACTGACCGCATCGGCGGCTGCCGCTGCGGAATCATAGGTAATGATTTCATAGGCATCCGGCTGCGACAGCAGCGTGCGCGCCAGCTTGTTGTTTAACGCATGGCCGGATTTGCAGGCCACGTAGCGGGCCAGCAACGGATAACCAATGAGATACAGATCGCCAATGGCGTCCAGGATCTTGTGTTTGACGAATTCGTCATCGTAACGCAGGCCGTCCGAATTCAGGATCCGGAACTCATCCATCACGATGGCGTTATCCAGGCTGCCGCCGCGCGCCAGGCCATGGGCGCGCATGGCTTCAACTTCCTGCGCAAACCCGAAGGTGCGCGCCCGCGCAATTTCCCGCGTATAAGAATCGCGTGCAAAATCCACTTCGGCGAAACTGGCCGTTGAATCAATAGCCGGGTGATGAAAGTTAATCGAGAAGGCCAGGGAGAAGCCGGCATAGGGCTCAAGGCGGGCCCATTTGGCGTTGTCACCTTCGCCATCCTGCACCTCGACGGTTTTCAGAACGCGCAAAAACCGCTTGGGCGCATCCTGCTCCTCAATGCCGGCCGAGCGCAGCAGATACACAAAGGTACCGGCGCTACCGTCCATAATAGGGACTTCTTCAGCATTCAGATCGACGTGGATGTTATCAATGCCCAGGCCGGCCAATGCCGACATCAAGTGCTCTACTGTTGACACGCGCACATTGCCGTTCTGCAGCACCGAAGCCATGCGGGTATCGCCCACTTTGTCCGCGACGGCGGGCAGGTCAACGACCTCGGGGGTGTCTACCCGATGGAAAATAATGCCGGTGTTGGCTTGGGCAGGCCGTAAAGTGATCTCAACCCTGCGACCTGAATGCATACCGACGCCGGTGGTTTTCACCAGGTTCTTAATGGTTCTTTGTCGTAGCATCGTATTCTCAACTTACAAAAATGTAACAATATTTATGGAGGCATCCCAAAAGGGCTGCCGTGGCAGGCTGTTCACTTGCACCGACAAGATGAATCGCAAGCTGCCTGGCGACGGAATCTGCCGCACATGCGGCGCCGTGTGGTGTCTGTGCCGCCGGCAAGGAGCGTCTTGCAGATCGTGATCCCGTAACACGGGCGGCGCAATGCCGCATTAATGCCGCAT
>Ga0079224_100001226_pt1 | contig 28822 bp, 24 predicted proteins | sample Stecom2015_FD_80414 | JGI IMG/M metagenome (GOLD analysis project Ga0079224, IMG submission 80414) | Agricultural soil microbial communities from Utah to study Nitrogen management - Steer compost 2015 | ecosystem: Environmental > Terrestrial > Soil > Agricultural land | place: USA: Utah... | reverse complement strand
GTGAAAATCAATCCGGAATTCAAAAACGTTGTCGTTTCTCACAAAGCATTGATCGAAGCAGACATCGAAGAACAGAAAAAAGAAATCGTTGCACAACTTGAAAAAGGACAAGTACTGGAAGGTGAAGTTAAAAACATCACTTCTTACGGTGTGTTCGTTGACTTAGGTGGTGTTGACGGTTTGATCCATATCACAGACCTTTCCTGGTCAAGAATCAACCATCCTTCAGAAATCTTGGAAGACGGACAAAAAATCAATGTGGTTATCTTGGATTTCGACGAAGACAAAACAAGAATCCAATTGGGTATCAAACAATTGGAAAAACACCCTTGGGAAGCTTTGGATCAATCCCTTCAGGTAGGTGACAAAGTAAAAGGAAAAGTAGTTGTTTTGGCTGATTACGGTGCATTTGTTGAAGTTGCGCCAGGTGTAGAAGGTTTGATCCACGTTTCTGAAATGTCTTGGTCAACTCACTTACGTTCCGCTCAGGATTTCGTAAAAGTTGGAGACGAAGTAGAAGCTCAAATCTTGACTTTGGACAGAGACGAAAGAAAAATGTCTTTGGGTATCAAACAATTAACGCCAGATCCTTGGACAGACATCACGTCTAAATATCCTGTCGGTTCACAACACAAAGGAAAAGTGAGAAACTTCACCAACTTCGGTGTTTTCGTAGAGTTGGAAGAAGGTGTTGACGGATTGATTTATATCTCAGACCTTTCCTGGACCAAGAAAATCAAACACCCATCTGAATTTACAAACGTAGATGACATTTTGGATGTGGTAGTTTTGGAATTGGATGTTGACGCACGTCGTTTGAGCTTGGGTCACAAACAATTGACAGAAAACCCTTGGGACAAATACGAAACCAAATACGCTGTTGGCACACGCCACACAGGAACTGCGGTTGACGTATTCGACAAAGGAGCAACCATTCAGTTTGAAGACGCTGACGTAGAAGCATTCGCACCATCCAGAACTTTGGAAAAAGAAGACGGATCACGCGTGAAAAAAGGTGACGAATTAGAATTCACCGTCATCGAATTCAACAAAGAATTCCGTCGCGTTGTCGTTTCTCACACGGCTACATTCCGTGAAGAGGAAGAAAAACAAGCCAAAAAAGCAATGGAAAGCCAATCAATCGAAACTTCCACTTTGGGAGACATCGACGGATTAGCCGAATTGAAAAAGAAAATGGAAGAAGGAGGAAATTAATTCAGAAATTTTCAGAATAATTAAACCGCCCTGCTTCCCAAAGTAAGGGCGGTTTTTTGTATTCATCAATTTTATTTGGGTGTCCGCCGCGGCGGACTGCTTCCGGGGTACGCTTCGCTCCCGTCTTCCGTTTCACTCCACTCCAGACCGGCTTCCTGCTGTCGCCGCCCTACACATCACGGGCACGGGATTCGTTATCAAAACAAAATTACGTTGTTCAACTTTGTCAAAGTTCTTTAAATAAAAAATCCGCTCACTTTGATTAGTGACCGGATTCAATTTTCAGAATGAACTAAATTCTTAATTCATAATTGCTTTCAATTTCTGCTCTAATTGTGCTTTTGGAACTACGCCCACAACTTTATCCACAACTTGTCCGTCTTTAAAGAACAAAATCGTAGGAATGTTACGAATTCCGTATTCAGCCGCAATTTGTTGGTTGTTGTCCACATCAACTTTTGCCACAACAGCCTGTCCGTCAAATTCTTTTGCCAATTCCTCAACCGTTGGAGCGACCATTCGACAAGGTCCACACCAAGTTGCCCAAAAGTCAACCATTGCCGGTTTTCCCGATTCTAAAACGTCCTTTACAAACGATGTATCTGTTACTTCAAGTGCCATTTTCAGTATTTTTATTTTAATTAAACATTCAAAATTAGGGTAAATTTATATAAATCAATTGTTAATTTCATAGGAAATATCAATCCAACGATAAAATCAAATTTTTAGAACTTGGAGATTTTGAAATTCTTTTTCCCAGAAGAGCCGATGCACAAGACAAAAAATCAATTCAACGCGACATTCAGGTTCGGTAATTCTCGTAATTCCTTCAAAAGTTCTTTGTTAATTTCCACTTTCATATTTTGCGCCGGCATTTTTAATTGATATTTATTTTCTAGATCATTCATTACGAACAAGATATTTTTGTCTCCTTTGTGTTTATTAAAAAGATTTTTCAGTGAATCATAAACTTCCTGCGTTAAATCAACGACATTGACCGTAATCACCAAACGTTTGGCAATTCCTTCCAAAACTTCGCTCAAAAGTTGCATTTTGTTGATGTTTACATAAACTCTTCTTCCGGTCGGATTTCCTTCTTTGTCTTTGAAAATTCGTTCCGAAATGCTCAATTTTACACCAATCATCATATTGACCTGTAAGAAATGTTTGAATTTCAAATATTCTTCACCAAACAATCGGAATTCATATTGGTCACCATAATCTTCCAAAGTAAAAATCCCGAATTCCCGCCCGTCTTTATTGGAAACCCGGTGTTGCACATCTGTAATGATTCCGGCAACCGAAATTTCACGGTTCATATATTTATCCTCGTTTTCTTTGAGTTGCTTCAAAGTAACGTTCTGATAAAAATTCAATTCGTCCAAAAAATCATCGAGCGGATGCGAAGAAATATAAATCCCTACAACTTCTTTTTCTCTGTTTAATTTTTGAATGGAATTCCACGGCTGACAAGCAGGCAGATGCGGTTTCATAATTTCGATTTCATCTGACATTTCGCCAAACAAAGATGCCTGTGCGCTGTTTTTCGATTCCTGAAAAGATGCTCCGTAGCGGATTAATTTCTCCAAATTGGTCGAACCATCTTCTTCATATAAAAATTGCGCTCTGTGGATTTCAAATTCATCAAAAGCTCCTGCCAGCGCAAGATTTTCAATAGTTTTCTTATTCGCTTGACGCAAATCAATTCTTTGAACAAAATCAAAAATCGTTTCAAATCTTCCGTTTTCTTCACGCTCCTTTATTATGGTTTCCACCGCCGCACTTCCGACACCTTTTACCGCGCCCATTCCAAAACGAATTGCACCGTCTTTGTTCACGGAAAACGAATAAGAACTTTCGTTCACATCCGGTCCCAGAACGGGAATTCCGAGCGAACGACATTCTTCCATAAAGAAAGTTACCGATTTGATGTTGCTCATATTGTTACTCAAAACTGCCGCCATAAATTCCGCCGGATAATGCGCTTTCAGATAACCGGTTTGGTAGCCAATCAAAGCATAACAAGTCGAGTGCGATTTGTTGAAAGCGTATTCAGCAAAGGCTTCCCAGTCATTCCATATTTTTTCTAATCTGTCTTTCGGATGGTTATTTTTTTCGCCGCCTTCCAGAAATTTCGGTTTCATTTTGTCCAGAACGTCGCGTTGTTTTTTTCCCATCGCTTTACGCAAAACATCGGCTTCACCTTTGGTGAAATTGGCTAATTTTTGCGAAAGAAGCATCACTTGCTCTTGGTAAACCGTAATTCCATAGGTTTCTGCCAAATGTTCTTCCATATCGGGCAAATCGTATTCGATTTCTTCGATTCCATGTTTCCGGTTGATGAAATTGGGAATGTATTGCAAAGGTCCGGGACGATAAAGCGCGTTCATCGCAATCAAATCATCGAATTTATCGGGCTTCAATGCCTTCATATGTTTTTGCATTCCGGGCGATTCATATTGGAAAATCGCCACAGTTTCCGCACGCTGAAAGAGTTCGTAAGTTTTTTTATCGTCCAATGGAATTTCATCCGGATTAATTCTGATGCCGTGATTTTGTTCGATTAAATCAATTGCATCATTGATAATGGTCAAAGTCCGCAATCCTAAAAAGTCCATTTTGAGTAATCCGGCATTTTCTACCACGGAATTGTCAAATTGTGTGATCAAAAGTTCAGCATCTTTTGCAACTGCAACCGGAACGAGTTCGCGAATGTCTTTCGGTGTAATGATTACACCACAAGCGTGGATTCCGGTATTTCTGAGCGAACCTTCAATGACCGTTGCCTGTTGCAAAGTTTTACCTTCCAATGTGTTTTGTTCCACAATTTTTCGCAGTTCCATCGAATCAATAAATTCATCTCCACCCAAAGATGATTTTAACGCTTTTTCATCCATTTTGAACAATTTGTTCAATTTGATGTGTGTTTTTTTTGCAATTCTATCAGTATCAGGAAGCGGTAAATCCAGCACACGACCCGTGTCACGAATCGCCGATTTTCCTGCCATTGTTCCGTAAGTAATAATTTGAGCGACCTGGCTTTTTCCATATTTCCCGACTACCCATTGAATGATTTTATCGCGACCGCGGTCATCAAAATCAATATCGATATCGGGCAATGAAACCCTGTCGGGATTCAGGAAACGCTCAAATAGCAAATTGTATTTAATCGGATCGACATTGGTAATTCCGATGCAGTAAGCAACGGCAGAACCTGCTGCCGAACCACGTCCGGGACCGACTGAAACGCCCATTTTCCGAGCTTGAGAAGTAAAATCCTGTACGATAAGAAAATAACCCGGATAACCCGTTCTTTCAATTGTATCTAATTCAAAATCAAGCCTTTCCTTTATTGCTGGCGTGATTTCTTCATAACGTTTTTTTGCACCTTCGAATGTGATGTGGCGCAAATAAGCCATCTCACCTCGCGTTCCGTTATCTTGCTCATCTTCAGGATGTTTAAATTCTTCCGGAATATTGAATTTGGGAAGTAAAACATCGCTTGCCAAATCATAAGGTTCAATTTTTTGGAGGAATTCAGAAAGATTTTCAATTGCCTCAGGAACATCGTGAAACAATGAACGCATTTGATCCTGTGATTTGAAATAAAATTCATCATTCGGAAATCCAAATCGGGTTCCGCGGCCACGACCAATCGGCGTGTCCTTTTTCTCACCATCGCGCACACAAAGCAAGATGTCGTGTGCTTCGGCATCATTTTGATGGAGATAAAACGTATTGTTTTGTGCCAAAACTTTGACACCGTATGTTTCTGCGAATTTCAGCAGAATCTGGTTGACATGTTCTTCTTCCTGAAGCCCATGCCGAATTAATTCGACATAAAAATCGTCACCAAATAATTTGTGCCAATATACAAAAGCTTCTTCCGCCTGCATTTCACCGACATTCAAAATCAGATTGGGGATTTCGCCTGTCAAACTTCCGGTTGTGGCGATTAAATTTTCTCTGTATTCTTCAATGACCTCTTTTCCTACACGCGGAAATCCGGCATAATAGCCTTCGATGAATCCGGTGGAAGAAATTTTGGAAAGATTTTTAAATCCGGCTTTATTTTTCGCAATCAATAATTGGGTAAAACGTCTGTCTGGCTGGTCTTTGGTAAATTTTGTCTGGGTATAATTTTCCGAAACATAAACTTCGCAACCGACAATCGGCACAATGGGATTTTCACGTCCGGAATTGGCACGTTTCATTGCGCTCACGAATTTGAAAGCACCCATCAGATTTCCTGAATCGGTCATTCCGACCGCGGGCATATTATCGTCAATGGCTTTCTGAATCAGGGCTTCTACCGAAGTGGTTGCGGTCAGAATAGAAAAAGAAGTATGGTTGTGAAAGTGAAAATAAGGCGCATCGGTGGTCGATTTTACCTTTTCATTTAGGCGAATTTTTCCGCTTCCGCTGCTTTCTTTAAAACCTTTTACTTGTGATTCGATTTCAATGTCAAAGGGTTGAAAAGGTTCCGGATTAATTTGTTTGAATAATTCGAATTCCTCATCGGTCAATTTGACAATTTCTTTGGTGAAGACGCCCAATCGTAACAATTCCATAAAGGAGCGTGCGGTTGCATTTACGTCGGCGGAAGCGTTGTGTGCTTCTTCAAATTTATCTCCGAATAAAATTTCGTGAAGTTCACTTAATTTCGGTGGCTTGAATTTTCCGTAGCGACCGCCGGGCAATTGGCAGAATTCGGTGGAAAGTTCCATTGTATCAACAATGGGAAGTTCGATTTCTTGATAATCCAATCCGGCTCTTACGAATTCCGCGCCCAGGATTCCTTGGTCAAAGCTCAAATTATGTCCGCCCAAAACTTGGGCTTGTTTTAATACATTTCTGAATTCTTCTAAAACTTCTGCCAACGGAATTCCTTCTTTCATTGCTTTTTCGGTGGTGATTCCGTGAATTTGAACTGCATTAAAAGGAATATCAAAACCATCGGGACGGACGATGAAATTTTTGTTTTCGATTAATTTTCCGGTTTTGTCGTGCAGCTGCCAGGCAATCTGCACCATTCGGGGCCAGTTGTCGGTGTCAGTGGGTGGAGCATTGTAATCTTTTGGCAGTCCGGTGGTTTCGGTATCGTAAATGAGGTACATACGCAGCTAAATATTGGTTCTAAAACAAGTCTGAAAGTTAAGGATTTCGAGCTGATTTTAAGGAAGGATTTTATGAACAATATTGGGAATAGTTATTTAACCTAAGTTCGATTTTTAAAAGACTGATTATTATTACTTTAACCACAACCCAATAGTATTCATCGTTCACCTTGGATGGTATAGGTTTTGAGGCTATGCTTCTATTCTTTGTATTCTCATTAATAGATATTTAACGATGTCAGGCAAGTTGTGGTTAATTTTTAATTATTATGTCGAGCTCAGGTTATTTAATAAAAAAACAGACACGGAAAAAGATTCCGCGTCTGTTATAGTAGGTTGGACAAAGTCTGTCTCCATTATTTCCAATAACTCCAATTGGCGCCGTCATAAACAGCGATCATATCGGCATCTGTGTCATAAACCATAGTTCCGGCGATTGCGCCCGGCATATTTTCATGGGGGCTTGCTACCTGTGGTAAAACGAGGGTGCTGGTGGTGGATTCCAAAACGAGCACGCCCGGTTTGTCTGTGGTATCGGCACCAATGACTACACCGTCCCCCACGTCTGTTCCTGAATTTACAAAAGCATGCGGAACTCCTGGAACGTCATTTTGGGTAAGGTTTGTCCAATCGCCTGCGCCGCCATTGTTTTTTCCTTCCCAAACTTCTACGGAATTGTCGGTTGTGTTGAAAACAAAAGTTCCTCCTACAGCTTCGGGCGCATCTTCAACCGATGGTAAGATGAGTCCCTTGTTGTCTGATCCAAATTCGAGTAATACACTTTGATTTGTAACGTCTTCTTTCCCAATAGCTACCTGTGCATTTGAAACATTGGTAATAAATAAGGTTGCCAATGTGATAGATGTTATAATTATTTTTTTCATTTCTTTTAAAATTAAATTTTGACTAAAAAGAGGATTATTCGACAATTTGTTCATTACACCCTCTTTGAATGCAATTCCAGCCGGAGCGGTTTTCATAAGTGTCCGGTGTCGCGCCACGATAAAGTTGAACACAATTCTCATCTGTATTATAAATAACCATTCCATCTAAAGGACTCAATGCGTCTCTTTGTGAATTATTCATGTGTGGAATAACCATGCCTTTCTCTGCCGAATCAAGCACCAAATAACCATTTGGGATATTTTCCGGCCAATTATTTGAAGATTTTGCTTTGGTTAAAATCCCAACCGAACTGAATCCGTTTGGAGTCCCGCTCGCTCCGGGTTTTACACAAGGACAAATCGCTTCATTGGCATCATAAGCAGAACCTATTTCTTGTCCGCCATCGGCTAAAGTTGGCACACCGTTTTCGTCTTCAGGGCTGTTGATGGTACCGTCAGCATTTAAATCGTCTAAACTGATGTTTCCGTCTCCTTCCATAGCATCGGGACAACCGTCGTTATCAGAATCGAGGTCAAGGTGGTTTGGAATACCGTCGTTGTCAGTGTCTAATTCCAAGGGCAAATCACACAAACCAGTTGGGAAGCGGATACGCTGGTCGTTTGTTACCGCACCGGTAGAAGCGGTATAGCCAAAATGAACAAGATTGGTTCCGAAAATATCATTAATTAAATCACCAGTATAAGTTCCTGCCAAAATACCATCTACGGTATAAGAAATGGTTTGCGTGTCTGCATCCCAAATGACAACCACAGGATGCCATTCTCCATCTTCCATCTCTGGTAATTGAATCTCTGATGTAAATGATTGACCGTCTTCTGAACGCCATATTTGACCATGTGTTGAATAAAGCTCTCCCTTATCTCCATTTCTGTAGGTGTCTAATTCTAATACAATTCCGTTTTGGATACCTCTAGCTCCAATTCCATCACCTTGTATACCCACAACCTGGTCTCCATCTGGATCATTATGAAAAACAGTAGCGATTCCATCTGCACCATTGTGATTCCCCAAAAAAGCTTCATATTCTAACGTAAAACTTTCGTTGAAATCTACTTTCCCTATTGACCATAATTGTCCGGATTGAGATGCTACATCTGCTGTTAATTGGGCTTCAAAAGGCCCCATTTTTATAGCATCTCCACTTTCTACAAATGCAAAAGAGGCGTCAATTTCTCCTGCAATACCTTTTTCTACACAATCCAAAATTCCGTCGTTGTCGGAATCAAGATCAACTGCATTGACTGTAACGGTTATATTTTTTGGTGTTGAAGTTCCCGGCGAGGGTTCTCCATCCAAAACATAATTATCTTGTATGGTGTAGGGCAATGTTGCTGTTCCGGAGAAACCCGTTGCAGGAGTAAAAGTCACATCACCTGTGGTGTGGTTAACAGTCCAAGTTCCTTCTGAAGTAGTTATGGTATTTTGAATTCCCGGCGTGGAAGGGTCTAAATCTATAGAGCTTACCACCACATTTTGCCCTGCATCATAATCCATTGCACCGTCCAGAACATTTACGATAACAGGGGTACCGGAATTGGTAGTTGCGGTTTTATCTTCTACAACAGGAATGGTGTTGATGGCATTTAGTGTTACGGAAATATTAACTGATTCAAAATTTACAGGCTGACTACCACCTGCTCCATTTCCGGGATAAAAAGCAATCTGTACAGTTGTATCATCTGCTATAAATTTAAAACGAGTCACTCCCCATTCCTCATCAATATCTTTATTAATAGGGTTTATCGTCTCTCTTGGATGTGAATCAATTTGGAAGTCAAGTACATCAATATACTGCCCACTATACCCACCTACAGCAGATAAAGTATAAGCAATAACTTCATACTCTCTTCCTGTCGTTAAACCTGTAATGGTGGTGCTTATAGCTTCTTCAGTAGAAGAAGGGCCAACATCTCTGATAGTAATCCAATTTAAATGGTCATTAGGAGGTAAGGGTAAAGGACGATGTGTCCAAAGACTTCCACCTCCAAGTGTTTCAGATGTAGCAGCTGTTGTTTCGTTAGACATATCGGGGGTTCCAGTAATTATAGACCAACCTGGTGGAGCACAGATTGAACAAGTTGTACTGTTGCCCGTTGTAGTACTCGGAACATTTTGCGCCTTTGCGCCGACAGCCAATACCGTTATTCCCAGTATTGCCAGCATATTTTGTATATATTTTTTCATGTATTTTTTATTTGTGAATTTAGTTTTAGGCTTTCACTGGTTAGAAAAAATGTATACGTCGGAAAGTTAGTTGTAAATCAAGAGAAAGTCGGCGGAGGACGAATGCTTAGGGAACAGATATGTAAAAACCCTTCGGTCTTTTGCTCATTAGATTGAAATTTTTTGTTGGCAGGAAGAAATTCGATCCATTCGACCTTAAAACTCAATTCAAAGTCGTCGTCCAAACTACGTTTTTTATAAGAATTACCCGATCCGGCAATAGCAGCCGTAATCGACGGACCTGTATTTAAATTTAAAGGATTGTCCTTATGAGGCTTATAACAGACAGGAGGGGATGTTTTGGGTTTTTTGGTTTCTTTTTGAGTTTTTGCTAGACTTTTGTTCTTTTTAGGTATTAGTTTTGTTTTAGCTTTTGAAATCGGATTATTTTTTGCAACATACACAATTTCAACCGTCTTATTGTTTTCTAAATTAGTAGTTACCGTTCCTTCAACGATAAAAATTTTGGTTTTATCCTTAGAACCAATACTGTCATTTTCAAGATCCGATTGAGTGAGGGCATCTTTTCCACCTAAAGAAATAGAATCATTTTGCGCCCATATTTCGACAGGAATAAGCACAAGGAATAGCACAAGCAACCATCCGCCTACAATAGACGACAGGCACTGAAAATCAATGCTAAATATTTTTCCCAATAAAACCCTAACCAAAACGATGACAAATTTAACATTTTTATTTAGTTGGCAAAATTAAAACGGTCTGATAAAAAAGACATTACTATTTTTTTACATTAGGATTTTGAAAATTGGATTTGATAGGAAGAGGGAGCCTTAAGCTATAATTCTAATTTCTTTTTATATTTAGCCACTAAATTTAAAGGTTATCAAAAAAAATAAATACGTTATCATAACCGGAGGCGCTTCCGGCTTGGGAAAGGAATTTGCTAAACTTTATGCAGAAGAAAGTTTTTCTTTGATTCTGGTGGATATCAATGAAAATCTTTTGCATGAAACCGCGCAAGAATTAAGGGAAATTTCGGGTTCCGATGTGCTGACATTGGTCAAAGATCTTTCTTTGGCCGGTTCTTCACAGGAAATTTATGATTTCACTATAACGAATCAATTAAATGTTTTCGGATTAATTAACAATGCGGGTTTTGGGGTTTACGGAAATTTTTCTGAAACCAATTTAAAAGCGGAACTCAATATGGCGGGCGTTCATGTTTTGACACCGATTGCCTTGACCAAATTGTTTTTGAAAGAAATGCTGGCGAAAAATGAAGGCGAAATACTGAATGTGTCTTCACTTGCGGGATTCCAGCCGGGACCGTTGATGTCGATTTATTATTCGACCAAAGCCTTTTTGATTTCATTTACCGAAGCGATTGCCAGAGAAAACAAAGATTCCAATGTTAAAATAAGTGTTCTTTGCCCCGGAGTTGTCAATACGAATTTCCGTAAAAATGTGGCCGCCGACAAAGAAGCCAAAATAAAATCGATGAACAGCGATCCGCGTCAAGTTGCAAAATACGGCATTCAAAAAATGCGGAAAAACAAAGTGGTTTGTCTTCCTTCTTTTTCTTGTAAGTTTTTGGCTTTTTTACCCAGAATTGTTCCGAGAAGTATGGCCAGAAACATCGTTTACAACATCCAGGTGAAAAATCGAGGATAGAATGGGTTTTTGTGTTATGCGTTTTTGAATTATAGCGTCTTACCATTATTCCATGTTTGAGTCTTCTTAAAAAGATAAAATGCTGAAATCTTTAGATTTAGGCGCCAAGTTTGACAAATTTATTTGGGGTTTAATTAAATACGAATTTTTAATGAATAACGATTTTGCGTGAAGGATGGAGGCATTTGTTTGAGCTCTTCCCGCCGCTCCCCGAAAAGGAGCGGCGGGAAAGCGAGTGCCGAGAGCCTGACCGCGCCGCGGAGTGCAACGGAGCGGCGGGGACACGCCCAAAAATTTACTCTTCTTTGATGTCGAAACTTTCTTTGAGTTTGATTAATTCGGAACGGATTAACTCCATTCGAGCAATTAATTCCACTTCTTCTTTAATGTTTTGATTTTCTTCTAAGGCGATCTTTGCTCCCTCCAAGGTATAACCGCGTTCTTTTACCAAATGATAAATCAGTTTAAGATTTTTGATGTCTTGTGGGGTGAAGAAACGGTTGCCCTTCTTGTTTTTTTTGGGTGAAATGACGTCGAATTCTTTTTCCCAGAAGCGAATCAGAGAAGCGTTTACACCAAAAGCTTTGGCGACTTCCCCAATACTGTAATATAATTTATCTGGTAATTCGATGTGCATTTAGTCCAAAGATACAGACATTTGCTGAGACTTGTCAGGCAGAATTTTAAATTCATCGGGACTTACATCCTGATAGAAATAAGAAACCGGATCAATCGGTTTTCCGTCTTTATGGATTTCATAGTGTAGATGCGGGCCAGTGGATAGTCCGGTGCTTCCTACATATCCGATGATGTCGCCTCTTTTGACGTTTTGACCGGTTCTGGCTTTTACTTTGCTCATGTGCGCATAAAGGGTTTCATAACCATATCCATGGTTGATGATCACAACATTTCCGTATCCGCCTTCTCTTCCCGCCAATTTTACTTTTCCGTCTCCCGTAGCATAAATAGGCGTTCCGGTATGAGCGGCAAAGTCTGTTCCGGCATGCATTTTACTGATTTTCAAAATCGGGTGCATACGCATTCCGTAGCCTGAAGCAAGGCGTGTCAGATCTTTATTGGCAACCGGCTGAATCGCGGGCAGGTGAGAAAGCATTTTGTCTTTTTCTTTTGCACTGATGATGATTTCATCCAAAGATTTAGACTGAATCACCATTTGTTTATTTAATATGTCTATATTTTTGGCTACTTCAGAAACCATATCGCCATATTTCCAATCGGAAAATTTCGAATAACGGTTTACCCCTCCGAATCCTGCCTTACGAACGTCATCTGATATGGGTTCCAATTCAAAATAACTACGGTAAATATTGTTATCCCGATTCTCTATTTGCCCTAAGACTTCTTGGGATTGTTTTACTTTTTTATTTAACAATTCATACTGAATTTTCATTTCTTGTAATTCAGCGGCCAGTGTATTTTCTTCCGGCGAGTTCACTTTATTGCTAAATATAAATCCTGAAATGATGCCAAAAAATGCCGTCACAATTAAAAATGCGGCCAAGTTCCGGATCTTGCGGATTTGTTGTTTTCTAACAGGTTTAAAGGAGGTGGTTTGTGCGTTGTATTTAAACTTTTTATTCCCCATTCTTACAAGTGTAATTATTATCTTTGTGTGCTCGACAAAATAACGGAAAAAATAACCCCGTTGTTGTTAACGAAATGGTAAAATAAATTTAATTAAATGGATACTATTGCTTTCTGTATTTAATTTTTGAAATCATTTTGCAAGCAATAATCTTCCGAAGAACGCCATCGGTAATTGTATCTATCTCTGATTTGTCATAAATCGTGAGTAAATAGACTTCTTTTTGCTCCGTAACCATATAAGTGATTACTCTTGCTCCACCTCGTTTTCCTTTTCCTTTGCTTTTTATGGCAATACGGATTTTAAAGGAGTTATTGCCCAAAGAAGTCCCTATTTCGGGGTTTTCCGATAAAAGGTCTGACAATTCAGCCAATTCGGTTTTCAGCGACGGAAATTTTTTAATTAGCCTTTTGGCTTCCTTTTTGAACTTTTCAATGGGGATTACCTTATAGCTCATTCAAAAACTCGCTTAAGGTTTGTTTGGGTGCGGTAGATTTTCTCAGTTTTTCAACCTCTTTGAAAGCTGACTTCAAATCCGATTGAAGTTTTAAAATTTGCTCGGACTTTTTAAGTTGCACTACTACTTTTTCCCATTCAGAAATAGGAATTTGTACAGCCTTCGGCTTGCCTTTACGGTCACTTACATACTGAATATTTATTTCCATAACGGGTCTTTGAAACAAAGATAAGGTTTTATCTGAAATCAAATTCCGAGGTTTAGTTTCTTAAATTTCTGATTTCTTTTTTCAGTTCGGGAATATACCGGGTTATATCATACACGGGAACTTTCGTTTTATTTATTTCCTGGATCAGAATCGGGTTTCTGAGTGATTTTTCTGTTACCAAATCAATCTCTCGCCCAAAAAACTGTTGCAGTTCCGAAAGAAAATCAAAATAATTATCGGCATAATCCATCAAATCCTGTTCGGAAGAAAAATTTACCAAAAAATCCAAATCGCTTTCTTCGGTCAACTTGTTTTTTGCCGCAGAGCCAAACAAAAAGAGATTTTCAACGTAATAAGCCTTACACAAATCACGCAATAATTCTTTCTTTTGTTCTACAAACGGAATCATAAATCAAAGATACGGTTTTATCTGAAATTAAATCCAGTCAATGGGGCTGATGATTAATTTGATTTTTATTCCTCAATAGTTTTTACAAAACCATAAGATGAAATTGGCTTAGTTTCACTTATTTCACTAAAAGCTCTGTAAAATATATATTTTTTATTTTTGTCTATTCCTTTAAAGGTCTTACCAATAATGTTATGAATTTGATCGTTTTCGGATTTAGTTGCAATTGTATCCTTTAAATCAATTTTTGTCAAATACTCTATCATTGGAAAAAAACCTTCTTCAGTTGCTTTAGGGTAGATTGTTAAAATCTGCGGTTTTGTTTCAACCTCTTGAATAGTCAATGGAAAGCTATATTTTTCATTTGCTTCTTTTATAATTTTTTCCTCGAAATCCTTCCTTTCATTTTCTAATTTGTATGTCCAATAGACTCCACTTGGTTTAGCTATTTGCGAAGATACATATATAATATTTGCAGCATCTATTAAGTTTCCTTTACTATATTCGTCTTTAGCCCTCATGTACAATTCAGGGGCTGTTTCTCCTTCTACTTTGTATCTTCCAAATTGAATAATATTTAGTTTCCAACCCTCAGAGTATTTTCCATAAATATTAGTTATAACGAAATCCTCACTACTTTCCCCTTTTGGAATTAATAGAGAAACAAAAATGTCTTTGTTTAAGGCTTTATACTGAATAATATAATCATTTAATTTTCCATCAAAGGACTGTATTGTATTATTAATTCCCTCTGTTGAATTTTTCACATAAAACTGATTTAAAATCTGGTATTCAGAGCTTGTAATTATCTCACCAGCATGTTCTATAATCTGATTTAGATTGCCTTTACTTTCTTCAATTAGCTGTTCAGACATTATAGTTTTCAGAAGCTCGGTGTCATTGGTGCTAACTGCTTTTAAAATTTCTTTGTCTAATTTTTCAATTTCAGTTTTTAAATTTTGATTAATTCTTTCATCTTTCAAAGTTTCGTTAGTTCCAATTTTACAACTTTCGAAAAAAATGATTATTGGAATTAGGAAAAGGATAGAATATTTCATTTTATTTATTTTAATGATACCATAAAGATACAGTTTTTTATAGCAAATTAAATTTCCAAAAATCTTTTTCCCAAACTCAATCAAATTCACGATTTTTGCAATTCAATTTTTAGAAAATGACTTCCAAACAGATACGCAAACAGTTTTTAGAGTTTTTCGAATCCAAAAAGCATTTGATTGTTCCGTCGGCACCGATTGTGCTGAAAGACGACCCCACTTTGATGTTCAACAATTCCGGCATGGCACAATTCAAGGACTTTTTCCTTGGGTATAAAAAGCCGACATCCGTCCGGATTGCCGACACCCAGAAATGTTTGCGGGTTTCCGGAAAGCACAACGATTTGGATGATGTGGGGAAAGACACCTACCATCATACGATGTTTGAAATGTTGGGTAACTGGTCTTTTGGCGATTATTTCAAAAAAGAAGCCATCGACTGGGCCTGGGAACTTTTGACGGAAGTGTATAAAATCCCAAAGGAAAATCTCTATGTAACCGTTTTTGAAGGTGACGAAAAAGACGGCACGGCTCAGGATGACGAGGCGCTTGAACTTTGGAAAAAGCATATTGCGGTAGACCGAATTCTATTTGGAAATAAAAAAGACAACTTCTGGGAAATGGGCGAAACTGGTCCTTGCGGTCCTTGTTCAGAAATCCACGTGGACATTCGTTCGGCAGAAGAAAAATTGAAAACACCGGGAAGAGATTTGGTCAATCAAGATCATCCGCAGGTAATTGAAGTCTGGAATTTGGTGTTTATGCAATACCTGCGTAAGGCCGATGGTTCTTTGGAAATCCTGCCGTCCAAAAGCATCGATACCGGAATGGGCTTCGAACGGTTGGCGATGGTTTTACAAGGAAAAACTTCGAATTATGATACCGATGTATTCCGACCATTAATCGATGAATTGGAGAAAATTTCGGGTAAAAAATATGGTGAAGACTTCACGACCGATGTGGCATTCCGCGTGGTGGTGGATCACTTGCGTGCGGTTTCTTTTGCGATTGCCGACGGTCAATTGCCTTCAAATTCCGGTGCGGGTTATGTAATCCGAAGAATTTTGCGTCGTGCGATTAGTTATGGTTATCGTTTTCTGAACTTAAATGAACCATTTATTTATAGATTAATCCCGATTTTGCAGGGACAAATGGCGGAATTTTTCCCGGAATTGGAGAAGCAATCCAATCTGATTACAGAAGTGATCAAAGAAGAAGAGGCGGGTTTCCTCAGAACGATTGAACAAGGTTTAATTCGATTGGATAATTTTATTCAAAATCATTCGGATTTGAAACAAATTCCGGGCGATGTGGTTTTTGAGTTGTACGATACCTACGGATTTCCGGCGGATTTGTCGCGAATTATTGCCGAAGAAAAACAGCTTTCCATCGACGAAGAAGGATTTGAAGCTGAAATGAAAAAACAAAAACAACGTTCCAAATCTGCGACTTCTTTTTCTGTTTCCGATTGGACGATTTTGTTTGACGATACGACCGAAGAATTCATCGGATATGATTATTTGGAAGCCGATGTGAAAATTTCCCGTTACCGAAAAGTTGAAAATAAAACCGGAAGCTTTTATCAATTGGTATTCAATGCAACGCCGTTTTATGCAGAAAGTGGTGGTCAAGTTGGCGATACGGGATTTATTCAAAATGAATTCGAGCGAATTGAAATCATCAATACCAAAAAAGAAAATAATCTGATTGTTCATTTCGCGGAGCAATTACCACAAAAAGTGGAAGCGCCTTTCAAAGCCGTTGTGGACAAGGAAAGAAGAAATCATATTGCGCGAAATCACACCGCAACGCATTTGTTGCACGAAGCTTTACGCGATGTTTTAGGAAAGCATGTGGAACAGAAAGGTTCTTATGTCGGACCGGATTATTTGCGTTTCGATTTTTCTCATTTTAACAAATTGACCGATGACGAATTGAATCAGGTTATCACAAAAGTTAATCAGAAAATTGCAGCGAGAATTCCTTTGGAAGAACGTCGTTCGGTTCCGTTCAAACAAGCGATTGAATCGGGCGCGATGGCACTTTTCGGTGAAAAATATGGCGATGTTGTCCGAATGATTATTTTTGGCGATTCGATTGAATTATGCGGTGGAACGCACGTTCAGAATACGGCGGACGTGATTATGTTCAAAGTGCAAAGTGAAAGTTCGAGTGCGGCGGGAATTCGCAGAATTGAAGCTACTTCGGGCGTTGCAGCGATTGAAGAATTGAAATCAATTTTTGAGAAATACAACCAAATGGTTCAAGTGCTGAAAAATCCGGCAGAACCCATTGATGCGCTTCAAAAATTATTGGACGAAAACAAAGAATTGAAATCCCAAATCGAGAAATTCACGGCGCAACAAGCCGGAATGGAAAAGGAATCCTGGAAAAAATCTTTTGAAAACATCAATGGCGTTAATTTCTTGGCAGTAAAAACCAATTTAGACGCGAATTCTATCAAACAGATCGCATTTCCACTGAGAAAAGAATTGGAAAATGTTTTATTGGTTGTGGCTTCTGACCACGACGGAAAACCGTCGATAACCGTTTCGATTTCCGATAATTTAGTAGAAGAAAAAGGATGGAATGCCGGACAAATTGTGCGTGATTTGGCGAAAGAAATTCAAGGCGGCGGCGGTGGACAAGCTTTCTTTGCAACGGCCGGTGGAAAAGATGTCAGCGGATTGGATAAAGCTCTGGAAAAAGCAAAGGAACTAATTTGACCCTTGGGCAAGCTCAGAGTAACAATTTGAAAATGATATAAAAAAGAATCCGGATTTTGACGATCCGGATTTTTTTTGTGTTTGGCTTTACGGTTGTAATGCTTCTTGCTTTTATGCACTTTTGGCGTGGTTTGTTGCCAAATTTCTTGCATAGTGACGGTAACTGTTTCCAGTTTTTTTGGTTTGTTTGTTTTCATAACGTGGATTTCTCATCAAAAATTGCGCCTAATTTGTAGTAATGTCAGCCCTAGCAGGGTTTTGAGCCCTGGCAGGGCTGAAAAATATTACTGATACAATTTCACTGCTTTTTCCAATCGGTTTTTGATTTGGTCGGCAAAATGTTTGGGTTCTAAAACTTTTACAAATTCACCGTAATAAAGGATTTCCATCGCAAAATCATAAGTTGGTGCGATGGTCAGTTTTACCAGCATTTCATCTTTTTCCTCTTTCAGAATTTGCTGTGAAGGATGCAGCGGCATCGTTTTGATGTAACTTCCTTGATTGTGCGTGAATTTCAATAAAATTTCTTCGGTTTTCACTTCATTATCAGAAGAAATGATTCCGAAATTGTCTTTGAAACGTTCTCTTGCATTGACTTTTTGCGGATGTTGAAATTTTACCGATTTGATTTCCATCGAAATAATTCGATCTAATCCAAAAGTGCGGAATTCCTTTTTCTTTAAATCATAAACAATTGCATACCAGCGTTTTCTGAATTCTTTCAGTAAATAAGGTTCTACCGTTCTTTTTTCGACTTTGTCCGAAGAAAATTTTTGGTAACGCAATTCAATCTGGAATTTATTTTGGATGGCGTACAAAATTCCGTTTAAATGCTCGGTTCCTTTAGGTTTTCGTGTATCAAAATGAATGAATTCCGCAAAAGATTGATTCAAATTTAGGGCTTGAAAAACGTCCAAAGCTTCAAACATCCGTTCGCTGTATTCGTCTTCCAAATCATTTTCAATGAAATAAACTTTTTGTGAACGGTCGAACTTGATTTCAATTCCGTAAATCATCGAAATTTCTTTAAGATCGCGTTGAAAAGTCCGAAGCGAAACTACCAATTCCAAATCGTGCAATTCGGATTCGGATTTTAGTTTTTGGAGAATTTCCTCAAATCCCGCCGGTTGAACGCGCAATTTCTGAATGATGATTTTGTGGCGAAGCAAGGAATCTTGTCTTGACATAGGAGATAAATTTGGTTCAAATATAAACATTGACAACGCCAAATCATGTCGTTCAATCCTTTTTAAATTGTACACAAGAAATTTTATCAAATTCCGTTATCTACATTATTGCTACTTTTGCCGAATGACAAAAAAACTTGCGTTTCTATTTCTATTCCTAACAATTTTGGTTTCTGGCCAGGACGGGACGCGTGTTTATGAATTTGTCAATATCACGACTTCGCCTCGCCAAGCTGCTTTGGGCGGAAATGCTCAATCGGCGTGGGACAGCGACCCTAATATGTCTTACTGGAATCCGGCTTTGATGAACGAACAGTCTCATGGACAATTGGGCATTAATTACATTAATTATTTGGCAGATGTTAATTTCGGAACCCTTTCAGCGGTTTACCAATATGATGATGACGAATTTTTTTCTATCCATGGACAATATGTGGATTACGGTGATTTCCGCGGGTATGATGAACATGATAATGCTACGGGTGATTTCAGTGCCAAGGATGCGGCCATTGTGGTAGGATATGCGCGCAGTTTGAGTGATTTTTTCACTGTGGGCGTGAATGCAAAATACATCAACTCAAGAATTGAATCTTACTCTTCTCATGCAATTGCTGCAGATTTTGGTTTGGTTTTTCATGATATGGATTATAACACCAATGTTGCATTGGCAGTTCGGAATATCGGTACCCAACTTCAAACTTATGCGGGGACCAAAGAGAAAATGCCGTTGCAAATCAATTTGGGGATTTCGCACAGACTCGAATATGTTCCGTTGGAATTGAGCTTGACGTTGCATGATTTGCAGAAATTCGATATTTCTATGCCTTATAATGAAAATGGTCAGGAAGTAGGTTTCGGACGCAAAGTGATCGATCATGTTTCCATTGGTGGGGAACTTTTTCCGGGAAGAGGATTCAACATCAGACTGGGCTATAATTTCAAGCGGGGAAACGAGTTGAAGTTGGAAGATAATAGAACTTTCGCCGGACTTACTTATGGATTTGGGATCCGCATCAGTTCTTTTCGTTTTGAATTTGCCCATGCCAATTATTACAAAGGCTCTAACACCAATCATTTCGGGATGATTATTAACTTGGATCGACTGATTCAGGGGAGAAATTATTGGCGTAGCAATCCTTATTATTAATTTTCGAAGCTCGTTTGTCAAAGTTCGAAGTTTGAAATTCATTTTAAATACTTTTTGCTTAAGTTCTGCCCGCGTGAAGGATAGCAGTGGAAATCCTTTTTGTGGCTTCGGAAATCTTGCCCATAAATTCGAGAATGTCTGCCACAAAAAGATTGTAACGGATAGCCTGCCCTCGTTGTGGTTTTATTTTGATTTTTATAACGGATTTTGTATCACAACGAGGGCAGGCTAAAATAAAAATTTATTCTAATTTCTGACTTCTAATTTCTACATTTGTCTGATGCGTGATTTGGTAATTGCTATCGATGGATTTTCATCGACCGGAAAGAGTACACTGGCGAAATTGCTGGCAAAAGAATTGGGTTACATCCACATTGACAGCGGTGCAATGTACCGTGCTATAACGCTTTATGCGATTGAAAACGGAATGATTCATGATGATTTTGTGGTTGAATTTGAACTTTTGCCGCAGTTGGAATTCATTGATGTTCATTTTGAGTGGAATCCTGAAAATGGTAAAAATGAAATTTACCTCAACGGTGAAAATGTGGAGGAAAGAATTCGGGAAATGGATGTTTCTTCTAAGGTGAGTTTGGTTGCAAAAATTCCGGAAGTGCGTGATTTTGCGGTTGAATTGCAACGAAAATTAGGCAAAAATAAAAGAATCGTGATGGACGGCCGTGACATAGGAACCACGGTTTTTCCGGATGCAGATTTGAAGATTTTCCTGAATACTTCTGCTCGGGAGCGTGCCAAAAGACGTTATGAGGAATTGCTGAAAACAGAGCACCCGGCAACTTATGAGGAGGTTTTTAAAAATATTTCCGAGCGGGATCTGATGGATTCGACACGCGAAATCTCGCCGCTCAAAAAGGCTGATGACGCAATTGTGGTGGAAAATGGGAATTTGACAGCGGAAGAAACGATGCAAAAGGTTTTAGAAATTATAAGAAATCATTTCTAAATTTTTTCTGTGAATCATGGTGTATGTTTATGTAGGAGGATTTTTTTAATTTAGGAAAATGAAATTCCGGTTCGATAAAAAATATGCTTTTTACTTTGCAGTTTTACTTATTGCAGAAATTCTGATTGCTTTATTTGTTGAAAACCCAAACCTACGCGGCTCCATTGGAGATGTGCTTGTTGTCATCTTAATTTATTGTTTTATCCAGACTTTTCTGGAACTCAATAAAAAGAAAACCATCATCGGGGTGGGGATTTTCTCTGTTTTAATGGAAATTTCCCAAGCATTTGATTTGGTTGAAAGATTAAACCTGACAGAAAATACGCTTTTTGCCACCATTTTGGGTACTACTTTCGATCTCAACGATATATGGGCTTATTTGGCCGGTTGTTCTATCATTTGGATGCTGGAGTTTTATGACGATGACTCCCGCCCCAAAAAGAAAAAATTTCTTGGGTTCTAATAATTTATGGACTGAAATACTACACCAATCTGGTACTCATTGAAACTTCAAATGCAAATGCTTTGCTTACCGGGCAATTTTTTTCTGCGTCTTGGGCAAGATTTTGAAATTCATGCTCGGGTATTCCCGGCACTCTCGCCTGCACTTCAAGTTCAGAACCTGAAATTTTACCTCCCGACATAGAAATGTGGCAGTCTGTCATAATTTCATCTGGTGTATAGCCTGCTTCGGAAAGATTTGCGATGAGCTTCATGGTGAAACACCCCGCGTGTGCGGCCGCTAGTAATTCTTCGGGATTTGTTCCTGTTCCTTCTTCAAAACGACTTTTGAAAGAATAGGGTGTTTTGTTTAAGACCGTACTGTCGGTTGACAGATTTCCGCTACCTTCTTTGATTGTGCCGCTCCAAACGGCTGTTGCTGTACGTTTCATAAATATAATTTTACAAAACCGCTGCAAAAAAAATTCCAAAAATTATTATTTATCCGTTTCGGCTGCCCCGCTGTTGAGTTTGCGGTTCAGTTCGGCCTGGAATTCTTCTAGAACTGGTTTGACGGTACTTTCCGGTAAATCACTGATTCTTATATACATCAAACCATCTATTGCGTCATTGAATTTGGGGTCTACATTGAATCCTATGAGCTTTGCATTTTGTTTTATGTATTTTTTAATCAATACCGGAAGGCGAAGCACATTGGGTTCTATTTCGTCAATGAGTTTGTCAAATTTATTGAGATCGGCTTCTGCTTCATCAAAAAAGAATTCTTTGTCTTCATCTTTGAGTTTCACTTTGAATTCCTTTTTGGGTCGAACATATTGTGCCACATAGGGGTCATAATAATGTGATTTCATGAATTCGATCATCAGGGATTTAGAAAAATCTGAAAACTGATTGGAAATGGAAACGCTTCCTATGATGTATTTTTCTTCCGGATTTCTAAGTGTTACGTGAACAATTCCGCGCCAAAGTAAAAACAAAGGCATAGGTTTTTGCTGATAATGGGGAACAACAAAGGCACGACCCATTTCAATACATTTTCTAAAGAAAGGATGCAATTCGGGTTCTATATGGAATAATTCATTTAGGTAAAATCCATCTACGCCAAATTGCTCATAAACCTCTTTCCCAATTGCCATGCGGTAAGCGCCCACTATTTTATGGGTTTCACTGTCCCACAAAAACAAGTGGTGGTAATGCACATCGTATCTGTCCAAATCTATTTCTTGGTTGGTCCCCTCACCTATTTCACGAAAAGTCAACTCTCTCAATCGTCCTATTTCTCTCAAAACATGAGGAATTTCATGCGCTTTACTAAAATAACATTCGTAATTATTGTTTTTAAACAATAAAGCGTCTTCCGATTTACGTAAAACCTCAATTTCTGCATCAATTAACCCTGGGGCGGTTTCTTCTATGATGGGTTTCGGCTTTTTACTGGTCGCATTGATGGCTATTGTTGACGGAATTTTGAGCGTTTCCATCAGCAAAGATTTCTTTTGGGTATAATAGGTTGAAAGCGCATAGGTTTTTTTTCGTAGAAAAGCAGAAAAAGCTTTCACATCTTCAAATTCTTGTTGGTGTTTAGGAAGAATGGGTTTCCCAATTCGAATCTGAATGGGTTTTGTCCGCGGGCGAACCATTTCAGATGGTAGCATGGCAGTTTGCAAATTTGAACTAATGGCGGCCATACGGTAAAAAAGCGGGCTGTTTTTTGCCCGGAAATACATGGGAATGACCGGAACTTCTAATTTTTTTATGAGTTTGATTGCTGAGTCCTGCCACTCCCGATCAGTAATATTTCCTTCTTCATCTTTAGTAGAAACTTCTCCTGCCGGAAAAATCCCGAGACAACCTCCTTCTCGTACATGACGAAGGGCTTGTCGCATTCCGGCACTGCTGTTGTAAATTTCTTTCCTTGTTTCAAAAGGATTTACGGCAATAACCATCGGTTCCAGCGGTTGGATTCGGTGCAAAAGGAAATTTCCCATTACTTTAAAGTCCGGACGGATTTTCTCGATGATGTGCATCATCAAAATTCCATCCAGCGCACCAAGCGGGTGGTTCGATACAATCACAAACGGCCCTTCTCTTGGAATCCGGCTTAAATCAACATCATGCAATTCATATTTGACATCCAAATCGTCTAACAGATATTGTAAAAATTCGGTGGATTTTTTTTGCTGTCCTCTTTTATAAAGGTCATTCAACTTATTGATACCGCTAATATTTTTGAATAATAAAGCCAACGGATATCCTATGGGCCATATTTTTTTGAGTCCAGAAGCCTGATAAATATCTTTTGTGCTGACTAAGCTCATTCTTCTTTTACAATTATTTGCAAAGTGTTTTTAATGATTTGACGCAACAATTCATTTCCTTTGTAAAATGAATAAGAAGATTTTTCATCAAAATGCCTTAAAGTGTATAAAGATACTTCTTTTTCCCATTCGATCTTATAGTTTAATTTTAACTGGTCGGTCAGCATATCAATCTGGTTAAATTTATCCTCCAAACAAAGCGACAGTGTGATGGCGGAATTTTGCATCATATTTACTTTGATTTTCAAATCGTGAAGCAAATTGAAAATTTGACTGATTTTTTCTTCGGTTATAAAGGAGAAATCGCACGTAGTAAGTGTAAGCAGATTTTGATTTTTCTTAACTATATAACAGGGAACAAAAGGCTCAAGCATAAGTCTATTCTGAATTTCGGTTCCTTCGCCTTTGGGGTCGATAAAGGATTTCACATAAAAAGGAATTCCTTTTTGGCGCAAGGGTTGCATGGTTTTGGGGTGAATGACAGACGCACCGTAATAAGCCAGTTCAATGGCTTCTTCATAAGAAATTTTATGGAGCAAATGGGTGTCGTCAAAATAGCGCGGGTCGGCATTCAAAACACCGGGCACATCTTTCCAAATCGTCATACTTTTGGCGTCCAAACAATGGGCAATTATGGCGGCAGAATAATCGGAACCTTCACGGCCCAAAGTCGTTGTGAAATAATTCGGGTCTGAACCCAAAAAACCTTGGGAAACATAAAATTTGCCTTTATCTAATGGACTAAAATTCTCTTGGGTTTCTTTCCAAATGACGTTTCCTTCCCGGTAAGTTTCATCAGTCTTGATGAAATCCCGAATGTCAAGCCAAGTGTTTTCAATTCCAATCGAATTCAAATAACTACTGACAATTTTGGTAGAAATCAATTCACCACAACAAACCACTTGGTCATAAACAAAATTATAATTCGGCGATTTGTTTCTTCTTAAAAAAGCATTCAAATCTTCAAAAAACTGAACGATTTCTGTTTTGAGCGGTTCGGCATCAACAAATAATTCCTCTGCAATTCTTAAATGCATTTGCAGGATCTCATTCACCTTTACTGCATAGTCCGATTGTTCAAAATAAATCTTGACCACTTCTTCCAAAGCATTGGTGGTTTTTCCCATAGCCGAAACGACCATAAAAGTTCCGTTGTAGCCTGCAGTTTTTAAAACTGTTGCGATGTTTCTCACGCTGTCAGCATCCTTTACGGATGCCCCCCCAAATTTGAATACTTTCATTGATTCTGTGAATTCTTATGAAATCCAGGCAAATATAACCATTGTGAAATTCTTTTTGAAACCGCTAATTGTATAATTTTACGATATTTGTCAAACAAAAAATAAATGAACCATGAATTTAGAATCAGGTCAGACTTTAGGGGAATTTATTATTGAAAATCAAAAAGACTTTCAATATTCATCGGGAGAACTAACACGCCTTCTGAGTTCCATAAAACTGGCAACCAAAATTGTCAATCACAAAGTAAACCAAGCCGGTTTGGTAGATATTCTCGGGAAGTTCGGAGCGGAAAATGTTCAAGGTGAGGAACAGCAAAAACTGGATGTTTTTGCCAATGATGTCTTCATTAAAACTTTATCTCAAAGAGAAGTTGTGTGTGGAATTGCGTCTGAAGAAAATGATGATTTCATCCGAATTGAAAACTGCCAAAACTCTGAAAAGAGTAAATACGTGGTTTTGATCGATCCTTTGGACGGTTCGTCTAATATTGACGTCAACGTTTCGGTAGGAACTATTTTTTCCATTTACCGGAGAGTTACGCCGGAAGGAACTCCTGTGCAATTGGAAGATTTCCTCCAGCCCGGAAATAAACAAGTAGCCGCCGGGTATGTGGTGTATGGCAGTTCGACTATGTTGATTTATACCACAGGAAATGGCGTGAACGGATTTACACTCAATCCTTCTGTCGGGACGTTTTATCTTTCGCATCCCCAAATGAAAATGCCGGAAAAGGGAAAAATTTACAGTATAAACGAAGGAAATTATGCGATGTTTCCGCAAGGCGTGAAAGAATACATCAAATATTGTCAGATGATTGAAGATGACCGACCTTATACCTCACGGTACATTGGTTCGCTTTGTGCGGATTTTCACAGGAATTTAATCAAGGGCGGAATTTATATTTATCCTTCGGGGACTAAAAGTCCCAATGGAAAACTACGTCTTTTGTATGAATGTAACCCCATGGCGTTACTTGCCGAACAAGCGGGGGGCAAAGCCTCTGACGGATTTAACCGTGTCTTAGACATTCAGCCAACTGAACTACATCAAAGGGTTCCTTTCTTTTGTGGTTCAAAAAATATGGTGGAAGAAGCGGAAGCTTTCATGGCTAATTCATAAAAATGAAAAAAGCCCGTTTGAGGGACGGGCTTTTTACCTTAATTAACACATGAGGACAATTTATTTTACTAAATTCCTTTTTACTATTGAACAAACACCGTGCCAAAGTCAATTTACTCTTTGTTTAATTCATAATTTTCAGCCAAAACTCCTTCTATTTTATTTCCCTCTTCATCCAATGCGATTAACTTATTTTCGGAAACAAAATAATAGGAAACTTTGGAATTGGTATCTTCAAGTTCCAGCGTATTTCCATCTTCTTTCCAAGTATAGCTTCCTATATCGGAAAACGACCTTTCTTCTTTCCCCAAATATTTCATCTTTATTTCGTAGGTTTCATCTTCATTTAAACTGATTTCTGTTTCGATCCCTTCACAGTCAGCACAAGGCAATATCCCTTTATAAACCCCCAAGTAGTCCAGTGAGTTTTTCGCATTATGCTCATCTGCTGTCTCTACGGGTAATTCTACTTCTTTTTCTTTTTTGGACTCGCATCCGACTGTCAAAAAAACAACCAAAGACGTACACATTAAAAATTTTTTCATTTATTTATTTTATTGCAAAAATAAGCGATAAACTTTTTTCGTTATGTATGAAATTCAATCAGATATGAAAACACTTTCAATTCTACTGATGGGCTTATTGTTAAGCTTTTCAGTCAGTTCTTGTTTCGGCAGTGATGATGACGACAGCCATCACAATGACGATGACGACAACTCAAATGGCGGCATTACAGAAGTTGTAGACGGAACTTGGAAGGTGACATTTTTTCAGGAAGATAATTCCAATCAAACCTCCCATTTCAACGGATATGTTTTTGACTTTGGCGCAGACGGATCCGTGGTTGCGACCAATGGTACTATCACCAAAACCGGTTTATGGAACAATGGTGGTGATGACAGCAGTAACAAATTAAACATTCAATTTCCTGACAACAATGGTCCCTTTGAAGAAATTTCAGAAGATTGGGACATAACCGAAAAGACGGTTACAGAAATTGATCTCAAACATATAAGCGGCGGTGACGGCAGTATCGACCTACTTACTTTTGAGAAATTATAATTAATTATTTATGAGTTTTGGAAGCCAGTTGAATAAATTCAGCCGGCTTTTTATTTCGCCAGAAAACCAAGTCCTCTGAGGGTGTGCAAAACATCTTGTTTGTCAATTTTATTTGTCATTGGAGCATACACAGCGCTCATTCCACCCGTTGCCACTACAAAACATTTATCGTTTACTTCCCGATTAATCCGGTCAATCATCCCTTCTACAAAACTGGTAAAACCATATACCATTCCACTTTGCATACAGCTTTCGGTATCAAAACCCAATACTTTTTTCGGTGCTTTCAGCTCGATTTCAGGTAGTTGGGCCGTTTCGCCTATTAAAGATTTCAGGGCAGTTTTTATGCCAGGCGCAATGACTACTCCCAATGTTTCACCGTTTTCATTAACCGCAGTGAAAGTCAAAGCTGTTCCAAAATCAATGATAATTTTTTTTCCTTTGTATAATTCATGAGCCGCCACGGCATTGGCGTACAAATCTGTACCCATTTGTCTGGATGTAGTTTTCACGCCGGATGGTGTATTGCGATCGACAACTTGTGGGTCAATTCCGTGAATTCTTTTTAAAGAATTTAAAACGGAATGGGTCAGAGGCGGAACAACAGATCCCATAACAATTTCGGAAATATCCTCTTTCTTTAACCCAAACGGCTCATACATATTTTTGAATTTGGCATAACATTCATCTTCTGTTCTATATGGCTTGGTGTTGATGGTCCAGGAAACAATTTCCTCTTCAGATTTAAAAACCCCGAACCTCGTATTGGAATTTCCTATGTTTACGGCTAGCAGCATAATTATCTTGGGAAAACGTTATTTGAAAAATCAATGTCCGCCAAACGTTGTGTGGGATCGATGATGACCCGGTTTACTTTCTTCGAAACGTTCACACTGTAATTTGGATTGGTCCATTTCCAAGGTTCTAAAACAGTGCGTTTTGCGTTTTGATACATTTCAAATTTTTCGGCAGGTTTTTCCGCTCTCATTTCCATTGCCGGAATGTAAAATAACTCTTTCGAACCGTCTGCGTATTCGACGTATAAATCAATCGGCATCGGCAAATTGCTCAGATTTTCTAATTCAATCGAACTTTCAGAAACATTTTTAACCGAATAATCAATTGTTCGTGTGGTATTTACAAATAAATTATGAAACCATTTTAAATTAATTCCCGAAACATTTTCTGCTACGCGCTTGAAGTCATTTGGTGTCGGATGTTTGAATTTCCATTGGTTATAAAATTCTTTAAATGTCTTTTTTAAATTATCTTCACCGATGATGTAACCCAATTGAATCAAATAAACTTGTCCTTTGTAATAAGCCTCAATGCTGTATGCATAGTTATAATCGTAATAATCAGCCAACAAACTCATCGGTTCTTCCACTCCCGATTTCGCCAAACTGAAATAACCCGCGTTCGCTTCCGGATTTGGGTTTCCTTCTATTTTTTTATTGAAAATTTCGAGATAGGCCAGATTTTCGGCGTACGAACCAAAACCTTCATCCATCCATTCGTCCACCGTTTCATTGAATGCGAAAAGATGCTGGAACCAGGAATGCGCCGCTTCGTGGAAAATCACGCCAACCAAGCTTTCGAAATTTCTTTCGCCTGTAATCAATGTCACGGTTCCATATTCCATTCCGCCGTCGCCGCCTTGTACAATTGTATACGTTTCCCAAGGATATTTCCCGAAATTTTTGTCCATAAACTCAAAAAATTTCACGGTTGGTTCTTGTGATTTCTGCCAGTTTTCCGTGGTTTTTG
>Ga0079224_100001225_pt1 | contig 28832 bp, 24 predicted proteins | sample Stecom2015_FD_80414 | JGI IMG/M metagenome (GOLD analysis project Ga0079224, IMG submission 80414) | Agricultural soil microbial communities from Utah to study Nitrogen management - Steer compost 2015 | ecosystem: Environmental > Terrestrial > Soil > Agricultural land | place: USA: Utah... | reverse complement strand
GTGCTCTGACGTCGGCGGGGTGCTCTCACGTCGTCGGCGGGCGCTGACCCTGTCATGCGCCGGGCCGGCTCCATGCCCCGGCCGCGCGGAGCCCCGGAACCTCGGGTGCGGTCCGGACCACGTCGCTTCCGGATGCGCATGTGTGCGTGTTTTCCGAGCCTTCACGGCGATTCGTGAGAAGTGCAATTTGCACTTTCTGCGAAAGGCGGCGGGAACCGCGATGAGGTGTTTCACCGCCAGTTCTTTTCGGCGCCCTCGGTGGTTAGATGGGGCGCGCGACGAGGTGGAGGTGAGCGATGACGCGTGGGCACGGCCCGACTGTCCGCCGCCGTAGGCTGGCGGGGGAACTGCGCAGGCTGCGCGAGGCGGCGGACCTGACGATCGACGACGTGGCGGAGCGGCTGGAGTGTTCGGCGTCGAAGGTCAGCAGAGTCGAGACGGGCAACGTGGGGGTCACGCCGAGAGACGCCCGGGACATGCTCGAGCTGTACGGAGTGGCGGGCGAGGAGCTCGAAGCGCTCGTCCAGCTGGCGAGAGAGGCCCGTAAACGCGGCTGGTGGCACGCCTACAACGAGGTGTTCACCGGCACGTTCGTCGGGCTGGAGGCCGACGCCAGCTCGCTGCGCGCCTATCAGGCACTGCTGGTGCCCGGCCTGCTGCAGACCCGCAGATACGCCCACGCGGTCATCAGGGCGATGCGGCCCGACGCGACCGAGAACGAGATCGAGCGCAGGGTGGCCGCCCGCATGGAACGGCAGGCGCTGCTGCGCGACAGCCAGCCACCCGAGTACTGGGCGGTGATCGACGAGGCCGTGCTGCACCGCTCCGTCGGCGGTCCCGAGGTGATGGCCGAACAGCTGTGGCGGATGGTCGACATCGCCACGCTGCCGCACGCCACGATCCAGGTGGTGCCGTTCACCGGAGGCGCGCACCCGGGAATGGAGGGCCCGTTTCTCATTCTCGGTTTTCCGGAGCAGGCCGATCAGGACGTCGTTTACGTTGACAGCACGAATGGCGGGCTGTATCTCGAGGACTCTGCGGAGGTTCACCGCTACGCGCTGATGTTCGATCATTTGCGTGCCGCCGCGGCGAAGCCGGATGATTCGCTCGATCTGATCGAGGCCGCCGCCCGGAGGTTCGAGAAGCACGACGTCTGAGAGCCCGGGCCGGCGAGCCTCGGGGATCGACGCCGGCCTGTGCCGGTGGCGTCGGCCGGGTCGACTCCCGAGCGGCGGCCCTGCTCGGCGACCGGCAGGACCGGCCCGCGCACCGCACATCGAATACCGACCGCACGAGCTCTGCACACGAGCCCTGAAGAGCACGAGCACCGAAAGCACGAGCACCGACATCGTCGACAAGGAGAGCAGATGGCCAGCGCCCCGTTAACCCGTTCGTCGTCCCTCGGCTCCGCATCCGTGGAGCCCGGCGCGCTCGCGTGGCGGAAGAGCACCTACAGCGGTGGCGGCAACGACTGTGTCGAGGTCGCCTTCGTACCCGGGGGAGCGGCGGTCCGCGACTCGAAGAACCCGTCCGGCGGCATGCTCCGGCTGTCGGCGTCCGAGTGGGACGCGCTGCTCACGGCCGTTCGGCGCGGCACGCTCGACCTTCCCTGATCCCGGACCGCGCCGGCGGACCCTTTGGCCAGTAAGGGACGGGCAGGGGGCCGGTGCGTGGCGCCGTGGGCGCGGCGTACGAACGCGGCCTGTTGCGTGGACGGGTCAGCGGCGGGGGAGGCGCTTCAGCGCGGCGATCCCCGACGTCATGACGCGCGTCCACACCCGTGCGGGCACGGCGCGCGGCGGACGCAGTCGCAGACCCCGCTGCACCGCCACGGCTTGGGCCTCGGTGTACTTCAGCAGGCCCTCGGCACTGTTGCGCCTGCCCACGCCGGAGTCCTTCATGCCACCCATCGGCAACCCCACGGTGCCGAACGTGGCGGCGTAGCCCTCGTTGACGTTGACCGTGCCCGCCTTGATCCGTGCGGCCACCTCCGCGCCCCGGCGGGGATCCCGGGTCCACACGCTGGCGTTGAGCCCGAAGTCGGTGTCGTTGGCGCGCGCGACCGCCTCGTCCACGTCGGAGTAGGGATAGACCGACACCACGGGGCCGAAGGTCTCCTCGCGGAACAGCGTGGCCTTCTCGGTGACGCCGGTGAGCACGGTCGGCTCGTAGAAGTACGGCCCCAGGTCCGGCCGGGGTCGTCCGCCCGTGACCACCGTCGCCCCCGCGGCGCGCGCGTCGTCCACATGGGACGAGACCGTCCTGAGCTGGTCCTCCGAGGTGAGCGATCCCATGCCGGCGCGGAAGTCGAGCGCCCCGCCCAGGGTGAGTGCCTCGGTCCGCTCGGCCAGGGCTCGCACGAACTCGTCGTGGATGCTCTCGTGCACGTAGATCCGTTCCACGGACACGCACAGTTGGCCCGCCGAGGAGAAGCACGCCGCCACGGCACCCGCCGCGGCCTTGCGCACGTCGGCGTCGGGCAGGACCACCATCGGGTTCTTGCCACCGAGTTCCAGCGAGTAACTGGTCAGCCGCTCGGCGATCTGACCGGCCAGCCGCTTGCCGGTCGGGGTCGAACCGGTGAAGCACACGTAGTCGGACTCCTCGACGAGCGTGTCGCCGATGACCGACCCGCGGCCCAGCACGATCTGCCAGGCGTCGGCGGGCAGACCCGCCTGCTCGGCCAGTTCGTGCAGCCACAGCGCCGACAGGGCCGTCTGGTTGTCGGGCTTCTGCACGACCGTGTTGCCCGCGGCCAGTGCGGGCAACACGTCCATCGCCGTCAGCGCGAGCGGGTAGTTCCACGGGGAGATCACGCCCACGACGCCCTTGGGGTGGCGCAGTTCTTTCGCCGTGGTCAACAGCGGCAGCACGCCCGCGGCCCGCTTCGGGGCGAGGATCCGCGCACTGTGCTTGCCGTAGTAGCCCGCGACGAGTGCCGTGGCGCTGACCTCGTCGAAGGCGTCCAGCCGAGCCTTGCCCGCCTCCACCTGGATCAGGTCGAGAGCTTCGGCCTGGTGCTGGAGCACGAGGTCGGCGATCCGCGCCAGGACCCGCTGGCGTTCGCGGACCGGCCGTGCGGCCCACCGTGTCTGCACCTCGCGGGCCCGGCCGAACACGTCGCGGACCTCGGCGGCGCCTGCCTGGGGCAGCGTCGCGACGGGCAGGCCCGTGTAGGGCGCGGGCATCTGCACCGGTGCTCCGTCGAGACCGGTGGCCACCCGGGCGACGAGTTGGGCGGCCCTGCTCGTCGTCGGTGCACCGGGCACCCCGCCGATGGGATCGGCCGGTCCGCCGATCTGGCCGGACTGGCGCGGGGTGCTGGTCACGGGATCCTCCGAAGGGCGAAAACTGTTACTCGCGAGTAATACATTACCGGCGGACGCAACCCCCGCGTCGCAGCCGCGGGCGACGGCGTGGCGGCGAACGGGATTGTGAGCGGCCTGTCACGAGCCGAAATGCACCGTCGCGATGCGTTTCCACTCCTCGAGCAGCTGCGCCCGTCGTCGCGGATCACCACCGAGTTCGGCGTCCAGGGCGAGTCCGCGCGTGAGGTTCACCGTCAGCCAGAACAGCGACTGCGCCTTCTCGTCCGGAAGGTCGCCGGACAGCGTCGTGAGCAGTTCCAGCGTGGAACGGCCCAGGGCGCGATCGACCGGGCGCATCGCCGTGCGCAGTTCAGGATCGGTACGCGCGGCGACCCACAGTTCCATCGCCGCCGTGGCGAGCGTGCCGGAATAGGAGTTCCACAGCAGGTCGATCGCGGCGGCGATGCGCTCGGGGCCGTCGGGGAGTGCTCCGGCGTCGGGCGCGCTCTGCTGCTGGATACGGGTCGTCAGGTGTTCGACCGCGGTGGCCATCAGCTCGGACTTCGACGTGAAGTGGTGCTGGAAGGCGCCCTTGGACACCCCTGCCCTGGCACAGATCTCCTGCATCGACGTGCGCCCGTAGCCGAGTTCGACGAGGCAGTCGATGGTGGCGTCCAGCAGTGCGGCGCGCGTCTGGGCGCGCCGCTCGGCCTGAGTGCGGTGGCTGCGTGGCGTTGTCGTCACGGCGACCCCTTTACCGGCTCGGGCGGCGGTTGTAGATTCCGGTCGGAACTTACATTCCGGCCGGAATGTTTTCCACCCCAGACGTGCCAGGTGATCAAGGAGGCCCGCCGTGCCGCTGCAACTGCCCAGGAGCTCGTGGCTGACCGAGGAACTCGACGACTTTCGCGAGCTCGCGCGGTCGTTCTGCCAGAAGGAGCTCACTCCGCACCAGGACCGCTTCATCGAGAACAAGCAGATCGACCGCGAGGTGTGGACGAAGGCCGGTGAGGTGGGCCTGCTGTGCCTGTCCATCCCCGAGGAGTACGGCGGAGGCGGCGGCACCTTCGCCCACGAGACCGTGCTCTACGAGGAGCAGGCACGCAGCGGCGACAGCGCGTGGGGCGTGTCGGTGCACAACGGCATCGTCGCCCACTACGTCCTGGCCTACGCCGGCGAGGAGAAGAAGAAGGAGTGGCTGCCCAAGCTGGCCAGCGGCGAGTGGATCGGCGCCATCTGCATGACCGAGCCGGGCACCGGATCGGACCTGCAGGGCATCAAGACGCGGGCCGTGCGCGACGGCGACGAGTACGTCATCAGCGGCTCCAAGACGTTCATCACCAACGGGGCGATGGCCGACTTCGTCGTCGTGGCCTGCAAGACCGACCCGGAGGCCGGCGCCAAGGGCATGTCGCTGATCGGTGTGCCCACCTCGGCGGCGGGCTTCCGCAGGGGCCGCACGCTCGACAAGATCGGCATGAAGGGCCAGGACACGGCCGAGCTGTTCTTCGACGACGTGCGCGTGCCCGCGGCCAACCTCCTCGGCGACCAGGAGGGGCTCGGCTTCATCCAGCTCATGCAGCAGCTGCCGCAGGAGCGCCTGCTGATCGCCATCACGTCGGTCGCCGGCATGGAGGCCGCCGTCGAGCAGACCATCGCCTACACCCACGAACGGGAGGCGTTCGGCCGCCCGCTGTCGAAGTTCCAGAACACGAAGTTCACCCTCGCCGAGGCCGCCACCGAGGTCGCCGTGTCGCGCGCGTTCCTCGACCAGTGCATCGAGCGCCACCTGAAGGGCGAACTCGACGTGCAGGGTGCCGCGATGGCGAAGCTGTGGACCACCGAGCGCGCCAACCGCGTGATCGACGACTGCGTGCAGCTGTTCGGCGGCTACGGCTACATGACCGAGTACCCCGTCGCCAGGGCCTGGGCCGACATGCGCATCTCGCGGATCTTCGGCGGCACCAGCGAGATCATGAAGGACATCATCTCGAGGACGCTGTGACGTCCGGCGACGAAAAGGGGACAACCATGAACGCCGGACCGCTCGCCGGGCTTCGGGTGATCGAACTGGCCGGCCTGGCACCCGCGCCGTTCGCCTGCACCGTGCTGGCCGACCTCGGTGCGGACGTCGTCCGGGTCGACAGGGCCGTCCCGGGGGCCGACGTGCTCGGCATCCCGAACGACCCGCTCACCCGCAGCAGGCGGACGATCGGCGTCGACACGAAGACCCCGGAGGGGGTCGAGGTCGTGCTGGCGCTCGCCGAGCAGGCCGACGTGTTGATCGAGGGCTTCCGGCCCGGCGTCGCCGAGCGGATGGGGCTCGGTCCCGAGCAGGTGCGCGCCCGCAATCCGCGGCTGGTGTACGGACGGATCACCGGCTGGGGACAGGACGGCCCGCTCGCACCGACCGCGGGACACGACATCAACTACATCGGCCTGTCGGGGGCGTTGGCCACGGTCGGCAGACCGGGTGAGCCGCCGGTGCCTCCGGTCAACTATCTCGGCGACTTCGGCGGCGGTGGTCTGTACCTCGCCATGGGCGTGCTCGCGGCGCTGTACGAACGGATGTCGTCGGGACAGGGCCAGGTGGTCGACGCGTCGATGGTCGAGGGGTCGGCGCTGCTGACCACCCAGCTGTACGGCATGCGGGCGGCCGGCGTCTGGGGCGGCGCGCGGGGCGAGAACCTGCTCGACGGAGGCGCTCCGTTCTACGACACCTATGCGTGCGCCGACGGCAGGTACGTCGCGGTCGGGGCGATCGAGATGCGGTTCTGGACGGCTCTGGTCGAGGTGCTCGAACTCGACGCCGAGACGCTGCCCGTGCATCTGGACCAGTCGCAGTGGCCGAAGCTGCGCGCGATCCTCGCCGAGGCGATCGGCCGCTACTCGCGGGACGAACTGGTCGCCAAGGCCGAGGGGACCGACGCGTGCCTGACGCCGGTGCTGTCGCCCGACGAGGCGGCGGAGCACCCGCACAACGTGGCCAGGGGCAGCTTCACCGACGTCGGTGGGGTGGTGCAGCCCGCTCCCGGGCCGAAGTTCGACCGCACACCCCCGCCGGAGCCGGAAGCCCCGCACGAGAAGGGCGCGGACACCGACGACGTGCTCAGGGAGTTCGGATACTCCGCCGACGCGGTGGAGGCGCTGCGGTCGTCCGGCGCGATCGCGTAGGACCGGGCCCGGGGTGGGCGAGCCGGAGTGATCTGGCGCGGGTGATCGAGGCGGGGCCGAGCGGCTGGCCGCGTCCGAGCCCTCCGGTCATGACCGGGCGGCGTGTCGGTCCGCCGGACGGCCGCCCGGTCCGCCTACGCTGGCACGGCTGGACGACGGGGTCCGGACACGTTCAGTGACAGGCCTACGCCATTCGTGGGGGAAGACCGCGGTCCGCCCCCGGGGTGGTGTGGATGCTGTTGAATGGGCCGCGAAGCGTCCCGTTCACGGGTGTTCATCGGGCTGTCACGACGCACCGGCCGCTCGGCGGGTCGGTGCCGAACGCGGGCGAGACGGCCGACGAAAAGAATTGGGTGAAGCCATGTCACCGGGACTCAAGAAAATCCTCATCTTCGGTGTCGTCGCTCTCGTCCTCTTCCTGTTGATCAGCAGGCCGACCGAGTCGGCCGACGCCGTGCAAACGGCTCTGAGCTGGCTCGGAGACGGTGCCGAGGCCCTCGTGACGTTCGTACAGAGCTTGTTTTCCTGACGGTTACGCCGTCGTGTCCACGCTGTAGAACAGCCGCTTTCCCCGAGGTCGAAAACGCGACTTCGGGGAAACGTCGTGTCCGCACAATGCGGTGATCACTGAGCGTGTATTCGGACGCTTTCAACCCCATTGACTGGACCATCCGGGTGGATTCCCGGGGCTAAAGCGCAGGTCAACGGATCCGTCGCCGAGAGGGTCTGGCGCGGAGCCGAGGTGCTCTCCTACGGTGCTCACATTGCGTGATCGAGCCGATGCGACGGTGGTTCGCCGGCCGGTTCGAACAGCGCTCGACAGTCTTTCCGCAAGCGACTCCCAGTGCGTTGCAGAAGGAGGCAGGGATGCAGGATCCCGGCGTTGACGCGGTCATCCAGCAGTGGACCTCGGAACGTGAGCAGAGTGCCGAGGAGATCGAGGCGCGGCAGATCGCCTCCTCCTGGCTCGCCGAGGCACCACAGGCGGCCCCGGGAATCCCCGGGCAGCGCGGAGCCACCGGGCCGGGCGCCTGGGCCGCGCTCGACACCGCCGACACGACCTACCTGGACGCCATGCGTCAGCGGCTGCCGGACGCCCCCGACGAGCTGCTCGTCGCCGCCGCAGGCTGGTGGCAGATGATCGGCGACGTGCGGGAGGCCGAGGCCTGGTGGGACGCCGGGATCAGCCCGCTCGACCAGCGCGCCCTCGACTACCGTGCGGCCGGCCTCACGCCCGGTGATCTGGCCAAGTGGCTGGGTCCGTTGACCGTGCTGGAGCACCTCCGGCGCGGCTCGGCGCCCGCGTGGTGCGTGGCGCGACTCGCGCGCCAGCGCCGCGACGCCGCGAGCTGAACCATCAGGAGCGGAACCGTCACGAGCTGAGGCCCCGTGCGCGGGTCGCCAGCCCGGCACCGGTTCTCCTGCGCCCACCGCTTCTCGGCGCGCCGAGAACGACCGCCGCGGCCCATAACGTTACGGTGCCTCCGGTCGTTGTTCTCATCGGCGAGTTCGGTACACGGAGGGGCAAGCGGTGCGCACAGGGGAGCCCGAAGGCGATGGTCCGCACCGCGGTGGTGTCGCAACGGCAGCTCGGGCAGGTCTGTCGGCGGTTCGTGGTCTCGGGCCCGCGGCCGTGCGGCTGGCGGTCGTCGTCCTGGTCGTGGCCGTGGGCGCAGGGGGCGTGTGGCTCGTGGCGAGGGCCGCGACGCCGGAGGCGAGTCCCACCACGACCGACGTGCCCGCGATGGACGTCCGGCCCGCGAGCGTGACCCCCGGGTCGGCGGCTCCGGCGAAGGAGGCCGCCGCGCCCGACGAAGGGGCGAGCACCGGGGGAGGGGCACAGCAACCGCCGTCCGAGGACGGTCAACCGGACTCACTCGACGCGTGGGCCGAGCGCACCGCCGCGGCGACGTCGGTTCCCGCCCGTGCGCTGCGCGCCTACGGCCATGCGGAACTGGCCATGCGGGAACACTCACCCGGCTGCCGGGTGTCGTGGGCGACCCTGGCCGGCATCGGCCGCGTCGAATCCGACCACGGCCGCTACGGCGGGGCGATGCTCGGTGAGGACGGCAGGCCCTCGATCCCGATCATCGGCGTCCCCCTCAACGGCGCACCGGGCGTGCGCACCATCACCGACACCGACGGCGGCCGCCTCGACGGCGATCCGCACCACGACCGTGCCGTCGGCCCGATGCAGTTCATTCCCAGCACGTGGATGCGCTATGCCAGCGACGGCAACGGCGACGGCAACGCCGACCCCCAGCAGATCGACGACGCGGCCCTCACCGCCGCCCGCTACCTGTGCGCGGGTGGGCGGGACATGTCGAGTGCCGAGGGCTGGTGGGCCGGGATCATGTCGTACAACAACTCGGTCGAGTACGGCCAGAAGGTCTTCGGACTCGCCGACACCTACGCGGCGCAGGCGGCCGGTACGCAGGGCTGAACTCGGCGGGCTGTGACCGTGCCCACCTCGTCACGCCTGCTAGCGTCGGAAGGGTGAACTCCCGTTCCGTCACCGTGCGCGCCGTCGGCATCGGAGTGCTGTGCGTCGCCGCGTTGGCCGTGTGCCTCGGCCTCGCGTGGTGGCAGTGGGACCGGTTCTCGTCCGCGGGCGGCACCTATCAGAACCTCGGGTACGTCCTGCAGTGGCCGTTGTTCGGGTTGTTCCCCGCATTCATGGTGTGGCGCTGGCGGGTGCTGAGCCGCCGTCGTTCGGCCGACTCCCCGAGCCCGTCCGACCTCGCGGAGTCGTCGGTCGCCGCGCCACCGTCGGAGTCCGCCGCGCAGCCGACCGAGACCGGGTCGGAGGCGACCCGCAGTGAGCCCGCGCCGACCCGCCGCGCGGCCCGGCCGTTCGGTCCCAACCGCGCCGCACGCGGGACCTCGGGCGGAGGTGGCGTGGGCAGCGGCAACACCGACGGCAACACCGAGGACCCCGAGTTGGCCGACTACAACCGTTATCTGGCCGAACTGAACGCACGTGATCAAGAGGTGAAGTGACGACATGGTGACGACCGACCGCGACGCCGAAGGCGGGGCCGCCACGACCACGGCCGGACGGGTTCCCGAAGCGCTGAGGGGACCGCTGACCCGGTTCCGCGTCGCCGCCTTCGTGACCGGCATCGGCCTGCTGGGCCTCGTCGTCGTGATGATCATCCGCTACGGCTTCGACAACGCGGGCCCCTCGGCCGTGTACTCGCCGATCCACGGCGTGATCTACATGGCCTACCTGGTGCTGGCGGTGGACCTTGCGCTCAAGGCCCGCTGGTCGGTCAAGGGCACGATCGGCGTGCTGCTGGCCGGGTGCGTGCCCTTCCTGTCCTTCTGGGTCGAGCGCAAGGTCCACCAGCGCGTCACTGCGGGGAAGAAGCTCTGACCGCGGCGCGCACCGCGTGCGGCGGCACGGTGCAGCCGCGCAGTGCGTCCGCGTCGATCGAGTCCGGCAGGTAACCCCGCCCGGACTCGGTCACGGCGCGCAGCCGGTCGGTCATCGTGCCCACCGGATCGTCGATCCGGTCGCTGCGGCCGGACAGGAACGCCCACTCGTGCTCGTCCGAGCCGTAGTACACGGCCGTGCCGAACAGCTCGGTGAACCGCCGCCACGCGGTGATCAGGGTCTGGTTGCGCCACATGGTGGGGCAGCCGCCCTGGCAGGTCACGACCCCGCCGGGGGTCAGCACCTCCGCGCACCGGCTCAGGAAGTCGGCCTCGTACAGCCGGTTGTGCTGGGCCTCGGGATCCGTGCTCTCGTCGGGCAGGTCGATGAGCACGACGTCGTAACGCAGTCCGCGTTCCTGCGCCTCGGCGAGAAAGTCCCATCCGTCCCGGTAATGCAGGCGGATCGGGCCCTCGTGCGCCTCCGCGGCGGCCAGGTCGTCGGGGGTGTAGCCGTAGGGCAGGTGCTGGGCGCACAGGCGCACCGTCTCGGCGTCGATGTCGACGTGGTCGACGCGGGAGGCCCCGTGCGCCACGGCCATCGCACTGGCCACGCCCTCGCTCGAACCGATGATCAACACCGTGTTCACCCCGTCGGCCAACAGGAGCGGCGGCACGGTCAGTGCCTCGTGGTAGACGAGCTGGGTGGTCTCGGTGCTCTGGCGTTCGTCGTCGCAGAAGAGCGTGGTGCCGTGGGCGGTACGGCCGATGAGGACGTGCTGGAACTCGGTCCTCGTGTCGACCACCACGTCGTCGACGCGCCACACGCGGCTCATGCCCTCGGACAGCGGTTCGTTGACGGTGCGGGACTCTGCGGCCACTTCTCACTTCCCTGTCGTCGCGGTCTGCGGTGCGGGGTGGCCCCGCCGGACGGTGGACATGGCGGGAGGGGCGCTGCCCAGCGCCGCGCCCAGCAGCTGGACGGCCCTCGTCGGATCGGCCTGGTCGCCGCACGTGAACACGTCGACGAACGCCGCGCCGATCTCCGGGTAGGTATGGACGGACGCATGCGACTCGGCGAGCATCGCCAGCACGGTGACGCCCTGGGGCTCGAACCGGTGGGCGATGACGTCGCAGACGGTCGCGCCCGCTTCGGTGAGCGTGCTCGCCAACGTGGTGCGCAGAAAGACGTCGTCGTCGAGCAGACGCGGCTCGACACCGTCGAGTTCGGCGAGCACGTGCGTGCCCGAGAACACACCGACCTCGCGGCAGTCAGTCGGCACTGGTCGGCCTCCCTTCGTGGATGCAGTGGGTACGGAGTGGCGGAATGCCGTTGAACGCCACCGACGAATAGCTCGCGGTGTAGGCGCCGGCGGCAAGGATGTCGATCCGGTCCCCGGCACGCAAGGATTCCGGCAACCGGTACGGAGTGCGCTGGTACAGCACGTCATCGCCGTCACAGGTGGGCCCGGCGATGATCACCGGACCGCTCGCCCCGTCGTGGTCGCCGACGGGCTCGAGCGCGTAGGCGATGGCCTCGTCCTCGGTCTCGGCCAACCCGTTGTAGCGCCCGACGTCGAGGTAAACCCAGCGGTGTTCGTCGGCCGGGTCCTTGCGCGTCACGAGCACGACCTCGGTGCGGATCACGCCTGCCTCGGCGACGATCGCGCGCCCGGGTTCGAGGACCAGCTCCGGGGCCCGGTCGGGGAAGTGCCGCGCGAGGGCCTCGCCGATCGCACTGGCGTAGGCGGTCGGTTCCGGGGCGGTGTCCCGGTAGGAGGCGCCGATCCCCCCGCCCACGTTGAGCCTGCGCAGGTGCAGGCCGTGGGCTGCGGTCCCGGCGAACACCGAGGCCGCGGCCTCCACGGCCACGTCCCACGCGGCGGTGTCGAGCTGCTGCGAGCCGACGTGGAAGCTGACGCCGACCGGGTCGAGACCGAGTTCCGCGGCGCGCAGGAGCAGCGCGGTCGCCCGGTCCGGGACACAGCCGAACTTGCGGCCGAACGGGGTCACCGAATCAGGCGGCTCGACCAGGACCCGCGCCGACACCTGCGCCCCCGGCGCGTGGGCCGCGATGTTGTCCAGGTCGCCGTCCGCCTCGCAGGTGTATTCACGCACTCCCGCAGCGTGGGCGCGCGCGATGTCGGCGGGCTTCTTGATCGTGTTGCCGTAGGACAGCCGTCCGCCGTCGGCGCCGGCCTCGAGGCAGAGGTCGATCTCGGCGGGACTGGCGACGTCGAACCACGCGTCTTCGCGTGCGAGTGCGCGCAGTACGGCGGGTTCCGGATTGGCCTTCACGGCGTACTGCACGCGCGTGTCGGGAAAGGCCGCGGCCAGCGCACGGTATCGGTCGACGACCGTGTCGACGTCCACCACGAGGCACGGCGTGGGTGGGTCGTGCTCGTCGAGGAACCGACGGGCCGCAGGCGCGGGAGTGGCCGCGCGACCTGCCGTCGGTGCGGTGTCGGAGATGCTCACGGGCGTGAGGGTCTCAACCGGCCCATGGCTGCTCCGAGTGCGGTCCCGCCCGGTGTGACATGCAACTTGAGACACTCCTTCGGGTGATGTGAAGCCCTGAACTACTGCTCTGAGTGGAATTGCTGTGCCATTCCAGAAATAGTGGTTCTGCGGACTCCGCGGTTTCGTCGCGGATCTCACGGGAGATCCCTCTTGCGGATCCGGGTGTTCGCCGGAAGCGGAAGTCGGAAACGTCATTGTTCGACAATCTGGCGCTGCGGTGGGTTCGTAACCGTCCCGGCCGTGCCCGGGTGATCTTTCGTGGTCACTGACCGAGATCGAGTAACCGGTTCCACTAAGCGGAGGCCACCAGAACGAGTGATGCCCGCAGTGGTTGACCCCTCGTTGGTTGCGGACGGTAGCGACTCGGGCGTCGCGTGGCCCGCGGTGTCCGCGTGGGTGTCGAGCCGGTGAGCGGCTGGTTCTTCGCGCGATGAACCGGGGTTTCCTGGCCGGTGTGCGTGCGATCCGCGCCACCGGGTCGGGGGAGCGGGCGACGGAGGTCGCGGATCGGTAACGCTACTAGATCGTGGACTCTTTGACTTCGCACCGTAGTGGTCCGGTGTAGTCGATGCCGCTGTACGGGTGAATCCCTACAACGACTTGGGCTATGTGGGTGAGGCTTGACCGGGGAAACGATATGAATTCGGTGACCGGAAAACGATCGTGAACGGCCCAGCCGGCGGATCGAAGTGCCGCCGAGTCGGGTGAATCCTCATTTGTGCTGGTCATCCACTCGATATCGAGATCATTTGGCGACAACCCGTTTGGCTGTACGATTTCTGGCGCCCCGGCAAGCGATTCGAAAGCCACGCACGGGATCTGCTCGTTCAAGGTGCAGATCGCAGGTGGCGGATCGCGGCCGCTGCCAGGTACGGGCCACCGTGCCGGGACGGCGTCCTGGGGGAGGGCGCGCAGGCCGGGGCGGACGTGAACGACGGCGACCGCTGGCGTCTCCGGCGCACGAGGCTGCGCCGGAGAGGACAGTACCGCCACACAAACAGGGCCCACGCAGACAGGACCCACAGGGCCCACGCAGACAGGACCCACACAGACAGGGCCCACGCGAACAGGGCCGAGCGACACAGCGACCGACAGCGAACAGCGACCAGCCAGACCGACACCCGACCGACAGCGAAGACAGCGAAGACACGGCGCAGGGACCAGCACAACGGATCCGGCAGCCGTGGACAGGGAAGGATCGACCCGGCATGCATCTGCGGTGCACGATGCGCGGACGGCCTCCGCTTCGCTGCGTCGTGTCGGCGTGCCCGGCCGCGCCGGAGCGGTCGACTGTGCCGTCCCCGCAGGTGGGCCCCGCCGTCGTACCCGTGAGCGAGCCTGAGAGGGAGTCACGTACGTGACCGTTGCAGGAGAAGGCCGAGTGCCTGTGGGGCAACTCCTCGGTGAGGACGCCCCGAAGCCGTCCCCGTGGAAGGCTCTGGCGCGCTGGCGGGATTGGAAGCTGCCCGCCAAGCTCGGAGCCGTCACGCTGATTCCCATCGTGATCGCGCTGGTGCTGGGCGGCCTGACGCTCGGCACACAGCTCGACCGCGCCGACCGATACGACCAGGTGGCCGAGCTGGCGCAGCTGAACGCGGCCTCCAGAACCCTCCTGGACGCCCTCCAACGGGAGCGCACCGAGACGGCCGCGGCGCTGACCACCGGCGCCGGGACCGACACGGCCCGGCTCGACCAGGTGCGCGCCGACGTCGACGAGGCCGTCGGGCCGGTGCGTTCGGCGCTGAACACCACCTCGGCCGACCTCGACGCACTCGCCGAACCGCGCGAGCAGCTCAACGAGCAGCTCGACCGGCTCTCCTCACTGCGCGAGCGGGTCCGCACCGGGCAGCTGGGTGCGATCCAGGCGACCTCGTCCTACTCGGTCATCACCTCGTCGCTGCTCACCGTGGACGTCGCCGCGGTGTCCGGCATGGGCGACGACGCGATCGGCGGTACGCCCACCGCCCTGCACGACGTGATGGTGGCCAGCGAGGAAGTCTCGATCCAACAGGCGCTCGTGACCTACGGCATCGACCGCGGGGGACTCGCGCCCAGCGAGTTCGACCAGCTGCGCACCTCGTCCGTGCGGCTCGAGGACCGGCTCGCCGAGTTCTCCAGCGCAGCCACGGTCACCCAACGCGCCGCGTTCAACGAGACCGTCCGCGGCGACGCGTTCGACACCCGCGAGTCGATCATGCGCGGGCTGCTGGCCGGACAGGACGCCAACGCCGCGTTCGGGGACGTCTCCGCGCAGGAGTGGCAGCAGGCCTCGAACGAGGTCTTCGGCGCCATGGGCGAGTACGGCGGCCAGCTCGGCGGTGAGGTGACGGCCACCGCGGACGAACGGGCCAGCGGTGCCCACGCCGGTGTGGTGTGGCTGGCGGTGCTGTTCGTGCTGGCGCTCGCGCTCGCCGCGGTGGTGGTGTTCGTGATCACCCGGCACCTGCTGCGCTCGCTCAACGTGCTGCGCACCTCCGCGCTGGACGTCGCCGACCGGGCGCTTCCCGAGGCGGTGCAGTCCATCCAGGACGGTCAGGAACACAACCCCGTCGTCCGCCCGGTTCCGGTGTCGACCGACGACGAGATCGGACAGGTGGCGCGCGCCTTCGACGCCGTCCACAGCCAGGCCCTGCGCCTCGCCGTGGAGCAGGCCGGCATGCGCGCCGGCTACGCGGGCGTGTTCGTCAACCTCTCGCGCCGGAGCCAGAGCCTGGTACAGCGCCAGCTGCAGCTCATCGAGCGGCTCGAGCGCGACGAGGAGGACGCCGACCAGCTGGCCACGCTGTTCCAGCTCGACCACCTCGCCACCCGCATGCGCCGCAACAACGAGAACCTCATGGTGCTCTCCGGCGACGAACCGGGACGGCGGTCGGGCCGTCCGGTCAGCGTCACCGACGTGCTGCGCGCCGCGGTGTCGGAGATCGAGCAGTACCAGCGCGTGGCGGTCAACGCCCCGCCGCAGGCCCGGATCGTCGGGTACGCGGCGGGCGACCTGGTCCGCCTCGTCGCCGAGCTGCTCGACAACGCGACCGCGTTCTCGGCACCCGAGACGCGCGTGACCGTGTCGAGCACCCTCGACGACGGCGTGCTCCAGGTGGAGATCGTCGACCGCGGCATCGGCATGAACGAGGCCGAACTCGAGGAGGCCAACGGCCGACTCACCGACGCGGGCCCGGTCGACATCGCCACCTCGCGGCGGATGGGCCTGTTCGTCGTCGGCCGGCTGGCCGGCAGGCACGGCTTCGAGGTGCAGCTGCGCGGCGGTAAGGACGTCACCGGCGTGACCGCCGTCGTCCGCGTGCCCAAGGACGTCGTCATCGTCGACCACAGCGCACCCACCGAGCTGGTGCCCGCACAGGCCCCGTCGCCGGCATCCGGATCCGCCGGCGGGCCCACCGGGTCCACCCCGGTCGGAACCACGCGCAGCGGTCTTCCGCAGCGCGGTTCCCACCACGGCGCGTCCGTCCCGACCGCCTTCGCCCCGTTGACGCAGGGCGGGGACGCGCCGTCGGAGAACGAGGTGTCCGGCACAGCGCTGTTCAGCCCGATCACCGACGACCGCTCCGCGGGAACCGACGGGAGCGGCTCCGACGGTTCCTCCCGCAACGGCACGGGGCAGAACGGCACGGGGCAGAACGGCACCGGGCAGATCGGCACGGGTCGCAACGGCACTCGGCCGGGCGCCCCCACCACCGGCTCCGCGGAGGGGAACGGCACGACAGCGTCCACGCCGTCCTCGCCGTCCTCGTCGAACTCGTCGGGAACGTCCAGCGCGGTCCCGGGCGGCGGCCCTTCGATCCCGCAGCAGGGCGGACCCGCCGACGAAGGCACGGACGAGGGCGCTGACGGCGCCGCCGGTGGGACGACCTCCGGACTGCCCCGTCGCAGGCCCGGTGCCAGCAGGAAACCGCGTCCCGGCACCTCGGCACCGGCTGCCGAGGGCGCCGACGGCACGGGCGCCTCGAATGCGGCGGCCGGTGACACGCCAGGCGACACGCAGCCCGAGACCGGCGAGGACCTGAGCGGGACCGCGCTGTTCGCACCGAAGAACACCGAGGTCACCGACTGGTGGAACGCCAAGACGGCAGGCACGGCGAACTCCTCGACCGAGGACGCGGGCGGCGCGGCGACGGCCGGGTCCTCCGGTCCGGCGTCGAGCGCCTCCGCGGCCTCGCCGGCCACGTCCGGGCAGCGCAAGAAGGACGGCTCGGAGACGACGCCGATCTTCAACGACACCCTGTCGGCGTGGTTCCGCAGCGAGAGTGACCCGGCGTCCGACCCCGGCTGGGGTGCGGCCGACCCGGGCAGGAAGAACGCCGAGGAGGCCGCCAAGGCCGAGCCGGAGGACTACACGTCCGCGGGTCTGCCGCGCAGGCAGCGGGGCCAGAAGCTCATGCCGGGAAGCGCCACCGACGCCGGACGGGCCGGCGGGACCGCGGTGAACGGCGTGAACGGCGTTGCGCACCCGCAGCCCGCTCCGCCGCGACGGGACGCCTCGGACGTCCGCAGCAGGCTCAGCAGCTTCCAGCAGGGCGTGAGCCGTGGCAGGCGGCGCAAGCCGGAACCGGACACGGCCCCGGACGCCGGCGGTGAGGCCGGATCGACCGGCGCCGTCAACGGCCACGCGTCCGCAGCACCGGCCACATCCGGGACCGCCCCGCAGGCGTCCGGCACGACGGAGACCGGCTCGACGGACAGTGGCACGGCGGACACTGGCACGGCGCACAGTGGCACGGCGGAGACCGGCTCGACCGTGTCGGCCCAGCAGGACACGCCGACCACGGCCGCGGGCCTGCCGCAGCGCCGCCGGAAGCCGAAGGCCGCGCAGCCCGAGGCCACCCAGCCCAAGTCCACCCAGCCCAAGTCCACCCAGCCCGAGGCCACCCGGTCGAAGGCCGCGCAGGCCGAGGAGTCGCAGGGCGGCACGTCGGCCGAGTCGGCCGGTGCGGTGTCGGCGAGCACGGAGACGGCCGAGTCCACGGCCACGGTCGACGACACCGCCACCACGACCACGGCGGACTCGGCGACCACGGACTCGTCGGCGGTGGACTCGACGGCGGTGGACTCGACGAACGCGGACACCGCGGCCGATGCGGATACTGCGGCCGCCACGGGCAGTGACACCGTCGCAGGAAGTGACACCGCTGCAGGCAAGGACACCGCAGCGGACTGGACGTTCGCCGCCGACGAGCGGTGGCGCACGGTGCAGGCGGCGTCGGATGCGACGCCGTCCGGCTACACCCCGGCCGGGCTGCCACGCCGCCAGCGTGGCCAGCAGCTGATGCCGGGTAGTGCGACGTCGACGGGACCGGCCGGCAGCCGGCCGCGGCGCGAGCGTGACCCCGCCGACGTGCAGGGCAGGCTCAGCAGTTTCCAGCAGGGAATTCGCCGAGGTCGGCATCGGACCGCTCAGGCGAGCGACAGCAGTGAACAGAAAGTGGAGGGTGAATGACCGCGCCGGACCGGGCTCAGCCCCAACAGAACCAGTTCGGATGGCTGGTGAACGACTTCGCCGAGCGAGTGCCGGGCGTCGCGCACGCGGTTGTCGTGTCGGCGGACGGGCTGTTGCTCACCGCGTCGAACCGACTGCCGCTCGACCGCGCCGATCAGCTCGCCGCGGTCGCATCCGGCCTCATCAGCCTGACGCAGGGCGCCGCTCGATGCTTCGAGGCGGGCGCCGTGAACGAGACGGTCGTCGAGATGGAGCTCGGCATCATGGTGCTGATGTCCATCAGCGACGGTTCGTGCCTGGCCGTGCTGGCCGCGCCGAACTGCGACATCGGTCAGGTGGCGTACGAGATGACGCTCCTCGTCGACCGGGTCGGGCAGATCCTCACCCCTGAGCTGCGTGCGCAGCTGCAGGGTGCGGGTGGCCCGTTGGTCGGCGGATCGGTGGGATGACCCAGCCGATGAGCACCGAATCCGGATCCGGGAGCGAGGACCACGAGAGCGCGATCGCTGACGTGCTCAACGGCTTCGCGCTCACGTCCGGGTTGCGCCGTCGGAAACGAGGGGGACGCAGGGACGAACCCGGTGAGAAGGGCGACAACCGGGGAGGACCGTCGTCAACCGAACCCGAGCCCGCCGATGTGGTGTGGCCGGGGCAGGACGACCACGACCGGTCAACGACCGGAGAGGAGCAGTTCGTGTCGGCCGAAGCTATCCCCGTCGAACCGGTGGCGGAGCCACCGATCCCGGCTGAGGAAACCGGTTTCGTCCGTCCTTACGCCATCACCGGCGGCCGGACGAAAGCCAACTATCCGCTGGAACTCGAAACGTTGATCTCCACCCGTGATGCAGCGGTGCTGCCGGTCCCCGACCAGGTCGAGCAACAGGTCATCATGGAAGAATGCCGTGCTCCACGTTCGGTGGCCGAGATCGCTGCGGTGCTCGGAGTGCCGCTCGGAGTGGCGCGAGTGCTGATCAGCGATGCGGCGGACACGGGCTTGGTGACCGTGCACAGGACCGCATCGGGCAGCGAGAACGCCGAAGCGCATTTTATGTTGATGGAAAGGGTGTTGAGTGGACTCCGTCGGCTTTAAGGCACCGCGCCAGGCCGCGCCGAAGACGATGACCTCGGCCAAGATCGTCGTGGCCGGCGGTTTCGGTGCGGGCAAGACCACGTTCGTCGGTTCGGTCTCCGAGATCGTGCCGTTGACGACCGAGGCGATGATGACGGACGCGAGCACCGGCATCGACGACCTCGCGGCCACGCCGAACAAGTCCACCACCACGGTGGCGATGGACTTCGGCCGTGTCTCCCTGGACGAGGACCTGATCCTGTACCTGTTCGGCACCCCCGGACAGGAGCGCTTCTGGTTCATGTGGGACGACCTGGTGCGCGGTGCGATCGGTGCGGTCGTGCTCGCGGACACCCGCAGGCTCGCGGACTCGTTCGCCCCGATCGACTTCTTCGAGGACCGCGGACTGCCGTACATCGTGGGGGTGAACACGTTCGACGGGGTGCTGCAGCACGACCTGAACGACGTGCGTGAGGCGCTGTCCATCGACGAGAGCATCCCGCTCGTGCGCTGCGACGCCAGGGAACGCGAGTCGACGAAGCAGACGCTGATCACCATGGTCGAGTACGCGATGCAGCAGTGGCTCGCGGTCCGGGGCATGAACGACCCGAGGCCGGTCGGCTGACGGCCTCCCGTGGCGGCCGGTAGCGCGCCGGCCGCGACCACGGGAGAGACGGTCGTCACGGGCGAACCCGGTCGTTGCCCGGCTCGGACGTCTTTGAATTAGTAGGAAGTCCAAGTATTTTGGAGGCATGACCACCGAGCTGCACCGGCCTGTGCACCCCGTCCGGTTCGTGACCGCCGCGAGCCTGTTCGACGGGCACGACGCCTCCATCAACATCATGCGGCGCATCCTGCAGTCGCAGGGCGCCGAAGTGATCCACCTCGGGCACAACCGCTCCGTCGACGAGGTCGTCACGGCCGCGATCGCCGAGGATGCCCAGGGTGTGGCGATCAGCGCGTACCAGGGCGGGCACGTCGAGTACTTCACGTATCTCGTGGAGCTGCTCGCCGAGCGGGGCGCGGGCCACGTGAAGGTGTTCGGTGGCGGTGGCGGCGTCATCGTCCAGGACGAGATCGACCTGCTGCACTCGCGTGGCGTGGCGCGCATCTTCTCCCCGGAGGACGGGCTCGAGCTCGGTCTGCCCGGGATGATCAACCACATGATCCGCGAGTGCGACGTCGACCTCGCCGAGAACGACGCCGGCGCGTTCGACGATCTCCTCGCCGGGGACGTGCGAACGCTGTCGCGGACGATCACGCGGCTGCAGCAGAACGTGCTGCCCGCGGAGTGGCACACCGGTATCGCGCAGGCCGCCGAGGCCAGGAGCGTGCCGGTGCTCGGCATCACCGGCACGGGCGGTTCGGGCAAGTCGTCGCTGACCGACGAACTGGTGCGGCGGTTCCGCAGCGACCAGGAGGACAAGCTGCGGATCGCCGTCCTCGCCGTCGACCCCACCCGCCGCCGCGGTGGCGGTGCGCTGCTCGGCGACCGCATCCGGATGAACTGCCTCGACGGCGACCGGGTGTTCTTCCGGTCGCTGGCCACCCGCACGACCAGCGGCGAGATCCCGGAAGGGCTCGACGAGGCGGTGCTGGCCTGCAAGGCGGCGGGATTCGATCTCGTCGTCGTCGAGACGCCCGGCATCGGCCAGGGCGACGCAGGCATCGTCGACCACGTCGACCACTCGCTGTACGTCATGACGCCCGAGTTCGGTGCGGCCTCGCAGCTGGAGAAGATCGACATGCTCGACTTCGCCGACGTGGTGGCCATCAACAAGTTCGAGCGGCGCGGCGCCGAGGACGCCCGCAGGGACGTGGCCCGTCAGCTCGTCCGCAACCGCGAGGCGTTCGGCGCCGACCCCGAGGACATGCCGGTGTACGGCACGAGCGCCGCCACGTTCAACGACGACGGGGTGCCGGCTCTGTACCAGCACCTGCGGGACATGCTCGCCGGCAGTGGATTGTCGGTGTCGGCGGGGGTGCTGCCCGCGGTCGAGGGCAAGGTGTCGACCCGCATCGCCACGATCATCCCGCAGAACCGCACCCGGTACCTGGCCGACATCGCCGACACGGTCCGCGCCTACCACGCCGAGACCGAGCGGCAGGCCGACGCCGTGCGCAGGCGCGAACACCTCATTATCGCCCGCGACGAGCTCGCCGCGTCCGGCAACGACGCCGCTGCGCTCGACGAGCTCGTGGCCGGTGCGGAGTCCGATGTGGATGCCGAGACGGCCGCGCTGCTCGAGCGGTGGGAGGAGCTGGCGGAGGCCTACCGGGGTGAGGAACTGGCGTTCACGGTGCGGGACAAGGAGATCCGCACCGCGCTGTGGCGCGACACGCTGTCCGGGAGCCGCATTCCGCGGGTGGCGCTGCCACGGTACAAGGACAAGGGCGAGCTCGTGTCGTTCCTGCGGCGGGAGAACCTGCCCGGCTACTTCCCGTACACCGCCGGGGTGTTCCCGTTCAAACGCGACGGTGAGGACCCGGCGCGGATGTTCGCGGGCGAGGGCGACGCGTTCCGCACCAACCGGCGGTTCAAGTACCTCTCGTCCGATTCGGAGGCCAAGCGCCTGTCGACGGCGTTCGACTCGGTCACGCTGTACGGATTCGACCCGGACACGCGGCCGGACATCTACGGCAAGGTCGGCACCTCCGGCGTCTCGATCGCGACGTTGGACGACATGAAGGCGCTCTACGACGGGTTCGACCTCACCGCGCCCACGACGTCGGTGTCGATGACGATCAACGGCCCCGCGCCGACGATCCTCGCGTTCTTCCTCAACACCGCGATCGACCAGCGCATGGACGCCTTCCGGGACGAACACGGCCGCGAGCCGAGCACCGACGAGGCCGCCGAGATCCGCGAGTGGACGCTGCGGCAGGTGCGCGGCACGGTGCAGGCCGACATCCTCAAGGAGGACCAGGGGCAGAACACCTGCATCTTCTCCACCGAGTTCAGTCTCCGGATGATGTCGGACATCCAGGAGTGGTTCATCGACCACGGGGTGCGGAACTTCTACTCGGTGTCGATCTCCGGGTACCACATCGCCGAGGCCGGGGCGAACCCGATCTCCCAGCTGGCGTTCACGCTGGCCAACGGGTTCACCTACGTCGAGTCCTATTTGGCCAGGGGAATGGACATCGACGAGTTCGCCCCGAACCTGTCGTTCTTCTTCTCCAACGGGATGGACGCCGAGTACTCGGTTCTGGGCAGGGTGGCGCGGCGGATCTGGGCCGTGGCCATGCGGGAGCGGTACGGCGCGGGGGAGCGGTCCCAGAAGCTGAAGTACCACGTGCAGACCTCCGGACGGTCGCTGCACGCGCAGGAGATGAGCTTCAACGACATCCGCACGACGCTGCAGGCGCTCTGCGCGCTCTACGACAACGCGAACTCGTTGCACACCAACGCCTACGACGAGGCGATCACCACTCCGAGCGAGAGCTCGGTGCGCCGCGCCATGGCCATCCAGATGATCATCAACAAGGAGTGGGGCCTGTCGAAGAACGAGAACCCGCTGCAGGGCTCGTTCATCATCGACGAACTGACCGACCTCGTGGAGGAGGCGGTGCTGACCGAGTTCGAACGCATCTCCGAGCGTGGGGGCGTGCTCGGGGCGATGGAGACCGGCTACCAGCGCGGCCGGATCCAGGACGAGTCGATCACCTACGAACGCCTCAAGCACAACGGGGAGCTGCCGATCGTCGGGGTGAACACGTTCCGCAATCCCAGCGGCGAGGCCGAGCAGGCCGAGGTGGAACTCGCGAGGGCGACCGAGGAGGAGAAGCGTTCGCAGTTGCGCAGGCTCGAGGACTTCCAGAGCAGGCATCACGCGGAGGCGCAGGTGGCGCTGAAGCGGCTGCGGGAGGCGGCCACGCGCGGGGAGAACGTGTTCGCCGTGCTGATGGACGCCGCGCGGGTCTGCTCGCTCGGGCAGATCACCGACGCGTTCTTCGAGGTCGGCGGACAGTACCGGCGCAACGTGTGACGTCGGGGCCGCTTCGTGGCCAACGCCTGGCACGGTGAGGCATCACTCCCGGCGGTGACGGCCGGGAATGCACGGCGGGTCTCGTCGGTTGGGGGTGGACATGAAGTTTGGTGTCTCGACGTTCGTGACCGACGAGGGAATCCTGCCCGGCCGGCTGGGTGCTGCGCTCGAGGAACGCGGCCTGGACTCGCTGTTCCTGGCGGAGCATTCGCACATTCCGGCCAGCCGGGAGTCGCCGTTTCCCGAGGGCGGTGACCTGCCCCGCAAGTACTACCGCACGCTCGACCCGTTCGTGGCGCTGACGGCGGCGGCCGCGGCGACGCGGACACTCACCGTCGGCACCGGGGTGGCGCTGCTGCCCCAGCGTGACACGATCCACACCGCCAACGAGGCCGCGAGCCTCGATCTGGTGTCGGGTGGACGGTTCGTGCTCGGCGTGGGTGTGGGCTGGAACCGGGAGGAGATGCGCAATCACGGCACCGACCCGGCCACCCGCGGCGCGTTGATGAACGAGCAGTTGCAGGCGATCAGGGCACTGTGGACCGAGGAGCAGGCGGAGTTCCACGGCACGCACGTGGACTTCGATCCGGTGTACGCCTGGCCGAAGCCGGTCAGCTCGCCGCATCCCCCGATCTACGTCGGCGGCGAGAGTGCGGCGGCGCTGCGCAGGACGGTCGCCTACGGCGACGGTTGGCTGCCGCGCCCGCACACCCGGCCGGAGGCGATCCGGGAGGCTCAGGAGTGGTTCGCCGACCAGGGGCGTCCCGACGTGCCGATGGCGATCTTCGGCGCGCCCGCCGACGAGAAGACCATCGAAGGCTGGGCCGAGGTCGGGGTCGACCACGTGACGTTCATGCTCGAGACGGCCCCGGAGGCGGACACGTTGCGCGAGCTGGACGAGCTGGCCGCCTTCGCCCAGCGCTACAACTCCTGACCCGTGCCCGCACCCGACCCGGGTGCGGCCCACGGAGAAGCGGCAACGGAGAAACGGGAACGGCCACGGCCTGTGCTCCCCATCGGAGCGCAGGCCGTGGCCGTCCGCGTGTCGGGGGCGTGGCTGCTCAGTCCAGGAGCAGGTGGACCGACAGTTCGAGTCGTTTGGCGACGTCGGCGGCCGAGGCGCGACGCGTGACCCAGGCGACCAGGTTGGCCATCCAGACGTCGGCGATGACGTGGAAGACGGCGCGGTCGTGGTCGGTGGGTTCGTCGATGCCCATGGCCTTGGCGAACATGTTCTCCATCATGGCGCCGACCTGCTCGACCTCCGCAGCGGCGGTCGTGTCGGCGAACATGAACGCGCGCACCATCGCCTCGGTCAGGTGCGGGTCGCGCTGCATCATGCGGGTGTTGCGCCCGAGGACCACGAGGAGTCGTTCGGTGGCGGTGTCACCGGGGATGCTGCTGCGTTCGAGCTTCTCCTGCGCGCGTTCGAATTCACGCGCCAGGCCGGAGACGAGCAGGTGGATCTTGGAGGGGAAGTAGCGGTAGAGGGTGCCGAGTGCGACGTCGGCGCGTTCGGCCACGGCCCGCATCTGCACCGCGTCGTAGCCGCCCTTCGCGGCGAGCGCGAGGGTCGCGTCGAGGATGCGCTTGCGCCGGTCGCGCTGCGCGGCCGTTCCCGGTTCGTCGCCGCCCATCGGCCCGAGTGCGGTCGAACTCCGCGAGGTGCCCTTCGTGGGGGCCGGTGTCTTGGGCTTGCTGGCCATCGACGACTCCTGCTCGGCGTTTCGTGGTTGTCGAATCGTTGTTGTCGCATCCTGTCCGGTGGGGTGGTCGACGGATCGGCGCGCTCGTGCAGAACCTGTTCCACTCCCGCGTCGTACTCTACCCAACGGCGACCGAATTCGATGCTCGGGTTACACCCAGTTAAGTGAAACATGTTCTACAATTCGCGTCGTGAGTATCGCGATGACGGATGAGCAGCGTGCCCTGGCCGACGCCGTCGCCGCCGCGGCGGGAGCGGCCGATCCGAGCTCGGCGATCGCCGGGATCGGCCTGCCCGGGGTCGCCGTACCCGAGGAGCTCGGCGGCGCGGGGTCGGGGGTCGCCGACCTCGCGGCCGGACTGGAAGCGGCGGCCGAACGGCTCGCTGCGCCCTCGGCGTTCGGCAGCGCACTGGCGGCCCTCGCGCTGGCGCGCACGCCCGAGGCGCCCGTGGCGAAGGAGTTCGCTCCCGCCCTGGTCGACGGCGGCGCGCGTGCTGCGGTCGCCGTGTCGGCGGGAACGGTCGTCGCGCACGACGGGCACGGGGACACGGCATTCGTGGCCTCGGGAACGACACCCGTGCTGATGGGCGATCGGGACGCCGACGTGCTCGTGCTCGCCGCGGAACAGCGCGAGACGCCGGTGTGGTTCGCGGTGCCGGCGGCGCGGGTGCGGCTGACGGTGGCGGACGGGTTCGATCTCGGCCGGCCGGCGCTCACGGCCGAGCTGGATGCGGTACCCGTGGCGCCCGAGGCCGTGCTCGGCAGCGACGAGGTCCCCGAGCTGGCCGCCACCCTCGTCGCCGCGGAAGCCTCGGGAGTGGCCGCCTGGTGCGTGCGCACGGCGTGTGACCACGCCCGCGTGCGGGAACAGTTCGGCCGTCCGGTCGGCGCCTTTCAGGCGGTGCAGCACCTGTGTGCCGAGATGCTGTGCCAGGCCGAGTCGGCGGCGGCGCTGGCGTGGGATGCGGCGCGGGCGGCCGATGCCGGGGATCGCGAGCAACTGACCGTGGCGGCCACGGTGGCGGCAGCGGGCGCTCCCGATGCGGCGGTGGCCGCCGCCAAGGACTGTATCCAAGTGCTCGGCGGGATCGGCTTCACCTGGGAGCACGACGCGCATCGCTACCTGCGGCGGGCCGTGGCACTGCGGCAGTGGCTCGGTGGTGCACGGCGCTGGCGCAGGCGGGCCGGCGAGCTGACCCTCGAGGGGGCGCGGCGCCGGGTGGGCGTCGACGTCGAAGCCTGTGCCGTGGACCCCGCCGAGGACGCCGAGCCCGCCGCCGCGCACTCCGGTTCCACTGTGGACGTCATCGATACGGCCAGCCTGGCGCGAACCCGGGCCGGTGCGGCCGCACTCGCGGCCGAACTGGCGGACGCGACTCCCGAGTACGTGCGGCGGCGGTTGGCCGACACGGGCGCGCTCGTCCCGCACTGGCCGCGGCCGTACGGATTGGACGCCACGCCCGCGCAACAGCTGGTGATCGACACCGAGCTCGAGCGTGCCGGGGTGCCGCGGCCCGACCTCGTCGTGGGCGCGTGGGCGTTGCCGACGATCCTTCAGCACGGCGACGAGCACCAGCGGGAACGGTTCGTGCTGCCGACGTTGCGCGGGGAGCTGACGTGGTGTCAGCTGTTCAGCGAACCCGGGGCGGGCTCCGACCTGGCGTCGCTGCGCACGTCGGCCGAACGGGTCGACGGGGGCTGGCGGCTGACCGGGCAGAAGGTGTGGACCTCTCTTGCGCACGAGGCCGACTGGGCGATCTGCCTGGCGCGCACCGATCCCGACGCCCCGAAGCACCGCGGCATCACGTACTTCCTCGTCGACATGCGGGCCGAGGGGATCGAGGTGCGGCCGCTGCGGGAGATCACCGGGGAGGCGCGGTTCAACGAGGTGTTCCTCGACGGCGTCCTCGTGCCCGACCGCGACGTCGTCGGCCCCGTGCACGGCGGTTGGCCGCTCGCGCGCACGACCCTCGCCAACGAACGCGTGGCCCTCGGTGGTGGCTCGGCGGTGGGCGAGGCCGTGGAGGAACTGGTGGCCGCGCACCCGGGCATCGATCCGGAACGACTCGGTGGGTTGGTCGTCGACGGATGTGCCGTGTCGATGCTCGGGGTCCGCGACGCGGTGCGCAGGATCGCCGGTGGTCAGCCGGGTGCCGAGTCGAGCGTGCAGAAGTTGCTCGGTGTGCGTCACCGGCAGCAGGTGGCCGAGGCCGCCCTCGACGAGTGGGGTGAGGACGGGGTGCTCACCTCGGGGCCGCCCGGAGCGGCGCAGCACGAGTTCCTGCTGACCCGGTGCCTGAGCATCGCGGGCGGCACGACACAGGTGCTGTCGAACGTGGTGGCCCAGCGGATTCTGGGACTGCCACGGCACTAGGTCGCGTCTGACAATCCCGTCGCCTGCTGCGCGGGGCCAGCGCGGCCCCTCGCTGCGTTGTCGGAAAGCCCGAGTGCGACCCGGTACGAGGGCTTCCCTCCGCCTTGTGAGGGGGCCACGCTGATCCCCGCTCGCGACGGCGGAGGATCATCAGACACGACCCAGCGGCTCGCGTCACTCGCGGTGGGTGTGGGCCCAGTCGAGGAACCGTTCGACGCCGTGCAGCACGTGGGCGCTGCGGATCGACGGGAAGATGTCGAACGCGTGCTGGGCCCCGGGGATCTCGGCGTAGGCCACGGTCCGGTGGCTGGTCGCGCGCAACGCCTCGACGAATCGGCGTGCTTCGCGGACGGGCACGAGGCTGTCTTGGTCGCCGTGGATGACGAAGAACGGCGGGGCGGCGTCGGTGATCCGGTCCAGCGGCGAGGCCGCGACGTAGTCGTCGTGGGTGGGATCGGGGCCCATGACGTGCCGGGCGAGGATGCCGCGCATGCGTGCCGCGCTCGCGCGGGACCCGCTGGTGGCCGCGAAGTCGTAGACGCCGTAGTGCGGTACGCACGCCTGCACGCTCGTGTCCGCGCCGGTGAATCCTGGCTGCAGAGCCGGATCGTTGGGCGTCAGCGCCAGTAGTGAGGCGAGGTGTCCGCCCGCGGAGCCGCCCGTGGTGACCACGTAGGACGGGTCACCTCCGTAGGCGGCGATGTTCTCGCGGATCCACGCGAGCGCGCGTTTGGCCGCCACGATGTGCGCGGGCCAGCGCGCGGCGGGAGCCAGCGGATAGTTGATGGCCACGCACACCCAGCCGCGCCGGGCCATGTGCAGCATCAACGGCCTGCCCTGTTCGTTCTTGCTCCCGGTCATCCAGGCCCCGCCGTGGATCTGCAGCAGGACCGGCGCGTTCTCGGTGCCCTCCTCGGGGCGGTACACGTCGAGCAGGAAGCGGCGGCCACCCTGCGCGTAGGCGATGTCCTGGTCGCGCCGGACTCCGTCGGTGTCGAGCTTGAACGGGTTCACGATCCGTCCCCACGGCGTGGCGAGCCCGGCGGCGTCCGGCTCCCGTTCGTCGGGGCCCAGGGCCGCGGTGAGCGCGTCGTCGACGACGCCGCGTGCCCGCTGCGCGGACGCGATCAGCGCCGCCGAGCCTGCCGCCGACGCCGCGGCCATGGCCAGTCCCGGCAGGTCGCTCGAGCGCCGATGGCGGGCGACGTGGGCCGCGGTGTCGGCGGCGGTGAGCGCCAGCAGGTGCGGGGCGAGCTCGGAGGTCAGCCAACCCGCGACGAACCCGGGGACCGAGACGCGGTGTCCGGTCCACGGGCGGAGGGCGTGCGTGGTCAAGGCCAACTGCAGGGCCCGGCGGGCGCGGAAGAACGCGTGCATGGCCGCAGCGTAATCCCGGCCGTGTCCGGGTTGTCCGGTGCCGGTTCGGATCGGTCGATGGGTAACGCGTTCTCGGAAGCTGATCGCGCCCGAACTCTTGCCAGGGCGACGATCCCTGTAACAAACTAGAACATGTTTCAGAGAGTTGGTCGTCGGACGTGAGGAGTCGCGTGGATTTCACCCCGGACGAGACCCAGCGCACGGCGGCACAGCTGGCCGAGGACGTCCTGTCCCGCACTGCGGGCGATCCCGCCCGGGCGTGGCGGGCGTTGTCCGACACGGGACTGCTGTCGCTCGGCGTGCCGGAACCCGCCGGTGGGCACGGTCTGGGGCTGTGCGAGGTGGCCGCGGTGCTGCGGGAGGTGGGCCGCGCGGGGATGAGCCTGCCCGCGTGGGCGACGCTGGGCATGGGACTGCCGACGTTGGCCGCCTGTCCGGACGGCGGGTCCGACAGCCGGTCCGACCGCGACGGGAACGGCCGCGAAGAT